>Ga0247727_10001234_pt1 | contig 61884 bp, 43 predicted proteins | sample WisWelCaveWW1625_FD_202498 | JGI IMG/M metagenome (GOLD analysis project Ga0247727, IMG submission 202498) | Biofilm microbial communities from Wishing Well Cave, Virginia, United States - WW16-25 | ecosystem: Environmental > Aquatic > Deep subsurface > Groundwater > Cave microbial mat | place...
ACGCGAAGGCTTTTTGGACATCGGCTTGGTCTCCTCGCATGCGTGACTACCTGTTGAGTTGCTTCAGGCGGACACGCGAATCGCCTTGGCATAGCCTCCGCATTGTAGCGAATCTCAGCGGTCGCTGTCACATGCGGCGATGCCGCGTGCCGACGTACGCATCGCTATCCCGTCGCTGGCGTGAGCGTTTTTCTTCCTTTGTATCGGCGCAGACGACGTCGTAGAGCGTGGCGCGCGCGTTGCCGCTCTTGCGGAGGATGCGGCCGAGCCGCTGCTTGGCTTGTTTCGCCGAGGACATGCCGCCGATGACCACGGCGACCTTGACTTCCGGCAAGTCCACGCCTTCGTCGAGCACCTGGTTCGCCACGAGCGCTGGGTACGTGCCATCCTGCAGGCCGGTTAGGATGTCGAGGCGTTCCTTTTTGCGGCAGTGATTGAGCAGGCAGGGGATGAGAAAGCGGCGCGAAACTTCGCGCGCCATGGCGTTGGAGCCGGCGAAAATGACGACCGGGCTGCCGGCGTGCAGGCGGAACAGGTCTTCGAGCACGCGGAGTTTTTCTTCGGCGCGGTCTTCGATGGCCTTTTTCTGGCGGTACGCCCGCAGCGCGCGGCGTGCGCCGGGATCCTTGCCCATCTCAGCGCACAGGTCTTCCCAGGAAAACGCCGGCTCTGTCTTGCGGCGTTCCAACATGAAATGCCGCACCTGGCGCGAGAGCGCGTCGTAGCGAGACTGCTCGGCGTCGGACAGGTGGACAGGAATTCGCACGACCTCATAATCGGCGAGCGTCTTGCCGCGTGCCGCGGAGATTGGTAGGTCGAACACGCGCGGGCCGATCAGCCAGTCGAGGTCCACGTGCCGGCCGTCAGACCGCGTGGGCGTCGCGGTCAAGCCGAGCCGCCACGGCGCGGCCGACATTCGAGCCGCGTCGCGTCGCATTTCGCCTGGCAGGTGATGGCACTCGTCGAAGATCAGCAGACCAAACTTCGCACCGAGCTTCTCCATGTGAATGCACGCGCTGTCGTAGGTCGTCACCGAAACCGGCCGCACGTTGAACACGTTGTCGCCGATGATTCCGGCATCGTAGCCCAGCGCTTGCAAAATGCGGCGATGCCATTGGTACATGAGGTCCCGCACCGGGGCCACGATGAGCGTCGAGATCGTCGTCTCGGCCATGATCGCCAGAGCGATCTCCGTCTTCCCCGTGCCGGTCGGCATCACGATCACACCGCGCTTTGTTGGCCGCCACGCATCGAGCGCCGCCTGCTGGTCGGGCCGCAGCGCGTGCAACTCGGACCTCGGCCAGCGAACCGGCTTCCACTCCGGCACGGTATCCTCAAAACCCGCCGCCCGGCTTTGCAATTGCTCACGCACCGCCGAATAGTGAATTGCGTCGCAGCGCCACGCCCCCACGCGCGCGTCCCACCGCCACGGCTCAGGACCGAAGACTCGCCGCACGCCCTCCGGCAACCAGCCGCTCAGAAGCAACGTCCCCGAAGCGAAACTCAATTGAGATTGAACGGCAGATTTCATGGATCAGACAGGCTCAAACGATCGAACACGACCTTCGGGCAATCATACCGTGGCGGCCGATCTCAGAGCATACTTGCTTTTCGCCGCAAAACGGTGCAAGCTGTCGCGCGGCATCCCAATTGGAGACTCACCATGATCGAGCACGTAACCGTTGCCCTCCTTGCCCTGAGTATCGCGCAGGTCACAGCGGCCACCGACCGGCCACCGGGCCAGAACATGATTGAAGCGTACCTGCGGCACGAGGCCGCGCGATTGGACGCGAAGTTCCTCGAAGGTATCGAGTCGAAAGAGGACTGGGAACGGCTACGGCCCAAGCTGCGCGAGCAGTATTTGGAAAACCTCGGCCTCTGGCCGATGCCGGAACGCACGCCACTTAGAGCGACGATTACCGGCAGTGTCGATCGCGAGAAGGACGGATTTCGCATTGAAAAGGTACACTTTCAGAGCCGGCCGCATTTGTACGTGACGGGCAACTTGTACGTCCCGGCAAAAGTCATCGCGGGTGAGAAGCTGCCGGCGGTATTGTACGTGTGCGGCCACTCCGGCCGCGGGCGCGATGGAAACAAAACGGCGTTTCAGCATCACGGCATGTGGTTCGCCACGCACGGCTACGTGTGTTTGATCATTGATTCGCTGCAACTCGGCGAGATCGCGGCGATTCACCACGGCACGTATCGCTACGACCGCTGGTGGTGGCAGGCCCGCGGGTACACGCCGGCCGCCGTCGAATGCTGGAACGGAATTCGCGCCATCGACTACTTGCAAAGCCGCGCGGAGGTTGACCCCGAGAAAATCGCCGTGACAGGAATCTCCGGCGGCGGCGCGGCGACGTTCTGGATCGCCGCGGCCGACGAGCGAGTGAAGGTCGCCGTGCCGGTCAGTGGCATAAGCGATCTCGAAGATTACGTCGCCGGCAAAATCGTAAACGGCCACTGCGACTGCATGTTCATGATCAACACTTTTCAGTGGCCGTGGACGAACATCGCGGCTCTGATCGCACCGCGACCGATGCTGTTCGAGAATTCCGGACACGATACGATCTTTCCGATGACCGGCAACGATCGCATCCGCGCACGGCTGGAAAAACTCTACGGCCTGTACACGAAGAAACCGGCCGACTTGTTCGACATCGGCGTCACGCCGGGTGGCCACGACGATAACCGCGAGTTGCGGCTGATGGCTTACCAGTTCATTAACAAACACTTGAAAGGCGACAAATCGTCCGTGACCGAGCCGACGCTGGAGCCGGAGAAGGGGGAAAATCTGCGAGCGTTCCCCGGCGATCTGCCGGCCGACGAGATCAACTCGAAGATCGACGAATCGTTCGTTTCGCTCGCCAACGTGAAGCTGCCGCGCGACGAAGCGAGCTTTCACTCCTGGCGCGAACGAACCATCGACGAGCTGCGGCGGCTCTCGTTCGCCGGGCATCCGCGTGGGTTCACGACCGACCCGTCACTCGGCTGGAAACTCGGCGGCAAAGAACCCGCGAAAGGCTGGCTCGCGACCGACATCGACCCGACCGAACTCGACGACCCGCTCCGCTCGATCCGCATGGCCTGCGTGTGGAATTACCACCCGCCCAAGGGCGATTCTCCGAATACTTGGATCGTCGTGCTCAGTCCCGACGAATCACTGGATGCAACGCCCGATTGGGCCAAGAAGATCGTCGGCGACGACGCGGTGTTGCTGCTTGCACCACGCGGCTGCGGCCCGCTACGCTGGGAAGACAAGTCGCCCTTCACCATCCAACGTTCGCACGCCCTGATCGGCCGCACGGTCGATAGCGGCCGCGTCGCCGATGTCGTCGCGTTCGCCGAGTACACGCACCACACCGCGAGCAATACCAATTGGAAGATCACGGGACGCGGTCAAGCCGGTGTGATCGCCGCCTACGCGGCCGCGCTCGCGCCGCAACACTGCCTGTCAGAAATAGTCGTCGTCGATCCACCGGCATCTCACCGCGACGGACCGATTTTTCTCAACGTGCTTCGCATCTTCGAGATCCCCGAAGCTATGGGATTGCTCGCCCCGCGCCCGCTGACAATTCACACGAATCGAAGTGAACTCTTCCGCCGCACGGCGACAATCTACGAGGCGGCCGGCGCTCGAACGAAGCTCACGGAGCGGGCCGCCCCGGCCTCGTTCAAATCGGCCGAGGCATCCCGTAACCGACCTTTCGAGCCGCTCTTTCCCGGCGATGGCGTTCCACGCGGCTGGTCCGTCAAAACGTGGAACGACGTGAGCCGATTCGCGCCGGCCGACGCCGTGTGGCGTGTGAAAGACGGCCTGCTTACCGGCAGCCAGCCACGCGGCACATGGCTCGTCAGCGACCGCCAGTACGGCGACTTTGAGCTGGAGTTCGAATTCAAACTCGGCGAGCGCGGCAACAGCGGGTTCGGGTTCCGATTTCCACCGTACGGCGATCCCGCCTTCGACGGGCTCGAACTTCAAATGGCCGACCTGAGATACAACACCGCCGCCAAACTATCTGAACTCACGGGTGGTCTCTATCGAGCCGTCGCCCCGCGCGTGCAGGTCTACAAACCGACGGAGTGGAACCAGTACCACATCCTCTGCCTCGGCCCGCACGTTCAAGTGACGCTCAATGGCGAACCGATCCTCGACGTGAATCTCGACGACCAGCGCGACACCGTCAAACGCCACGATAAAAGTGACGCCCCGCCGCTCCGCCTACGCCCCCGCCGCGGCCATATCGGCTTTCAGGAACTCAGCCGCGACGGATCTCACGCGCAGATTCGAAATGCCCGGATCAAAGTTCTAGAATAAACCGACACGAAGGGTCCATCCTGTTCATGGACTAAATCAATGTCTCGATTCAATCTCTTGCTCTGCTGCATTGCCATCGGTTTGCCCCTCACCGCGCAAGCGAATGATCGGCTCTCTGACTACGACTGGCCGCAATTCCGTGGCAAACGCGCGGCCGGCGTGGCCGAGCGATCGTATTTGCCGATCAAGTGGAACACCGAAACATACTCTAACGTCCGGTGGAAGACGGCGATGCCGGGCCTCGGCCACGCGAGCCCGATTGTTTCTGGAGAACGGGTCTTCATCGTCACTTCAACGAGCAGCGATCCGAAGCCATCGCTCCGCGTCGGCCTCTACGGCGACATTAGGTCGGTGAATGACGATTCGATTCACGAGTGGCTGATCTACTGTCTGGATCGGGAGACCGGTTCCATTCTCTGGAAGCGGACGGTTCACAAAGGTGTGCCAATGATCAAACGACACACAAAGGCTACGCATGCGAACTCGACGCCGGCGACCGACGGCCGACGCGTAGTCGTATTTCTCGGCTCCGAGGGTCTGTACTGCTATGACGTGCGGGGGCGGCTCTGTTGGAAGAATGACCTGGGGCCGCTCGATTCAGGTTTCTACATGGTGCCGGCCGCGCAGTGGGGATTCGCCAGCTCGCCGATCATTTACCGCGACATTGTGATCGTGCAGTGCGACGTGCAAAAGAACTCATTCCTCGCCGCGTTCGATCTCGGCACGGGCCGCGAACTGTGGCGAACGCCGCGTCAGGACGTGCCGACCTGGAGCACGCCGACGATCCACGAGGGTCCGGATCGCACGGAACTGATCGTCAACGGTTATAAGCACTCCGGCGGCTACGACCCGCTCACGGGCCGTGAACTTTGGAGAATTGTCGGCGGCGGCGATATCCCCGTGCCGACCCCGATCGTCGCCGATGGCCTGATCTATCTCGCGAGCGCCCACGGCATGAAGGCCCCGCTCTGTGCCGTCCGCGTCGGGGCCAGCGGAGAAATCACTCCGCCCGCCGAAGGGACCTCGACCGATTCCGTCGCTTGGTACAAAAACCGCGATGGTACTTACATGCAAACGCCGCTCGTTTACTGGGACAATCTGTACGCGTGCAAAGACAACGGCGTGCTCAGTTGCTACGCCGCTCGCACAGGCGAGCTGCTGTACCGCGAACGACTCGGCAGTGGCCAGACTGGGTTCACCGCATCGCCAGTCGCGGCCGACGGAAAAATCTTCATCACGAGCGAACTCGGCGAGATTCACGTCGTCCGCGCCGGTCCGCGCTTCGAACTGCTGGCCACGAACAGCATGGGCGACGTGTGCATGGCGACGCCCGCAATCTCCGGTCAGTTTCTGATCGTTCGCACGAAGAGCAACGTGTACGGCATCGAGGATTCATTCGGCCCGCGCGACCGCCGCGTTGTCGCCACACACAGAAAGAGTCAATCCTTAAGATCGTGCGAATCATCTGGGAGCGTTCGCCTGTTCCACTGGCTACTCGCCCCGATGGGTTGCAATTCCTACCATTGATCTGCCCGCGCGATCGCCCGCGCGGCCGCGATCGGGTCGCCCTTCGGCGTGCATTCGAGCCCGACCCAGCCTTTGTAGCCGAGTTTGTTCAGGTGTTTGAAGACGGCGGTGTAGTTGATCTCGCCGGTGCCGGGTTCGTGGCGGCCGGGGTGATCGGCGAGTTGGTAGTAGACGATAGCGCTGAAGTGTTCGGTGATGTGGCCGTGCAGGTCGCCTTCGGCGATCTGGCGGTGGTAGAGGTCGTGCAGGATTTTTACGTGCGGGTTGTCCACGGCCTTAATGATCGCAGCTGTGTCGTCGGTGGTGTACAGGCAGTGGCCTTTGTGATCGACGCGGCCGTTCATCGCTTCGAGCATGAGCGTCTTGTTGTGCTTGGCTGCGACGTCGCCGGCCATTTTCAGGTGCTCGATCACGACGGCGTGCATTTCTTTATTGGTCTTGCCGGGGATGTCGTTGCCGGCGACGACGCAGAGCAATTCGGTGCCGAGCCGTTCGGCAGTTTCGCAGGATGCGGTAATTTCCGGCACGATCATGTCGCGGTTTTTCGGGTCGTTCATGCCGGGCGTGAAGCCCCATGCTGAGAATTGGATCGGCGTCAGCTTCAATTCCTTGCACTTCCGCGCGATCGCGCCGATGTCCTTGTTCCGCCACGGCCAGAACTCAAAGCCGGGGAAGCCGAGCTTGGCGACCATGTCGAGCTTTTCGAGAAACGGCAGCTTGTACGGCTCGCGGCCCCACCACATCTCGACGTTTACGGCGAACTTGGTGTGAGGCGTGCGGCCGATTGAGCTGCGGTCGTCGTCGGCTCGAACGGGTGTACCGGCCAACGACGGCATTAGGGTCGAAGCGGCGAGGAATGCACGGCGGTCCAAAGTGGGCATTGTTGTGGGCTCCTGTTGCAAATCGTACATCGGCGGTATTCAATCACTGTCCAGTCGTCGTGGCAAGGCGCCGCGAAGGACGACACACCGGGAGGGTCGCGCATGAATTCTTCGCGCGGGCGAGTGTTCGCAACAACGCCCCTGTTCATGGTCGCCGACCTGAACCGTTCAGTGCGGTTCTACTGCGAGGTGCTCGGGTTTCACAATCCTGGGTATTGGGGCGAACCGCCGTGCTTCGCGATCGTAAACCGGGACAACTTCGACCTGATGTTGAAGCTGGCGGCGTCGCCGGACCAGATTCGGCCGCAAGGTATGTTCAGCGAGTGGGACCTTCACATCCGAGTTAGTGACGTGGAGTCGGAACGCGAGTGCATTACGGCACGCGGCGTGAAGTTGGCCAGCGAAATGTGTGTGACCGAGTACGGCATGAAGGAAATTGAGGTGCTGGACCCGGACGGATATCGGATTTGTCTCGGCCAGGACCTGGATCGAAGACCGGAAGATCAATCATGCACCTGAACCAAATACAAGACGCGCTCGCCCAGGCGGGCCTGGACGGCTGGCTGTTCTACGACTTCCGCGGCTCGGACCCGTTGGCCGCGAGCATCCTGGGTCTTGACCCGGCAGCTCACACGACGCGCCGCTGGTTTTATTTTGTGCCGGCCCGCGGCGAGCCGACGCGGATCGTGCATTCGATCGAACGCGGCTCGCTCGATGCCGTGCCCGGCCGCAAGCTCGTGTACTTGCCGTGGCAGCAGCTTCACGAACACGTGAAGAGCACGCTCGACGGGGCGAAGCGGATCGCGATGCAATACTCGTCGATGAACGCGATCCCTTACGTGTCGCGTGTCGATGCGGGCACGATCGAGTTGGTCAGCACCTCTGGCGTCGAGATCATTTCGTCGGCGGACCTGGTCGCCCAATTTGAGGCGACGTGGAGTGACGAACAGTGGCAGACGCATCAGTTCGCCGCGGACAAGATCGGCCGCTTAATCGACGACACGTTCGCCGAGATTGGCCGGCGCGTACGCGCGGCCGGCGCGGTGTCGGAGTACGAAATTCAACAGTTCATGTGGGACCGCTACGCCGCCGACGGCCTCGTCTCCGACCACCCGCCGATCGTCGGCGTGAACGCGAACAGCGCGGACCCTCACTACTTCCCCACCGCCTCGCGCACGAGCCAAATCCGCACCGGCGACTTCGTGCTCATCGACACGTGGGCAAAACAGAACGTGCCGAATTCCGTCTACTTCGACGTGACCTGGACCGGTTTTCTCGGCGACCGCCCGCCCGTGGACATCACGACCGTGTTCAATATCGTGCGCGACGCCCGCGACGCCGCAATTCATTTCGTCCAAGACTCGATTCGCGTCGGCACGCCGATCAGCGGCTGGCAGGTAGACGACGCTTGCCGCGCCGTTATCCAGCGTGCCGGGTTTGGTGACCACTTCATCCACCGCACCGGCCACTCGATCCACACCTCCACACACGGCAACGGCGCGAACATGGACAACCTCGAAACCCGCGACGAACGCCGCATCATCCCGCGCACCTGCTTCTCCATCGAACCCGGCATCTACCTCGAAGGCCGCTTCGGCGTGCGGAGCGAAGTGAATGTGTTCGTCGGGGACGATGATGCGATTGTCACCGGTCGCCCGGCGCAGACCGAGATCGTGCGAATCGGCTTTCGATAGTTCGTACATTTGATCTTGACTATTGGTCAAGTGCAGCTAACCTACCTGAAAGTAAACCGCTGGCTGCAACCCTTCCCTAGGGACAGTCGGTGCTTGGCTGCTGGTGCAACAATGCCGATACGGTTCAAAGGAAACCGTATTGGAGGCGCAAAGGAAAAACCAGGAGCAAGAAGGTAGGACGGGTAAGGGATCATGTTGCTGTGCACTGAAGGCACGGCAATGCAGGCCAAGGAGGGCCAGTACAAGATGAAGTACGCTATTAGGAAGGTGGCCCATGGTCCGCGACCCCGTGTTGGCGTGTACGGTTCTCATTCCGGTGAATCGCGATGCAGACTTATCTGACGGCGAGCCGAATTCGCCAGCGACTTGGAATTGGCTGGAAGCCGCTTTCTACGAGCGGTTTGGTGGTGGTACGCAGGCTCCTGGTCTTTACAAAGGCTTCTACCGCGACCCGGATACAGGTGAAAAAGTCAGCGACGCATCGCGCAAATACACGGTCGCTGTACCCAGGAGCCGGCTGAAGCAGCTTCGATTGCTGTTGTCCGAGGCGTGCGAAGTTTTCGCCCAGAAGTGCATTTATTTGAGCGTCGCCGGGCGAGTGGAATTCATCAAGGCGAAGAAGCATGACCCAGGTTGACCGCTACATTGAACTGTATGGGGGCGAGATCTCGCTCGCTTCGCTCGAAGCGGATGAGCGGAAGCTGGTTGCCACGTTGAAGCGGCGCGCGGCCGCCGAGCCGCCTTGGCACGAGTTCGGAAACTTCTATGTGAAGCTGGTCGGGGATTTCTATCAGGCTCGCGGGCTGAAACGAAGGCTTGTTACCCGCACTGCCGCATGGCGCATCGCCCAAGACCTCAGCGGACGACTTGCGGTAGCTCAGGGCGTCGCAAGTATTGGCGACTACAGGGACACTCTCGAACACATCGTCCTCACGCGATTCAAGAATCGCCGCGAATTCTGCAAGAAGACCGGCCTGTCCGAAACCATGTTGAGTCACGTGCTGGCCCGCCGAAAGCACATTGCCATCGATACACTTTCCCGAGCACTTCACAAGATCGGCTTTCAATTGGGAATTGGCGAAATCGGTGACTCGGAGCTCAAACAGCGGCAACGGGCCGCGGGCTAATCGCCATCGCTGAATTGACCCTGACCCACCTCCGCTCTGGTTTGGGAGTGTTGGAGCCGCGGCAAGTTCCGCCGTCACAAATTGACCCCAAGTTGCCAGCACAGGAAGCTCCAGACATCGGTCTGTTCGTCGATTGTTTTCGATAATGGCTTACCCGCGCCGTGCCCGGCCTTGGACTCTACGCGCAGCAGGATCGGTCGGTCGGACGACGATGCGGCTTGGATGCGAGCGGTCATTTTGAAGGCGTGCATCGGATCGACGCGACTGTCGGACTCGGCGGTGGTGAAGAGGACGGCAGGGTACGCGACGTCATCGCGAACGCGATGGTATGGCGAATAGGCGTGGAGCCAACGGAACTGAGTGGCGTCGTCGGCCGAGCCGTATTCGGGGATCCAGAGTTTGGCGATGCGGAAGTGATGGTAGCGGAGCATGTCGCAGAGCGGCACGCGGCAGACAACGGCCCGGAACAGATCCGGCCGTTGTGTCAGGCAGGCGGAAACCAGCAGGCCGCCGTTTGAACCGCCGCTGATCGCCAGCCGGTCGCGGTTGGTGTATTTGTTTTCGATGAGCCATTCGCCCGCTGCGATGAAGTCGTCGAAGACGTTTTGTTTGTTGCCAAGCATGCCGGCCTGGTGCCACGCCTCGCCATACTCGCCGCCGCCGCGCAGGTTCGCGATGCAAAAGATGCCGCCGGCTTCGAGCCACAGAGGCAAATGCGCGATGAATGCCGGCGTCTGATTCACGTTGAATCCGCCATAGCCCGAGAGCACCGTCGGCCGGTTGCCGTCGAATTCCAACCCCGCACGATGGAGCACGAACATCGGCACCGATGTGCCGTCCTTGGAGTGATACTTGATTTGTTTGATGGAGTACTTGCTGGGGTCGATCGAGGCGGTGACTTTTTCCCAGAGTTCTGGTGTCTGAGATTCGAAATCTGAGATTTGTGATTTCAGATCTATGCGATACACGGCGGTCGGGGCTGCGAATGACGTGAAACCGAAGAACACCTCGCCCCCGTCCCACTCACCGCCCAGGCCGGTGAGGCTGCCAAGTGTAGGGAATCCAATTTCGTGCTGCCGCTTGCCGTTGAGAGAAAACACTTCGAGCCGCGAACTGGCATCGCGTAGGTAATGGCAGAACAACTGTCCGCCAATCACGGCGATGTTTTCCAGAACCGCTTCACGCTCGGGGATAAGTTCCTGCCAGTGGTCGCGGGATGGATTGGCAGGATCAACCGCGAACAGCCGGTAGCGAGATGCGTCCAAGTTCGTGTGCACGTAGAGGCGATCGTTTTGCATTTCGGCTCTGAATAGGGCTTCAACTCCTTCGACTACGGGCACCAAGCTCCCATCGGGTTGCGACAGGTCGCGCAGGTACATTTCTGACTTGGCCCAGCCCTGGCTCACGGTCACGAGCAGCCAGCGGCCATCGGGCGAAATGTCGAGGTTCGGCCAATCTTGCGGGCTGCGACCGGCACCGAAGATCTCCGGGTCGCGAGCCGGGTCCGAGCCGAGTTCGTGATAGAAGACATGCCTGTGATAATTCTCTTCGCCGGCCGGCACGGTGCCCGGCGTGGGGTAGCGCGTGTAGAAAAATCCAACGCCATCGGGCTTCCACGCAACGCTGCACGCGCGGGTGAACGGGATCGTGTCGGGCAGCAGGTTGCCGGATTCGACGTCGAGCACTCGCAGCGTGCTCTTCTCGCTGCCACCTTCCGACGTTCCGTAGGCCAGCCGCCGGCCGTCCTTCGACGGGGACCACCAGTCGAGCGCGATGGTGCCGTCGGCCGTCATCGTATTCGGATCGATCAGCACGCGGTCCGATCCGCGAAGGCCTTCGCGAACGTAGAGAATCGGCTGATTCTGCTTCCCTTCGCGTTTCATGTAAAAGTAGCGCGAACCGCGCACGGCCGGGGCCGAGATCGAACCAACGGTGAGTAGTGATTCCAGGCGGTCTCGGATCGCAGCGCGATGGGACAACCGGTCGAGCGCCTCGCGGGTGAACTTGTTTTGGGCCGTGACCCACGCCCCTACTTCTTCGGACTCGACCGATTCCAGCCAACGATATGGATCGGCCACTTCGGTGCCATGCAATCTCTCAACGATCGGTTCCACTCGCGTGGGGGGAGAGCCGTCTCGATCGGTCTTCGGCCGATCCTGGCCGCTGACGACTTGCAAGCAAAGCGAAACGAGGACCCAAATCGATCCGAGCACCAAGCATTTGGTGACAATGGTCATGTTTGCTCCTGAGCAATCTGCTGAACGATTGGTTTCGCGAGTTCGGTACGGAATCGAGGATGTTCAACCAGCCCACTTGTACGAAGTGAATTCCGCCTCGCGGGCTAGCGACCGGTTTTCGAGAATGATCTTCGTGTCCTCAAACATCGGGCTAAATTCACGCGCCGCCCGGACGTTTGCCTCGACCTCGGCCGGCGTGCGGCAACCAATGACGACGGTGCTGACACCCGTAAGCGAGAGCACATAATGCATCGCTTCGGGCGGTGTACACAGTCCGCCGGGCGCGACGAGCGTGCCGGCCGCGAAGACTTTCATGCCGATCACGCCCATGCCACGGCGTGCAGCTTCGGGCAATACGGTGCGGGCAAACGAGCGGCGGTGCGCGTCCGCCACGTTCAGCGCCACGAGCACCGTGTCGAACTCAAACCGGCGCATGGCCTCAAGCAAGACGGCGGGATCGTGATGCCCGGTAAGTCCGAGAAATCGCACGCGGCCCCCGTCGCGTGCTTGTGTCAGGGCGTGGATCGCGCCGTGTTTCGAGAAGATCGTGTCCAACTCACTCATCGTTCGCAGGTCGTGAAGCTGCCACAGGTCGAGGTAATCGGTACGAAGCCGGCGCAGGCTGTCGTCGAGAATTCTGAGGGAACCATCGCGCGTGCGGTCGGCCGTTTTCGAGGCCAGGAATATCTGTGACCGCCGTTCGCCGAGCGCGGCGCCGTAGTAATCCATGCTCGACGCATACGCCGGAGCTGTATCGCAGTAGTTGACGCCAAGGTCCAATGCCCGATGGATCACGGCCACCGCATCGATCATGTGACCGTGCGTGCGCAGAACGCCTTCGCCGCCGAGCGCGAAGAGCGTCACGCCGTGACCAGTGTTGCCGAGCGGCCGGGTTGGAATGGGTTTGGAAACTGAAGATGAATTCATGACCGGCACAGTGTAACTTGAATGACGCCATGTTCGTATCCCGAAATCTGCACCGAACCCAGTCGTTTCCGCCCGTGAACGAGGCGAACGACGAAGGACTGCTCGCGATCGGCGGCGATTTATCGACCGAACGACTGCTGCTGGCCTATCGCAGCGGCATATTCCCGTGGTTTGAGGAAGGCCTGCCGGTGCTCTGGTGGTCGCCGGACCCGCGGGCAATTCTGGAACTCGATCGATTACACGTCTCGCGCAGGCTGCGGCGAACTTGCCGCCAGAATCGGTTTCGATCAACAGTCAATCAGGCCTTCGAGCAGGTGATCCGGGGCTGTGCCGAGGGACGCGAAGAGGGAACCTGGGTCACGCAATCCATGATCGATGCGTATTGCAAATTGCATCGCATCGGCCATGCCCACAGCGTCGAGACATGGCAGGGCGACCAACTCGTTGGCGGAATTTACGGAGTGGCGATCGGCGGCTTCTTTGCCGGCGAGTCGATGTTCTACCGCCGCCGCGACGCATCCAAGATTGCACTCGTCTATTTGGTTGAGAGACTTCGCGAATGTGGCTTCAGACTCTTCGATCTTCAAATCCTCAACGAGCACACGGCTCGACTTGGAGCCACGGAGATTCCACGCGATGACTATCTGAGTCGGCTGGCTAAAGCGGTAGGGTTGCTGGTCCGGTTCGAGTGAAGCTATTTTTGCCTTTGCCCATCTGTCCGAGAATCAAGCAGGTTTTTGCCTTCGGCAGTGGGCAGTCTTAAACCGAGGATTCCGGCCAGCGTGGGGGCGATGTCGCGCATGTCGATGCGGCCAAGCGCTTTGCCGGTCGGAACACCGGGGCCCGCCAGGAAGAAAGTTGCGTTCATTTCGGCAACATCTGGCAAGTAACCGTGTGTTCCACCGACAGGGCCAGTCCGGCGCACTGGGCCTTTGAAGTTGTTGCCCAGCCGATACCCAGGCCGAACCGAAACGACGAAACTTGCCCCCGTGAAGCCGCCGAGCTTCTCGCTGTCCGGCTCTTCGATAAGGCGGTCGATTCCCGATTCCGAATCAGTCGCCAAGCGGGTCAAGATGCCGCGCACCTTCTCCAGCGTCGCGGTGTCCTTTGGATCGCGCAGCATGACGCCGGCCGAGCCGCTGGGATAGTAGGCGATCGCTTGCCAGGAGGAAGGCCGGCCCTGTTCGTTCAGCCCGATCAATCCGGCCTCGGCGAACGCGACGTTTAGGTGCAGCTCTTTGTCGGTGCGAACGAACCCGTGATCGGAGACGACACAAATCACGGCCCGGCCGCCACCGATCTTTTCCGCCGCAGCCCGCACCTGACCCACCAGTTCATCGGTTTGCTCCAGCACCGCGAACGAATGCGAACTGTACGGGCCACTGCGATGCTGTTCCGTGTCCAGTCCGGAGAAATAGCACAGGTGAAATCGGGGCTTCTTGGTCTCCAGCATCCAGGCGTTGAATGCGGCGCGGCGGCGGTCGGCAGCAATCGTGTAGTCATTGCCTTCCGGGTACGCACCGACGATTCGCTCGGCATCGGCCACGAGCCCAGGTGACGACAGGACGCGGATTAGCTTCTGATCGTCCGGCGTCGATGCCCGCCAGTATTGTGCGATGTTGTGCGTGAGCTTCGCGCCGACTGTCACCGGCCAATCGACGCTGCTCGTTACCAGTCCCGCGTCGGAGGCGACGTCCCAAAGCGTCGGCACGCGGATATCTTCGGCGTACCAGTACCAGCCGCCGAGATTTTTTCCGAGTGGGTCAAACGGTGTATTCGCCAGGATTCCGTGCTTGGCCGGCGAGACACCGGTGACCATCGTGGTATGGGATGGATAAGTCACCGTCGGAACCACGCCGACCACGCCCGTTGCGTGAGTGCCCTCCTGAACCAGCCGTCGCAAATTGGGAATCTTCAGTCCGTGCTTGTTGGCCTCCAGCACATAGTCCGGCTTTAGGCCGTCGATAGAAATGAGAACCACAGGCGAAGGTGGCTCGGCCGCCGCGCCATGTGCATCCAGGAAATCCAGGGCAAAAATCGCGCACGTCGCGACGAGCACACGAAGGTTGGTCAGGTGCATCCGTTGCTCTCGAAGGTTGGTTAGCGTTTCGAGAATTCCACGCGCCCGTGGTATCGCGAGCTGTCGCCGTTTCGATCGTTGCCGGACCAGATGAGTTGAGTCTCGCGGCTCCCGCCCAGGTCGCGATCGTTGATGGCGATGTCCAGTTGGTTGACCGTGTCGGCGAGATCGTCCCACGCGAGCGCCGTTCGAGAAATGGCAATCTCGATGGAATACTGAGTCGCATCGCGCGAGTATGCGGCTTTGGCGTCGGGGAATTCATCGGTGGGAGTTGGACCACCCCGAATGCTGCGTTGCTTGTATCTGCGCAGCCGTGTCTCACCGGACATTGCCCCACGACCCTGATCGTCGCCTCCGGAAAATGGAGTAACTATCAAATGTCGAAAGTCATTCGTCTCACGGCTGTAACTGATCTCGCGATCGTCGGCATCCGCCATGAAGAGTTCCACGCTGTCGCCCTGTTCGGCGGCCCGACTGCCTGCAGCAACCGTATCATCGGCTACACGCACGGCCAGGTAGATATTCCGTTCATCTTGTGCCACAGCAAACTGTGCCGACAGGTCTTGCGGCCCCTGCCAAGATTCCGGGCCTATCGACGCTTGAGAACGGTCGCCAATCGATTGCCACTTCGCGGCCGGCCAATCGGAAAGATCGCCGTCGATCGTCGGTGCCGCGGAAAGCGTCATGGCCTGGGTCACGCGGCTAACTCGCGCCTCGATCGGATAATCAAACGACTGCCGCACTCCTCCGGAGTTATCGAAGCGGTACACGACGCGGTATTCCGCCTGAGCCAACGCCGACCCGGCAAAGCTCGGCCAATCGACTTCTCGCTTGATCGTCTCACCTTGGCGCACGACCGGCTCGTTGCCGTCAAACAAATGTTTGCTTGACCCTCGAGTAGACCGCACGATTTGCAGACTGATCGGGAACTGCATTGGGTTTCGGCAAATGATCTGCGTGGTTGCGTTCGCATCGTCTCCCTCGCGCACAATCGCACAAGAATCGACCAGTGCCCTGACAGGCGTCGTATCCTGCTCCATGATGTACTTGGGATCGTACACGCCGCCCAACTTGATCAGGGCCAGCTTGAGGTCGTCGTCGCGGACGGTCGCCATCAGATAACTGCGAAATCGGCCGAACGCCTCGTTGCCCTCATCGGGTATGTATGCCGCCGTGGCACTGCAGATGATGTGCGGAATGCCGCGAATCTCTTGATACGAGTACTTGTGATAATGCCCGGCGAAGACGTTTACCTTGAGCCCCTCGAGCAACGGGTAGACTGGATTCAACAAATCCCAGGTCGGCTGGTGCATAAAGATGAGGATGCGCCGCGCGTTGCGATTGCGCTCGATGTCGTCCTTGAGCCACGCCAGTTGTTCATCGCCAAGCGACCTGAATCCACCACCGCCACGGAATCGGTCGTCGTTGCGGTCACCCGTACGGTTGCCGGCAGCCTCCTGTGTGTTTAGGGTGATGAAGTGCAGTCCGCGATAATTGAACGACTTGAATCGGGGACCGTACCGCTTCTCGTAAACTTTCTTACTCGCCGGACTGTAAATATCGTGATTGCCCGGCATGTAGACGAACGGGACCTTGAGCACCGACAACTCGGTTTTGTCGAACTCGTCCCAAATGCCGGTGACCGTGTCTTCGTCGCCACCGCCGTCGATAATGTCGCCGACGGAGATGACGAAGTCGGGATCGAGCAAATTGATTTCGCGAAACGTCTGGGGCATTATCCCCCACTGCGCCCCGCCGGTTCGATCGCCGACGATGACGAATCGGAATTCGTTCTCCGCCTCCGGCCGCGGCTCGCCCTTGTACTGGGCAAAATCAAAGTTCCAGCGATTGCTGGTCGAAACTGCGGCGGCGATGAGGACAATGGCGAGCGAGGCGAACGCGAGAGAGAGTCGCATTCGGCGTCGAGTCATAGCTGGTTCTCCATGAACGGGCGGGTTAGTTCGGAGGCAAGGCGCTTGCACGGAGCAGCGGTCGAAGCCCATACATATTAATCAACGAGCTGGGAAAATCTACGGCTTTCTCACTGCGGATGCTGAACTTGGCCGGTAGAATGTGCCAACTGCCACGTTGCCGTGCCCAGGCTTCACCACGGGAATTGATTCCAAAGCCGCCGGACGATTGACACACCTCCGAACATGAGCCGACCGTTTGCGACATTGACCTTCGAAAACGTCAACCACGGATGGCTGTGGCTGGCTCTGATCGCAATTGGCGCCTGGTTCCTCTTCGCGACATACCGCGACACCTTCACGAGGTCCGAGCAACGACTGACCTGGGCACTGCTGCTTTTGCGAGGGGCCGGCCTGTTGGCCCTCGTACTCGCGCTGGCCAAGCCGACGTGGACGCGCGAGAGCGAACAAGTTGATCCCGGCCGCGTCGCCTTGGTGCTCGACGACTCCGCTTCGATGTCGCTGCGCGATCCAAGCGGCAAGACACGATTCGCCCGTGCGGGAGAACTGGCCAGGCAGCTCAGTCATTTCGTCAAGGAGTCCGGCAAGCCGCGAGTCGAGGTCGATCTGTTCGATATCAGCGGCCGGCAACTGACGAAGGGGCAGGTCCCGAACGAACCGCGAGCCGAGCGAACTGATTTGGGAAGAGCAATCAGTGAAACCGTGCGACAGCTTCGCTCGAAGCCGCTCGTCGGTGTTGTGCTGGTAAGTGATGGGGTCGATAACTCCGGCCAACAAGGTCTTGTGGGCCTCGAACAGCTCGGAGTGCCGATATACACGGTCGGGTTTGATCCCGATCCCAGTGCGTGCCGATACGACCTTGCGATTCGAAATGTCACCGCACCCGAGCGGGTGATGGTAAACAACGATGCAAAGGTCGAGCTGCTCGTTGTAAAGACCGGTCAGGCGGCTGCCGAAGTCGAGTTGGTAATCCGCCGCGGCCGCGAGTCCACTGCCTCGAAAAAACTCTCGCTGCCTGAGGGCGACACTGAGCAACGCGTCACCGTGCCGATCAAGCCGACCGAAGCGGGCAGCTTCGTTTTCACCGCTGTGGTGAAGGGCGACGCCGACGAACGACTGCTGGCGAACAATGCCCAGCACTTCCCACTCCGCGTGGACGCCGAGGCGATTCGCGTGTTCTACATCGAAGGTTTTCTCCGCTGGGAGTACACCTACCTGCGCCGCCAACTCGAAGCCGATCCCGACGTCAGTGCGGTTACCGCCGTCCGCCGCGCGAATCCCGAACCCCTCACCCCTGCCCCTCTCCCCTTTGGGGGAGAGGGGTTGGGGGTGAGGGGCTCCGACGCGCCCGGCGATCTACTCACCGCCGACAAGCTTGAGTACCTCGACGTCGTTCTCCTCGGCGACATCGAGCGAACGTATCTGACGCCCGCTGAGTACCAGGCCCTGATCTCATGGATCAACGCGGGAAAATCGCTGCTCGTGCTCGGCGGTTACCACTCGTTCGGTCCGGACGGATTCCGCAACTCGCCGCTCGCCGACGTGCTGCCGGTCATCTTCGACGACACCGACTCGCCGCAGCTCGACGAGCCGTTTCGCCTCGAGCTCACCGAAGCCGGCCGACAGCACCCGATCTTTTCGATCACCGGCGACCGCGTGCAGGACGGGACCGTGTGGGCGACCGCCCCGACGCTGAGCGGCTGCAGCCTCGTCAAGGGCGAGAAGCCAGGCGCGACGGTGCTTGCCGTGAATCCAATTTCTGCTCCCATCGCCCCGTCTTCGGGGAGAGGGGTTGGGGGTGAGGGGTCGTCGGCCAAACCCCTCGTCGTCCTCGCCACGCAACGCTACGGCAAAGGCCACGTCGCCGTGCTCACCGCCGACGCCACGTGGCGCTGGACGCGGCTCACTCGCGTGCTTGGTCAATCGGACACACTGTACTCGCGATTTTGGGGTCAAATGATCCGCTGGCTGGCGGGCAAGGAATTAGATGATGATCGACCAGTGCTCGCCGTCAGCACGGACCGGCCGGATTACGAGGCCGGGAAAAAAGTGACCCTACGCGCCGTGCGTCAGCCGCGCCCCGGCGACTCCGGCGGCGACGCTCAAGTGAATGTCGAAATCGTGGACGAGTCCGGTAAAACCGTCGGCGTCCAAGTTGCTGCGTCCTCTGCCGAGCCCGATGTCTTCACCGGCAGCTTCTATCCCAGCGGCGGCGGACGCTATGAAGCCCACGCCGCGCTCGCCGTGAATGGCCACCAGACCGCGAACCAAACCGCCGAGTTCCTCGTTCACGGCTCGGCGCTCGAACTGGCCGACACCGGTACGAAGAAGGAACTCCTGCGCGATCTCGCCCTCAAGACCGGCGGGCTGTACTATGACATCGACCAGGCCGACAAGTTGGCCAACAAAATCGAACGCCGCGAACGCCGCATCACCCGCGTCGTCCGCACCGAGTTCTGGGACTCGCCGCTCTTGTTCCTCGGCTTCCTCGCGGCGGTGACGGCCGAATGGGTGATCCGCCGAAGGAATCATCTGGTGTGAGCGTACGTCAGGCTTCAGCCTGACATCCAAAGCCGTCAGGCTAATGCCCGACGTACATCGGAGGTAGCTCATGAGCATGACCGAAGCCTATCCGCGATTGATGGACGAACTCGCGACGCTGCGCCAGCGCTGGCGTGCGCAGAAACTGACCGAGGGCATTCTACTGGCCATTGCCTTGGCGACGGCGACGCTCGTGGCGACCGTTGCGGCGGACAACTTGCTCAAGCTGAGTACGACCGGCCGCACGGTCCTGGCCATCGTGCTCTGGGCCGCCGCGATCGGGTCGGTCGTCGTCTTCGTCGTGAATCGCTGGCTCGAAGACCGACGCGATGATTTCTTCGCCGCAATGGTCGAGCGAAAACATCCGGAGCTGCACAATCAGCTCATCAACGCCCTGCAGCTTGGCCGGTCGAATGGCTACGGCTCGCCGCGGCTGGTCGAGGCGATCGTCAATGACGCGGTTCACGCCACGGCCGACCTGGATTTGGCCGATTGTCTCAACTTGCGACTCGTTCGCCGCAACGGGCTGCTGCTGGCGGGTGCAGCGGCCGTACTAGTTCTGCACGCGGGTTTCTTCACCGCGCGATTTACGAACAGCCTCGCTCGCGTGCTCTTGCCGCTGGCGGATATCGCCCCGTACACCGCCACCCAGGTGACCGACGTTAAGCCGGGCGGAACGCGGTTCTTCGCCGGCACGCCCGTCACGATCACGGCGCGCGTCGAGGGCGTGATCCCGCGCGAGACACGAATCTACCAGCGCAAGCCGGGCGGCAACTGGCAGCACGCGGCCATGACGCCACTCGTCAAGAGCAACGACCGATTCCAGTTTGCGATCGCCGCGGCCAACGAGAGTTTCGAGTACTTCATACGGGCCGGCGACGGCCGCAGCGCGACCTTTGCGGCTGAGGCAATCGAACGGCCGGCGATCACCAGCGTCACAGTCGAGTACAAGCTGCCGGACTACACCGGCCAATCACCGCGCCGCGACGACAACTCCAATGGCGATCTACACGCGATTCCCGGCACGGTCGCCCGGCTGGAGTTCGCCGCGAACAAACCGCTGCAGAAAGCGACCATCGCTGTGACGACGGCCGGTGTGGCACCCCCTGAATCTTCGAAGGGCGTGGCCAACTCGAACCGCAACACGTCCACGCCCGTCGCGGACCCCAGGCGTGCCACTCTCCAGACGATCGATTGCACGCGCGGCTCCGACGACCGCCATTGGCTCGCGACGCTGCCGATCACGGGCCACGGCAGCTACCAGGTGAAAGTGAGCGACACCGACGGGTTCGAAGACCCCGACCCCGTCCGGCACGCGATTACGCTCGGCCGCGACGTAGCACCGAACGTGACGATCAGCTCGCCCGGCCGCGATCTGCATGTGAAACCGGATGCGATCGTGCCGTTGGCGGTACAGGCAAAGGATGACTTCGGACTCGCGGAGGTGCGACTCGTCTTTCGAGTCAACGATGAACAGTCGGTGCGTGAGCTACAGGCGTGGAAGTTCGCAGAAAAGACGAAAGCCGATGCGACAGAAAAGTTCGACTGGAAACTCTCCGATCACGGCCTCAAGGCGGGCGACCTCGTGCAGTACTGGGCTGTCGCGACCGACCGCAACGATGTGAATCCCGCCGGGCCGGGCACGAACGAGTCGCGACGGTACTCGATCTTCATCGTGCATCCGGAACAGGTGCTGGCGAAACTCGAAATCGACATGGACAACTACGCGGCCGTGCTCGAAGAGCTACTGCGGCTACAACGCAAGAACCGCGCGGAGACGGCGTCGGGTGTTGCGTTCGACGGCCTCGTGACTCAACAAACCCTGATCCGAACGCGATCGCGGCAACTCGCCGCCGTGATGCGCAAGAGCGTGATGCCGGCGGAGACGATGATCGAGTCGCTCGAATCGCTCGCCGCCGGCCTGATGGCGGATGCCGTCCGACTGCTCGAATCCGGCCGTGACACGGCCGACGCCGCGAAGGCAAAACAGTATCGCGACGACTCGCTGCCCGTGCAGGACGAGATCATCAAGCAGCTTCAAGAACTGCTTGCACGGCTGCAACGGAACGAGCAGGCCAAGCAGGCACTCAAGAAACTTGAAAAAACCGACAAGCCGGCTCATCAGGAAATCACCAAGGCCCTCACCGAAATGATCAAGGACCTCGACCGTTTCACCGACGCCTCACAAGAGGTGGCCGATAAAATCGAGAAGATGCCGAAGAAGCCGGTCGATGAATTCAACCAGGAAAATGCCGAGGCGCTCAAGGGTCTCGAAGAGTTCACCGAAAAGTGGGGCAAGTGGGCCAAGGGCAAGGTGGACGAGCTGACAAAGCTCCCGACCGGCTTCATCGATGACTTCGGCTTGCGCCCAGATGTGAATCGAAGCTTCGAGGAAATCGAAATGGTCGCCGAGCGGCCGAAGTCGTCGAAACTCGAGGTCGCCGTCGAAGATCTTGGCGCCGGACTGGCGACCAAAATGAAAGAGGACCTCGAACTCTGGATGCCCAACGCCCCGGACGCGCTCAAGTGGGTGCTCGAAGAACCACTCACGAACAAGCCGATGGCCATCCCCGAAATGCCGCTGCCGAGCGAACTGGAAGACCTGATCGGCGAGCTGATGCAAAAAGCCGAACAGTTCGACGAAGAGGCCGACGACGTGACTTCGGCTTGGGGTGATAACCTCGATCAAGCCGGATGGGATGTCTCCGACGGCCCGATCAGCTCGTTCTCTGCCAAGGGCAAAACGGGCAACGACCAACCGAACACGAACGAAGTCTCCGGCCGCTCGGGCGACGGCCGCCGCGGCAAATCCTCCGGCCAGATGGTCGGCGACACCGCCCGCAACCTCGAAGGCCGCGACACGCCGGCTCGTCTCAACAACGAACGCTACGAGCCAGGCACCTTGAAACAAGAACAAGGTGCCGATCCGAAGGGCGCCACCGGTGGCGGTAAGAAAGCCGGCTCCGGCCGCAAGGGCCTGCAGGGCGGCACTCCGCCCGACTTCGTCCGCGACATGGAACGCCTCAGCGAAAAACAAGCCGGCCTGCGCGAACGCGCCGAAAAAGTCGCCCAGGAACTCGACACCAAAGGCATCACCTGTCGCCGCCTCACCGAATCGATCCAACTCATGAAATCCGTCGAGACCGACCTCCGCGACCTCCGGTATGAAGACGCCGCGCGCAAGCGCCGCATCGCGATCCACGAACTGAAATCCTCGATGAGTGACCTCGACAAATCCACCGGCCTTTCACTAAGCCGCGCCCGCGACCTCCCGCCCGACATGCGCGAGCAGATTCTGCAATCGTCCGACGAAGGATTGCCGGCCGGCTACGAGTCACTGTTGAAGAGTTATTTCCGCGCGCTATCAGAAGCTGAGAAGTAATGCGGCGCTTGCCTGGGATAACTCTTCAGCGGATTGATTTACTTTGGGGTTCCTCATCGATTCAAATCTCGTTCACAGTTTCCAAAGGATCAGACGCGACCGTGTCAGCAACCATCTGAATCGTGCGAGCAAAGAACCAATCGGCTTCAGTTCCCCCAGTCAAAATGTCATCGATGGCGTCGTCCAGAACGGTGAGGCCTGCTTGGAGTAAGACACCACCATTCAACCCGCCGGGCGTATCGCCTCTGAGGTTTCCAATGCGTGTTGCATAATCTGCGTCCTTACGGGTCCACTCTCTCATGATGTCGCATAGAGAAGAGTTGATGGCGTCGAATGCCGTAGTGCCCGCAATCAAGATGTCGTCTTCGGATTCCCCGTTCAATTTGTCTTTGTCCAGCCCGCCGATCAGCAGGTCGTTACCAAAAACTCCCTTGATGTCGTCGTTGCCGGGTCCGCCCACCAGCACATCAGGCCCACCGCCGCCGCGAAGAATATCATTACCGTTGCCACCATGCTCAATGGCCTGCAACGTCAAACTGTTGTTCACATTGAGGAAGTCGTCGCCATCCAAGCCATATGCGATGATCCGGCCGGTCGGGATCGGCAGCATGGCAATCGTAGAATCGTCTAGCCTGTTCAGTACTCGAAGCAGGTCATCGCTCGGGTCGATGTTGATTCTATCGTTTCCCTGCGTGCCGATAGCCAGTAACGCGGTCAACGCAGGATCGCATGGATCTTCAATGATCAAGGCGGCAGGGACGAGAGGCAAGTTGCCAAAATCCACATCAGTCATGTTTGCACCGGCAGTCGCGATTATGTCGGCGGGATTTGGAGTCGTCTGCATCCAATTTGCCTGCAACACCTCGCGAACCTGATAGGTCCCGGCAGCCAGGCCAGGAAAACTGTAGGCACCGCTCAAGTCCGTGATCGTGCAGATCTCAGTCGCGGTCGCATTACAAACACCGTTCATGCCCACCACGGAGTTGTTGAGCACGCCGTTGCCATTGTCGAGGAAAATTGTCCAACCCGGGAGGCCCGGTTCACCGTCATTCTTGGCTCCGTTGTTGTTCACATCCAGGAACTTCTCTCCGCTAATGGTGATCGGCACGTTTGGCGGCACCTGCTTGGTGTTGATGAAGGAACAAGTGACTACGTCTCGCCGTTCCAAGTAAATCGTGGCAACACCGATTCCCGGCACCACAACCGGCACTGTAGTGGTGAAGATCGTGCTCGTCCCTGATCTTGAAATACAATTGATGATGGTCAATTCCCATCCCGCGGGTAGTAGCTCTGTGACTGTATACAGCCTACGTGACCTCAGCCGGCCGCTGTCGTTGATTTCTCCATCGGCCAGATTGAAGTCGGCATAGCCGGCGCCTGTCGTTGCAAAGTTGAAGATCGTTGGGTCATCTTCTGGGTTCGTGAACTTTTCGATGATGATCCTGCCGTGGCGAGTGAGCAGGAGTCGACTCTCCAGTGGCTCAACTCCAAGACGAAATGATCGGTGCCCCCGCAGCTTCGGCGTGAGATTCCTTTCTTTTGGCAAACACTGAAGCTTGCCGCGGGATTCGCGAACCGAAGCAATTGCCAACGCGATTCGAGTCACAAAAGAGTGCAACATTGGTGGTACCCCCATTCAAAGCTGATGAAATCAGGTCGATTCTCTCACCCGCTGCCACTTTCATTCACTGACCAATGGCCATGAATACCCGTTATTGGCCAGTTGTTAAGATGGAATGATATTATGTTAAGAAAACGAGTGCAAGGAAGAATAAGATGTTTAGACAATTTTCTGTATGTTTAGTTGATTGAACAGTTTGGCAAGCCGATTGTCAAAATGGTGATACTGCAGTTTGATAATATTGACGTTCTGGGAAGAATGCATTGATTCTGTGCGTGATAGAATGAGGCAGATTTTGGCGAGCGAACGAGGCTCGTTGAGTATTAGATTGACCTGACGCAGATGCCGCGTTGAGTTCTGATTTGGTTTACTCGAACGCCGGAACAGGTCTCTGCTGACAGGTTTTGAGTCTGATTAGGGCCAATCCCAAGCACCGCGACTATTGCACGTGGCATCCATTGTTCGATACTGTTGCTGCCAACGACCCCTTGGAATCTAAGGATACACACCCATGGTCATGCTTCGTAGAATCTTGATGCCACTTGCGATTTGCCTGATTAGCTTGAGTGCCTATTTGGGAGGTTCAGCCATTGCAAACCCGGCACCGACCGGTGACGAAAGTGTCCTGGTTTACGCTGGAACCTACACGGGCGCGAAGAGTAAGGGGATTTACCTGTTTCGGCTCGAAATGGAATCTGGCAAGTTGAGTCCGCTTGGAGTTGCAGCCGAGACGGTAAGCCCATCATTCTTGGCGATTCACCCGAACCGAAAACTCCTCTACTCCGTTGGCGAGATCGGCGAGTTCGGCGGGAAGAAGACGGGCGCTGTGGTGGCTTTTGCGATTGATGCAACGAGTGGAAAACTCACAAAGCTGAATGAGCAGGCGTCCGGTGGAGCCGGGCCGTGCCACTTGGTAGTGGACAAGTCGGGCAAGTCTGTGCTTGTGGCAAACTACGGCGGCGGCAGCGTGAAGGCATTGCCGATCGGCGAGGACGGCAAACTCGGCGATGGCGGCACGACGATTCAACACATGGGATCGAGCGTCAACCCGCGCCGGCAAGATGCCCCGCACGCTCATTCGATCAACATTGACGCGGATAACCGTTTTGCATTTGCCGCAGACTTGGGGCTGGACAAAGTGCTGGTCTATCGGCTCGACCCTGCCAAGGCATCACTAGCGGCGAACGATCCGCCGTCGGTGTCGGTGAGGCCAGGTGCCGGCCCGCGGCATTTTGCATTTCATCCGACCGGCAAATTCGCGTATGTCATCAATGAGATCCATTGCACGGTGACCGCATTCGCCTACAACTCCGATCGTGGTGTGCTCGACGAGATTCAAACGATCACAACGCTCCCCCACGAGGTGCGCGAAGGATACTCGACGGCCGAAGTGCAGGTACATCCGTCCGGCAGATTCCTCTACGGCTCGAATCGCGGCCATGACTCCATCGCGGTTTTTGCAATCGATCAGTCAACCGGAAAACTCACTGCCGTCGAGCATGAGCCGACTCAGGGCAAAACGCCACGCAATTTCGGCATCGACCCGACGGGAAAATTCCTGCTCGCCGAAAACCAGGGCTCTGATACCATCGTGGTCTTTCGCATTGACCCGGCCAGCGGCAAGCTTGAACCGACTGGTCACGTGGCCGAATGTCCGTCGCCGGTGTGCGTGAAATTCCTCACCACGGGCAAATAGTTCCATGCTGCGAGCAGGTCATGGCATCCACATTCATCGGCACATGCGCAGCCTGTACGTGGCTGGTGCTTTCAGCCGAGATCAACGCGGAGCCCTGGCACGAGGATGGCTGGCAGTTTCGGTGCATTGTCGAGATTCCGCAGCCCCAGATCGCCGCCGTCGTTGATGCGGCTGCGGTGAAAATCCTGTTGTGCGGCCGGGCGAAGCCGGATGGCAGCGACTTGCGAGTACGTGACGGGGCGGGCACCGCGGTTCCCTTTCAATTAGTGTTTCACGATCCGGCACGATATGCCCTGCTCTTGTTTCGAGCGACCAATCCTCGCCAGCGATACTATGTCTATTTTGGCAACCCCATTGCCACTCGAGCGACCGAGCAAATTTCGGACTGGCCGAGTCCCGGCAGCGGTCCACCCTTGGCAATGGCTTCCGGCGGCTGGACTCCTCTGCAAGGACTCACTCTCACTGCACTCGAGCGCCCGGACGTGCCGAACCCGGAGAAATTTGATGAGATGAAGAAGATCATCGCGGCGAGCAAGCGGCCACTCGGCGCACGCTTCCAACGGCGAATCTCCGATGGTTACAACTCGTTTGGATCGTCGGACAATTACGTGAGCATTTATCGCGGGTGGATCACGGTTCCCACTGCGGGCCGTTACGAGTTCTGTACGGCATCGAACGAGGCGTCGTTTTCGTTTCTCGATGGCAAAGAACTCGTGCATTGGCCGGGGCGGCACACGGAAGAGCGCGGGGCACACGGCGAGAAGAACGCGGCGGTCGATCTCGCGGCCGGACCGCACTACATCGAATATTACCACGAAGAGGTGACACTGACACAGATGGCATTCCTCGGCTGGCGACCACCGGGAGCGGCGGCGTTCGGGGCAATTCCGGAGCACGTGTTCACTACGCCGCACGAAGCCGTAGTGACCCATCATGAAAATTCGAGCGGACCGACTGCGGCCTTCGAGCCCACGATCCTAAGTTCGGTGTGGCCCGCGCCGACAGTGCGGTCCGAGGGCCAGTACACTCTTGTGCGGTTTGCTGTGCCGCCCTCTGTGCCCCATGAGCCCACAACGATTTTTCGATGGGAGTTCGGCGATGGCCAGTCGGCAACCGGTCCCAAAGTCGAGCACGTCTACTTGAGCCTCGGCACGTACCCGGCCACGCTCACGAGCGAAGGACCCGCAGGAAAGAGCACGGCGACCTGGCCGCTTGACGTGTTCGAGATCGAACTCGTGACGCCGGAGTTCCCCGAGGGACGATTGGCTGACTACCTGACCGCAGCCAAAGCGTTCGATCGTTCGAAGCTCGACGCTGCCTCGTTGCGCGAACTGGCTTACCTGGTCTCGGAGGCAGGCGATCCGAACGAGGCTATCGCGATTGGAAAACAGTTCGTCGACCGGTTTCCAAACACGCCCAAAATCGAATTTGCCCGCGTGAGGCGGCTCATGGCTGAGAATGCGATCCGGCTCGGCTCGGGCGCGATCGACGAGGCAATTGCCAACTTTCAGGCTTCGATCACCGACGAGACGCCTGCCACAGAAAGACTCGATGTGCTCGCGCGGCTCATTCACCTTGTGGGCATTGAGCGAAACCTGCCTGACAAGGCGGGCGAGTTTCTGACTCAGGTCGAGGAAACATTCAAGAACAATCGTCGCACTGGTGATCTGCTCGCCGCGTACCGCCGCGCGATCATTGCCGGCGGGGACGTGCTGCTGTGGAATGCCAAACGCAACGGAGCACGGGACCTTTACCGCCGTGCCGAGGCCTTGAGTCAGCCGATCATCCCGTCTCAGGTCCGCGCGGCCCGTGTCGGTGCCTACCCCAACTCCATCCGCGAACTGATCGCATCGGGCAACCTCAGCGCCGCCCTGAGCATCGTCGAGCACTGGGACGAAGACTTCCCCACCGAAAAGCTCGCCGGCGAAACGATTTTCTGGCGTGGCAAGCTCATGCACCTGCGCGACAGCCACCGCGACGCCGCCCAATACTTGGCCCGCTCCGTCAGCCTCGCCCCCGGCGCGTCCTTTGAGAGCGAGGCCCGTTGGTTGCTGGCTTTATCGCTCGAAAAACTCGGCAAGACCGATGACGCGCGGCGAGAACTCGCAAAGCTCGTCGCCACGGGAATCCAGGACGAGTACACTAGAAGCGCAAAGGGGCGACTTGCAGCAGACGGCAAGAAACCGTAGTCAGGAGACGGCCATGAGCGCAGTGGTACTCGAAGAAAGGGCGGTCATTCCCGACGGCATCCGCAACCACGCCTCGTATCGCCGCTGGGCTCGGTCACCTGAGTTTCCCCAAACGGGTCGGTTCGCCTACCTCGCAGGAAAGATTTGGGTAGACATGAGTCCCGAAGAATTGATGACGCACAATCTGGTGAAAGGCGAGTACGCCTCGGTACTGACCCGGCTACTCAAGACAATTCGGCGAGGAAAGTACTTCCATGATCGCACACTAATCACCAATGTGGCGGCGGGGCTGTCCACTGAGCCCAACGGAACCTTCGTCAGTTTCAAGACGTTCAAGTCGCGCCGTGTGAAGTTGGTTCGTGGCGTGGAAGGCTGGATCGAAATGGCCGGCTCACCGGACATGACGTTGGAGGTCGTCAGCGTCAGCTCTGTGAAGAAGGACACGGTCACGCTGCGCGAACTTTACTGGAAGGCGGGCGTTCGAGAGTATTGGCTCGTTAACGCTCTGAAGGCTGAACTACAGTTCGACATTCTTCGGCACACGCGATCCGGTTACGTGGCGCCGCGCAAACGGGCTGACTGGGTCGAATCGAAGGTGTTTGGCAAGTCGTTCAAGCTCACGTCAAAGCCGGATGAACTTGGTTACCCGGAATATACGCTGTTGGTTCGCTGATCCTGCCACGACCAAACTCGCATGATCTCCAATCCCGTCACGACCGAACCGCTCAGCGAAACGCCGGTCGTTGCTACAGACTCTCATCCAAGCTCTCTGGACGATCGCGCTCAGTTGATGACGTTGAGTGCCGGCCACGCGGTGATCGATTCCTACGGCCACACGCTGCTCGCGCCGATGTTCCCCGTGATCGCCGCGCGACTGGATTTGGGACTCGACCAGATCGGCGCTTTGCCGCTCATGATGGGCCTGACCGCTTCGCTGGCGCAGCCGCTCGTCGGGTTGGCGACGGATCGGTGGCCGCGGATTCCGGCGGTGGCGCTGGGCCCGGCGGTGGCGGCGGTATTCGTGGGATTGATAAGCTTCGCGCCAAGCTACGCAGCGCTGGCGGCGTGCATGTTTCTGGCGGGGATCGGCATTGGCGCGTATCACCCCCAAGGGGCCTCGCTGGCCAGTGCGGCGTCGCGCGGCCGCGGGCTGGCGATGTCGGCATTCACGGTCGGTGGCAATATCGGATTCGGCGTGGCACCGCTCCTCGGTGCAATCTACTACAAGTTTTTTGGCCTGGAACGGTTCTACCTGGCGGCAGTGCCGGGGCTCGCCTTCGCGCTCTGGATGTTGCTGATGCTGCGTCGACCGGAGAATCGGCTGCTCGATCGGCATCCTTCCCAAGACTCGAACGGCAATCGCAACGGTGACCCTGTGGCCCTGGCCCTGCTAACCGGGACGGTCGCGGTTCGAGCAGGCGTTCAAATCGCAACGAGCACGTTTATCGCATTCTTACTGCGCGAGCGCATGACTGATCCCGGTGCACCGGGACTCGATGAGACCGACGCGGCTGGAATTGCGTTGGCGATTTATCTGCTCGCCACGGCCGTTTCCGGTCCGATCGGCGGCCATCTTGCGGACCGGTTCGGCCGCCGTGCGGTGATGCTCGTATCGCTGGCCGCTGCGCCCTTCGTGTTTCACGCCGCGTTGCAACTTTCCGGTTGGCCCATGGTGGTCGCCCTGGCGGCCGGTGGATTCGTACTCATGCTGCCGCACCCGGCCAACGTCGTGATGGCGGCCGAATACTTGCCACGCAGTGCCGGCGTCGCGGCGAGCATGATCACCGGGCTGGCGTGGGCGATCGGCCAGTTCCTCTCGTGGCCGCTGGGGGCACTCGCGGAGCGTATCGGCGTCGAGTCGGCGCTTGGCTGGATCTACTGGTTACCACTGGTCGGCATCGTGATGGTGTTACCCCTGCGAGATCGGCCGACGCGCTGCCATCCAGTGGAATCGCGTGGTGATTTGGGCTAAGCCAAGATTAGGCCGGCCAACACCACAGCGGCCATTCCAGCCAGCAATGGGATTGCCACTCGCTTTGCCAAGTCGAATGGACTTGTTTTGGTCAGCGAGGCGGACATCAAGGTAACCGCGGCGACGGGCGACATCGTCCGGCCGGCGGCGGCGCCGATCGAGACGATCGCGCCGACGTGGACCGGGTCGATCCCCTGGGCAGTCGACGGCTCGATAAAGAAGCGAAGCAGGCTTTGAGTCGCCGCCATGCCCGAGCCACTGATCCAGGCGAACGCCAGCGGCAAGGCCCCCGCGGAAGGCAACAGCAAGACCGGCATCGCTTCGATCAGGTTGCCAAGCACGTCATCCAGCTTGACAAGTTTCACGGCCTCGCCGAAGCAGGTTGCGATCGCGATCAGCGAGCTGATCTGGGTAAACGCATAGCCCGCACCTTCGAAGAACGCCTTGGCGGTTGCCCCAGCCGTTCGACGATTCGTGAAGGCCGCGGCCACGACGCCAAGCAGCATCGCAGCTCCGATCAGCCGGCTGTTGAACGAGCGGTCCTCGGCATCATTCACCACGTTGACTACTCGGTCGCGCACCTCGTCTGATTTTTCTCCCTTCAGTTCAGGAAGATCGGCGGCCTTCAGCTCTTTCACAAGCCAGCCATGGGGTACCGGGAGCAACTTGTTCTTGGAGCCGAGCGGCAAGATGGTCAGAAAGAGAAGAATCACCGGCAACAGGGGAACCGCCGCCTTCAGCAGATTGACCCGGAATTCGCTTTGCTCCGGCGTCTCATCCCCCCTCACCCTGCCCTCTCCCGCCGCCGCGGGGGGAGAGGGTTGGGGTGAGGGGGACTCCTGCCCGTTTCGGGCCTCGGCGCGAACGCTCAAGATTCAGAAGACAACCGTGGCCACGCCCAGTTGCACCATGAGGAGCGGAAAGATGCGGCTCACACAGTCCGCAGCATCCACGTCCACTAGCGCACTGCTCACAGTGCGCAGCTCCGGCGCTCCAGGATTGAGCAACTCCCCGCCCAGCGAAGCGCCCAAGAGCAGTGCGGCACCGGTCGTGAGTGGCGAGATGCGCGCCGCCAGCATGAGCGGGACCAGTAGCGTGCCCACGGCGATGGCCGTGCTCGTCTGGCTGATCACCGGCAGGTTCACCAGAAACCCCACGAGCACCGCTCCAGGGATCAGGAAAATACGAACCCGCCGCAGCGGCCGAATCAAAAGGTGTACGAGATGCTGGTCGCAGCCGGTGAGCAGCAGCACGTGGGCGAACCCCATCGCACAACAGATGGGAACAACGAATTGCTCATTGCTCAGAGTCTTGAGCAAGGTCCGCACGACCGCCGCATGATTCCCCGCTACCGTGGCCAGAATCCCAGCCGTGCTCCCGGCATCTCTCAGGGCTGACGTAATCCCGGCAAGCGTTGCCAGGGCTAAGGCCGCGAACAACAGGGCGAGTCGCACATCCACTTTCCGCATGATGGCAAACACCGCGGCCGCAATGATCACCAAGCTTAGAACGAATTGCATGGATAGATCTCCCGAATCAAATGACGGGCACCCGGCGCCTCAAGCTAACAGGTTAACCTCGCCAGCATTACTGGCCATACCCCGCGTGGAGACTATCCAAAGTTTCTCCTTGCCCCTGTCGCTCGGCCGGCCTTAAAATACGCCCGTTATGAATCTCGCTTAACGTGGTGGTGCAATCATGGCCAATGAAAGAGTCCTGGATCAAATAGAAAAGTTGGAATTGGGAATCGCCGCCGACGATGCACGCGACCCGGCGGACATTCACAAGTTCACCGCGGCGCTGCGAGCACTCTACTACGCGGGGAGGCTGGCCGCCTGGAGGGTCGCCTTCCAGAACGCCGAGATGGGCGAGGCCTTCCGCGCGGGGGCGTCGGGCCGGCTGCGAACGGCCCTCGACCGGTTGGACGAACTGCACCGCGACGGATTCAACTTCATCAAGGGCATTCTCAGTTCCAAGATCTCCGCGGCCGACCGCCTCATGGTCTTTACCGCCAACGGCTGGGCCTCCGGCGAGATCGGCATCTTCACCGACGCGCGCAGGGAACAGTTGGCCCGGCAGGCGGTCGACGCCACGCCGCTGATCGCCAATCCGGCCTATCGCTATCCCGCCCTCGACCTGCTCGATCTGATCGTCGCGCAGCTTGCGATCGTGAACGCGAACCAGCCGGCGGCCACGGGTGGCGAGGCCCAATCCTTGAACGACCTGCTCGGAGTTGCCACCGACGATGCGGAAGCGTGTACCGAGCGCGGCCGACTCTACATCGCCTCGTGCTCGGACCTGCGCGAGAAGAACCCGGAGTTGGCCAAGTACGGCTTCCAGCCGAAGCGCGACGCGGGCGACGCCACACCGAACCCGAAACCCGGCCTGCCCGGAGCGACCACGTACAACGCCGCCACTCAGGAGCTTTCGATCGCCGAGAAGCCGGAGCACGCGACCCGCATCCGTTCCTTCCGTCAACCGCTGGGCGGCACGGCGGAAGTCGCCGGCCTCTCGCTGACCACAACCGTCTCCGTCGTCCAGTTCACCCCGCTGACCCCCGGCGTCACCTACGAATTCTGGATCGTCGGCGTCAACGCCGAGGGCGAGGGACCGGAAAGTGACCACGTGACGCACGCCGTGCCCGTGGGGCCGTGACAGGCGAGAATCGTGTCAGAACCACCCCGGTCGCGGGATCAGGTCGTACCACCCTCCGCATTCCAAGGAGACCATCTCATGAAAACGAGTCATCACGTGACCGCGACCGCTTCGATCAAGCTGCTGGCGATTGTCACGACGGTCGCACTCGCTGTCGTCGTCGTTGTCTCCATGCGGCGTCTCGCAGCGGCACAAGAGGCCAAGCAGAAGGCTGGTTCAAGAGCTGCCGCAAAAGCTGCGGAATTCAAGTCGTTGGAAAAGGAGCTGGAACAGCGATGGAAAGGGGAAGGCCTGCCCAGCCTGAGCGTGGGTGTCGTTCGAGGCGGAGAACTGGTGTATGCCAAGTCGTTTGGACTGGCCGATCGGCGGAGCGGCCGGGCGGCCACGCCCGACACGCTGTACCGCATCGGGTCGATCACGAAGGTTTTCACGACGACGCTGCTGGCGGCTCTGCGCGATCGCGGCGTCGTTGGACTCGATGACCCGGTGGCCAAGCACCTGCCGCCGGAGATGAAGTTGCCGAGCGATCCCACGGGCGCACCCGCAATCACGCTGCGTCACTTGGCCACGCATTCGTCCGGCCTGCCGCGGTTGCCGAACAACCTCGTTGCCAAGGCCGGCGACCCCTACGGCGGCTACTCGGTCCAGTTACTCTACGACGGTCTTGCGAAGACCCGGCTCGACTCGGCGCCAGGAACGCGCGAGAGCTACTCCAACTTGGGAGCCGGCCTGCTCGGCCATGCCTTGGAGCGAGCCGGCGGCGATTCGTATGAGTCGCTGATCAAGAAGCACATCTTCGAGCCGCTCGGCATGAAGCACAGCACGATCACGCTTTCGCCGGACCATCGCAAGCTCTTCGCCACGGGCTATCGCGAGGATGCGACGAATCGCGAGGCCGTGGACTGGGACCTCGGCTGCCTGGCCCCCGCGGGAGCGATCGCGTCGCCGATCACTGACATGGCCAAGTTTCTCGCGCTGCAACTGCAGGCCGGCGAGTCCGACACCGCGAAAGCAGCCGGCGCGTCCCGCGTGCCGTCCGCCATCTCCGCCAGCACTCTCGCCGAGATGCACACTCCGCAAAAACTTGCCGACGGCTCGACGATGCACGTCGGTCTCGGTTGGGTCGTGCAACCCTTCGAGCACGGAGGCAGCGTCATCTGGCACAACGGCGGCATGGAAGGCTTCCACAGCTATCTGGGTTTCTCACCGAAACACAAGATGGGCGTGATCGTCCTGACCAACTCCGGCAAAGACATCGACGCACTGGGAGCTTGGCTGCTCTCGGAAGTCGTCCAGCCATCCGGCGGCAAGCCTTCGCGCGAGGCGGACCCCGCGCTTCGGAACATCGCCGAGTCGCTCTCGAAACACTTTGTCGCGAACCCATCAGACTCAATCGCAGAGCTGTTTCACGAGCAGTTCCTAGTCGCCGTTCCGGTCACACAGATCAAGCCGCTTTTCGCCGACATCTTCCGCCAATACGGACGCTGCGAAGGCGTGGAGGTCGTGGCCGGCGACAAGCCCCGCGCGGGCACGATCCGGTTCAAGTTCGCGAAGAACAAAACCGTGCGCGGCCAAATCGAGTTGGACGCAGGCAACCCGCCGAAGATCGTAAGTCTGCTCATGCGGCCGTGAGCCGCTTCGCGGCGGGTGGCATGCTCTCGGCTTGGCGTGAGCATGCCGACGCAAAGCCTACGGCATGCCACCCGCTGATGGTGAGATACGTGCCGACGGGCGTTCGGCCAGTGGCAGTCTATCATACGGAGGCTTCGCAATGAGGCCATGTCCACCATGCAAAGGTACGGGTAAGCTTTGGGCTGTGTCTCCGCAGCCCTGCATTCTTTGCCGCGGCGGGTGGCTGGGGTCGAGTCTTCGAGCCCCCAGCCGATGGTTGTTGACGTGTTCGCCGACTGGGGGCTCGAAGACTCGACCCCAGGCACCCATCCATCAAGGTGTTCAATGAAGAGAATTACAACCACATTGCTCGTGACCGCCGTGCTCGTTGGACTGACCTGGCTCTGGCCATCGTCCCATGCCGCCACGCGGTCGGTCGAGTTGCAAGGGCCGGTGATGAGGGCGCACTTTGTGAATGTCGGACAGGCGAACGCGACGCTCTTGGAGTTCCCGTGCGGCGTGGCGCTGGTCGATGCCGGGGCACAGGATGACGAGCACTCCGACGACCTCGTCGATTTCATCACGTCGGTCTTTGACGCCAGGCCGGAACTGAATTCGACGCTGGAGGCCGTGTACGTCACGCACAATCACCTCGACCATAACGCGGCGCTGCGGGCCGTCGCGGAGAAGTTCAAAGTGAAACGGTACTTCGATAACGGAAACCTCAAAGGGAGCGGCAAGCCCAACACCAAGTGGATTCGCAAGAACAAGAACACGGAGGGGCGGAATATCCACGTGCGCGAAATCAAGGATAGCGCGATCCCGTCACCGACCGATGAAGGCTTGACGGATGACGAGATCGATCCGATCCAGTGTGCGGACTGCGACCCAAAGATTTCCATCCTTTGGGCCAGTCCCGCCACGCGGCCGGAGGGATGGAGCAAGTCCGATTTCAAAGAGGAGAACAATCACAGCTTGGTGATCCGCGTCCAGTTCGGTGCCAGCACATTCCTCTTCCCGGGCGACATGCAAGACGCCGCGATCGAATCGCTCGTCGAGCGGTACGAAGGGAAGCCGACTCTCGACGTCGACGTCCTCGAAGTCAGCCACCACGGCGCCGAGAACGGGACGACGGCCGACCTGCTCGAAGCGCTCACACCAAAGATCGCGGTGCTCTCCGTCGGCCGGGCCGACTTCGGTGAAGACGACCCGAGCGACCCAATGACCACCTTTGCTTTCGGCCACCCGCGGCGTGTCACGGTGGATCTTCTGAGCAGCCACATCCAAGTCAAACGCAAGAAGGCCGTCATCCGGCCGCTGGCCATCGGTCAGCGCGAGTTCCGAAACCGCAAGGTCTCCAAGAGCATCTACGCCACGGCCTGGGACGGCAATATCGAGGTGCAGGCGGACCTGGCCGGCATGCTCGTGGTGAACATGTCGAACAACTGACGACGCGCGACGGTTCTGGACTGTGGATTTTGACTCAACGCACACCAAAACCGGTGCAAAGCTAGTGGACCGCCCGACCTGAATTGACACGTAGCGGAACTCGCCAGAGTTCCGGTTCGTCCGAACTGTGGCCAGTTCGGCTACCTATCATTTCAGCTCTGTCGGTCCACTAGGCTCGCCCAAACCTCACTAGGTTGGTCGAATGTGAACTGACGAAAGGCATCGGTTCCCAAAGTAGATATTTGACGCAAGTATCAAACCCATATTGTCTTGTAATCAAAAACAATCACAAAACAGCGTTCGTTTGCCGTCTTGCTACGTAGCGCGGAGCCAAACGAACGCTTTGGCGGCCTTCTCCTACGTAGCGGACTGCCAGACTAGCGTTCGTTTGGCCTTCTGCTACGTAACGCATAAGCAAGCAAGCATTCGTCCGGCACTTTGCTACGTAGGTAGCTGCCAAAATGACGCTGGTTTGGCCTTGGCGTACGTATCCGGACTGTGAACGAACGCTTGTTTGCCTCCGCGCTACGTAGCGGGATGGAAAACGAACGATCGTTTCCGGACAGTGTACGTGTCTCGGAGGCAAACAAACGATCGTTTTCGGACAGTCTACGTGTCGCGGAACCGGGTGGCCGGCGGGTTGCGATCGCGTGACGTGCGAGATGGGTGATTCACCGGCTGGTGGTTTCGCCCGCACACTGCGGGAGACGAATCCGATGCTCGGTTGTCAGGAAAATGGTCTGGAGACGGTCTCGCTGAGTTCCGAGCCTGAATCTATCCCTTGCAGATGCCTGCCACAATGCGCCGTCGCTCGGCCGCGTCACAATTGTTCCATTCGAACGCCTAGGTCGGACAGGTAGCGAAACAACTCCTCGGGCACAACCAACTCGTCGCATGCAATTAACCCGCGACGTGCAAACCGACAGGCGCCGATGTTTCGAGCCGCCAGCACCGCCGGACTGGCTCCGGTGCGATACGCGCGGTCCGCGGTCGCCAGCGCGAATCGAATGACCTCGCCGCACGGACCCTCAATCTCGTAGCCCAGCCCGCCCGCGGTCGCTCCGAACCGGCGAGCCACGACGAGGCCGAACGATTGGTACCGTTCCATGAGGTGGCGAATCGTCGGTACATGCGCGGCAAGCGTGAACGCCGAGTTCAGGCCCGGCACACGGCTGTCCGCGAAGAATTCCGACGTGCGCAGGCTCAGCCACACCTTGGGTAGCAGCAACGAATCGACCGTCTCGAACAGCTGTCCGTCGATGCGGCCGATTGGCGGCGGAAGGTCGATGGTGCGACGATCGAGCCAACCGGTCCGCGTGACGAGCCGGCCGTCCATTAAAACCTCGATCGGCTGCCCGTCGGAACGCAACAGCGACGCCCCCGTGGCGGAATTCGCCGCGTGCCGACTCGACGGTGCGATAAATCCTGTGACTCGCACCGGCTCGGTGAACCCCGAGTGCCGCACCAGCGCCGCCGAGATCGCCGACATTGCACTGCACGCGGTCATCACGCGCACGCCGGCCGCGTCGATGCGTGGTTTCAGCTCCCAGACTTTCCGCGCGTACGCAATGCTGTCCGACAGGTCGATCACATCGAAGCCCATTTCGATTGCCGCCTCGACGAGCACGGTCGAGCGATCTTGGAATGGCCCGACCGTGTCGATCACGATGTCGCCCGGCCGCAAGGCCGCGCGGAGCGACACCGAGTCTTCCACATTGAACACGAGATCCGCGCCCGGCCCGCGCGACCCCGCCATCGGCGCGAGTCCGTTAGCCCGCATCAATTCGATGATCGTGCGGCCGAAGAATCCGCGGCCACCGGCGACAATGATCCGCATCATGTGAGTCTCCAGAGTTTCAGCACGCGGCGATCATCTCGCGCCGAAGAGGCTGCCAGCGGTAGGCGATGTCGCGGCAGTGTAAGACGGAATCGAGCCCAGCGGTGTGGCGATCGAATGGCCGGCCCTCTTGGAAGTAGCCGAGGTACAGTTCGCGCGGCGACACGAAGCGGTAACGCCAGGCGTCGCGGTCGATGCGCAGGACGTATACGTGGGCGTTGCCCGGCACGTGGCCGAAGGCGTCGCTGTGGTCGAGCACGAGCGAATCCATCTCGGCACGGCTGCGAAACACGCTCGTGCTCGGCGGCGAGTCGCGGCCTTGATCGAGATCCGCCGAGGCCACGATGTTCATGTCGGGCGAGTCGCCTTCAGCACCGAGCACGATGTTCGAGCCTTGCCGCAGGAACGTGATCGTGCCGGTGCGGAACTCGTGGAAGCGAAATTCGGTGACGCTGTTGCCGATGCGGCTCAAGAGGTCGCTGTTCGTCATGCTCGCGGTGAAGTCGTAGCCGGTGCGTGCCTGGCCGGCGGCGTTCGTGAACCGAACGACCGCGTATGGCGAAAAAGGGGACAGGTCCAATTTGTGCGCAGCACCCTCCGGGCCGTTCCGGCAAATTGGACCTGTCCCCTTTTTCGCTGCGCCTTCTGACAGAGCCAGTCGATCGCTTCGCGCATAGACTCGACGGATTCGCCCGTTTGCTCGGCCAACTCGGCGGGCTGGCGAAAAAGGGGACAGGTCCAATTTGTGCGCAGCACCCTCCGGGCCGTTCCGGCAAATTGGACCTGTCCCCTTTTGCGCTGCCCAGCGACCAGCAGTCGATCGCGACGATCGCGATGCACGCGGCATAGTAGGTCAGCCCGTTGCCCCAGATGTGCCGCTCCACGTAGCTCATCGACCCGCCCATGCGGATCCGCACGCGCAGGTTGACGGCCAGCCCCAGCGCCAGATAGATCGCCCACACGATCAGGTACGGCGCGATGCGATGCACCGCACTCGACGCCAGGAACTGCGTGATGCCAAACGCGACGAGATCCATCGAACCCACGACGACCATGACCGTCCCCCAGTTCTGCACAATGGTCTCGTCGTGAACCCGATTCACCACGCGGCGGATCAGCGTCAGGGCCTCTTCCGCCTCGGTACGGTTCATGGACATGTCGAACTCCCGATTTGAATCGCCGGCATCGTGCCCGGCCGGTCACGATATAATGCAGGCCATGAATAATCGTCGCAAGGTTCTGCTCGTTCAATTGCCGATTCCGCCGCTTGGGCCACAGCCGATTCGCGGCAACGTGCCGCTGGCGGCCGGGTATCTGAAACTCTACGCACGTCAGTGGGGCGTCGAAGAGTTCTTCGACATCGAGATCATGCCGGCGAGCGAGGCGAACAGTCTTGGTGACCAGGCATTAGTCGCGGCGATCTGTGAGCGAGCGCCGTTGATGATCGGGTTTACGTGCTACTTGTGGAGCATCGATCGAACACTGTGGTTGGCCGAGCAAGTGAAGCGGCGGCGACCGGAATCGCTCGTAATCGTCGGGGGACCGGAAATCACGCCGGATAACGATTGGGTCCTCGACTCGCCGGCGATCGATTATGCGGTGATCGGTGAGGGGGAGCAAACGTTTGCGGAGTTGCTTGCGTGGTATGCGAGGGACGCAGGGGAAGGCAGTAGGCAGTTGGCAGTTGGCAGTTGGCAGATTGTGTCGCCTCCGACTACTGCCTACTGCCTGCTCACTACTGCCTCCCGCTCCGACCTCATCTCGATTGCCGGACTCGCCCACCGCATCAATGGCCAAATGATCCAGAACCAGCCGCGGCGGCCGATGCCGAATCTTGATCCGATCTCGTCGCCGTACCTGGCGGGAATCCTGAACGCCGGCGACCAGGAGCAATTGCTGCTCGAAACGATTCGCGGCTGCATCTTCAAGTGCAAGTTTTGCTACTACCCGAAGGCGTATGACGCGCTGTACTACGTGTCGCGCGAGAAGATACTGGCGAACCTAGCGCACGCGCGCGAGAACGGTGCAAAAGAAGTCTACCTGCTCGACCCGACATTGAACCAGCGCCGCGACTTTACGGAATTCCTCGAACTGTTGAAATCGGCCAACACGGCCCGGCAACTCGAATTCTACGCAGAACTGCGCGCCGAAGGCGTCACGGCGCAGCAGGCGAAGCTCATGCACGAGGCGAATTTTGTGGAGGTCGAGATTGGCCTGCAGTCGATTGATCCTGCCACGCAGGAACTCATGGAGCGGCGGAACAACCTGAAGGCATTCGAGAAGGGTGTGCGGGCACTGCAAGCTGAGGGCGTCCGCGCAAAAGTCGATCTAATCGTCGGCTTGCCCGGCGACACCGTGGATTCCGTCCGCCGCGGCATGCACTACCTCGCGGAAAATCGACTGTACGACGAGATTCAAGTTTTTCAGCTTTCGATCCTGCCCGGCACGTCGTTCCGCCACGAAGCCATCCAACTCGGACTCGAATTTCAGTCGCGGCCGCCGTACTACGTGCTCCGCACCCCCACACTTTCCCTTGACGATATGCTCGGTCTACTCGAAGAATCGGAGGAGATTTTCCAAACCGAGTTCGACCCATTGCCTCCAGTCTCCCTTGACATCAACCATCACCAAAGCTTGCCTGCTGTTTACCACTTTGATTTCACCGAGAATGGAACTCAATCGTTATGTGCTCCCGAATGCGTGGCCCAAGCGTTCACTCTATGGTTCCATACACTCGATGCTTACCGGGACTTGCCCCAGATGAGCGACATCGTTCGCGAGTTCCTATCGCGGAACCCATTCAGCACATTGCAAATCGTGATCGAGACGGCGCGTCAATTTCCGTTCGATGTCTTCGAAGGCCTGCGCGCGGCGTGGGATCGTCCGGAGAATGTCTATCTCGACCGGTTCTACGAATTCACGCCAGGCCGACCGGCCGGTGCTCGCCGAATCGTGACACTGCTTCCGGCTCGCGCTCGCCAACTCATTGATCCGCCGTGGATCACTGATGCTAGAGACCAAACGGATTTGCTTTGGGTTGAACCCTCACGCAACCCCACGTCATCGCCACCTCAGCGACTCCACCTCGTGAAGGCACAGGAGCCATTGCACGTACAAGAAGAAGTGTGAGACCAGGAAAATGCCGCTCCACTGCGGCAGCACGATGCCCGTCTGCCAGCGGACTGTCGAGACGCCACTGAGAATTCCCGGATGGTTGAGCTGGTAGAACGCGACCAGTGCAATGGCGGTGAGGATGGAAATTCTTGGTAGCCTCGGGTCGCGGCGGGCCGCGGCGAACGGAATGAGCCACATCAGGTATTGGGCTCCCAGCGTGCCGTAGAACAAAAACAAACTCAAGACCACGGCTTGTGCCTGGTCGATCAACGAGAATCGCCGGAGTCGCCACCAGATGAACAGAAACACGGGAAGGTAAAACAGCCGCATGGACCAGTGAAGCTGCTCGATGATCGGGTCACCGGAAGACCCATGGCCCAGGTTCATCCAGGAATTGAAGATGCCGATGTATCCGAAGTCAGGCGGACCGCGGTATGTAGCGGCAGCCCGCACGAACGCAACCGGCGTACTAAAGAGAAACGGTATCGCGGTCAGAAGGAGTGGGAGGCCGGCGATTGCGAAGAGCCGAGCCCGCCGCTGCCAGCCGGAAATCTGTGCCAGAACCAGCGGTAGAAACAGCACGCCGATCGGCTTGATCGCGAGGCTGGCGCCGAGCAGCCCGAATCCCAATTCGCCGGCGAGCACGAACGGCCGTGCGGTCACGAGCCACATGCACCAGATCGCCAGTCCGATCACGAGCGGATCGTTCTGTGCATGAAACGCAGCGATCAGAATCGAGACCGGATTGAGTGCGTATGCGAGCGCCGCGGCCCGGCCCGCCGTTTCGCCCTCGCCACGCCTGAGAGCGAGCAGTCCCACGGGGATCACAGTCGCCGCGTCGCACGCCGAGACGAACAACTTCATCACCAAATCAAAACTGCAACCCACTTCCTGCGCGACCTTGAGACAGCCCCAGCAGATGTATAGCCACAGCGGCGGATAGTTCGCGGGCGCATCCGTGGTCGAATACGGGTTAATGCCGCCTTCGAGATGCTTGGCCCATCGGAAGAAGCTGTCCACATCGACGAGCGGCTCCGCATGCGAGACCCACGCACCCGCCGCACGAATTGCGAACGCCACGACGAGCGGAAGGAGCCAAAATGGACGACCGCCGGCATTGGAATGAGTCATCGGCATCGCGCCCCCTATCCGTGTGATTCAGCGCGTGCGTTCCACAATGTCGCTGTGAGCAGTGCCGCCGCGAATGCAGTGCCCGCCCACATGAGCATCGTCGCGTGCCAGCCGTGGTCCTGCACCAGCCGCCCAGTCAGCCAACTGCCGACCGCGGCACCGACATAAGCCAGAGAATCGACGAAGCCGACCGCGGCAGCCGCCAGGTCGCGCCGGGCGAGATCGGCCGGCGCTGTGCCCACGAGCATGACTTGCGGACCGTAAATGCAAAAGCCGATCGCCGAAAGGCAAACGACTGTGGAAAACCAGCCGCCGTGGCTCGCGGTCCAATCGAACGCAAGCGTCAGGACCCCCAGTCCGGCGAGCATTACCGAAATCACAGGCGCCCGCCGCGTCTGGAACAACCGATCGGAGATCCAACCCGCAACCAGGACTCCCAAGACGCCGCCGAGCGGCAAGATTGCCATCCGCAGCGATGCAGCGTCAATTTCCGCTTTCTGAATTTTCAGCAAGTAGCTTGGAATCCACTCCAGGTAGCCGAACCGCGCGACGTTCAGCCCTCCCAGACTGAGGCCGAGCACCCACACGCGCCGGTTGGTCAATGTAAAGCCAAGAATTTGACGCAACGTGAGCCCGTCAGTCGCGGCGGCCAACAAAGCGATGCTGCTTGTCGGTTCGGTAGAATCCGACGCAATCGGCCGGGCACGCAAACGCAACGCAGCCGGAATGGAAACGAGCAAGAACGCTCCGGCCGGCAACAGGAATGCGACTCGCCAATTGCCGCCAAATGCGACGATTAAGCTGCCCATCGCGGCCATCGTGACAGCCGATCCAAGTTGGTAGCTCGTGCCCAGCACACCCATCGCGCGGCCGCGCGCGAACGGGGAAAACCAATTCGCCATGATTTTGACGCACGACGGCCAGAGGCCTGCTTGAAAGAACCCGTTGAGCGCCCAAGCCGCAAGCAGCGACCAAAACCCCACGCCCAACCCAAACGCAATATTGGCCAGGCCGGCCCCAATCATGCCCACCCACAAGACCCGCTTTGCCCCGAATCGCTCCGCCATTTGACCGTTCACCAATTGTCCCAGCGCGTAACAGATTTTGAAGCTGGCCAAGACGATGCCCATCTGCTTCGCGCTGAGCAATTCAGCCGTGATTCCCGGATTCGCCGCCCCGACGTTTACGCGACAGAAATAACACGAGCCGTAGATCAGCCAGATCGCGGCCAGTGTTCCCCACTGTGCGGCCGTCAAGCCGTTGGCGCGGTCCCTCGCCGGATCGCCGAAGGCATTTGACATCGTTGCGGTTCGCTCGTACAAAAGGCTGGGAAAACCGACCTGTTGATTCGTTGAAACCCAAACTGTTGAACCGAAGCTTTGACCGACGCCGTAGAAAACAGTTCAAAAGTTCAACCGTTCAACGATTCTAATCGGGCCGCATCATGGCGTTTCGAGACACGGGGTGCAAGCAAGGACTCTAATGAAGGCCATCATAATTGGAGCCGGTCGCGGGCGGCGGCTCATGCCGCTGACGGAGGATGATCCGAAGTGTTTCGCGCCGATCGCGGGCCGGCGCATCGTCGATTGGAACCTGGAGAGCCTGCGCCGCGGCGGGTTGGACGAAATCGTCTTCATCGCCGGCTGGCAGATCGAAAAGATTCGCCGCGAATACCCGAACCTCGCGTTCGTTCACAACGACCGCTGGGAGCAAAACAACATCCTTGCGTCGCTGATGTACGCCCGGGACCATATGCCAGGCGGATTCGTCTGTTCTTACGCTGACATACTCTATCGCCCGTCGATCGTGGCCGGATTGCTCGATCATCCGGGCGATATCGTGCTCGCCGTGGACACCGACTGGCGCAATCGATACCAGCATCGTTCGGCCCATCCGGAGGACGACGCGGAAAAAGTCCGCGTGGCCGGCGACCGCGTGCTTGAAGTCAATCGCCACATCCCGTCGCACGAGGCGCACGGCGAATACATCGGCGTCGCAAAGTTCACCCCCGCCGGGGCCGCCCGGCTCTGCGAGCACTTCGATCGCGTCGCCCGCGAGTTCAACGGTCGGCCGTTCCGCCAGGCCGCCAGCGTCGAGAAGGCGTACTTGATTCACCTGTTCCAGCACATGATCGAACTCGGCGCCGCCTTCCACAAAGTGGACACGCATGGCGACTACATGGAGATCGACACGACGGAAGACTACGAGCTGGCGAACCGGTTTTGGGCAGGCGATGTCTGATTTCAATGCGGCTACACTCAGCCTGGTGCCACGGTTAGAATCAATCCATGAAACTGCGAACCAAATCCCGACGGAAGAATCCCGCCACCGGACTCTATTACCCGAATCTGGTCCCGATGTCGGCCATCCGCCGATACGTTCAGGAGATCGTGGACAAGTTTCACCCCGACAAAATCTTTCTATTCGGGTCTTACGCCTACGGTTCACCGACGCCCGATAGCGACGTAGATCTTCTCGTAGTCATGCCGGCCCGAAACGAGATCGACCAAGCCGGACGGATCGATGAAGCGACCGAGGCGCCATTCTTTCTCGACCTGATCGTCCGCACGCCTGAGAAATTTCAGCGACGGCTTCGTTGGGGCGACTGGTTCCTTCGAGAGATTGCGTCCCAGGGAAAGGTGATGTATGACAAAGCTGACGCGACAGTGGCTGAAAAAGGCGGACGAAGACCGAGACACCGCTCGGCAGCTTTGTAGCCTCACTCCCACGCATACCGACCAAATCTGCTTTCTTTGCCAGCAGGCGGTCGAGAAATACGTCAAAGCCCTGATGCAGCACCTTGGCCTGACTATTCCGAAGACTCACGACATCCCTCGCCTCATCAGTTTGTTGCTTCCTCATGACGCGACACTCAGCCCGCACCGTCGAGGCACGAAGACGTTTTCGCGTTATGCCGTGGACTATCGCTATCCCGGCTTGGACACGACGCCGCGGCAGGCGCGGCTTGCTATGAAAAAGGCCGAGCTGTTTCGCGAGGTGGTTTGCAAACGGCTTGGACTCAAGACACCCAAGACAAAACGGAATCCATGACTATGACTCAGGAGCTAGGCCAGGATCTGCCTCTGTTTCCCACGACCGTCGTCGGTTCGATGCCGCGATCGCAGTTTGTCCGCGACTTGTTCGATCCGGCGGTTATCGAACGGCTCGGGACGCAGCGCGTGACGGAGGAAATGGATCACGCGGTGGCGTACGTGATCGCGATGCAGGAGGCGGCGGGGATCGACGTGATCTCCGACGGCGAGTGGCGGCGGCTGAGTTACATCGGAGTGATTGCCGACATCGTTCACGGCTTCGAACGCGGTATCCGCGACGGGCTGAGTTGGCACGTCGTGACAGATCGCATGACGCCGAAGAGGCCGGGGCTGATCGCCGAAGAGGCGAAATTCCTGGTCCAGCACACGCGGGCGCGGGCGAAGGTCGCACTGCCGAGTCCGTACCTGCTCGGTCAGCGCATGTGGGAGGCAGACAAAAGCAGTAAGGCGTATCCGACGGGCGAATCGTTTATGGAAGCGCTCGTGCCGATCCTACGCGAGGAGTTGCGACAACTGGCCACGGTGGGTGTCGAGATCGCTCAGTTCGACGATCCGCACCTTTGCCTGTTCGTCGATCCGCGCGTGCGTTCGCAATTCGAGAACCCGCAGCGCGAGATGGACCAGTGCGTGGACTTGATCAACCAGATCATCGACGGCGTCCCGGGCATCCGCACGGCGATCCACCTGTGCCGGCGCAACAAGGCCCGCGCCGGCTGGGTCGGCGAAGGCGGCTACGACCCGATTCTGCCCGCGCTCAAGCGACTTCACGTGCAGCAATACATGATGGAGTTCACCATCCCCGCGGCCGGCGACCTCTCGGTGTTGCGTGATATTCCGGAGGACCGCGCGGTCGGTCTCGGCTGCGTCGATTGTCGCACTGAGCACATCGACACGCCCGAAGAAATCGTCGCCCGCGTGGAACGCGCCCTTCAATACTTGCGCCCCGACCAAATCTGGCTCAACCCCGATTGCGGCTTCGCGCCCGGATCGGCGGCTGACATCCCGATCGACGAGGCGTACGCGAAACTGAAGAACGAGGCGGCCGCAGCATTGCTGTTGCGGGCGAAGTACGGGGCGTAATCGAAGTAGGTCGTCGGTTGCGATTGTCCCGATGCATCGGGAGTGGGACAATCGACGACGACGGATGAGGCCAGCCCAGGAAAGTAAATTGAGGAGAATGCCACGATGAGTTCGGTCAAAGAGGCAGTGCTGGAACTTGCCAAACGGCTGCCCGACGAATGCACCTGGGACGAGGTGATGTATCAAATCTACGTCCGTCAGAAGATCGAGGCTGGGATCAAGGATGCCGACGAAGGACGGACGGTGTCACACGAGGAAGTCTTCGAAGAATTTGAAGAATGACAACCATCTGTTGGACTCAAACCGCTCGCGCGGACCTTCGTGCGATTCATGCCTACGTCAGCCGCGACTCGAAAATCTACGCGCGGCGCTTGGTCGAAAAGATCAAACACTCCGTCGCGCGGCTGCGCCGCTTCCCCCGCTCGGCAGGCATGGTGCTCGAATGGGAGAAAGAAGACGTTCGAGAGATTCCCGTCGGCAACTATCGCGTCATTTACCAATTGCGTGACAACAAGGTGATTGTCCTCACCGTAATCCACGCTGCTCGAGAAATACCGGAGTTCCCGCCAATCTCGTGACAATCCTTGCCGCCCGTTGCACAGGGTTCACTCATTGGTAATCCGATGTGAACGCAACGGCTCGTCGACAAGTTCGGGCAACGCCACACCGTCACTTGAGGTCGGTGCCGGAACGCGCAAAAGCCTGCAAATTGAGGGTGCGACATCCGTCAGTTGAACGCGCTTTGAGTGGCGGGTGGCGCGGATGCCCGGCCCATAGAAAAACACCGGCACGTGCGTGTCGTACGGGTACGGTGTGCCGTGCATCGCGGCGTGTTGGTGCATCTCGCGCGAGAGGTACCAGTACGGTTTGGGAATGATGATGAGGTCCGGTCCGCGCTGCAGGTGATTGGTTGCGGCCGCGGCGCGGGCGACGGTCGTTGGTGGGATCTGGCCGGAGTTGAGTTGCAATGAGGTGAAGACCTCGGCGACGCCGGGGACGCGGCGCACGGCGACTGCGGCGATTCGCTGCGCGTTTGCAGACGAAACCTTGTGCTTGTTGAGAACGCTTGGGCGAATCGTGACGCCGGGATCGTTGTACGGCGCGAGCCAGTCGTCGGAGCCGAATGCGTCGTCGAGTGCTTTGTCGGCGGCGGTTAGAATTTGCTGCGGGTCCACGCGGCCGACGTCGAAGCCCTGCTCGGTCAAATACTCCGGCGATTGGCATGAGCCGTGGTCGCTCGTGAGGGCAACCATCCACCGCCCGCGGCCAATCTTCTCGTCAAGATCTGCGAAAAACTTTTCCAGCATCCGATCGGTGCGTAGCGTCATGTCCATGTACTCGATCGACTCGGGTCCGAACGCGTGGCCGACGTAATCGTTGGCCGTCAGGCTGACGCAAAGGATGTCGGTGACAACGCGCGAGCCAAGCTGCTCGCCGGCGATCGCCGCGCGGGCCATGTCGAGCAGCAGTTCGTTCCCCTGCGGCGCGACCGACAGGGCCTTGTAGTATTCCGGACCCAGCTTCAGTCCCTTGCCGATCACGAACGGAAACGTGCGGCCGAGTCCCGGGTGGTTGATCTCGAACGGCCGGTCATCGGGGGGTGCCGCGTATTCGGCCGGATCGAGCAGCGGCTTCCAAGTCTGTTGAAAATACTTGTCCGCCGGCTTGGGGGCGTTGAATTTCGCCGCCCATTCCGGCAGCTTGCCGTCCGGGTAATAGTAAGTCGTCGAGAGAAATAGTCCCGACTTCTGCGAATACCAAATCGCCTTGCCCGTGTGCCCGGCGAGCAGAATCGCGCTGCGATCCTTGGCGCTGATCCCGATCGTCTTCGCGCGGAACGCGCTGGCGATGCGGTTTTCGTCGGCAAAAGTGGTCGAGGTCAAAAGTCGTGGGCTGACTTTCGTTTCTTTCTCCGCCGGGCCGCCGACGATCTGCACCGAATCATCGGCGACGCAGTAAACTTCCACCTCTCGCTCGCGGTCGTACCACGCATTCCCCACGATGCCGTGCCCGGCCGGCAGCCCGCCGGTCGCGATCGTCGCGTGCCCGACGCCGGTGATCGTCGCGGCCTGCGGGTAATACGCCTCGGTGAACCACGCCCCGTCGTTCATCAAGCGGCGAAATCCGCCGGGTGCGAAATGTTTCTCCATCCGCGGGATGATCCACGCGGGGAATTGGTCGATAACGATGAGGACGACGAGCTTCGGTCGTTCCGGGGCGACTGGCAACACCGGGCCATCGCCAAGTCCGCACAACGTCACCAGCGCGAACACAGTTTGGGCAATCACGACGGGGTTACTCCTTGAATGCTGTTACTTTAGCGGGCATGCTACGCCTGAACGTGCGAGGAGTATAAGCGGAACACCGGGGGTCAGGCACTTCGGAATTTCGGAATTGGCCGGCGACTACGTTGTGGCTTGGTTCAGCGTCAGTGCCGGCCAATTCCGAAATTCCGAAGTGCCTGACCCCTGTTGTCGTGGAGTCTTGACATGGCGAAGCGCGTGTTGGTGTTGTCGGCATCCGTGGGCGCGGGGCATTTGCGAGCGGCTCAGGCCGTCGAGCTGGCGCTGCGGCAACTCGAACCAACGGCGGTCGTCAAAAACGTGGACGTGCTGGAATTGACGAACGCCGCGTTTCGCGGGCTGTACGGCAAGGCGTACCTGGACCTCGTGAACAAGGCCCCACACATGCTGGGCTACTTTTACGATCTCATGGACCGCCCGCGTTCGCGCTGGCGCAAGAGCGACAAGCTGCGGCTCGCCGTCGAAAAGTTGAACATGATTCCGTTCCTTCGGTTCCTGAGAGCGGAGCCGTGGGACATCATCGTGAACACACACTTCTTGCCGGCCGAATTGATCGCCTCACTGCGCAAGAAAGGCAAGCTCGACACGCCGCAGTTCACGGTGACGACCGACTTCGAAACGCACCGGCTGTGGGTGAACCAGCCGTGCGATCACTATTTCACGGCGACCGATGAAGGGGCCGCATACCTGCAGCACTGGGGCGTGCCGGCAGCGGACACGACCGTCACCGGCATTCCGATTCACCCGGTGTTCAGCGAGCGGAAGGACCGTGCGGTAGTTCTAAAACGCCAGGGTCTGCGCGGCGACCGGCCGATCATGCTGCAACTCGCAGGCGGATTCGGGGTCGGGCCAATTGAGGAAATCTTTCGCGGGATTCTTGCGATCGAGGTGCCGCTCGAAATTGTCGTCGTCGCCGGTCGCAACGAATCGGCAAAGAATCAACTCACGGAAATTGATCCGCCCCAGCGCCACCGCGTGCAAATCATCGGCTTCACGGACCAGATGGACGAACTAATGGCCGTCGCCGACCTCGTCGTCTCGAAGCCGGGCGGGCTGACGACCTCCGAAGCCCTCGCGCGCGGCGCGGCGATGGCCGTGGTGAACCCGATCCCCGGCCAAGAGAGCCGCAACAGCGACTTCCTGCTCGAAAACGGCGCGGCCGTGAAGGTCAACAACATCGCGACGCTGCCGCACAAGCTGAGTCCCTTGCTGCGTGACCCGTCGCGGCTGGCAAAGCTCAAAGAAAACGCTCGCCGAATCCGCAAGCCGCAGGCCGCCTTCGACGTCGCACGGCGTGCCTTGGCGTGGCCGGCAGAATCGTAGTCCTCACGCGCAGCGCAACGTCGACGATCATCGCACATCCAAAAACACCGGCTCGCCCAGACTCTTCTCCCAACTCGGGTGGTCGTGCAGCGTGGTTTCTCCGGACCGAATTTCGCCGCGGGCCTCGCGGTAGCCGGCGTCGATCGCACGCCCGACGAGGTTACTGGCAAAGTCGAGCACGCAGATGTGCGGCGGCCGCGGGCGGAGCGTGAAGATGACGACCTTCTCTTTCGAGCGGGCGTCGGCGAGTTGGGCCTGATAGTAGAGGTGATTGAAGGCGTCGATCGAGTTTTGCAAGAAGTTGCGCCGGCCCTCGCGCTCGGCGGCGCTCGGCGATGCTTCGATGAGGATGACGTGCGTCGCGCCCCAGAGTACGGCCGCTTCGATTGGACTGTTGTGGGCGAAGCCGCCATCGACCAGTTCGACCCGCTCGCCCGGACGGGGGAAATCGCTCAGCGTGCGCGCGGGGAATGCGGGAAAGATCGACCCGGAACCCATCACCACATCCACCAGCTTGTCGGGATAGTCGGCAAGGCGGATGCCCAAGCTGCCGAACGCGGGCGCCGGCCGCGACGAATCGGCGGCGGCGAAGAAATAAAGGTCGTTGGGCAGTTCGGGAGCGGTCTTCGACAGGCAACTGCCGGTGAGGACCAAGTCCCGCTTCAACATGCCGATCACATTTCGACTGAGAAAGCGAAGTCGCTCGTCATCGGCCGTTGGCCAAGAGTCCAAGTGGAGGTTCGTTCCTTGATCTCGCACGTACTGTGCGTCCACCAGCGGCGGAATCTTCACTGCCAGTGCGTGCTCGATCCCCGTCCCGTCGGTAAGCGTGTTTTCATGAAAGAAGACGGTGGCGAGTTGCAGGCCAGGCAGGCCGATCAGCCCGGCAGCCAAGAGCCAGCGCACGAGACGAGGCGGGCCAGCCAAGTGCTTGCCGCGTTTGCCGAGCCACCATTGGGCCGCGAGGCCGGCCGACCCCAGCACGAGCAGGCACCACCCGGCCCCGCCGACGCCGAACATCGCCCAGAGCCACACGTGATGCAGCATGTGGTTTGTGCCGAACAGTCGCCAGGGCGACCAATGAATGAACGAGATCAGAATCTGCAAGACAGCCAGAATGAGGAAAACTCTGCCGATCACCGTGGCCCGGCGTTCCGGCGCGGCCACGCGCCGCCTCACGAGCCAGAGCGCGAGACTCGCCTGGATCGTCACGAACCACAGCCCCATGTTCCAGCGCACGAGCTTGGACGGCCGCACGATTTCCTGCTGGTCGAGCGACTCCCACACGCGACGAAAGTCCGCGACGCCTTCCGGGCTGGACGTGATGCCGACTGCGATCGGCAGGGCATTGATCGCACCGCCGGACGTGCCTACCACCAGACTGATATCGAGCGATGGCTCACCCTCCTGGCTCCTCAGCTTGGCGAGTTCTTCTTCGACGGCCGCGACGGCGCCGACCTGGTACGCGCACTTGGCCCCGCCCCCTGAGAGGACCAGCGCGATGCGCGGCGGCTTGGGCTGCGACCGAGCGTAGTGCAGCAGGATGCGGCCCAGCTCGTCGAGCGAAACGGTCCGCGTGTCCTGCGTGTCCGCAGGCAGTCCGATCGTGCGAGACCAGTCGTTGATCACGCCGTATCGCTCGGCAGGATTCTCGAACACCTCTAAGTCGTGCCGGCCGTCGGTGTCGGTGTGCTGCCGCAGCAACGTGGCGACAAGGTCGGCGTGCTCGAAGTCGCTCCGCGCGACCGCGGCATTCTGTGGGATGAGCAGCTTGTCGAGTTCCGGGAATTCGAGGACTCGGATTTGCGACTCGCGTTCCGACGGCAGCTGCGGTGGATCGTCCCAGACGAATGCGACTCGCACCTTGTCCTCGACTGGTTCCGAGACAAACCGCATCGAATTTGAGTGCGAGTACGTGTATTCGATGTCCGCGGGCTGCGGTTCAATTCCGTACCTGCGCAGAGCGACTTCCGGGGCGATTCGACCGGAAACGGAGAGTGGATGAACGAACAGAAACTGAACTTTTCCCCGCCTCGACCAGAATCGAAGATCCACCAGATCTTCGATGGGCGATCCGGCCGCGACCAGGCACATCGACCGATACTCATAATGGTATCCCGGTCCGCGCCGATCTTCCGCCGCCAGCGGCGACTCAGCCGGCGGCAATCCCAGCGTACCGAGATACTGCCAGAGCGGATTGCGTGCATTGGGTTTGAGGGTCTCCGCAAAGATTCCGGGGCTCACCACCGCCACGTCGATGTACTTTTTCTCCATCCAGTGCATCACATCGCCGTACGTGCCGATCGCAAATCGAATCTCGATTGGCCGCGGACTCGACGCGGACAACTCCGCCAGATGCCGCTGAAATCGCTCCACCTCCGGCCGCGAGTCCTGGTATGCGACGATGCCGACGCGGAGGTCGATTGGCGGCTCGGTCGGTTGTGGGAGGATTGGCGGCTAGATTAGGCTCGCAACAAGTAGAACGCAACGGTGCATCATGTGCTCAATTCGGAATCGTGAGGTCCTTGCAGAAAGAAGAATCCCACGCAGAGACGCGGAGTTCGCGGAGGGTTTTGATGAATATTCCTCAGCGTTCTCTGCGCCTCCGCGTGAAATTCCGTTTTCAGTTCTTTGCTCGGATTCCGATCAACGCCGGATCGTCCAGCAGCGATCGATAACCAAACTGTTCCGATGGCAGTCCTCCGTTCGCGACGTCTGTTCGGTTGAACGCATCATCGCCCGCAAGCCAGTGGTAGATCGTGACCGGCAATGAGCCGTTTCTCGCAGTTTGAATCGTCGCTCGCTTCAGCCCCGCGCCGCGATACAGTTGCGTGCCGTTCTTTTCGCCAAACGCCTCGCCGGCGTGCCGGCCGGGCACGCCGGAGTTCATCCCGACGTGCGGCAGCGGAAAAATATTGATCGTGCCGGCGCGGTCGGTGTCGTAAAGGTGTGAGAACTGGTAGATCACGTCGGGCCGACAGGTGTGCGAGAGAATTGCATCCCAAGCGAGATCGCTCGGCAGTATGACAAATTGAATTGGAACCCAAGGCTCGTGTCTGTTGATTCTCTGCTTCAATGTGGCCCGAACATGCTCAGCATTGGCAAAATCGCGTGGGACCAGGTACTCGCGGACCGCCCCAAGAAGGTCCAACGGGTCACTTTCTCCCACGGTTTCATAAACGTAGAAAAGCAGTCCGCTAGCCGAATCGTCGCGCTTTCGATAGATTCGAGACTCACCACGATCCGAGGAGATGATGCGAACGACTGACTCTGTGTCCTCGCCCCACTTCTTGCCCGGCGCTAGGCCATCCTCACGCAGCACGGCTACGTCCATCGTGTCCTTCAGCCGTGTCTTCAGTTGCTCGATCCAGTCGATTGTCTGCCCGCTGAGCAGTTTGTATTGCCGCAATTCGTGGTAGTCCAGATGTCGCCGCCAGGCTTCGTCGTCTCCTTCGTCGGCCGTGGTGCGGAACAGGTCGATGATGTACGACCCGCCAGCGGTCGAGCCGACGACGGCGTCGTAGGGGCGCGTGGGTTTGATGTGGTGGCGGCTGTGGATGGCGGGCATGCCGCCTTCGTCGTGGGTGAGTTTCAGGTACTTGATGTCGATGCCATCGCGACGCATGGATTCGAAGAGGAGTTCGTCGGTCGAGACGACTTGCGGCGTGTACACGAGACCGTGGTCGCTGACGACGCCGAAGAGCGTGCGGTCGGCGTAGGTCGGGCCCGGGCCGCTGACGGTCGGGACGGATTCGTAGACGGTGAGCATCTTGCCCACGTAGAAATCGAGCCGGTCGTATTCGCCGGCGTAGCCGATGATGTCGTCGGAGTACGGACCCTTGCCGTGCGCGAAGTGGTCGGGCCACGGGTTGTACCAGAGCAGGTAATCGGGCAGCCCCTCATCCTCGTGCTCGGCGATGAATCGGGCGTGGTCGCGGAACGTCGCGAGGGTGACGGTTTTTGTGAGGAGTGAGGCGAGCAGGCTGTCGCTTGTATTTCGATGATCGATGAGCCAGCGGCGGCGTTCGTTGAGTTGGCGCTCCATCTCGGCCCGTTCGCGGAACTTTTGGATGAGTACCTTTTCGATGAAGTTGCGCCGCAGCTCGCCGATGCCGATGCCGACCTCGGATGATATTTTTTCGAGCGCCCCGGTGTCCACCGTGGCCATGGCGCAGACCGTGTTGCGTTGCCAAAGGCGTTCCATCAGCGTGCGGGCGCCGGGCCCGTCGCGGCGCTGACCGTGCGGGATCAGGTCTTCGCGGTTGGCGAAGATGTTTCGCATGTGCAGGATGTCGCTGCCCCAAAAATACCAGCCGCGCCCGGTCGCGCGGTCGAGGTACGAGAAATTCGGGATGCCCGTGCCGTGCGGTCCGGCCACGCCGTGCCCGGAGAAGATGATCGGCAGGTTGCGCACCGAGATCGACGGCGTGTCCACCGTGGCCACGTTGACGACGACGGCCGGCGCGTCGGAGGCGAAGAAATACTTCTTGAAGTTTTCGAGGTAGTCCGGCTTTCGCGGCGCCGATTCGGCCAGCTCGACGATCGCCTTCCCAAGCCCGGGCGGCATGTTCGAGTCGTAGTTCGCCGGGTCGAACTGAGGCGTCTGATGTTGCCGCACGAGATCGATTACGTAGCGAGCGCCGCTGCTGTCGCGATCCCCGCTGGACAATTGGGCCAGCCCTTCGAGCAACTTCCCCTGCAGTCCATCGACCGCCAAGTGGATTGCCAATTTTCGTTCCGCCTGCGACCGGGCGTAGTCGGCGATCTCGAAGTAGCGGTTCTGCCGCATCTTCTCTGCGACCCACTCCGCCCGCGTCTCTTTTCGTTTCTCGCGTTGCACGAATGACTGCAGCCAACTGTCGGCCAGGTCGCGTACCAGGTCGGTGAAGAATTCGACGAACTCCGAGAGCTTCTCATCGTCGCGCAACGTCTCCTCGAACATCACGACGTACTCGCTTTTCGCTTCATCCTTCGCGTCGCTCGGCGGGCCGAGAAACTCGGCGGCGACCTCACGCACCACCGCTTTGATCTCCTCGTACGCCTCCGGCTCGTAGCGCTCCGGCAGCGGCAGGTCCGAGTTGGCTCCCGGCTTGGTTCGCAGAAACAGCGCGTCGAACAGTCGCAGCGCGTTGCCGCCGTGTCGCCTCACGGCCATCGGATGTTTCATAGCCATCGACCCAACTCCGGGCGTCTGAGTAGCCGCCGGCTCGGCCTGTTCGGCGTACGCGAGGTCCGCGGTCTCGTTGCTGCCCGCGAATGCCGGTGCCGCGTACAGTTCGTAGAGGTACAAGACAAACGGCGCGGTGATCTCATCGAACTGTTCGCCTTGCACCAATTGCGTGACGCGTGTTTTGACATCCGCGGGTGCGTCCAGCAATTGCACGAATCGCACGACCGCATCCCTCTTCACTCGCGTCAGCGCGTACTTTGCTGCGTCGGCCGGCATCTCGATCGGGGCCTTGAACAATCCGCGCAGCAGCTCGGCGCTCGTCTTTGGACCGTTGGTCAGCGCCGGAAACTGGTGGGAAATCCAGACGCCGAGAACCAGGAACAGCAGAATCCCGCCAGCGATGAAGCGGAACAGTCGGGTGTAGCGAGCGCGTTTGGCGATCGGTTCTGCCATCATGTGTTGTCGCCGATGAAAGGAGCCAGCGGGTCGAACCAGTCAGTGAGCATAGTATCCATCGAGTCGAGTGTGGCAAGAAGATTTCGGGTTCGATCGACCATGTGCAGTCGTGGCGACCCAACAAAATGTCCGTCGAAATCGAGCTACAGCCCGGTGAGAAGCTGTGCCTGCCGGAATCAATCGTCAGCTGCATCGGGCCTGGCCACTGGGTCATCACGGTCGAGCCTTTGGAACGGAATTCGACACATTCGTCCATCCGAAATCACTCGGCCTTCTTGAGCAGTTACGTCCCCGAGGACGAGGGACTTTATGATGACTATTCAGCCCGGTGAGTTCTGGGTTGCTGACAACCCCTGGCACTTGTCGGCCGCACTCGTGCATTTGGCCAACATCGCCGCGCGCACTGGCTAGGTGCTCCGCTTCGATCCCGCAAAGGAGCAGGTCACGAATCTCAAGGAAGCCAACGCATTGGTCCGCCGCAAATATCGCGACGGCCACTGGGCCGTTCCGCGCGGGGTCTAGTAGTGAAAAGTGGCTGCAAGAATCGTGGTTAGTCCCAGTTTGACGGGACTGACCGGCGGCTTACTGTGATGCATTCGATGTGTCGCTGCGGCGCTTCTCTCATTTCTACAGCATCGGATTGCCGGCAAGGTCGGTGAGGGATGATCCGCCAAACTTGAACGTGAGTTCGAAAGCGGCTGAGGTTTTGATCGGACGAGTCAGCGTCAGAGTCACTGTACGGTCGCCGTCATAATCTGCGGGAGACGCCAGCAGAATGGGCTGGCCAGGCCGGCCCCGTCTGCCGGGTACACTCATCGTGTAATTAGTCACGTTAAGGGCTTGGTCCGGGTTGAGCGTCTCGCTGAAGGTGACGACGACCTGCGCGACGCCTTTCCTCCCTCGAATCGGTGTCAGGCTCTGCACCTGTGGGCCAGTTCTGTCGAGCACGAAATCCAGCGTGGAGACACCAGAGTTTCCTGCAGCATCCGTGGACCTCACTGCGACGTGATGTGATCCATCGTTCAGTGTTCCGATCATGCCCGAGCTGTTCGGTGACGCCGAGATACCGTCCAACATCAGGTCGATAATCCCGCCGCCACCATCGACCAGGACCCGACCGTCGCGTGTGATTCGATCGGTCGCCGACACGCCGGTATCGTTCACCAATTTGGCGGACGGCGTCGGAGCTAAAGTATCCAAGATGAAGTCCAGGACTGCCACGGCCTCGTTTCCCGCCGCATCGCGCGACGTAATTCGCACCGTGTGCGAACCGTCACCCCGCACGACAAACGAATTCATCTCCTGGCAGATTGCCGGGTAACGTACCAAACAGAGAATCCCAATCTGTTGTGGTCTCCCATCCACGGTCACGGTGACCGTCCCATCGCCGCCATCGACGAACACCCGGCCATCGAAGGTGATCCGGTCAGTTGGCGATGTGCCGGTGTCAATCAGCAGTCCAACCCGAACGACCGGCGGTGTCTTGTCCTGGATAGTGATCGTGAAACTCGCAGAGGTTTCGTTGCCAGCCTGATCCTTGGCCGTACAGGTCACTGTCGTCGTGCCGATCTCGAAGACTGAGCCGCTCTCACGGGAGCAAGTCACGCCTGGCGTGTCATCCACGGTGTCGGTCGCCCTAGGCAGTGAGAACGTCGCCATTGCTCCGGCGGTACTCGTCGCCTCAATGATCTGGTTCGACGGCACGTTCGACAACGTCGGTGCCGTGGTGTCTCGCACAGTGACCTCAAAAGTTCTTGAGTTGGAATTGCCCGAATAATCCGTCGCAGTGCAGGTGACCGCAGTTGTACCCAGGGCGAACGTTGAATCGCTGGCAACGGAGCAAATCACCATGGGGCGGGAATCCGCCGCGTCGTTCGCCGTCGGAAGGCTGTAACCTAACATCGCGCCTTCAGCACTGGTCGCCTCCACTGTCTGGTCTGCTGGCATGCCGCCGAGAACAGGCGGCGTTGTGTCCCGAACCGTGACGCTGAAAGTTGCCGAACTCTGATTGCCGGCCGAATCCGTTGCTGTGCAGGTAACCGTGCTTCGGCCAATGGCGAAGGTGGAACCGCTTGGAAGATCGCAACTCACTGTCGGTCGTGCATCCACCGTATCGGTGGCTTTCGGCAACGCAAACTCAATGGCGCTTCCCTCACTGTTCGTGGCCTCGGCAACCTGAACAATCGGCAGGTCGAACAATTCAGGTGGCGTGGTGTCCTTAACTATCACCTTGAAACTGGCCGAGATTGAGTTGCCCGCAGAGTCTGTGGCCGTACAAGAGACGGTAGTGGTTCCAAGGGCAAACTGAGTTTCGCTTCCCGCGGAGCAGTTCACAACTGGTGCCGAGTCAACCGTGTCCGTGGCGGTTGGAAAACTGAAACTTACCCGCGCACCTTCGGCGTTGGTCGCTTCCATCGCCACGTCGCCTGGCGTCTCGACTAGTTCAGGTCTCGTCGTGTCTTGCACAATGATCTCGAAGCTCGTGGTGGCCGAATTGCCCGTAGAATCGGTGGTCGTGCAGGTGACCAATGTTGTGCCCAAGGAAAATGTCGATCGACTTGGGTGATCGCAGGTAACCGTTACGACCGCATCCACGAGATCGCTCGCATCTGGAGTTTCATAGAACGCGACAGCCCCGTCGGAACTTGTTGCCTCAAGCGGAGGCAGCGATGGGGGATCAGAGAAGAAGGGTGCGGTGGTGTCCTCCACCGTCACAGTGAATGTAACCACGATTTGGTCGCCGAGCCCATCGGGAGCAATACACGTGACAGAGGTCGAACCAAGCGGAAAGATCTCGCCGCTCGGATGGTCGCACGCGAATGCGGGTTCAGTTTGACCATCACCCGTTGCGTCCGGCAACGAGTAGACCACGGACGTTCCGGCGGATCCAGCAGCCTCGGCCGCCGCCGTCGTTCCGCTCGAAACTGCTACACCGAACGTCTGCACCATTCGGCGGAAGCTGTTTTGCGACGTTGGCCCCCCTCCGCACTGCCCGACGACGGTCGGGAGTGTTCTGTTCAAGAAACCAAGGTCGGTGATAAAGGGATTCGGAGCTTGCGGGTCATTCCCCGCGCGCATGGCTTCCGCATTCCCCAGTGATTGGACATGGCACAGGCCGAAGGTATGACCGGCCTCATGCAGAATCAGATTCGCCATGCGTTGTGCCGTCTGCGCGGGAGTTTGGCCGAGAACCTCGCGCGCAAGGGCTATGTCGGTTCGGTTGTCGTTTCCAAAATCGACGTCGCTGGCGATGCCAATCCAATTGCCGACTTCGGTGTTGGTTCCGACAAATACGGTCGACGTCACCGCTGACTCAACCGCGAGCCCAGCGTGTCGCTGGACATTGATTCCGAACGGACGCAAATCGGCGTGCAAGAGCTGCATTACCTGGGTAATGCCGTTCTGCCGGTTGGCTTGATTCTGAAGGAATGGTTGCACGCCGATGCCGTTCATGTCGGGGTCGAGGCCATTGAGGTTCCAAGCCCATTCACTGCCGGCCCAGCGAACCAAGTTTGGACGCGGAATGTTTGCTCCGTCAAAGTTGACGTACAGAACGCGCCGACCCTCTTCCCCGGCATCGTACGTATCGCTCCCTGTTGCGGGATCACCCCCGTCCAAGAGATCGCCGCCCGGTCCGCCCGACAGCTGGTCGTTGCCACGTCCTCCGAAAAGTATGTCGCTGCCTTGGCTACCCCTCAGCGAATCATGGCCATCATTGCCTTCCAGCGAGTCGTTTCCGCCGCCATCACCACCCAGATGGGAGCCATTGGGAGTCCAGTGAATGCGATGCAGTCGCGGATTACAGCCCACACTGGAAAATGCGCTCAGGACGCCGCCCTCGTACGGGATCATTGCGCGAACGGGTGAACAGCCCTGATAGATTGGTGCGCCGCCGCCGAGATTCACGCCGGCTCGATCCAAACTCGTGCCCGGCGGAGTCCGGTGCACAACGTGGACACTTGAGTTGCAGCCACTGCTCGAAAATGCGGTCAGGATCGCCCCTTCGTAATTCGTGATTGCCCGAACTGGTGAGCAGCCTTCGTATACAACAGGACCGCCGCCCAAATTGACACCCGGCTGATCGAGATTCATGCCTGATGCAGTCCAATGGATGCGGTGGACGGAGGGATTGCATTCCACGTTGGAGAACGCTGCCAGGATGCCGCCTTCGTGAGACGCCAATGCCCTGACAGGAGAACAACCTTCGTACACGACACGACCGCCACCGAGATTGACACCCGGCAGATCGAGATTCGTACCGGACGGAGTCCAGTGGATGCGGTGGACGGAGCGATTGCAGCCCACGTTGGAGAACGCCGCCAGGATGCCGCCGTTATGCTCCAAGAGTGCCGTAACGGGCGAACAGCCTTCGTAAACGATGCGGCCGCCGCCCAGATTAACGCCTTGTTGATCGAGATTCGTACCGGGCGGAGTCCAGTGGATGCGGTGGAGAGAGGGATTGCAACCCACATTCGAGAATGCAGTGAGCACGCCGCCACCATACGGAATCATGGCCGTGACCGGCGAACAGCCTTCGTAGACTACGCGTCCGCCGCCGAGATTCACTCCGGGCTCAGTCAAGTCGGTGCCTGGCGGTGTCCAATGAATGCGGTACAGGCCCGATCTACACTCGACGTTGGAAAACGCGATCAGGATCCCGCCATTGTACGGAATCATTGCTGTGATGGGGGAACAGCCTTCGTAGACCGTGTCGACAACGTCGCCATCGACGAAGTCGTCGCCGCTTCCACCTTGGACGGTGTCATTGCCAAATCCTCCGATTAAGCGGTCATTTCCGTCACCGCCGACAATTCGATCGTTCTCGCCTCCGCCATCTACTCTTGCCGGCACTGTAATCGGCTGCTGCCCGGAAAGGTTAAGGCTGTCGAGCCGAATCGTGTCGTCGCCACCCCGTGCGTTTACGACGATTTGCCGTACTTGACTGGCATTGACGCTGATCGGGTTGTTGCATCCTGTCACCGAAATGAAATTGTTTGTCTGGCGAAACTCGACGACCTCCGCCGTGTCAGTTCCCTCGACTGACAGCACATCACCAGCAAGTGCACACGTTGCGGCCAGGAGAAACCGCTCTTCAAGGGGCTCGAAACTCGCTTTGAACCGAGGTTGTTGCGTGATTGCCATGATCGAAACTCCTCGCTTTCTTGAACTCGGGTCGAATCGCTTCTACCTGGTAAGTGCCGCGACTGGCGCCGGCGCAACAACAATGAGCGTTTCTCTTGGAAATGTGCCGCAAGCCGTTCACTGGGTGACGAACCGTTTCGGAAACTGAGCGGGAGACAACGCCTGATGATTGCTTAAGCCATTGCCCGTGGGTATCTTCGGCCGTGCGAGATTTTGCTGTTACACTTCACGAGTTTCCGGCACTAGGGAGTTAGTTGATGCCCGAAGACGATCGGCAGGCATTACTGCAACGTGCCCGCGATGGGGACAATGAGGCTCGTGGCCAGTTGCTCGATAGCTTTGGCCCGTACGTGCGGGTCATCGCTCGGTCGGTGCGAAACGGACGGCTCAAAGGCAGGTTCGGCGAGTCGGACCTGATTCAGGATGCGCTGCTAGAGGCGCACCGCAGCTTTGATTCGTTTCGAGGTGCGACAGAGGCGGAGTTCGTGGCGTGGTTGCGGCAGATTGTCGTGCGGACGGTCGGACACGCGGTGCGAGCGAATCTCGACGCGGGGAAGCGCGACGCGAACCGGGAACAGTCTGCGTCGCATCTGTCCGGCATCGCTGTGGATACTGGCACCTCGCCGAGCGGAGTTGCCATTCGTCACGAGGAATCGGCCCGCTTGGCTGCGGCCTTGGAACAGTTGCCAGAAGAAATGAGGGAAGTGATTCTGGCCCGGCATGTGGAAGACGTGCCATACGCCGAGCTGGCCCAGCGCCTGGGACGAAAGGAACCGGCAGTTCGAATGTTGTATGTGCGGGCTATCCGACGGATGAAGGAAGTCTGCGGAGCCGATGATGGGTCACACTTTGAGTGATCAAGCAGCGAAATGACATGAGTGACTCCATTCCTGAACGTGAGCTCAAACTGGCTGAGTTGCTCGAACAGTTCCGAGTCGAGTACCGATCGAATGGCCAGATAGATCTATCCCGCTGCCGGGCCAGGCATCCTGAATTCGCTGAGGAGTTGCCGGCTCTGTGGGAGATGGCCCGGTCGCTAGACACGGCTGCCGACGACTGGAAGTTGCTGGACACCTTCGGTGAGTCGACAGGGAAGACAGCATCCTCAACAGCGGCGTTCCCGGAATTAATTGGCCGGTATCGCGTCATCGAACAACTGGGTTCGGGCGGCATGGCCACCGTGTACAAGGCGCGCGATCCGCAGTTGGATCGAACTGTCGCGGTCAAGGTTCCGCATTTCAACTTGCCGCCCACGAAACTTCAGTCGGCCGTACAGCGATTCCTGCGCGAGGCCCGCGCGGCCGCACAGATTCGCCACCCGAATATCTGCCCGATCTACGACGTTGGCGAACAGGACGGTAAGCCGTTCGCCGTAATGGCGTGCATCGAAGGCAGGACGCTCGCTGATTTGAACAAGCAAGGCAAACTGGAAGCGCG
>Ga0247727_10001235_pt1 | contig 61865 bp, 47 predicted proteins | sample WisWelCaveWW1625_FD_202498 | JGI IMG/M metagenome (GOLD analysis project Ga0247727, IMG submission 202498) | Biofilm microbial communities from Wishing Well Cave, Virginia, United States - WW16-25 | ecosystem: Environmental > Aquatic > Deep subsurface > Groundwater > Cave microbial mat | place...
GGCTCGAACACAATGCCGAAGCTTTTCTACATCTGCGCTGCCAACTCAAAACAGGCCGATGGGACAGTTTCTTTCAGCGCCTTATCAGCCCATAAAAAATCATCGACTTTTGGGAATTGCTCCCGTTTAAAAATCGGCAGATTTATACGGAAGCACAAGCGGAAAGTTGACGGGAAAAGCGGCGCCTCAGCGAACACCGAAAAATTGTTCCGTGAAATGCTCCTTGCCGAATGATGGCGCCCAGTCTACTTCTTCACCCTCTCCGGCAACGCCTGCTGCAAATCCGTGATGCACTTTTCCAAACTCTTCCCAATCGCCTCCACCACTGCCGTGGGAATGCGTTTCTCCGCTTGCGTTTCCGCTTCAAACACCTCGCTCCAAAGCAACTGACGCGAGGCGGAATCATAAAGCTGCGCCGTGAAAGCCACACGGCCGAACCAATGCTCCCCGCGATCCCACTCTTCGAAAGATGCGATTCTGCCGGTCAACACATAGTCCACGTGTTTGCTATTCGGGAAACTCACCACGTTCCGAAAAATCCCCGCGGTTTGCAATTGTCTAATGATCTCATCCGTCACCAACTGCCGCGGGGCTGCGGCCCAGCGGCGATAGTGATAGTATTTCACTTCGTAGGGCGACTCGCGATAGATGATGCGGTCGTCATCATAAAGCGCCTCGGCAGAAAATTTTTCCACGCCCAGCACAACCGTGCGGTCGCCGTCGCTGCTGTTCGCCTCTGCTTTCATCGCGTTCAGAGACAGCGGCGCAACGGTGTAATAAAACGTTTCCGGCGCGCCGCCGCAGGCTTGGAGCAAAAAGCAAAGAGCAAAGAGCAAAAAGCAAAAACTTTCACGCAAAGACGCAGAGCCGCAAAGGTACCGCAAAGAACAGCTTTGCGTGTTCTCTATCCCGTCACAGCGGGATCTTTGCGTGAGGCTGTTTTCTTTTTGGTACCGGGTTGGGTGTTTGATCGTGAAAAGATCGGCGATTATTGATAAAAACATTTCAAATTCCAGTTTCAGATTTGCTGTTTTCTTTTTGCTGTTTGTGGTTTGCCGCTGCATGGTCACGGAAGCTTGCGATCCGGCGGCGCGGATTTGCGAATGAGGCTCCACGGCCGCTCTTTGATCGTGCGGCTGAATTGCTCGAAATTCTGTGAGGCGCTCTGGAAATTTTCCATTGCTTCATTCAAGCCCGTTTGATTGGCAGCGGCGACGGTGTTGAGCGTATTCATAGTTTGCTGCAAAGCCTGTAGCACCGTATCTGCGCGGCTCATGGTTTGGTTCAATTGCGCGAATGTGGTTTGCAGCGTTTCGCTGTTCTCGCCCATGATCTTATCCAGCTTGCTGCTCATGCTTTGCATTTGCTCCGTCAACGCATTCAAATTATACACAATGCTGGAAATTTCTTTGGCGTTGACTTCGAACAGGCTGTCCGCATTGGTGAGCAGATTGGAGAAGCGTTGGCGATTCGCGTCATTCATCAAATCGTTTGCGCGCACGAGCAGAATGGCGAGCTGCTCGCTCACGTTCATGAACGGCTCGCTCAAACGCGTGAGCGGCGGCACGTCGCGGGAGATGAGCCGTTTGCCGGAATCCAGCATCTCTCCGGTACTCGCGCCCGGCGAAATTTCGATGTAATATTCGCTCATGAGACTGATCGAGGCAATCGAGGCCACGGAGCTTTTGCGCACCGGCGTGCTCGCATCAACCGTGAGCACGACTTCGATTTGCGTGTTCTCATCCGGCGCAAGATATAAATCCGTCACCGTGCCCACGAACAAACCGCCGTAGCGCACCATCGCGCCGCGGTCAATGCCGCCGATATAAGAGAAGCGCGCCGTATAGGTTTTATCTTTGCGCTCCCAATCAATGCCGGTAATCGCAACGATAAAAATGATGAGGGTGACGAAGCCGGCAACGACCAGTAATCCGGCCTTCACTTCACGAGCGTGATATTGCATTTGATGAGAGAGCCTTTCGAACTTGCAAATGGATTATATCTCTGTCATTCTGGAAGAACCTTCCCTCGTGCTCGGAACACATCTCAAAAACAGATGAGGCGCGAGCACTAGGAAAGTTTCTTCCAGAATGACATGATATGGGATTCTGCACTCATTAAAGAATATCGCAATCAATTCTCCTCAACCGTGCCCACCAAACTATTCAAATACCTTTCGCGATCGACGGTCTCTTCATCCGCCTCGCGATTCAAAAACTGCTGCACGATGGGATCGCTGCTCGCGCGCAACTCATCCAGAGTGCCAAGCGCGATGATGCGGCCTTGATGCAACATGGCGATGCGATCCGCGATCATAAACACCGAAGCCAGTTCGTGCGTCACGACCACGATGGTCATCTTGAACGCGCGTTTTAGTTTGAGAATGAGATTATCGATGCCCACCGCAACGACCGGATCGAGGCCTGCAGAAGGTTCATCGCAGCAAAGAATTTCGGGATCCATCGCAATCGCGCGCGCGAGGCCGGCGCGTTTCTTCATGCCGCCGCTGAGTTGATCGGGCGTGAAATTTTCAAAGCCCGCCAGTCCCACCAGTTCGAGCTTGATGCGCGTCATGATGTTGATCGTCGAAGGCTCAAGCTTGGTGTGTTCGCGTAATGGCAGCGCCACATTTTCCGCGACGGTCATGGAATTGAACAGCGCCGCACTTTGAAAGAGCATGCCGAGCTTGCGACGCACCGGCACTTGTTCTTCTTCAAGCATGCTGGTGAGGTCAAAGCCCTTGATGATAATGCGACCCGTAGTCGGCGCGGAAAGCCCGACGAGATGCCGCAGCAATGTGCTCTTACCGCAACCCGAGCGCCCGAGAATGACCATCGTCTCCCCGCGACGAATGTCAAGATTGATGCCCTGCAAAATCGGCCGGCCATCATAGTGCGTCACGAGATCGCGAATCGAAATGATCATGCCTTCAGGTTGCGAGATGGGGCCATGGTCGACTAGTGCGTTTGCGGGCATACAATTCTTTTGGAGTCGTGGAGTTTTGGAGTGATGGATTGTTGGGCTTTTGGAGTCGTGTGAATTCCGTCTCTCCACTTTGCCGCCGGTTCGAGTATGTTTTTCGCCGCTTTGTTCTCCGCAGCTTCATTTTGAGGACAGCTTCAAAGCTCTCTTTGTAGACGGGGCCTTGCGCTTTCGCACGGTAGATCGAGGGCGGCGTTTCCCGAATCTGCGTTTGACTTCTTCAAGCGAAAAGCCGCCATGAGTTTCATAATGAGCTCGACTCTTATCCAGCATCGCCATGAAATCCGGATTTCTCGATAAAGACAAGGCTTCTAAATCTCCTTCATCCATACGAACTAAAGCATAGCAGACTTTGCCATTCTTGCGCAAGACGACGAGATCTTTACCGGCGAGCTCGTACAATTCGGTTAAACCCATTGAGGATTTAGTGATCTTAATAGTTGTCATAAAACACTCTCCTTTCCGCCGATAATCAGGCGATTTCCATACTTGCGTCCGATTGCCAATATGAGCACTTCCTTGCGCGGCTCATCGATGTCATAAAAAACGCGAACATCGCCAACACTCAACTGCCATTTAGCAAAAGGATTCGGGCGAAGTTTTTTACGATGCCGCGTGCGTATGTTCGGTTGATGGGTCAGTTGCTCCTCGATTGCTTTCAAAATAACGGGGCGTTCTCTCGCCGTGAACTCATCGAGATGTCGAGTCGGTATTTTTCCAAATTCTATTCGATAGGCCATTTTTAGTCAAACCGGTGATCAAATCTTTGAAGGTGAGCGCTGCTGAGGTTTGATTGAGTTAGTGCGCGACGCTTCGGCATGGTCAATTGAATTTTTCATAGAGCACCCTCCCTTCCCGCAACGCCGTATTGATAAAGTGCGCTTTGACGCCGCGCCATTCGGCGATCTCATCCGGCGTCCACCACACGATTTCCTTGGGAATACCGAGACCGGCAAGCGCACGATATACCGGCACGGTGCGTTGCCAGCGCGGCCCTTCCGACGGCGACACGACGAGCAAATCGAAATCACTATCCTCGCGAGCATCGCCGCGCGCGCGCGAACCGAACAAAATCAATCGCTGCGGCTGAAAGCGCTAGACGATGCGCTACGTGAGTTTTTCAACGGCTTCGTTGGTATTCATTTCAGGGGTTCTTTACTACTTTGAGCCGAATCATCGCTTTTGGAGAAACTCCAAAGCGTCTTTCACATTGTCAAATTCAAAGGTGCGAGAACGATCGGCTTCTCGTTCCATCTTTTGCCAAGGCATACTCCAAAACCAAGCCTGTTTCTTGTTGATCAACCCTGCTTTAATTGCCACCTCCACTTCGGCTTTGGTCAAACCTTGGGCGCGCACGTTTTTGTTATTAATTTGTGTGATCTTCTTTTGCACTTTGAGAATCGCGCTTGGCGAAGGATAATTCTTCCGGTGCGCTGCCGGGCGAAGAATGAGTTGATTGCCTGAAATCTCAATGTGCAAAATGACTCCGGCCTTGATCTTCAAACGCTTCGAAAGCTCCGCAGGAAGCTTTACCTTGAGATTGCGATCGACGGTTTGCACGGCTGTCATAATCATAACTCCAAAAACTTGTGGGTTATTCTCACTCGGCAAACAATGAGGTTGTGCGGTGGTATTTATCAAAAGGTAATCTGCTCACGCTCTAAAAGCAAGCAACGCTGCTATCCGACGCTCACAACAATCCACCAATCCAAAACTCCAAAACTCCATTTTCAAAACGCCGAAAAAAACAACGCGGTAAAAAACACATCTGCTGCGATAATCAAAAAGATCGAAGTCACGACCGAAGTCGTGGTGGATTTGCCCACGCCTGCCGCGCCGCCGTCGGTGGTCACGCCTTGATAGCATCCGACCACGGAGATGATCAGCGCAAAGAAGCCGCTTTTAATCAAACCGGTGATCAAGTCTTTCAAGGTGAGCGCGGCGGAAGTTTGATTGAGGTAGCGCGTTACGGTGAAGTCGAGCGTGGCAATCGACAAAAGAAAACCGCCGAAGATGCCGACAAAATCCGCGAGCACCGTGAGGCACGGGAGCGCGAGTATCATGGCAACGGTGCGCGGCACAAAGAGAAAGCCCACGTGGCTGACGCCCATCGTGCGCAGCGCATCGATCTCCTCGCCGACTTTCATGGTCCCGATTTCCGCGGCGATGGCGGAACCGCTGCGCCCCGCAATGATGATGGCCGTGAGCAACGGGCCAAGCTCGCGCACAATCGAAACGCCCACGAGGTCGGCAACATACAGCGTCGCGCCGAAGCGTTTGAGCTGATACGCGGATTGCATCGCGAGGATGAGGCCAACGAAGAACGCGATCATGCACACGATGGGCACGGAGTCATACCCGATGCGAACGAACTGCTCGACCGTCGCGCGCCAGCGAATCTTCTTCCCTTGAAATGGGCCGACGAGTCCTTCGACGAGCGTATCGACGCTCAAGCGCACCATGCGATCGAGATGCACAAGAAAGTGAATGAAGTAACGTCCGATAGCTCCGAGTGCGCGCATCGTAAATCATAGTAACAGGGAAGCCGGGCTTGCGCTCAACCTATATTCTATTCTCATAATCTCATCGCGCGCAAGTCCGACTTCGCTCAGATTAGTATCTTACACCGGCTGGCTTTCCAAATATAACGTATCCGGACAAAGGTCCTGGCCGTTTTGCCATTGCACACTTCCCAAGAATGGTTTGACCGAATTGAACAAGCGCAGATCTTTCAACTCTCGGAAGACGCCGATATTCAAATATGGCGTGGCGTCGAAGACCTTCACTTCGTCATTGGTAAATGTCAAAGTCAAAGTGTAGTCGGGGTTGGGCTTGACGGCTTTGACTCGCGGGTTCATCGCTTGCTATAAGCTCACCACTTCAACTTCGATACGATCTTTTACTATGTGCTCAGTTTCGAGCATGCGATCGATCTCGTCGAGAATCTTGGCGTGAAAATAGCGCTCGCCACATTGTGAGCAAACTTCGGCTTCCACGTTTTCGACGAGATACAGCTTTCCATTGAGCCAATGCTGCCTCGTGACGGTTTTTTTAGTCGTTTGACCTCCACAGAATTCGCAGATCATCTTGCCTCCGTTATAGGACATGTGCTGTTATAATGACAAGATTGCCGCCTTCTTTGAAACGGCAAATCACATGAATGATTCTATCATCCGTAGCTGGGCCTTCGATGCGGTAGCGAGTTCCTCGAATATCCTTTGTGAGTTTCCGTTCGATTCTACCTTTGAGTATGGCGTTTTCGATATCGCTGCGCTCAAGGTAATCATCCAACATCTCTTCTTCTGCATGCCACGAGAGATAGTAATCCTTGCGAATTACCTTTTGTCGAATGCGCTGAATCGTCGACATTCATAACCTCCCGCTTCAAAAAGCCGCCATCGAAATAACACAAGATGGAAAATTACGCCGAGCCTTGCGACACTTCAGCTCCTCACCGCACTCCCCGCCGCCTCCTCTTCATCCCCAAAAATCTGAAACACCTTGTCGAGCCGGCTCAGCTCGAAAACTTCGCGCACCGCGGAAGTCAGGCCAAAGAGCTTCAGTTCACCTTTGTATTTGCCCACTTGCTGTAAGCCTTCCACGAGCGTGGCGATGCCGGAACTGTCCATGTAATCGACTTCGTGCAAATCGACCATGATGAGCGGCGTTTTCTTTTCGGTCAATCCGATAATCGCTTTGCGCACTTGCGGCGAGGAGTACAAATCCACGTCGCCGCTAATGGCTACGATTGTTGCCTGTTCGCGATTACGCGTTACGATCTTGAGCATTTACTCTCCTATACTTTGCTAGCGTCAACTGATTTCCTTCTATGATGCCGGGGTCGTAGGAAACGAAATCCATGGTGCTTTGAATGAGATGCACGCCCAAACCACCGGGGCGCACGTCTTCCAAATCGCGCGATTTGATCTGCGCGTGATCCGCCTTCTTGCCGTAGTCGCGCAAGATCACTTCGAGGCCGTCTTCGAGCAGGCGCGCGGTGATTTCGATGGGCTGATCGGTTTTACCTTCATACGCATATTTGATGATGTTTGCGCACGCCTCATCGATGGCAAGCGTAGTTTGATTGCGCTGCTCCGGCGTGAAGCCGATCAGCTCGCACAAGTGCGCGATGCTCGCGCGAATGATCTTGAGCAGCTTGGGATCGCTCGACAAACGAAACTCGACGGTCTCAATCAAACGATTTTGCGCGCCGTGATTTGGGTTCGTGTTCATCGCGATGCTCTTGCTGGATTAGTCCTTGCCCCAGCGCAGGGCAATGATGGTGAGGTCGTCATGCGGATGTGCGCCGTCGGTGAAATTTTGCACGTCTTGAATCACGAAGTCTACCAGCTCTTGCGGCGAACTCCATTGCCGCTTGAGCTTCTTGCTCAACTGCTCCATCGCATATTGCTTGCCCGCGCTGTTCTTCGCTTCGACGATGCCGTCGGTGAAAGAGACGAGATAATCGCTCGCTTGCAATTGAATGGTTTTCGGAATGAAGCGCGTGTCGCGCGTGATGCCCAACGGCGCGCCGCCGCCGCCCGCGAGATATTCGCCGCGCTTGCCATTTTCATGCAGCCACAGCAAAGGCAAATGGCCGCCGCTCGCATAACTCACTTTGCCGCTCGCGACGTCTAACAAGGAATATTGCAACGTGACGAACATGCCGCGACGGCCGCGCTCCACGAGAATTTCGTTCATCGTTTTGAGCACGGCCTCGGGCGAGCCGTTGTTCTTCGAATGAATGCGGAAGTCGCTCACGAGGCGCGCCATGTACAACGCCGCGGGCACGCCCTTGCCGGAAACGTCGCCGATGACCATGCCGATGGCGTCCTGCTCGTCGCTCACGAAGTCAAAAAAGTCTCCGCCGATTTGCGTGGCGGGAATCGAGCGCGCCGCAATTTGGAAACGGCCCTCGCCGTCGGTGGGAAAACGTTGCGGCAAAAAACTTTCTTGAATCGTGCGCGCGGCTTCGAGTTGTTGATCGAGTTTCTGCTTCTCCAACATCGCGCGGTGCATGCGCGCGTTTTCAATCGCGAGCGCCACTTGGCGGCTGAACGTGGAAAACAAATCAAGATCATCGTCGGTAAACGCACGTCCGTGCAGCGGATTGATCACTTCCGCCACGCCGATGATGCGATTCTTCACTTTCAACGGCGCAGCGAGAATCGAGCGCGTTTTGAAGCCCGTCACGTCGTCGCTCTTTTTAAAGAAGCGCGCGTCTTTGCTCACGTCCGGCACGATGAGCGGTTGGCCGGTTTGCGCGACCCAGCCCGCAATGCCTTCACCCAAACGCAATTGCACTTTGTCTTTCACTTCCTCGCCCACTTCGCCGAGCGCGACTTCCCATTCCAACATGCCGGTCTTTTCGTTGATGAGCATGACGGAACTCGCCTCCGCGGCCATCACGGACTGCGCTTTCTCCATCACCAAATTGATGACGCTGTCGAGATCGAGCGTGCTGTTGACGATGATGCTCACCTCGATCAAGCTGGAGAGATTGGCCACTTTGTTTTTCAGCGCCGCAACTTCTGTGGGAGGATTGTTCTTTTCCACTTCGAGCAGCGCAGTGAGGGTATCGGGCATGTTTATTTTCGAGGTTGAGATGATGATCTCATTCCTGCGGGTTTGGTTCCTTGCAAAAGCTTCATGCACAGCGAACGTATCTTTTCCAGCTCGCTGAGAAATTCGCGCGCCGCTTCCTCCGCAGGCAATGCTTCAAACAAATCCGGCAATTGCACGCCGCGACTCATGATCGCATTTGCATGCTTGTTCCGAAAACGCGCGCGCGCGTAAAGGCAATTCTCGGCGTTGTAAAAAAACGAATCGCTTCTGCCGCGCTGATAATGCCGCCGACAAGCGACTGCGTCACGCCCAAATTCAACACCGCGAAAAAGCGCAACCGCTGATTAATGTTACCAGCTGCTTGAGAGAGTATGATGCGATCCATCGCGAAAACATTAAAACTTGATCGAACCAATATCCAGCAGATAAACGGTATCATCAGTCACACGATACGCCACGTCGAAAGAAGGAAACTTGCCGATGGCATCGGACGTGCCCACGAAATAAAGTCCATACTTCCAGTTCGGCTCTTTCGGCGCCGGCGCTCCCCATTGAAAAGGGTTTCGCTCCAGCGTGAAATAAAGGCCTTTCTTGAACTCAACGATTCTGGGCATGAGCCTTTCCAACTCGGAAAGCTTGCGCGCGAATCACGACGTTTCAACAATTTTGAACCGCACTTTTTCCCCTGCTCAAATCTTCTTCGTATTCATCGATCACGGATTTGGCCCACGCCATCGTTTCATGAGTTATCGGATTGCTTCTGCGGAAAAATACCGTTTCATATGGTATCTCTTCATCGTTTTCGAGATAAGCCCATGAGAGATCTTCGTGGGCGATTTGCTCGCTCACTTCCGCGGCGCTATAATCGATCAAAGCTGAGATGACGCCGTCGATAAACTCTCTTTGCTCCGGCGTCAAAAGTTCATAATGAGTCGGAGAAGCTAGCACGGGCCGTTTTTGTGTTCTCCCAAAGTATTGCCGTTCGACCATGATCAGCTTTCCTTCGTTGATCAATTCTTCGCGAACTTCGACAAGATGTTTGGGTATCTGCCCATGCTTTTGCCGCAGATAAATTTCTCCGCTAATCGGCTCGCCGGTCTGAGCATAAAAAAGAAAATCGGAGTAGTGCAAAATCTTGTTGAGATGCGTTGAGCCGAAGGTGGGTTTGTCTTGGCAGCGTTCAGAAATGTACAAGATCATTTCTTTTAAAAGCTCACGGTCGAATGTTTTTTTCATGGCGCATCTCCCGAGTTTAGAGTAACGGCGTTGATTTCTCTGCTGTAGATAAACACTTTCGCGCTGAAATCCAATATACTTTTTTAGCGCATGACTTTTCGTTCGCGGGGCTTTATCGGCAGACTGGCAGTCTGCGTTACGGCAGAGCCACGCTCCCGCCAACGTACCAATTACGCAAAGGCGCGGGTTCGAAGAAACGGTTGGCCTGCGCGTTCGGAACGATGGAGCCGTTGTAACGCTCGTTAAAAAGATTATTCACGCCGAAGAAGAAATCAATGCCGATCTTTTTGAACGAGCGCGCGAGGCCGAGGCTGAGATCGACCGTGCGATAACTTGCGTTGATGAAGTTTGATTGCGCCGCGTTGCTGCCTGGCGCCGGCCCATTGAAGTCATTCGTAAAATACTCGTCAGTCCACTGCGCCTCAAGCTCGCCATAAACGCCGCTTGCATGCTCATAAAGCAGGCTCGCGAATAGATGCTGCGGCGGCACGCCTGGCACTTCGTTGCCGGCCAATTGCGCACGCACATTCGAAGCTGTCTCCACCACAAAATCCTTGAACTCGAAATTCATGAAAGTATAAGCCAACGCTGCGCGCAGTTGCGGCGCGGGCTGCCATTCACAACTCACCTCAAAGCCACGATTGCGCGCGGCTCCGGCATTGCGGAAAAATATTTCATCGCTGCTCGCGTTTTGAATTTGATAGGGAATCAACATCTGCTCGACATCCATCGTATAGAATGCGACATCCCACTCGAAATTTTTTTGTGGCCACAGGCCTTTCACTCCGAACTCGAAGCTGCGCAGCGTTTCGGGTTGCAAGTCGGGATTGAATCCGCCCTCGGCTGTGGGTTGGTTGCTCAACTCTGTTGTCGTGGGCGTTTGAAAGGCCGTCGCGTAATTCGTATACAATGAGAGCACGTCGTTCGGACGATACGTGAGTCCGAGCATGGGACTGAATTGCTCCATGACGCGCGTGCCGGAGGCATCAACGCCGCCATTGAGCAATTGATCCGTAGCTTCGAACTTATAGCGATCATAACGCCCGCCCAATGTCACAATCCAATTCGAACGCAGCGCCAACTCCAACTCCGTGAATGGCCCGAGGCCAAAGACTTCTTCTTTTTGATCCAACAGCTTCGACCCATATTGAAGTAGCGCAAACATCCTGTTTGCCTCGGCCGTTCCAACCTGCTCTTGCGGTATGCCTTCATTCCCAAACTCTCTGCGATCATCGCTCTGCATTTCATAATCCGCGCCGAGCAGCCAGCGCACGCTGGTATTGCCGAGCGCGAAACGCTTCCCGAACACGCTGCGCACGCCGCCGGAAGTGCGATCCAACTCAACGATTCTTCCGGGTATGGGATTGCGCAACTCGCGCGACAGGCCATAGAGCGTGACTTCGAGCGCATCGCCATACTTGAGCGTCGCGCCGGCCTGGCCTTGCCACAACTTTTTTCCCGCAGCTTGTTGTTTGATAAAGAAGCGCGTGGCCGTTGGCGAAGTAGCAAGCTCGGCTTGAGAGCGCGAACTCGGATTCAACAAATAGGGCGTGTCGTAATAATTAAAAACCGTGGTGAGTTTGATGCGGTTCGAAATCTCATGGCGGCCAATGGCATTGAGCGAAGCAAAACGTGCCGCCGAGTGTTCGCGAAAGCCGTCGAGCTGCAGCTTGCTCACATTGACGAAATAGTTGTGCTTACCAAGCGCGCCGGAGAGTTTGGTTTGCCATTTCTGAAGGCCGTCAGAGCCGGCGAGAAATTGCGGCTGCACTCGGAACGGTGCGTTCGCCGCAGCTTGCGTTTGCAGATTGATCAACCCGCCCGCGGCATTGCCATACAACGCCGAGCTCGGCCCGCGCAAAATTTCAATGCGGCCAATCGCGTTGAGATCGAGATTATTGAGTTGCGACTGGCCGTCGGGCATAGTAAGCGGAATGCCGTCGAGAATGATTTTGATTCCGCGCACGCCGAACGCGGAGCGACTGCCGAGGCCGCGCATGCTGATACGATCACCTTGCGAGAGATTGTAGCGATTGTTGACGACCACGCCCGGCACCGCGCGTAGCGCTTCCTCGAGCGAAAGCCCGGCCTGGCCGCGCTGAATTTCGTTTTGACCGAGCACGCTGATCGCATATGGCACGCGGCCTTTCGGTCGCGCCTCGCGCGTGGCCGTGACCAGCACGGATTGCAACTCATATTGCGATGCGCGAGAGGAGTCCGGCTGCGGAGGCTGCGCCTCTTGCGCGAAAGCGCAGAGCGCGGCAAAGAGGAGAGCGATGAACGCGAGTTTGAACGGCGCCATTTCAGTTGCTATACCACGAAAGTTTGATTGATAACACCTCCACAAAACCGTCATTCCGGAGGAATCTTTTTTAGCGCTGGATAAAACTTCCAATATGGAGAGTCTTGCCAGTGCTTAAAAAGATTCCTTCTGAATGACACGTTGAGGGGAGAGTGCGAAAGCCGCAGTGCAACCGCGGCATAAGCACAAACCCCGAAGGGGTGTCTTGTGAAAGCAAAGGGCAACGCCCTGGTCCTAGCCAAGCGTATTGCGTCCAAACCCCAACGGGGCAGCATGGAATGGCGTGTTGAATGGTATGAGGCCGAACATCATAAAGAACCTCGCAAGGCCGTGAATGATGATCGCAAACGTTTATATCGCCCCGTTGGGGCTTGCGAAATTTTAAATTGGTTCATTTTCCAGGGCGTTGCCCTTCGCTCTCATATTTGTCCCCGTTGGGGACTGGCGCTTTCCGTTAGCTCGACGCCTATGATCTTTAAATGGCTTGCACCTCTTAGCCTTCGGTTTTAACGGCAGCCGGAGGTTTCTTTCCACCGTTTGACGCCTTGGCTTCTTTTCTCTTTTGGCTCCTTGCTTCTTGTAGAGTGTTTCAGGTTCTGGCGCAACGCAGACCGAAATTATAATTGCGATTGTCCGGCAGGAGCCTGATGCGGATGGCGCACGACAGGCTGAGTGGCTGATTGCTCCAGGCGCCACCCCGCAGCACGCGCTTGTCTTTTTTCTCATCCCAAAAATCTTCGCACCATTCCCACACATTGCCGGCGTGATCTACGCCGCTATAAGGCGAAACGACGTTTTGAAAACTTCCGACCGGAGTGGTCATTACTTTCTTGCCGCTAAGATTTTTGTTGAAGTCATTATCCCACCAATCTCGCCACTCTTCATCTTTGAACAAATCTTTCTTCGCCCACCGGCTCGCGCTGTTGCACTTTTCGCGGTCCCAAACGCTGCCCCAAGGATATTCGCGGCCATCGATGCCGCGGCTCGCTTTTTCCCATTGCTGCTCACTCGGCAAAGCTTTGCCCGCCCATTCGCAAAAATGCTTTCGCATCGTCCCAGCTCACGAGCACGACTGGATGTTGCGCCGCGCCTTCGGGAAAGTTCAGACCCTTCCAATTGTACGGCTTGGCCCAGTCATCTTTCACCGAAGGCGCGCGGTGCTTGGGATTGGCCTGCAGGAAATGTTGATACTGCTCGTTGGTCACCGGGGTTTTATCCAACCAAAAGCCTTTTTCCAGCAAAGCAATTTGCGGGGATAGAGACCACTCGCCTTCCGCGCCGCACACGAACGGGCCGCTGGGAACGTAGATCATTTCCACTTGCAGGCCGCTCGGTAATTTTGAAAAGTAACGGCCCTCCTTTGTGCGCTCAATGCCCTCGGACAAGCCGTCTTTCTTCAGCTCCTCTTCTACTTGTTTGCGATAAAATTCCGGCGTGCAAGGTTCGGTCATCATCTCCGCGAGGAAGTTGATGCAGTCTTGTTCGAGGCGCTGCGCCTTTGCGCTGCCGTCGAGCAAACGCGGCATGAGTTCTTTGGCCGCAAGATAGCCGCGAAACGAGCGGTGCGAAAAGATGAAGAGATCGCCCGGGCCGTGGCGCAGGAACGAGCAGTTCAAAAACTCGCGCGTGTGCTGTTCGGTGCTCACCGCGGAGGCCGCAATTTCCGGTGGCAGGCCGGGCTTCACCAATTCTTCCGCGGCTTTGTAATCGATGCCGCCGCTCGCAGTTTGATAAGAATCCGCGGCGAGCTTTTGCAAGAGCGCCAAACGGTCGCGGTCTTTGATGAGCAGCTCACGCCCTTTTTTCAGGCGCTGGCGCTCCAATTCGCGCTGCAAATAGATTTGATAAAGATTCGGCCGGGTGATGGGCGTGGCCTGGTCGAACAAGTGCAGGGTCTGCGCGATCATTTCGAGCAACACCGGGCGCTGCTCAAGATCGTCTTTGAACCCGGGGATGTTTTGAATGCGCGCGTAATAGGCTTCGCTCGTGCCGAAGCGATTGGGCAAGTGCGGCACGAGGAGATCGAGGAAGCGTTGCACCTGCTCGTCTTCCCACAAGCCGAGGCGCAGCGCTTCATAGTTCACGAAACGATTGGCGAGAATTTGATGGCCTTTGGGCCACAGGCCGCGCTCCAGCTCCTCGCGGCTCATGAAAAATTCCGGGCGGCCGGTGAGCAACACGCGGCTCGCTTTGGGCCTGGCGAGCTGTTCGATTTGATAGAGGTGCTTTTCAATGGTATCGCTGTCCACGCGCACCGCCATCTCGTCGAAGCCGTCGAGGATGATCACGAACATGCCGGCCTCGTTGAGCGCTTCGAAGAGTTCATAGCGCGGTTTTTCCACGCCGCAATGCTTGTCGAGATAATGCGTGATGAGCGCGTCGAGGCGTTTGTTCTCCACGAAGTCGAGCAGGTTGATGAGCAGCGGCAAACGAGATCGCGGGCCAGGCAAGCCGCTCGCGCTGCGTTCTTGCGCCGCGCGATATTGCTGCGCCAATTCGAACGCGAGCTTGCGCGAGAACGTGGTTTTGCCGGTGCCATATTCGCCGAGCAGCATGAGCGGCGGCGCCGGCGAAGGGCGAGCGATCCATTGCGCCACGTGGCCGAACAGATCGAAGGTCGGGCTGCTATCGCCTTTGCGCTCGTCGCGCGCTTTGAGCGGAACATAATACTCGTGGATCGCGGGCAATTCGCTTTCGGGCCGGGGCTGCGTGAAGTCTGCGATGAGCTTGTCGAGATAGAGCGAGAAGTCCATCAAGCTCGCGAGCAGGTCGTCGTAGCGTCTGACTTTCCAGCCGCAGCTTTCGGCCTGCCCCTGCGCGCCGGGCGAGAGGCCTGCGTCGGTGACGATCATGCCGCGCTCGCACTTGTTTTGGTTTTTGGCGGATTGCAGCCAGCCGAGCAGATTGCCGAGCATGGTTTCATCCGCGCGACCTTGTTTGGTGGTGACGCATTGCACGACGGTGCGGAGCGAGTCGCCGCCCATGGTTTTTTCAGTGAGCAAAAAATCCGCGCGTTGCTCGCCGCCGAGATACACGCCCTCCTCCATCGGCGCGCGCTGCAATTGAAAGAGCTTGCGCACTTGTCGGGCAAACTCGCGATGCGCCGCGAGATCAGCGGGTATGGGGCGGAGCACGAAGAGCTGTTGCGCGAGCCACTGCGCTTGTTGCACGCCGAAAGCTTGCTGCGCGGCTTGCAGAGCCTCGACGCGCTCCATGAGATATTGCAGCGCAATGAGCATTTCATCGCTCTTCGCGGACTCGGCGTGCATGCGCGCGATCAGCTCGTCGAGCACGGCTTGCCGGGCTTGGTCATCACCTGCATCATAAAAGCGTTGAATGACGTTCGCGAGCAAGTTGCCGCCGATGCCGCCCACGATGTTCGCGAGCGCTTTGGTCATCTCGCCCGCATTGCCCGCGACCGCGAACAGCGGCGTCGCAATCGCGCCGAGGAAGAGGCCCATCAACCCGGCGGCGCCGAGCTGTTTGAGATTGACTTGAGATTTTTTGAGCTGATCCGGGAGAAGATCGCGGAGATGTTTGAGGAGTTTTTCGGGGTCCATAAGGGGCACGCCCTTCAAAATTTGTGATGCGCTTCTTTGAAACGTCATCCTGGAAGGAACTTCCCCAGGGCTCGGCTCTCTTCCCAGTACGAGGGAAGGTTCCTACAGAATGACAACACGAGGGAGTTACAAACCAATTCGCGCCGAGTATAAAGAGCTCTTCAATGTTTGGCTATGGCATTTCCACGGCGCTTTCTGAGCGCGTGTGCTTCAACGCGACGGCAGCCAGGCTGAGGATATGATGAAGCGCAATGCCGTCATCCAATTCCTGCCACCGCACGCCATAGCCATCCGACTCGATGCTGAAGTCCTGCTACTGTTCCGGCGTGGCATTGACGAGCCAGGCCTTTCAGCGCAAGGGAAAAAGGCGATGCGCCCGTCACTGAGAGCGACGGTGAGCATGTTGTTTGCAAAAAAGACATTGGTGATTTGGATATTAGGAAAAGAATCCATGATACCAAGCTAAAGCCGACTGAGTTGAATGTCAATAAGAAATTCCGCGCCTACCAACAGCCTGGCCTAAAAAATGCTTGACATCGTGTGTCCGTTGGCGTTTTATTGTCACGGCTGAAAAAATTACTGCGTTTCGCTTCACACAACTTCCATCGCCTATGCGTTTATTCGAACGCCAACTCTCTCCCAAGCAGGAGCGGCTCGTCGTGACTCTCCTGCTTTTATTTTTTGTGCTGCAATGCCTTGTGAGCATGCCGCACAACGCGCCTACGTGGGATGAAGTCGGGCATTTGCCCGCAGGCTATGCCTATTGGAAAACCGGCAACTTCCAACTCTATCCCAGCAACCCGCCGCTCATAAAACTTTGGGCGGCCGTGCCGTTGCTGTTCATGGATCTCAAGCTCGACACGAACAACGATTATTGGCAACGCAACCGCGAGATTGAGTTCGGGCAAGTGTTCTTGTATGAGACGAATGACAATTCCGGCACAATGTTCTTTTGGGCGAGATTGATGATTGTCTCGCTTGGAGTCATTCTTGGCTTACTTGTGTTCATGTGGACAAAAGAGCTGTATGGGCAATGGCCCGGCTTCGTCGCGTTGTTGCTGTACTCATTCAACCCCAATCTCATTGCGCATGCGCAACTCACCACCAGCGATGTAGGGTTCGCTCTGTTCTTCTTTTTATCGATTTATACTTTTTATCATGTAATAACAAGGCCTTCGTGGCTGCGTCTGTTGTGGGCCGGTCTCGCGTTTGGCCTGGCGATGACCGCAAAATTTTCCGCGATTATTTTGTTGCCCATTTATTTTTTGATCGTCACGCTTGTGCTCATCTTCAGGCCGTTGCAGCTAAAATTTCCTTTCTCGCTCAAACTCGTGGAAAGATATTTGCATCAGGACAGGCTTCGAAATTTGTTGTATAGCGGTGTGACACTTTTGCTCTTTGCGATCATCGCGTATGTGTTGATCTTCGCCAATTACGGCTTTCACGCGGAGCCGCTCGTGCGCGATGCCGACGAACAAGCCAAGCTCGAAGCGTTGTTGCACAAAACACCGTTTGGGAAAAGTGAAACAGCCGTGCAAGTCGCCAGCGGCCTCGCGCGCAACGTGCCGATCCCCGGACGCGATTACTTCACCGCGTTTTCAGTGATGATGGGCTTCACTCCGCAAGTCGGCACTGCGGCGCAAAGCGTCGGGCGTTTGAAATTTTTGATGGGCAAAACTTCGCCGAGCGGCTTTTGGTATTTTCCCTTTGCGGCGTTCTTATTCAAAACCCCGATACCGCTGATGCTGTTGCTCGTTGCCACGCTGTTCTTCATTCGAAAGCAAGATTGGTTTGAAATGATGTTCCTGCTGATTCCCATTGCCATGATGCTGCTCGGCACTTTGAAGAAGCCGGACTTCGCGTATCGCTACGTGATCCTGCCGCTGCTGCCTTTCTTTATGGTGACGATCGGCAAGTTGCTCGGCGCGCCGATCATGAAACGCAGTTTCGCGCAAATCGCGCTCGCGGTTTTGCTCTTGTGGAATGTCGGCAGCGCGCTTGCGATTCATCCGCATCCTCTCGCGTACTTCAACGAGCTGGCAGGCGGGCCGAGCAACGGTTACAAATACATGCTCGACTCCAATCTCGATTGGGGACAAGATTTGCCGGCGCTCAAACGCTACCTGGATGAGCGCAACCTCGAAAAAATCAAATTCAGTTACGCAGGCACGGCGAATCCTGCCTACTATGGTATTTGTTATGATCGCTTGCTCGGCGTGGATGGCTACACTTTCGATCCGGAGTTTGATCAAACCAAACTGCCAAGCTGCGGCCCAACCGACGGCGTCATCGCCATCAGCGTGACGTGTTTACAAAATATTCGCGGTTTTTATCCCAACGCTTCATATGATTGGCTGAAGCAATTTCAACCCGAAGCCGTGCTCGGCTACTCGATTTTCATTTACAAAATAGATCGCAAGCAACTATTCGGCTCACATTGAAAAACAAAACGATTGCCGGCAAAACTATTGAAAGCCTCGCATCAAGCGCTTAATAGTTTTGCCAGGAATAGTTTTGCTAAAATTTGTTACTCTTTGAGGAGGTTGTTTCAGGACTATGCGAGTTCTCGGATTCTACGATGATCACAATGCCAGCGCAGCGTTGATTGAAGACGGCCAGATTCTCTCGGCGGTCGAGGAAGAGCGTCTCTCCCGCATCAAATTGCACGACGGCAACACCGAAGACGGCCCGGCCGAACGTTGCATCGCCGAAGTGCTAAAAGCCACGCGCTCCGATCGCACCAACATCGACCGCATCGCCGTGGCCATTGCGCCGCCGAACGAGTTGCTCAAATACGTGCTCGGCGATTTGTTCGGCGAGCAAAAAAATCTGAAATGGATTCTCGCGAGCTTGGTCACGCGCCACCCTACTTGGGATCCCTACTTCCTGCTCTATCCCTACTTCTACAACAAGAATCGCATCAAGCGCGTGAAGAAGCTCTTGCGCAAATTCGATCTGCACAAGATTCCGCTCGACTTCGTTGATCATCACACCGCGCACGCGGCCTCGGCTTATTACACCGGCGGCGATAGCGAAGCAAAAGTTTTCACGCTCGACGGTCAAGGTGACGGCGACAGCGGCTCGATTTTCATTGGCAGTCAAGGCCAGCTCAAACTCGTGAAGCGCGTGCCTTCGTATCATAGCGTGGGCTTGTTTTATAATTTCATCACGTGGTATCTTGGCTTCAAACCGAATCGGCACGAAGGCAAAATTACCGGCCTCGCTGCGTATGGCGATCCGAAGAACACGGAGAAATTTTACAACGACCTCTTCAGCATCGAGAAAACCGACTTCAGCTACGATCTCGCCAAACAAATTTTTCAACACGCGTATCCGCATCGCACGAACTATCCGCGCTTGAAAGACGTTATTGCCGACCGTGTGAACGGCTATAGCAAAGAAGACATTGCGGCCGGCATTCAAAGCATCAGCGAGAACATGGTCACGAGTTTCGTGAGCGCCGCGTTGCGCGATCTTGGCGGCAACGGTGAAAACCACGTCAAAGCCGCGGGCGGCGTGTTTGCCAATGTGCGCATCAATCAAAAAGTCGCCGAGCTGCCCAACGTTGCCTCGATGTTCATCTTCCCCGGCATGGGCGATTGCGGCCTCAGCGTCGGCGCGGCGCTCTACTCGCAATACAAAGACCTCAAGTTCGGCGTGGATTATCGCGAGATTCCGTGCCTCGAACACGTGTATCTCGGCCCCGGCTATACTGATCAAGAGATCGAAGCCGAGTTGAAGAAATCGAATTTGCGTTACGAGTTTTACGAGGACATCGAATCGAAGATCGCCGATCTGCTGGCGCAAAACGCGGTGGTCGCGCGCTTCAATGGCAGAATGGAATACGGCCCGCGCGCGCTCGGCAATCGCTCGATCATGTATCACACGACCGACCCGACCGTCAACGATTGGCTCAACAAGCGCCTCAATCGCACGGAGTTCATGCCCTTCGCGCCCGTGAGTTTGATGGAAGATCGCGACCTCTATTATCGCAATGTGGGCCCGAACTTTTTCCCGGCGAAGTTTATGACCATGACGTTCGACTGCACGGAAGAGATGAAGAAGCATTGCCCCGCGGTCGTACACGTCGATGGCACCGCGCGCCCGCAACTCGTCGAGAAGAAAAACAATCCGAGTTACTATCGCATCATCGAAGAGTATCGCAAACGCACGGGACTGCGCGCGCTCGTGAATACCAGCTTCAACATGCACGAAGAGCCGATTGTGTGCTCGCCGTACGACGCCATTCGCGCGTTCAAGCTCGGCCATCTCGGCTATCTCGCGTTGAGCAAATTTTTGGTCTATACGCCGGAATCATGAGCGGCAATCTCAAAAAGAATGCGTACTGGGTTTCGCTCGGCCAGTTCTTGCAAATGGCGCTTGCGCTCGCAGTCGTGCCGGTGGCCACGCGCTATCTCGGCGACGAGCAATTCGGCGTGTATTCGCTCGCGAGCGTGTTGATGTATTTCGTTTTTTTGTTCAACGATCTCGGCTTGAACACGTACTTCACGCGTGAAGTCGCACGCGATACTTCCGCGGCGCAACGCTGGTTCGCGAATGCGCTGAGTTTGAAACTCGCAACACTGTTGCCCGCGCTGTTCTTTCTGCCCGCGTTGTGGTTCGTACCTTCACTCAATGACGACGCGCGCTGGGCTATCGTGATCTTCTGCGGCTATGGCATTCTCAGTTCGTTCTTTCAACTCAGCTTTGCGGCGTTTCGCGCGTATGAGCGTATGGGTTATGAAACGCTCATTCTTGTTGTAGAAAAAATCCTCACCTCAGGAATCGGCATCGCGTTGTTGGTGCAAGGTTATGGGTTGTTGTGGTTCTGCGGTGTGTTCCTCATTGGCGGAGTGGCGAGTCTCGCATTGAGCTTGTTCTTCATCCACAAAAAATTCTTTCCGCTCACTTTTTCTTTTGAACCACAATTCAGCCGCGAACTGTTGCGTCGAGCATTGCCATTCGGCCTCTCGATGTTTTTGGTCAATGTTTATGATCGCGTGGATATTCTCATGCTCACGGCCATGACCAGCGCAAGCGAGGTCGGCCTGTATGCAGCGGCCTACAAATTGCTTTCTCTTACGAATCTGGTGCCCACGATTTTGGTGACCGCATTGTTCCCCGCGCTCTCACGCGAAGCGTTTTTAGGCTCGGAAGAAGCGGCGCGTATCTTCACGAAAGGCCTGAAATACCTGACGTTCCTTGCGCTGCCCATGATTGCCGGTGCGATGGTGCTGGCCGACGATCTCGTGGTGTTCATGTTCGGGCCGGAATTTCAAAAAGCGGCTCCGGCATTACAAATTTTGTCATGGGTCTCTGGCATTCTGTTCTTGAATATCTTTTTGGCAACATTGCTCAACGCGGCCAATCATCAAAAGAAACTCGTGCTCGCGCAAATCTGCGGCTTGATTACGAACATCAGCCTGAACTTGCTTTTGATTCCCAAGTATTCGTTCGTCGGCTCTGCGCTGGCCACGTTGATCACCGAAGCCTTGGTGCTCGCGTTCTGCCTGTTGTTCGCGATGATTCGCATCACGCGCTTGCTGGAGTTTAGTTTTATTCCCAAAGCCTTGCTCGCAACTGCGGGCATGATTGCGTTTTGTCTGTTTGCACGCGAGTATAATTTCCTGCTCGTGCTCGCCGGCGCAACGGTCGTGTATTTTGTTCTATTATATGCCGTGAAAGGCTTTCGCTTCGCGGAGTTGTTACTCACAAGAGCGGAAGGCGCATAGCGCGCCTCCGTGTTGTCATTCAGAAGGAATCTTTTTCAGCGCTGGAGACACACTTCGTTTGGAAATGTGCCGAACAATGATCATCGAAGATATTCTTGAAATAAATCGCAGACTGTGCTTCAATCTGTGGAGCATCACGGATGTAACACAAAAGCCGGAGGGTTTATCTCCTCGGCTCATACTTCCCCAAAAACGAGATAAAGAGATTCGCGTCAGTGAGCAAGAAGCGCGATTTCTGTTTTGCGGGTTGTTGAACACGCTGAATTACTACTACTCAGTAGAAACTCCGACAACGGAAGAGTATCAACAAACCGGACAAACGCCGCTTAGCGCCAGGTCCGATGTGAGCTTGTATGTCGCTAATGGTGCCGACGATCATCCTTTTCAAAAAATCGCGAATGTAGAATTTAAAGCTCACAATTCACCGTTGGAGCAAATTAAAAAGGACGTCGAAAAGCTCGTCAAAGAGCGCATAGCAGGGAATTGGTTTCACACAATGAAGAATATCGACAAGCAAACCCTCCCCAGTCTCTTTGATAAGTTTAAGACCTCGCTAAACGAGTTTTCTGGCTTTGCCGCAAAGAATGAAGTGTCGATTGTCTTTTGCTTTTGCGTCCTTGAGAAGAAATGGGCTTGCATGAAACACTTTCACTATGATTCCTCCGAAGGCAAATTCGAAGAGTATGTGAGCCGCTTTTTTGATATAGAAATTGGTGTTGATGCAAGCGCTGTAGCGGTGAATGCTGAAACGGGTTGGCGAGTTTTCGAAGCTGATCGGTGAATGGGCAGAGTCGTATTCTACACGTAAGCGCAAGGAATCTTTTTCAGCGCTCGGCACAAGGCTCATACGAAGTGTGTCGCCTGTGCTCAAAAGGATTCCTTCGGAATGACATGCTCTAGGGTTGGTTGCTTGACACCTGCTGTGGAAGGTGCGTAGACACGCCTCCGCATTTGTCATTCAGAAGGAACCTTTTTAAGCGCTCGGCACAAGGCTCATATGAAGTGTGTCGCCAGTGCTTAAAAGGGTTCCTTCTGAATGACATGTTCTAAAGTTTGAACCATCGACAACGTTACACTTTACACGTTACACGAGCCCATTGAAAATTCTCTTAGTCGACAAATACTATTTCATCAAAGGCGGCGCGGAGCGTTACTACTTCGAGCTGAAAGAAATCCTTGAAGCGCACGGCCACGAGGTCATTCCCTTCTCCATGCAGCATGAAGAGAATTTTGACACGCCGTATGCTTCGCACTTTGTCGAGAACATCGAGTTCAACGGCTCATTCGCGCATCGTCTTGCGAACGCGCCGAAAGCCGCGAGCCGCATCATCTATTCGCCGCAAGCGCGGGCGCGCATTGAAAAACTCATTGCCGAGACGAAGCCCGACATCGCGCACTTGCACATGATTGATCACCAGCTTTCGCCTTCTATTCTGCTCGGCATCAAGAAGTTCGGCATTCCGATCATTCAAACCGTGCATCAATACAAGCTGGTGTGCCCGAACTATCGGTTGTTTGTCGACCGCGACCGTCGCGTGTGCGAGAAGTGCCTCGGCGGAAAGTTTTATCATCCGATCATTGAAAAGTGCCATCAAGACTCGCGCGCCGCGAGTGCTCTACTCGCGCTCGAAAGCTACATTCACAAATGGATGAAGTGGTACGATCACATCGATCTCTTTCACGTGCCGAGCACATTCATGGGGCAAAAGCTGCGCGAGGGCGGCATCGCGCCGGAGCGTATTCGGCATTTATTTTATACGATCAAGATTGACGACTATCCTTATCATCCGAACTTTCAAGATTATTTTATTTATTTCGGAAGGCTGTCTGGTGAGAAGGGTATCGTCACATTGCTGCAAGCCGTGCAGGATTACAAAGGCTCTAAACTAAAAATCGTCGGCGGTGGCCCCGAAGAAGGGAAACTCAAAGCGCTCGCGCACGAGATGAAGTTGAACGTCGAGTTTGTCGGCCCGAAGCATGGCGAAGAGTTGAAGCGCATCGTCGCGAACGCGCGCTTCATTATTGTGCCGAGTGAGTGGTATGAAAATTCGCCGCTCGTGATTTACGAAGCCTTCGCCACGGGCAAGGCCGTAATCGGCGCGGACATCGGCGGCATCACGGAGTTGATCGCGCCGAGCAAAGACGGCTATCTCTTCCCCGCGGGCGACGCGTTAATATTGCGACGCTGCATTGAAGAAATGGATCGCGACGACAATCGCATTCGCGCGTTCGGCCAAGCCGGCCGCAAGAAGGCCGAAGCGTGGTTCGCGCCGGAGCAACACTATGAGAAATTGATGGGGTGGTATGAAGAGCTGCTTGCGCGCAAAGGCAGAAAAGCAAAAACAGAAAGCAAAACTATTTCTGGCAAAACCATTGTTCATTGTGAGTAGCTGAATTTTGCACGTCATTCGTATCGACCTTCGCCTGATGATGAATCATCAGGCTAGGAGATGCAAGCCAACTAAAGTTGGCTACCACCCTACGGGTGATCAGCTATCTTTAGATCGCTTCCATCTTTTAGCCTGATGCTTCAGCATCAGGCGGAGGTTGGCGATTTCACCAATGCAAAATTCAGGGAGTAGCTATCTGTAAAATAGTTCTGCCAGTAATCGTTTTGCTTAATCACTGAGAATGCTTTCGTGAAAATCGCCTACTTCAATTATCTTTACGACCTCTACGGCGCCTCGATTGGCTCGACCATCAAAGGGATCAAGCTCATGGAAGCGCTGCGCGCGCGCGGGCATGAGGTGAAGATTTATTGGAGAAAAGATCAACCGAGCAGCAACGGCAACGGCGCGGTGCATGCGCAATCGCAAACGCGACAAACGCTCAAACGTTATCTCGATCGTTTATTGCATGAGCCGAATCAATTGCTCTCGAATCTGCGTTATCAACGCGAAGAAGCGCGCCTCATTGCCGCAGATAAGCCGGACTTGATTATTTCGCGTTTGGATGTGTATCTCTTCTCGGCCATGCGGCTCGCGAAGCAATTGCGCCTGCCGCTCGTGCTCGAAGTGGACAGTCCCGAGGCGTATGAGTTTCGCACGTTCAGCACACGCTATTGGCGCTTGCCGCGCGTGCTCGAGTCCATCGAAGCGTACAATATTCAAAACGCCGAGGCGTGCATCACGGTCTCAAACAAGCTCGCGGATTATTTTCAAACCCAGGGTGTGACCAAAGAGCGCATGCACGTGATTTCGAACGGGGCTGATTTGTCGAAGTTCAATCCCAATCTTTCCGGCGCGGAAGCGCGCAGGAAGTATGGTTTGCAAGAGGCCATTGTCATCGGCTTCATCGGCTCGTTTCATTATTGGCATGGTGTGGATAATTTGATCGCTTTGATTAAAGCCGCGACGGCAACGAATGCCTTCGTGAAGTTTTTGATGGTCGGCGACGGCGGCGCGCTCAAACCGCAATTGCAAAAGTTTGTGATCGAGAATAATCTCCAACAACGCGTGATTCTCACCGGTCACGTGGCGCACGATGAAGTGGGCAAGCACGTCGCGGCCATGGACATCGTGCTCGCGCCGTATCCGCCGCTGGAATTTTTCTATTATTCGCCCGTGAAAATTTATGAATACATGGCCTGCGGCAAGCCCGTGCTCAGCTCGCGTTTGGGGCAGATTCAAGAAATCATCAGCGACGGCGTGAACGGTTTTCTTTCCAATCCTGGCGACAACGCGGATTACAGCCGCAAGCTCGCGCGCTTGATCGAAGACGCCGACCTGCGGCAACGCGTTGGGGCCGCAGCATATCAAACCATCGTCGCGCAGCACACGTGGGAGCACAAGGCCCGCGCGTGGTCGGAAATCTGTGAGAGCGTCTTGCGAAAGTATCGTGAAAATGGCTGAACGAATTAATCTCCTGCAAGTCGTCAATGGCCTTGCCATCGGCGGCGCGGAAAAGAAATTGCTCGAGCTGGTGAAAACGCTCGACAAGAAGCGCTACAACATCATCGTGTGCAGCATCGGTCAAGGCGGCCCGCTGCAAAAAGATTTTGAAGCGCTCGGCGTGAACGTCATCGTATGCCAGAAGCGCAACAAGTTCGACCTCTCGTTGATCTTCACGGTTGCGCGCTTGATCAAAGAGTGCGAGATCGACGTGGTGCAAACGACGTTGCTGCTCGCGGATTTGGTGGGCGCGATGGCCGCGCAAATTGCGGGGAGGCCGCCGGTGATTTCATGGGAAACCGTTTCGCACGGCGAGAACGATATTTTGCGCACCGGCATGCGCCACATTTTGGCTTATAAATTTGCGATGAAGCGCGTGAGCCGCATCGTTGCCGTGTCGCAAGAGATTCAGCGCTCGCTCGTGCAACGTCGCGGCATACCGGCGGAGAAGATTGCATACATTCCCTATGGCGTCGATTTGAAAAAATTCGCGCGCCGCATTGGCTCGGTGGACAAACGCAGCATTCTGAACATTCCTTCGGATCGCATCGTGGTCGGCACGGTCGCACGCGCGGAACCGTACAAAGGCGTGGCGTATTTGCAGAAGGCCGCGTTGCAGCTCGTGCAGGAGCATCCCAAACTCGATTTCGTGTTCGTCGGCGACGGCTCGTTGCGCAAAGAACTGGAAGCCGAAGTCGCGGCGCAGGGCTTGTCGGATCGTATTCACTTTCTCGGCTTTCGCAACGACGTGCATGAAGTGATGAACACCTTCGACATTTTCATTCTACCTTCGCTAACTGAAGGATTGCCGAATGTAATTTTGGAAGCGATGGCCTCGAGTAAACCTGTGATTGCGACTGCAGTGGGCGGCATTCCCGAGGCGGTCGTCGAAGGCGAGACCGGCTTGCTCATTCCACCCGCAAATACCACCGCGATCATGGACGCGATTCGTAGCTTGTTGAGCGATCACAAAGCCGCGCTCCGCATGGGCGAAGCGGGCCGGCGGCGCGTCGAGGAAAATTTTTCTTTGCAGAAAGAAGTGTCGAGCTTCGAGCTTTTGTATAAGCAATTGCTCAATGAAAAGAACAGTCGATAACGTGAGCATGTCGCGCCAACCGGTAAAAGCGTTTTCCGCCGAAAATCGCCGAAGACACCGAGAGTCGCCGAATGAGTTGATAAAAAACTTCGGCGACTCTCGTAGGTTACACTTCGCATCCTTATTCATCTGTCATTCAGAAGGAATCTTTTTAAGCACTCGACAGCACATCCAGCACATAAAAAGATTCTTTCAGAATGACATGCGAGGAGGAAAAAGCGTAACCGATATTTTGTTCGGAGCACTGAATAGCCGATTCGAGAGGGTGGCGCTCGCATGATTTGGCTCGGGAGCATAATTATTCTCGGTTTGATTGCAGCAGCGTTCGTGCTGCGTCGCGCGCTGAAATCCAAGCCCTGGTTCTTTGAATATTTTCGCTATAAGCTGGCTCATCCCAAACTGCAAGCGCAAACCGGTGAGCCCACGCACGTGATGTTTCTCTTCGTTGATCATTTCGAGCCAAAAGAAGACACACGCGATCTCGCGCGGCAGCAAGCGCGCATGCAGTCGTGGTATGAAAAATATCCTGAAATGGCGCGGCGGCATCGCGATGCGGATGGCTGCCATCCGAAACATGGCTGGTTCTATTTGGTGGAAAAATGGGAAACTGAAAACGATGATCGTGATTTTCTGCGACAGCTTGCGGCGCTGAGTTACGAAGGCTTCGGTGAAATCGATCTGCACGCGCATCACGGCCCCGGATGGCATATCTTTCCGGAGATCGATACGGCGGAGAAGTTGGAGGCGCAGATCGAGCGGCTCAAAAAGCTCTATCGTCAAACCGGCGCGCTCATCACCGCTGAACAAAAGCCGCAGCAGTTTTATGGCTTCATTCACGGCAAGTGGGCGCTGGACAACTCCGAGCACGGTTTGTATTGCGGCGTGAATCAAGAGCTAGAACTGTTGCGCCGAACCGGGTGCTTCGCGGAATTTACCATGCCTTCGGGTCACGGCTCGACGCAGTCGCGCAAGATCAACTCGATCTATTACGCGCCCACGACGAAGCGCGCGAATAAGAATCATGACTCCGGCGAGGACGTGCGCGTCAATGGCCGAGCGCCGCAACCGCAGAGCTTGATGATCGTGCAAGGCATGATTGAAGTTTATTTGAACAATCTCTTCAACGGCAAATCAGTCGTTGAGAAGTCGAATCTTGATCATCATGATTTGCCTTCGTCGCAGCGGATTGAACAATGGGTGAAGTGCAACGTTCACGTGGCGGGCCGGCCGAATTGGGTTTTTGTGAAAGTTCACACGCACGGCTGCCGCGAAGAAAATTTCGACGCGTGCTTCGGTGAGCACGCAGAGATGATGCACTCGTATTTGGAAAAACATTTCAACGACGGCGAGCGTTTCAAGCTGCACTATGTTTCGCCGCGCGAAGCGTACAACATTGTGAAAGCGGCGGAAGCGGGCAAAGACGGCGACCCGAATCTGTATCGCGATTTCATGATTCCGAAATACGCCAATCTGGTTATCAAAACCGAAGCGCTGTATGAGCTGAAATGTTTTGAGGCGCGCCGCATCGATATTGAAGCGCTGCAAAGCTCCAACACGATGCAGGCTTTCGAGTTTAAAAACCATGCGCTGCGGCGCGTGACCATGCAGAACGTGAAACGTTTTGTTTATGAACGGACGAACGAAGGGCAAAGCCGCTTGCGGTTCTGGCATCAAGGCCGGCCGCAAGTGGTGGTGGAAACGCATGAGGGCGCGGTCTCGCTTGAAACCGCTTCGGGCAACGTGGCGCGCGTCGTGCGTTCGGGCGAGGAACACGAGGAAGAGACGGTGAGGCTTGATGATGTGGAAGTTTGCGTTGAGTTGTTCTCAAACGAAACCTCCAATCCTGTCATTCAGGAGGAATCTTTTTGAGCGCTGGAGTGAGTGTCCAGCGAGTAAAAAGATTCCTTCTGAATGACAATCACTAGAGTTTGTCGAGTAACTTGTGCCATTCCTCAAGTTGTCATTCTGTAAGAAACTTCCCTCGGACTCGGTACACATCTCTAAATGGGCTGTATCGCGAGCGCTAGGGAAGGTTCTTCCAGAATGACAGTGAGGGAATGGGACAACAATTTCGAATAGGACCTGAAATGGACGAAGCAAAATATAAAAAGCTGCTCGCAATGGAAGTCGGCGCGGCGAAGAAACGCGCCTTCATCAAAGGCATATTGGTTGGCGTGCTGTTGATGGTGAGCGCGTTCTCGGGCATCGGCTGGTATTTGTGGTCGAACCGCATGCAATATGCCGCCGCTGCCTCGCAGTACGTTGCGAGCGACTTCATGTGGAATATGTTCCGCTATTTTCCGGACGGCTATGTCTCCAACAACCGCGAGAAGTTCGTGGACACGCTCGACCGCTTCACCAATGCGGCTTCGTTCGGCAAGATCACGAAGAATGATTTTCAAGCGCTGAGCACGAAAGTGATGGCGGGCATTCAAGACCGCAAACTCACGTATCAAGAGATCGACGATATTCTGTTGCTCATGAGTCAGGCGGCGGAAGGCGGGGAAGAAGGCTCGCATTGATTTCTTTAAAGTGAAATCTTTGCAGAAAAAGCGAAAACTTTACTAAACTTTTCAAGTTTAGTAAAGTTTTGGTTCCGGCTTATGCTGAGGCGTGAAGCTTTAGACGAATTAAAGAATCAAACCAGGCAAAACTATTTCACGGCAAAACGATTAAAAGAATAGTTTTGCCGGCAATCGTTTTGTCTCGCAGTATTTCTTTGGAGAAGAAGATGATGGCAAGGATGCGCGCGTTCGCCCTAGGAATGGGCGGCTTACTGTTGGGGTTGAGCGGCTTGTGGCACGAAGCTCGAGCGCAAATAACGGTCTCGGACATTCGCGCATTGAAGCAACGCTATATCAATGAACATCTCAGCTGCGACGGCATGTCTGCAATCGTGAGCAAACATCTCGGCACGCCGGTGGGACAAGGCTGGGGAGGATATAGCCCGACGGAATGGTACATCGTTAGAGATTTAACGTGGGCCGCGGGTTGCGGCAACAACTCGGGCGAGAGCCGTTTGCAAGCCGCGCTCGATTACGCGGAGAATCGCGCGATTGAAAATTGGTGGGAACGCGAGATCGGCGTGCCCTGGGCGCTCGCGCACGGGCTGTTGCGCGGCGGCGGAAACATTCGCTCGGATTTGCGCACGCGCGAAGTCAACGCGCTCAAAAAATTCATCGGTATGCAAAGCTTGACCGAGACCAACGGCGCGAACACGGTGTGGCGCGGCTGGGCGCGTTTGCTCGCCGCGCTGTATCTTGAAGACACAGCGTTGGCGCAAAGCGCGGTCGATCTCATGGCAACCGCGACGAGCCAGGGCGACTTCGCGCACATTCAACATGATTGGTCGTACTTCTTTCATTACGACGTGCTCAACATGCACTACGGCGGCCAGCACTTCGGCGATTTCGCGTGGTATTTGCAATTCACGGAGAACACGCCGTTCGCACTCGAGGCGCGCGTGAACCCAAAAGACCTGCAGCGCCGCACAGGCTTGGAACTCGAGCTGCTGTGGTTCAAAAATTTCGTGCGCTGGATTCATTATCAAGGCTACGGCGATCCGTTTACGGTTTCCAAGTTTCCTCATAAACAAAACGCCAACGGCGGCCGCATCAAATGGGGTGCAGGGTTGTTGGCGCGCACGAGCTATTCCGAGGTGCAGCCATATCACACCATGCTGAACGAGACCGTGAACGGCTCCGCGAATCCCATTGGCGCGCGCGCGTTTCCGCAAGCGCGTTATCTCGTGGTGCGGCGCGAAGGTTTTTTCAGCAGCTTGATCATGGCCAATCTCGTCGAGCCGCACATGGAAGCTTCGTGTGTTGCGCCGATTTTCGGCGCGATCAACCTCGTGACGCCTTCGACGGCGAACAAGTGGAGCGAGGCCGCAATTTATCAATACCCGCAGGCATTGCTCAACGCCATGACTCTGCCCGCAGATTATGAAGACGCGACCGTCGAGCCAAATTCGCAATACTCCGGGCGCGAAGATTTGGGCGCGATCACCGGCATGCTGCGGAACTGGGGCTATTACGGCGTTTCGACTTTGGGCGGCTATTACGGCTTGGGCGCGGAGAGCTTGACGGGCGCGAGCAATAGTTTTTCGTTCAAACGCTCGTGGTTTTTCTTTGACGATGAAATCGTCTGTATCGGCAGCGGCATCAATGCGAACAGCGCGAGCCTCGGCAGCATGAAAACTTCGCTGTTCACGTCGGACAATCACGGCGGCGCTTATAGCTCTTCGAACGGCAGCAGCTCCGTGCCGGCGGGCGGGGGCGACAAGCGCGCGCTCGGGCAAATCACCTGGCTGCACCAAAACGGCATGGGCTATTATTTCCCCGGCAGCATGAACGTGAGCGCCGAAGGCTTAGGCTCGAACTACGCGCGCGTTTATCTCGATCACGGTATCACGCCTTCGAATGCCGCTTTTGCCGCGGTGCTGTTGCCGAACGCGAATCAAACCGATGCGCAGAATTATGCGAACAACGGCGGCGTGGAGGTGTTGCAGCGCGACGGCAATGCTCATGTGGTGCGCGATCGTTCCTCTAACACTGTTGCCGTTGCCGCTTTTGCGGCGCTTTCGCGCGACGAGCTTTCGACGAATTTGCCCGGCTATGTGCTCTATCAAAACACGAGCAACAAGTTTGGATTGTCGCTTTATAATCCCCACCGCGAAACGGCGTTGAGCAGCAATACCGTGGATGATCACGTCAATCCGATGGTGGATTATCAGGTGACGCGCCCCACGGCGCACGCATACAAAGTGCAAGTGCCGTTTCGCGTGCGCAAAGGCTCGGGCAAGGGCATGGAGCTTTTCGAGGTGAGCGAAGTCGTGGCAAATCGTTCGGAGTTGCAAGTCAATCTGCGCGTGTATCGCAAGTTCGAGATTGCCGGAGCGGTGAATAACGACGGCTCGGTGACGATCAACAGCGCGTGGATTGCGTGGAACGACGCGGCGGAAGATGAGCCGGCTACGCCGCCGCCCGCGAATCGTTTTCCGGTGGCGGTCATCAACGGCACGGCGAATGGTTATGCGAACGATATGCTCAATTTCAACGGTTCCGCTTCCTATGATCCCGACGGCGGGAGCCTCACGGCATATCAATGGCAATTCGGTGATAATGCTACGGCGAATGGCGCGCAAGCCACACATGCTTACACAGCGGCCGGCAGCTATACCATCAGCTTGGAGGTCACGGATGATGAAGGCTCGAAGAGCAAAGCGAATTTCGAGGTGACGGTGCAAGCGCAGCCCACGAGCGGCGAGCAACTACGCGTACTCGTTTCGAGCGACGACAAGTATGAGCTGTATATCAACGGCGTGCGCATGGGCGCAAACGCTTCGTGGCAAACCGCGGAAGAGTACAATGCGCCTTTGTTGGAAGGAAAAAACCTCGTTGCCGTGAAAGCGGAGAATTGGGATCAGGCCGGCGCTTTTCTCGCGGAGGTTCATGCGAAAGGCGAATTTTGGCCTTCGGATACGAGGTGGAAAGTCAGCTTGGCGGAAGAAAACGGCTGGCAACAAATTGATTTCAATGACGGCAACTGGAGCGCAGCCGCTTCGCACGGCTTGCACGGCGTCGCGCAGCCGTGGGCGCAATTTCAAAACGTTGGCGGCATTTCAACCGATAAAGGCGTACATTGGATTTGGTCCGCGGATACGCGCCAAGATCACGTCGTTTATTTGCGCTTCGCGGTTCCGCTCGGTGTTGACGCGCAGCCGCCGGCCGCGCCCAAGGGGGTTCGCATCGGAACGCAGTGAGATCATGCCCGTTCAGAGCCGGTTCGTAGCGCCGCAAGGTTGTGATGCTACAAGCCCGCGCAAAATTTCTGGTGAGTAACTACGCGCCGATTGTGTCTTTACGTGCAACGCCGGGCCGTCATGCCCGGCGCAGCAACTACTCGTGGATTTACGGAACGGATTCTCAAAACCATTTTACCGGAGTAGAACATGAAGGCATGGAAGCGTGTTGTTCTTTGCGCGGTCTCGGGCGCGGCGCTGTTGGGTTCAGCTTTTGCCCAACCGGCATTTGCGCAAATCACGGTTTCGGATATCAGAGCCGCAAAGCAAAAGTATCTGCAAGAGTTTCTGCGCTGTTCCGATATGTCGAGTGACGTCAAGAGAGACCTTGACACTCCTGCCGGGAGCAATTGGACCAAAGACTTTCCCGGCGAATGGTATCTCGCCGCGAATTTGACGCGGGCCACCGGGTGCAGCCACAACTCCGACGAAGTGCAAGCGCGCTTGCGTCAAGCTCTCGATTTTATCAAAACCAAGACGCCGATTACAAGAACTGACAACAATTGGTGGCACCTGGATATCGGCGTGCCGCGCGCGCTTGCCGAAGCCCTGCTCGTCGGCGGTCAAAACGTGCCCTCGGACCTGCTCGAACAAATGAAAGACGCACTTGGTAAGTTTATCCAAGGGCAGCACATCGATGAGAAAGAGGGCGCAAACACGGTGTGGTCCGCATGGGCGAGGCTTGTGGCCGCCTTTTATTTCGAAGACGTGAATTATGCGCAAAGCGCATACGATCTCATGAGCACGGCCACGAGCCAAGGAGGCCATAACCACATTCCCGAGGATTGGAGTTACTTTTTCCATCATAGCGTTTTGAACATGCACTACGGCGGCCAGCACTTGAGCGATTTTGCCGATTACTTGAAGCTCTCCGAGGGCACGGGCTTTTCGTTGCAGTCGCGGGAAATTCTTTATGACCGCCACCGGCGCACGGGCCTCATCGTCTGCTTGGAATGGCTCAAGAATTTTTTGCAGTGGATTTATTATAAAGACGGCTTGGCCGATCCTTATACCGTTACCAAGTTTCCGCATTGGCAAAGCTCTTACGGCGGCCGCATTCAACGGGTGAGCGGAGTGCTCAAGAAAACCTCATATGCGCAGGTGAAGCCGTACAGCCGCATGTTGGATAATATTGCCGCAGGCGCCATGCACCCCATCGGCGCGCGCGCTTTTCCGCAATCGCGTTATCTCGTCGTGCGCCGCAGCAATTTTTTTGCGAGCTTGATGATGGCCAACCTCGCCGAGCCGCACATGGAGGCCTCCACTTTTGCGCCGATCTTCGGCGCCGTGAATATCGTCGATCCCTCCTCCTATAAAAAATGGGAGGATGACAATATTTTGGCACAGCCGTATTTGCTCTTGAATGCCATGACCGTGCCCATGGCCTACGAAGACGCGACGCACCAAGCGGATACTCCGGGCACGCCGAATCCGGGAGGGCATTCCGGGCGAGAGCATGAGAGTGAAATGTACAATATGCTGAGAAATTGGGGCTACTACGGCGTTTCAACCCTCGGCGGTTATTATGGCATGGGCGCGGAACAGCTCACCGGGCAAGGCGGTGAGTTCTCATTTCGGCGCGCGTGGTTTTTTCTGGACGATGAAATCGTATGCACCGGCAGCGGCATTACTTCCAACAATCCGTCCTTGGGCGGCATTCGAACTTTTCTTTATAACTTTGCCGGCGGCGACAGCTTCCAATCTCCGGAGGACAGCCGGTCCGTGCCGCTTTCTGCGGGCAACGACGTTGGCCTCGGCAGCCTCACGTGGTTGCACCATAGCGGCATGGGATATTTTTTCCCTACGGCCGCGGAGGTTCGCGCGCAAGGTTTGGGCGCTTCGAGCCGGGTGTATCTCAATCATGGCGATGTACCTTCGGAAGCGAGTTTTGCCGCAGTGTTGCTGCCCACGTTCAGCCAAAATCAAACGCAGAACTATGCAGCCAATCCCAACGTGGAAGTGATCCAGTGCGACCGAGCCGCGCACATTATCCGCCATAAAAACTCCAATGTCACGGGCATCGCTGCTTTCGAGCCGATCACCACAACCGCGCTCAAGACAAATTTTTCGGGTTATGTGCTGTATCAAAACACCGGCGGCAAATTCAGCTTGTCGCTTTATAACCCATTTCTCGAAGAGGAGCTCGCTAGCAAATTAGGCGAGAAATGGGGGAATCCAATGTTCGACGCCGAAGCCGATCGCGGCCAGCCCACCTACAACCGCTACAAGTTGGAAGTGCCGTTTCGCTTGCACAAAGGCACGGGCGAGGGCATGGATTTATTTGAGCTCACCGAGCTTGCCGGCGCGCGCTCGGAAGTGCAGCTCTATCTGCGCGTGTATCGCAAATTCGAAATGGCCGGCACGCACAATGCGGACGGCTCCGTGACCATCGACACAGCTTGGGTTGCATGGAATGACGCCGCGTCGAAAGAAGTAACGACCACGACGCCCTCTGCTAGCCGTCCGCCGGTTGCCCGCCCGGGAGGGCCGTATATCATTCGTGCCGGCGGACGTCTGGATTTCAACGGCGGACACTCCCATGATCCCGATGGTGGAAATATTATGAAGCATCAATGGAGCTTCGGAGACGGCGCGACGGCAACGGGTGAAAGTGTTTCGCACCAATATGCCGCGGCGGGCGCTTATCAAGCCCGTCTCGAAGTGACGGATGATGAAGGCGAGAACAACCAGGCGGATTTTGTGGTCACGATTCAGCCGCAGCCGAGCGCGGGCGAGAATATTCGCGTGCTGGTTTCGGGCGATGACAAATACGAGATGTATATCAACGGCGCGCGCATCGGCTCGAATGCTTCGTGGCTGATCGCGGAAGAATACGTTGTGCCTCTCTTGGAAGATAAAAACGTGATTGCAATCAAGGCGGAGAATTGGGACCAAGCCGGCGCCGTGCTCGCGGAAGTATATGCCAAGGGCGGGTTTTGGCCTTCGGGCGCCAAATGGAAAGTCAGCTTGGCGGAAGAAAACGGCTGGCAGCAAATTGATTTCAATGACGCCAACTGGAGCGTCGCCACTTCGCACGGCTTGCACGGCGTTGCGCAACCGTGGGCGCAATTTCAAAACGTCGGCGGCATTTCAACCAATAAAGGCGTACATTGGATTTGGTCCGCGGACAAGCGTCAAGAGCACGTCGTCTATCTGCGCTTTCTCATTCCGCCTGGCGCTGACGTGCAGCCGCCGACAGTGCCTACAGGCCTGCGCGCCGAATCGTTGTGAGCCATACTTGGAATGCTGGATTGTTGGATTGTTGGATTGATGATTCAATGAAATGTTGGATTGGTGGATTATTGGAGCACGTTACACTGCTTTAGGATAACTTTGTAACGCCCTTCTTTAAAGTTGTCATCCTGGAAGGAACTTCCCTAGCGCTTGGCTCTATTCCCAGCGCGAGGGAAGGTTCTTCCAGAATGACAACTCGTGGGGAGTTACAAACCAAACCATAATGCATATATCTAACCACTCAATTGCCGCGACACTCCATTAATCCACAACTCCATCAACCCCGATAAAGGAGTTTACCTTGCACCAAGCTCGTGTCACCCAAACGATGTTGGGTTTTGTTTTCGGTTTTTGTTTAGGAGGATTCTTAGCGGTCACGGTCGTGCGCGAAGCCGTGCCTTTGCGCGATCACGTTTGGGCGATCGGGCTTTCGGTGCTCACTGGCGCGCCGATCATCGCGATCATGTTCATCTGGTTCAAGTCGTTGTTGAAAAAAGTGCACGTGGTGCTCGGCGAAAAAGGCGGCGACGTCATCAGTTCGATCCTGATCTTTCAAATTGCGGCTTTGCTGATTATTTTTTTGATCGTGATTTCGATTCTCTACGCCGCGATTGCGTGAAATAACTTTAGTCGTAGCCTTGCCCCCTTCTGGGGCACTGATGGCGCACTGGAGCTAGCGGCATCGCCAATCGCCCACAAGGGGCGAGGGCTACTTTTTTGCACAAGTCAGTAAACGATTATCGATGGCGAAACAGCAAACTCAAACAACACTTACAAACGCGGAAAATGCCGGTGCGCTCACAGCTCCGAAAATTTCCGTCGTGATTCCCTCGTACAATCCCGGCGAGGACATCAAACGCTGTTTGAGTTCCGTGCTCGCGCAGCAAACGCGCGTGCCCTATGAAGTCATCGTCGTGGACAGTTCGGAAAAAGATTTCACGGCAGAATGGCAAAACGCCTTTCCGTCCGTGTACTTCATCCATTTGAATCAACGCGCTTTTCCCGGCACGGCGCGCAATCTCGGCGCACGTGAAGCGAGCGGAGAGTTCGTCACATTCACGGATACGGATTGCGTGATCGATGCGCAGTGGGTGGAAGAAATTTGGCAGGCGCATCAACGCGGCTACGAAGTTGTCGGCGGCAGCGTGGACAACGGCACGCCGGACAGTTACGTCGGCACTGCGGAATACCTGCTCGAATTTAATGAGATGAATCCGTGGATGCCGGGCCGCGAAGTGCAGGCTTTGCCCTCGTGCAATCTTTCCATCCACAAAAAAATTTTTAAGAAGTGCGGCTATCTCGAAGACGCAGAGAAGGGCAGCGATACTTTGTTTTGCGTGAAAGTCACCTCTCACGGCTTCAAAATTTATTTCACGCCCAAAGCCATCGTCACGCATCGCAATCGCCGTGTGCGCGAAAAATACCTCGACAATCAAAGAGCTTTGGGACGCGGCTCGGCCGGCATTCGCATGAAAACCAATCGCCCCGGCGCGTTCTTGACCAAATTTCCGTTTCTCATTCCGCTCATTCCGGCGCTGCGTTCGCTCGCCATCGGCAAGCGTCTCTTGCATTCGCGCTTGAGTTTGTTAGGAAAATTTTGCTGGCACTATCCGCTCATCTTCGCGGGCTTGTGGACTTACACCTCAGGCTTTTGGGAAGGGTATCGCAAAGCGAAGCGGAGAAGCAATGGAGTGGTGGATTGATGGAGTGCTGGAGTTTTGGAGGTGTGATTTATTGGATGAGCGAGTGTCGACTGCTTCAACGTCATTGCAACGTTACTACTTCGAGCGAAATATAGGCTACACTTTCCCTCCTCGCCTGTCATTCAGGAGGAATCTTTTTACGCGCTGGAGATACTGCCGAGTGCTTAAAAGGATTCCTTCTGAATGACAGCACTAGAGGTGCGAAGTGTAACCTATTTTGTGTTCCGAGTAGTAAGCCGGCAACCCCTCTTGTTGTCATTCTGGAAGAATCTTCCCCGGCACTGGGAACTTTGCTCATGACTAGGGACGTTCCTTACCAGGATGACAACGCTGATGTGAAAACATTTTCCTAAACTATGAAATCCTATGTGCGGCATTTGCGGAGTCCACAACTATAAATCGAACGAGCCGGTTGATCCCGTGCGGCTCAAACGCATGTCCGAGGTGATCAAACATCGCGGCCCGGACGACGACGGCGAATATATCGAGGGCGCGCTCGGCTTCGGCTTTCGTCGCCTCGCGATCATCGACCTGAAAAGCGGCCATCAGCCCATGTGCGATGAAACCGAAACCGTGTGGATCATCTTCAACGGCGAGGTTTACAACTACGTCGAGCTGCGCGAAGTTTTGCAGCGTCGCGGCCATCACTTTCGCACCACTTCCGACACCGAGGTCATGCTCAAAGCCTATCTCGAATACGGCCTCGATTGCGTGCAGCACTTCAACGGCATGTTCGCGTTCGTGATTTGGGACTCGAAGAAAAAGCGCGTGGCCGCGTATCGCGATCGCGCGGGCGTCAAGCCGTTTTATTATTCGGTTGATGAAAACGGCTTGCTCTTCGCTTCGGAAGTGAAGGCGCTCTTGCAATATCGCACGAAACCGGTCGAAGCCGACACCGAAGCGCTCGATGATTTCATGACCTTCGGCTACGTTCTCGGGCCGAAGACCATGTTCAAAGGCATTGAGAAGCTCGAACCCGGCCACATGCTCGTGTGCGAGAACGGCGCACTGCGCAAGCGCCAATATTGGGAACTGAGTTTTGCCAATCGCAAGCAACGGCCTTTGCAAGAAGCAGTTGATGAAACCAAAGCCTTGCTCGAAGACGCGATTCGTTTGCGTTTGCGCAGCGACGTGCCGCTCGGCGTTTTTCTCAGCGGCGGCATCGACTCCAGTGCGGTCGTGGCGTTGTTGAGCCAGTCCGTGCCCGGGCCGATCAAAACTTTTTCGGTGGCCTATGATCGCGGCGGCGAGAAGTATAACGAGCTGGAATACGCGCGGCTCGTGGCGAAAAAATTCAATACCGAGCATCACGAAATCATCGTCGACCCCAGTGAGTTCCGCGATTTCATTCCGAAATTTTTATGGCACATGGACGAGCCGGTGGCCGAAGCGCCGGCGATCTCGCTCTTTCACGTGTCAAAGCTCGCGCGGCAACACGTCACGGTCGTGCTCTCCGGCGAAGGCTCGGATGAGTTGTTTGCGGGCTATCCGATCTATCGTTATCTTTTGCAGATTGAAAAATTCACCAAGATTCCGCAGGCACTGCGTCGCGGTTTGATCGCGAAGCTGCTGCGCGCCGGCTCTTCGGATTATCGCGTCGAGAAGTTTTTGGCGATGTCCGAGCTGCCGCACGACTCGCGTTATATCGGCGTGCACCAGCTCGATCCGCGCTGGAAAGATTCGTTGTTTTCTTCTGAATATAAAGCGAACTTGAACGGCTATCGCAGCCTCGCGAAAGTGGAAGAGTTTTATGAGAAAGCACAAGCTTTCGAGTTGTTGGATCAATATCTTTATTTCGACACGAAAACCTGGCTGCCAGATGACATTCTCGTGAAGGCCGACAAAATGAGCATGGCCACTTCGATAGAGCTGCGCGTGCCGTTTCTTGATTACCGTTTGCTCGAGCACGCCGCCACGCTGGGCCCGGATTACAAGCTGCGCGGCTCGGTCACGAAATTTATTCTCAAAGAGATCGTCAAAGACCTACTGCCGGAAGAAATCATCACGCGGCCCAAGCGCGGCTTCCCCACGCCGATCTCATTCATGTTCCGCAATGAACTGAAGAACTACGTGGAAGAGCTGCTGTTCGATCAACGCACGATGCAGCGCGGCTATTTTGATCCCGCTGCGGTGCGCCGCACGGTTGACGAATACGCGGCCGGCAAACATTATCTCGACAAAACGATTTGGCAACTCGTGCTGTGCGAAGAGTGGCATCGCATGTTTGTGGATGGGCAAGGAAGTTTGTAGAATAAAAAGAACGTGTCTTAGAAAACGTGTCATTCAGGAGGAATCTTTTTAAGCACTGGATAAAGTGGTTGTGCTGAAAAAGATTCCTCCTGAATGACAGAAAAAGCAAGAGTCATCTCAACCCAGGAAAGAAGCATGAAAGTTTTAATCACCGGCGGCGCCGGTTTTATCGGTTCACACTTAACGGACGCATTGTTGGAGCAAGACCATCACGTCACGATCATCGACGATCTTTCAACGGGCCGTATGGAAAATTTCGCGCACGTGCGCAATCATCCGAATTTTCATTTTGCCATCGAAACCATCATGAACGAAACCGTGATGGATCGTTTGGTGAGCGAATGCGACGTGATTTATCATCTCGCTTCCGCGGTGGGCGTGGAATTGATCGTGAGCAGTCCGGTCGAAGTCATCGAGCGTTGCGTGCTCGGCAGCGAGACCGTGTTGAAGATCGCCAATCGCTACAAGCGCAAAGTGTTGATCACCTCCACCTCCGAAGTTTATGGTAAAGGCACGAAAGTCCCGTTCAGTGAAGACGATGATCGCTTGCTCGGGCCGACCACGAAGAGCCGCTGGAGTTATTCCTGCTCGAAAGCGATCGACGAATTTTTAGCGTTGGCTTATTTCAAAGAGAAGGGCTTGCCCATTGTGATCGTGCGTTTGTTCAACACGGTTGGGCCGCGCCAAACCGGGCAATATGGCATGGTCGTGCCGCGCTTCGTGAGTCAAGCCATTGCCGGCCGTGAGCTAACGGTCTATGGTGACGGCTTGCAATCGCGCTGCTTTGGTTTCGTGGGCGACGTCGTGGGCGCGTTGATGAAGCTCATGAATCATCCGCAAGCCGTCGGGCAGATTTTCAATATCGGCAACACGCAAGAAGTCACGATCATGGAATTGGCGCAACGCGTGCTTGCGATTACGGGCAGCGCCTCGAAAATCAAATTGGTGCCTTATGAAGAGGCCTACGAGCAAGGCTTCGAAGACATGGCGCGCCGCGTGCCCGATTTGACGAAGCTCAAAACGCTCATCGGCTACGAGCCGAAAGTCGATCTCGACGGCATTATCAATCGGATTCATCAATACAGTCTTGAAGAGGCGAAGCGGGAGAAGAAACCTGCCCACGAGCTGGCGCATTTGCCGCGTTAGTTCGCGAAGGGATGATGGTGGCTTATTCATCGAGAAAGGATTCGAATCATGAACCCGAAGCTCTTATTGGAAACCTTGCGAAGGTTTGAAACCTTCTCAAGGCTCGGCATGAATTCCCCCCTTGAGGGGGGCCAGGGGGGTGGAGGAGTTGCAGCGCGCAGTAACACCCCCCGAACCTCTCTCAAGAGAGGAATTTTCTCGGGACTCCTATTTGTGTTGTGCCTACTCGCAACCATCAACACAACCTTCGCGCAGAATTTCAATCCGCCGTTTCCGCGCATTGGCGTGATCTATTTTTATGAAACGAATATTCCCGAAGAAATCTGGCGCTATCACGATCTCATCGTCACGCGCCTGTGGTATCCGCATATCGCGCGCCGCATCAAGGAGGTTTATCCCAACAAAATCGTGATTGCGTGCAACAACATCATCGACGGCAATACGCTCGCGCCTTCGGACCAATGGCTCATTCCAACTTTGAACGACTCCTGCATAAAAGGCTGGCACAGCGAACGTCCCGGGGATTGTTTGTATGACGGCACTGATCGTTGCCCGCTCGTGAACGGCGAGCGCTGGAATACTTATGTCGCCCGGAAAGCGTTCGAGAAGGCCGAGGATTGGAACGCATTCGACGGCACATTTTGGGATTCGTGGGCCGGCGGCTTCGGCGATTGGAAAGAAAATTATAATCAAATCGATTTGGATCGCGACGGCGTTGCGGATGCGAGCCAACACAAAAATCTTGTGACCGAGCTTTGGCAAGAGAGCAACCGGCGCATCGTGGAAGAGCTGCGCAAATTAACGCCGCCGGGCAAGATCGTCATGGCGCACGAAGCTGATGCGAACGAAACCGGTTATCTCAACGGCATCGGCATGGAAGGCTGGACCGGCGAGCAATGGGATTGGAAATTCACCAGCACGCTGCTGCCCTTCGCGAACAAAGCCGTCGAGCCGCGCGTCAATTTCATCGAGTGCAAAGCCAGCCCGCACGATTTTCAGCGCATGCGCTTCGGCTTGACCACGGCCTGCCTCGCGGGCGCTTATTTCGGCGTGGATGAAGGCGCGTATGCGCATCGCTTCACGTACATCTATGACGAGTATCTTGCCGACCTCGGTTATCCCACGGGCGCGCCGCAGCAAATCAAATCCGGCGTGTGGGTGCGATATTTCGACAAAGGCGCGGTGCTCACCAACGGCTCCGGCACGCCGCAAACGGTTGCCGCCGAAGAATTGCAGGGCGGGCCTTATTATCATTTTCTCGGCGGGCAAGCGCCGCAAGTCAACAACGGGCAACAATTCACTTCGATCAATTTCGCCGGCTCGAACAACAACACAAAAGAGCAAACCGGTGACGGCGTGCTCTTGTTGAAGGAGCCGAAGACGCTCATCGTTGAAATCGTAGTGGATAATGCGCCGCTGAATATGACTTCGCCCGGCAGCGACCCGGCGGTGTTCACGGGCAATTGGACGCAACAAGATCCCGGCAAGGTCGAGCAAACGAATGCCTATGCTTTGAACTACGGCTGGGTCGGCAATGAAGACGGTTATCGCGATCATCACTTTCCGTATCTGTTCGCGTCCGCCAATCCCAACGGCGGCAGCCAGGCGGTGTATACGCCCACGATCGGCGTTGCGGGTGAATACGAAGTGTTCGAGTGGCATCCGTTTCACGGCAACGATGCGGATGAAGCGCAAGAAGCGGCGAATGTGATCTATACGATCACACATCGCGATGGCGTGACGCAGAAGAGCGTTGATCAATCGCAGAATCACGGCCGGTGGAACAGCTTGGGGAAATTTCGTTTCAACACCGGCTTGAATGGCAACGTCACCATCTCCAATAAAGCAGCGAGCGGCGTTGTGCTCGCGGATGCGATCAAGTTTGTGAATTTGAGTTCCGTCATCCCGCCGCCACCGCCGGTTGTCGATTCCACTCCGCCGGCCGCGCCCACGGGCGTGAAGGTGCAAAACACGCCGTGATGTTACCCAATGATGGAATGGTGGATTAATGGATTGTTGGAAAAGCAAAACTCCAACGCTCCATTACTCCACCAATCCATCAATCTCATCTCCCTCCTTGCCTGCCTGCTCTTCTCTGCGTATATTCATTTCGAAATTTCAAATCCGCTTCTTCCGTTCAATCCGCACACTGAAACATAAATGGAAAGAATCGACGTTTGCATCGTCGGCAGCGGCCCGGCGGGCATTGCGACCGCGGCGGCTTTAATTCAACGCCGTCCGAGTTTGCGCGATCACGTGCTCGTGTTGGAAAAAGAAAAGCACCCGCGCCATAAGCTCTGCGGCGGCGGCTTGACGCCGTGGGTGGATGAATTGCTGCGCGAGCTCGAGTTGGAAGCGCACGTGCCGGACTTTCGCGTGGAGCGTGTGCGTTTTTATTTGAACGACGCGCCGCTCGTGTTCGATCTTCCCGGACTCATGCGCACCGTGCGCCGCAATGAGTTCGACGCCGCGCTCGCGAATTGTCTGCGCGACAAGGGCGTGCGGCTCGTGGAAAACGCCGCCGTGCAGAATTTGAGCGAGCAGAGCGACGGCATTCTCTTGCAAACGACCGCCGGCGATTTTTTAGCAAAACTAGTCGTCGGCGCGGACGGCGCAAAGAGCGTGGTGCGCCGCCATTTCTTTCGCGAAGAAATCTCGCGCGTCTCGCGGTTACTCGAAGTATTGATTCCCGCGCAAAACGGCGCGCTGGAAGATTTCAATTCACAAACGGCGCTGATTGATTTCCGCCCGATGCAACAAGGCTTGCAAGGTTACGTGTGGGACTTTCCGTGTTGGATCGAAGGCCGGCCGCATTTGAACGTGGGACTATTCGACAGCCGAGTTCACGAAAACGACGCGCAGCCGCGCGCAGATTTGCCGGCATTGTTGCAGCAGCACCTCGCTGCGCGCGGCTTCCAAGCTTCTACAAAAGTCATGGGACATCCCGAGCGCTGGCAGCATTCCGCAGATTGCTTCAGCCGTTCGCGCGTGTTGTTGGCAGGTGAAGCGGCCGGCATCGAGCCGTGGTTGGGCGAAGGGATTTCAGCGGCATTGGCTTACGGCCCGATAGCTGCGGATACGCTCATTCATGCGTTGGACACCAAAGATTTCTCACTCCGCGATTATCGCGAACGCTTGCTGGAGCGCCGGCTCGGAAAATTTTTGCGTCGCAATCGCATCGTTGCGCGTTTATTTTATGGCCGCGGTTTGCGCGCCGCGCTACCATTGTTCGGGCGCGCTTTGCAAGGGTATATGTGGCTGAAGCATGGGTGAACATTTTCGCCGTAATCAAACAAGAAGCAACCGCGAATGAACGCAAATTGGCGCGAATGAAAAATATTCGCGTTCATTGGCGTTGATTCGCGGTCAAAACATTTGTTGGAAACACACAGCGGTTATTTTGAAGGAGAAAAACCATGTCAACCTTTGCCGTGCGCGTGCGCCGCATCGAAGTGTTTCCGCATTCCAATGCGGATTTGCTCGAGCTGGCGAAAGTCGATGACTATCATTGCGTCGTGAAGAAAGGCGAATTTAAAACCGGCGATTTGGTGGCGTATATTCCCGAAGCCGCGTTGGTGCCGCTAACTCTGGTGGCGGAGATGGGGCTGACGGGCAAGCTTTCCGGGCCGGAAAAAAATCGCGTGAAGGCCATCAAGCTGCGCGGCGAGCTGTCCCAAGGCTTGGTGCTTCCCGTGCGCCCGCATTGGAAAGAGGGCGAGGACGTGACGGAAGAGCTCGGCATCGTCAAATGGATTCCACCGATTCCGGTTCACATGAGCGGCGAGCTGGGCCATGCGCCGGAAGGCTGGCACGGCTACACCGACATTGAAAATATCAAACGTTATCCGAACGCGCTCCAGCCCGGTGAAGAAGTGGTGGCCACGGAGAAAGTCCACGGCACCGCAACGTTGCTGGGATTACTTGGCGGCGTGGCCGCGTTGTCTTCAAAAGGTTATGGCGCGGGAGGGAAGATCATCAAAGAAGACGAGAAAAATCTTTATTGGCGCATTGCGCGCAAGTTTGGCTTGTTTGAAAAATTGCAGGGCTTGGGCAATGTGATGTTGTTCGGCGAAACCTTCGGCCCGGGCGTGCAAGACCTCGGCTATGGCGTGGTCAAAGGCGCGCCGAGTTATTTCGCATTCGATATGTCGATCGACGGCCGCTATCTCGACTTCGACGAGTTCATGGCGATCTGCTCTGGGCGCGGCATTCCGGCTGCGCCGGTGCTGTATCGCGGCCCTTTCGGCCCGGAATGTTTGGCGCACACCGGCGGCATCGAGACCGTGAGCGGCAAGGCGCTGCACATGCGCGAAGGTATTGTGATTCGCCCGGTGAAAGAACGCCACGTTCACGACATCGGCCGCGTGATTTTAAAAAGCGTGAATCCGGATTATCTTTTGCGCGGCGGGGAGACCACGGAGTTCGAGTAGGATCGCGAAGGTTGCCTTCCGTGCTTAAAAATAATCGTGAAAGTTTTAAGGTTGTCGGCGTCTCAGAGGGAGAGAGGCGATTGGCGCGCCTCGCATCGTTAACGTCTATAACAATGACAGGAGGCTCCATGAAAACGCTATTCTCAATCTTAGCCCTCGTTGAGCTTGGCTTGATCTCATCGGCTCTGGCGCAAGGCCCGGGTTCGGCCGGCTTTTTGTTTCTTTTGATCCAGCCTTCGCCGCGCGCTCACGGCATGGCGGGCGTTTCGGTTGCCTCCGCGGAAAGCGACGCGATTGCGATTACTTTCAATCCGGCCCATCTTGGCCGCATGGCGCGCGATCGTTACTTCGCTTTCGAGCTTTATCCCGGCAAAACCAACTGGTTGCCGCAGCTTGCTTCTGATTTAGGCTACGATGCCAAGACCGTTCTTGGCGGATATAATTTCAAGCGGCTCGACAAAAGAATTCCGGTGAGCCTCGGTATCGCCTACAGCCGCATCTTTTTCGACTTGGGTGAGCGAATCATTACGGGCGAGAACGATCCAACGGAGCTTTATACTTTTCACAGCACGGAGCGCGCGAATGTTTGGTCGATTGGCCTCGGCTTCGATTATCTCGTGAAAGCCGGAATCGGCTTGAGCTTGAAAAATATCGCGTCGAATCTCGCGCCTCCGATTTCCAATACCGGCCCAAGAGGCGATGGCCACGCCACGGCAAATGCGCGCGATTTCGGCGTGGTGGCGTGCTTGCCGATTGATGAAGTCGTTTCCAAATTGACCCACAAAGCTTTTGAAGTCCGTCCGGGGCTTCGTCCTATTCTCGGACTCGGATTAGGTTATTCGAAAAGCAATATCGGCGGCAAGATCACTTACATCGACGCGACGCAAGCCGACCTGCTCCCGCGCACCGCAAGAATCGGCACGAGCCTCAACGCAGGCCTAGCGCTTTCCAAAGCAGAGCAAGCTTGGCGGCTGGTTTCTTTCGAGCAGGTATACGAAGCGGAACAACTGCTGGCACGAAATAACCGGGGCGAGGTGAGTTATGCCGGCCTGTTGGGTGATATTAATTTTTGGGATAACGCCGTCTTGAGAAAAGGCAACTCGGCTATCATTGCCAAAAGAGGCTGGGAGTTGAAACTCTTCGAGATCCTGGCCATTCGCGGTGGGCATTATGATGATCCGCGGGGCAGAGTGATTTATGATACGCAGGGATTTGGTTTCAGTCTCCATGGCGTGCTCAAAGCGATTCGCTATTTCAATCCAAAACTCCAAGAAGAGCCCACGCTGAAATTTCTCTATAATCATATCGACATTCAGCTCGAGTCCAGTAGTTTGACCGCAGGCGCGGGGCATCCTTTTGCCGGGACCGAATTCCAGGGAATCACGATCAGCGTTTTTTAACTTGAATGAGAATGATGATACTGAAGTCTTCCTGCTTTACAACGCGCAGGCTGGTTATGAGTCTGAACGAGTCCAAGTGAGTGGGGGCGTTAGTTCCTCACCGTGGAGAATGGCGACTTTGGCGAAGACCCCGCGCATCAACTGGGATTGGCCGCCAGCATTGGTTTCGGCAAGGTGTGGCCCGGGGTTCAAATGCGGCTGCCGCTGGATAAAGATTTAAAAGAAACTTGGGATTTCGCGGCGGGCATTCATCTCGGAATCCGGCTTGAATAAAACGCGAGCCGCTACTTTTTTTCTCCTCCCAATTCTTCCTTCACAAAATACGAACGCGCTTGCGAATTGGCCGCGGTGATCATTTCGCCGAGCAAGCCGATCGACACCGCCTGCACGCCGATGATCATCAACAGCAGCGCCAAAAAAAGCACCGGGCGATTGGTAAGATATTCTTTGAAGAAAAGGCGCTCATACGTCAAATACCCGGCAATGCCGAGGCCGAGAATAAAAGCAAACATGCCCGCGACGCCGAAGAGGTGCAGCGGCCGCTTCGTATAGCGCGAAAGAAAGAGCACGGTGATCAAATCAAAAAAGCCTTTGGAAAAACGCGAAGGCCCGAACTTGCTCTTGCCGTATTTGCGCGGATGGTGTTTCACCACCACTTCCCCCACGCGAAAACCTTCCTTGAACGCGAGCACCGGCAAAAAGCGGTGCAGCTCGCCATACACCGGAATGCTGTTCGTCACTTCGCGGCGATATGCCTTCAAGCCGCAATTGATGTCGTGCAGCCGCAAGCCGGTCATGAAACCCGTCACGCGATTAAAAATTTTCGATGAGATTTTTTTGATGAACGTGTCGTGGCGATGTTTTTTCCAGCCGGAAACGAGATCGTAGTCGCCGTGCTTCAACTCCTCCAAAAGGTGTTTGATCTCCGCCGGGTCGTCTTGCAGGTCCGCATCCATCGTTACGATGAATTGGCCGCGTGCGCGTTCGAAGCCGGCCGCGAGCGCCGCGGACTTGCCATAGTTGCGCCGAAACCGCACCACGCGCACGCGACGATCGCGCTGATAAAGCTCGCGCAGCACTTTGAAAGAATGATCCTTTGAGCCGTCGTCCACGAAAATAATTTCCGCGGAAAGCTGCAACGCTTGCAAGGCCGTGGAAATTTGTTGGTGCAATTCCACCAATGCATCTGCTTCGTTGTAGAGCGGCACGACGATGGAAAGTTGCGGCCGGCTGCCGGGTGACTCGTGACGGCGTGGGTGCGGCTTGGGCGACGGCTTGGAAGGTTTGGAATCGACCGGCCTTGCGGCAACGGAAGCGCTTTCTTGCGAGCGCGGCTCCTGCGCTTGTTGTTCTTGACGCGGACGGCGAAAACGCCGCCGGCGATTGCGGCGTCGGGGCGCGTTGCGATCTTCGGAATGGGCGGGCTCGGGGTTCATTGCTGCTGATCCTGTGGCTGAGAGTTCGAAAGGTCGTGAGCTTCGTGAGGCGCGGAGAGATTGATGCGCGCGGCCGAGGGCGGAACGCGCAAACTGAAATCGCCTGCAGCGATCTTCGTATTGAGATCGAGACGGTCGTAAAAAATCGTGAAGCGCTCGCGCAGGCCGGGGCGATCCAATTGCAACCATTGCGGCAGCCACACGCCTTTCATTTTATGAAAGCGGCGAAAAGTTTGACGGCTGTACAATGCGCCGGTGCTGTCGTGTTGCTCCGCTTTGGTGACGACGCCGTGTTTGGGATCGACCCAATAACTCACGTGCCAAGCCTCGCGCTTGCCTTTGAAGCAATAATTGCCGTTGTCTATCGTCATCGCGAACGTGCTGTCGAACGGCGGGAGCACGGCGCCGGTAATGCCGCTCAACATTTCATCATAACTCACTTTCATGCGAAAGAGCAGCAATTGCTCCATCTGATTCACGTCGCCGTAAAAATACGTATTCTCGAACGGCGAATAACTTTCGAAGCGCTTGCGGTCCGCAAAGAAAAATCCGGCATCGACGCCGAACGTCGCCTCGACTTTGATGAACATGGAATCAGGCTGTTGCGTCAAAACCGTCGCGGCCGCGGCCAGCTGCATTTGCGGCGAGTCGATGATCAATTTGCCGTTGCCGCGAAAGGATTGTAAGCCCCGGTAGTTGTCTGCCACTTGGGCGTAAACTTTTTGCGGATCGGCGGGCGCGAGCGGGCGTGAAGAGCGCAATGCGGCGCAGCCGGAGAGAAGGCACAAAACGATAGGTAGAAGTTTTTTCATGGAGAGATAATGAGGCCGCGTCTTCACAGTTTCCCCCGTAAAAGGACGAAGGGGGAGATTCTATGAACGCCCCTCTTTGATGTCATTCTGTAAGAACCTTCCCTCGCACTGGATACGAACCTCAAAACAAGAGGGGCTTCCAGAGCTAGGGAAGATTCTTACAGAATGACATAGCGAGAGGCGATTCACTCAAAATGAGAAACAGCGAAAATTTTGCCGCCAAACTTTCGGAAATTGCGCTTGTTGAAAAAATCTTCACGGCACCTGCGTTTTTTGATCCAGCCCCAGCCTTTGCAAAACGCTCGCGCGCTTGCCGTCGAGCTTGAGCGCTCTTTGCCAGGCCTCGCGCGCTTCTTCGTGCCGGTCGAGCTTGTCGTAAACGTCGCCGAGATGTTCGAAGACCTCCGCGGACGTATCGCGCACGCCGATAGCTTTGAGGATGTATTCGAGCGCAAGTTGGTACTCGCGGCGCTTGTAATGAATCCAACCGATGGTATCGAGAAACGCGCCGTTGTTCGGCTCGACTTTGAGCGCGCGTTGCACCATGTCCAATGCCCGGTCCAGCTGATCGCCGCGTTCGGAGAGGCTATAGCTGTAATTGTTCAACAAGGTGGCGTCGTTGGGGCTGATCTTGAGCGCGCTGTCATAAAGCGAATCCGAAGCCGCGTGTTTGCCCAGCTCATCGAGCGTGGCCGCGAGCGTGCCTTTCCACTGCGCATTGTCCGGCGCCATTTCTATCGCGCGCGTCAGATAGGGCAAGGATTCTTGATGCTTGCGCTGCCGGCTGAGACTCACGCCCAAAAAAAAGTTGACCACCGGATTGTCCGGCGCAAGCTCGTAAGCGTGTTCGAAACTGCGCTGCGCGTTTTCGTTTTGATTGAGTTGAAACTGCGCCAAGCCCATAGTGGACCACGCTTCAAGCAGTGATTCTTCCAGCTCCACTGCTTTGCTGAGATTGTCAATCGCAAGCTGCAAGCGATTGCTGCGATACGCGATTTGCCCGAGAAACAAATACCCGCGATAATCTTTGGGCGCGCGCTTGATCCACTCTTCCGCAGTTGCTAACGCTTGCGCCGTATCGCCGCGCTCGAAGAACAAACCGCTGAGCATTTGCAAATTTTCGAGGCCGGTGGAATCGTTGCCGGTTTTGCGTTGCAGCGATTTTATGGCCTTCGCCATCGTGCCGTCCGCGCCGAGCGAATCGCCTCTGCGGCGCTGCAGGTCGCTAATCTGAATAAGCAAGCGCACGTTGGCGGAATCGCTCTGCCAGCGTTTCTGCAAAGCGGCAATGGCTTGATCCATTTTCGCCTGCGCTTTGAGCGTGTCGCCTTGTTGCAGATAAAGTCCGTGCAATTGCACGAGCGGCACCAAGTTGGAAGAATCTTCCGCCGCGCTCTTTTCGATCAACGCAATCGCCTTTTGCGTTTGCTTGAGGGCGAGATATGTGTCTTTGAGTTTGTCGCGCACTTCGTTGAATGAAGCGTCTTTGGCAAGGGCTTTTTCATACCACGCGATCAAGCCGGTGGTATCGTTCTGCGCCGCATAAATGGCCGCAATCGCGAGATAGCCGCGCTCGTCTCCGGGCGAGTCTTTAATGGAGTATTCGAACGCGGCGCGCGCTTCGGGATATTTTTTGAGCGCGAGATAAAGCGTGCCGAGCTGCCACCATTCGCGCATGCCGGCTTTGCCCATGTCCACGAGCCGCTGATACATTTGCGCCGCGGATTCGGGCGCGCGCTTGGCGAGATAATAGGCCGCGAGATAATACAATGCGCCGGTGTTTTCGGCATCGATCTCTAAGACGGTTCTGTGCTCTTGCGCCGCGGCCTCGGTCTTGCCCAATCTTTGATAAACTTCCGCGAGCGTTTCGTGCGAAGGCACGTCGCGCGGGTTGAGACGCAAGCCGCGTTTCAAAACCTGCTCGGCGCCGTCGAGTTTGTTGAGCACGAGATAGGTTTCGCCGATGGCGTTGTAGAGCGAGGCGGAAGTGGTGTCATAGAGCAGCGCCTCTTGATAAGCGATCAACGCCGAAGTGTAATCGCCTTGCAGCTCCGCAATCGCGCCGCGCGCCACCAGCTCCGCGGCGCGGCTATCGGCCTGCGCGAGGGATTTTTTTGCCGGCGTTTGCACGCGCTCGGTTTTGACGGATGAGGGATTGCAGCTCAAAAGAAGAGATGCGGCGAGAAGGTATAGGCAAAGTGATGTTATTTGCTTCATAAGTGCTCGTGGATAAACCGCCTGGGATTCGTTGAAAAGTTAAAGGCTGCTGTCATTCAGGAGGAATCTTTTTATGCGCTGGGAGCACGTCCGCTTTTGAAGTGCGTGCCATGTGCGAGGGAAGGTTCTTACAGAATGACATTGCAAGAGTTGTGCGCTCATATAAAACGCTTTCAAACACGCGGCCAATATAGGCCACCCTCCAAAAAATTACAAGCGATTTTATCCCGCCGAAAAAAACCTTCTTGCATTTCAGCAATGAAATTGCCTTATTGCCGCCACTCGATTTGACCATAGCCCATTATCCTCTCGGGAAAAATTTCTCTACAATACTCTCGCCTTTGACTTGCCAGGCCTAGCCACGCCGGTTACGTGCCTTTGCGTCATCGTCATCCTGTCGCGCAGACTTCTCGCGTTGTTTCGGGACAAACCAAGTAGGCACGAGGCCAGCGCTACGATACTGAACCGGCCGGCGTTTTCAACTCTCTGCACTGCAGCTTCGCACGACTCCACAACCTCCTCCCACCGCTTGATCAGGAAAGGAGACCTTATGACCGAGGTCGCCACGAAACCGGCTGCGCGTCCGGTTGCTGAAAGGCCGTATCGCTCCGAGCCGCCTGCGTTTTTGTCGTATGATCCCGTGCTCGGCGTTGCCTCACCCGAAGCCAAGCTCGCGCTTTCCGAGAAGAAGACGCTGGAGCTTGCGCAACAACGCGATGTCAAGCTCATTCATGCGGCCACTTCTTCCTACCCGCTTCCTCAAACTAATCAGGCTTGGGGCGCGGAGCAATTGCGCCATCTCTTCTCGCGCGCCAGTTTCGGTCTGAGCGTGAATGGCCTGCAATTTTTATTGACGCTCTCCAAAGAAGACGCGCTCAATGGTCTGTTGGCTGATACGCCTTTGCCCGATCCGCCCGGAACGTGGATCACCGAACCTTTCGATCGCCAAGCCTACAGCCAATTGACGCGCGAGCAACAGCAAGCCCGGCAGGTGCAAAATCGCCAACGCGCTTTTGAAACAGTGGCGTGGTGGTATGAGCGCATGATGGTCACGCTCTTCAATCTGCGCGAAAAGATGTCGCTGTTTTGGCACGGGCATTTCACTTCGGATTATCGCACCGTGCAGCTTGCGCAGTTTCTCTATCTGCAAAATGCCACTTGGCGGCAGCACGGCCTCGGTAACTTCCGCGATTTTTTGAAGACCATGTACAAAGATCCGGGCATGCTCATCTATCTCGACGGCGTACGCAACGTCGCGAGCCAGCCGAACGAAAATTTCGCGCGCGAGTTGCTCGAATTGTTCACGATGGGCGTGGGCAACTACACCGAAGATGACATCAAAGCCGCGGCGCGCGCCTTCACGGGCTGGGAAATCGACACGATCACTCTCAGCTCCCGGCTCAATACTCGCCGGCATGACAGCGGCCTGAAAACTTTCATGGGCCGCACCGGCAATTTCGGCGGCGACGACATCATCGACATCGTTCTCGATCAGCCCGCCACCGCGAAGCACATTTGCAAGAAGCTCTACGAGTTTTTCGTGAGCCGCGAAGTGGACGAAGCTTTCGTGGAGGAGTTGGCAAACACGTTTCGTTCGAGCGACTATGAAATCAAGCCCGTGCTGCGCAGCATTTTCGAGAGTGAGTTTTTTTATAGCGAGAAAGCCGTGGGCGCGTTGATCAAATCTCCCGTGGATTTGGCCGCGAGCAATGCGCGCACACTGTTGGTGGATCGCCTCAACGCGCGTTATTTGATTTCCGCTGCGGCTTCGCTCAATCAAGAGCTGTTCAATCCGCCGAACGTGGCCGGTTGGCCCGGGCAGCGCGATTGGATCTCTCCCACCACATTCGTCACGCGCAATGCCTTCTCGGAAACTTACATCGTCGGCGGCACCATCGAAAACCCCGGCGGCAACAACGGCCTGATTCGCTTCGACGCCATGCGGTTCGCGCGCAGCTTCAACCTCAACACCGCGCGCGAGCTGGCGCAAGCTATGGCCGCGCACCTGCTCGCGATTCCACTTGAGCCTGAAGTGTTCGAAACTCTACTCACCGTGCTCGTGGGCAGCGCCGATCCCGCAGATTGGTCGCTCGACTATCCCGGCGCAGAAGAACAAGTGCGCAGCTTTTTGGTGGAACTGGTGAGGCAACCAGAGTTTCATTTGATGTGAAGCTTTTAGCTGAAAGCTTTTAGCTTTTAGCTTTTAGCTGTCAGCTTTTAGCTGAAAGCTTTTAGCTGAAAGCTTTTAGCTGAAAGCTGATAGCTGACAGCTAACTACGAAAAAACTATTTCGAGGAATAACCCATGAAGCGCAGAGATTTCATACAAGTGATGTTGCCCATTGCCGGGTTGCCGGTGGTGTGGCCGATGTGGTCGTATGCGAAGCCGCTCTTCGGCAAAGGCAGGCCGAATCAGAAATTCGATTACCCCGATGACGGGCGCGTGCTCGTGCTCATTCAGCTCGCGGGCGGCAATGACGGCTTGAACACGGTCGTGCCGTATCGCAACGATGTTTATTATCGCGAGCGGCCGCAGCTTGCGATTCCTTCCAATCAAGTCATCACGCTGAATGATGAGATTGGCCTGCACGGCAATATGAACGCGCTGCAGCCGCTTTATGACGCGGGCAATTTCGCACTCGTGCAGGGTGTAGGCTATCCCAATCCCGACCGCTCGCACTTTCGTTCCACCGATATTTGGCTCACCGGCTCCGGCTCTGATGAAGTCGAGAATACCGGCTGGCTGGGAAGATATTTTGATCACGTTTGTCCCGAAGGCGAGAGTTGCGGCACAGTCGGTCCGCCCGCCATTCAAATCGGATTGACCTCTTCGCTCGCGCTGTTGGGCCGCGAGCAAAAAGGCATTGCGCTGCAAAATCCCGTGCAGTTTTATCAGCTCGTGAACCGGCAAGGCGGGCATGATCCGCATCCGCACCCGGAGCCGCTCACGCCGGCGGAGCGCGAGCTGGAATTTTTGTATGACACCGCGGCCTCGGCGTTTCAATATGCCGGTGAGATTGTGCAAGCGTATCAAAGCAAAGAGAATCTCATCGCGTATCCAAACGAGTTTCTCGCGGCGCAGCTTGCCATCGTCGCGCGCATGATTGCCGGTGGCTTGGGCACGCGCGTGTACATCGTCTCGATGCGCGGCTTCGACACGCACGCCGGGCAAGCCGGTCCGCACGGCACTTTGCTGCAACAACTCGCCGCGGCGATTGCGGTCTTCCAAAAAGATTTGGAGATGCTGGGCATTGCCGAGCGCGTGGCCGGTATTTGCTTTTCAGAGTTCGGCCGGCGCGTCAAACAAAACGCGAGTCTCGGCACGGATCACGGCACTGCGGCGCCCATGTTCGTATTCGGCCATCCGGTGAATGGCGGCGTGTATGGCCCGCATCCTTCGCTCACGAACCTCGAGCAGGGCGATTTGAAGCACGTGTTCGATTATCGCCAAATCTACGCGACGTTGCTGGAACAATGGCTGATGAGCGATCCGACGACCGTGCTCGGCGAGAATTTCACGACGTTGCCGTTGTTCAAAATCACAACGCGAGCCGATGAACCCGCATCATTGCCGAAGAGTTTTTATCTCAATCAAAATTATCCGAACCCGTTTAATCCTCAAACCACGATTGCATACGGCTTGCCGAGCCCCACACACGTGAAGCTGACGATTATGAATAGCCTCGGACAGGAAGTTGAAACGTTGATCGCCGGTTGGCAAAACTCTGGCAGGCATAACGTTGTTTGGAGGAGCAACGGCCACGCGAGCGGCGCTTACTTCTTCAAGCTCCGCGCGGGCGAGTTCGAGCAGACAAAGCGAATGAGCTTGGTCAAGTAAAAGTCCGGCCAATGCATCGGTACCTTGATTTGTTCGAGTCACCCTGAGCGAAGTCGAAGGGTATTGCATGGTTCGACTCCGCTCACCATGACTAAAATTAAGGCAACAGCGCACTAGTGCGCTGTCAAACTGAAGTTTGACACTCAACTAGTACTACAACGTTAAGTCGGCACAGCCTCCTCCTCATGTCATTCTGAAAGAATCTTTTTAAGCACTGGAATCAACCCTCATATAGGCTTTGTGCCAAGTGCGTAAAAAGTTTCCTTCTGAATGACATTTAAGTTTTGGGGCGAAACCGCGAACTTAACGTTGTAGTACTAGGACCGTGCAAATATGAAGGCCACACCAAATAGGTGTGGCTTTTTTTGTTGGAATAACGCGATAAAATTTTGAGAAAAATCGGGCGCGTTGAGTGTCCCTTAAGATAAAGAGCCGATCCCGTTATTGATCGGCTTTGCAACGCGTTGAAAAAACCCGAGTTGGTTGCATGATGAGAACTTTCTATCTGCGGATTGCCATGCTGTTGAGCGTGCTCATGGCAGCAACGGTCGTGAGCCGGGCGCAATCGCAAGAAGCCCCAACCCAAGCCGAAGCCTTGCCGGAGATGCCTGCCAAGATTTACGACAAAGTCGCGCCGGTCGTGGCCAAGATCATCGCGGATCGCGGCCAAAAATTCGGCAGCGGCGCGGTGGTAGGCATCAGCTCGCAAGGCCGCGCGCTGATTTTAACCGCTTGCCACGTGGTGACGAGCAATTTTGATGAACAGGATCCGAATATCCGATTGGAATTTTACAAGGACGTGAAAGTAAAAATCGGTTTGGATTCGGTGTTTGTGCCGGCCGGGGTTTTGACGGCGTTTATCGACCGGGCCAATGACTTGGCGTTGGTGGTTACTCGTCACCGGGTTCGACATACAAAGGTGATCAAGTATAATCGCAGCGAGGGCGTGAAGCCTGCGCAAGTGATCGCCGCGGCGGGCTTCTTCGACAAATCGCATCAACTCAACCTGCCGGTCGGCCGGATCACGCGCTTGGAAGACAGCACGAACTTTTTCGTTTCCAGCGCCGAAATTCAAGAAGGGTATTCGGGCGGGCCGCTGATCGACAAACACGGCCGCATGATCGGAGTCAATATAGAAATGAGCGAGGGCGAGAGCTATGCCCGGCGCATGAATTTGGTGTTGTCGATCGTGGAGGGCTGGCTGCAAAGCCTCGAAAAGAAAGTGAAATTGACGAAGGTTTGGGAAAGGGAGAAGTATACGTCCTTCCCGCAGCGCTTGATTAAGAACCCGATTTTTATTGTTCCCGAAGTGGCGACAACGGTGACGGGCATTTATTTTTTTATTTTGAAACCCGATCGGTCAATCTTTGGCGAGCCGCCCGATCCGACGGAGATACGATAGTTCTAGCTTCTTAAAACGAGGAGAAAAGTTATGAAACGCGCAACGATTATTCCTGCCATTTTATTAATGATACTGTGCCGTTCTCTCCAAGCACAGGATTTCGTGATCTGCATCGACGCTTCAGGAAGCATGCGCTTCCCCTTTAAACCGACGAGTTCAACGGCGGGTACTTGCGGGCCGGGAGTACCCGGTGATATGGCGCTCATCACACCTGATCCTGGCGGCGTTCATCCGGCAGGCACGCGTTATGAGAAAGCTTACACGGCTTTGAACCAAATTTCACAATCTTTCTTGAGCTTAATGGCGCAACAAGCTGCTTTTTCGGGTGTGCGGGTGGTGAGGTTTCCCGCCGTGGGTTCCGCAACAGCCCATGTTTTTCCAGCAACAACTTGTAAGAATCCTGTTGTTTCCGGCGCTTCATGTGTAGACATTTTCGACCAGATCGAAGATAACATCACGATCGAGTGCGCGCATGGAACTCCGTTAATCCAAGGTTTGAGCGCTTCGAACTCGTTGCTTACGGCGGGATGTCTGCCTGGCGCTTCGGGAAACATTCCGGCAGGAACCGTGCAGAACAAAATGATTCTCTTGCTCTGCGATGGACAACCTACGGATGGTTTGAACGTCACGGATGCCGCCATTAATTCCACACTCCAGAGCAATGTCTGCAATACCGTGAAGATCAATGCCATTGGCATCGGCAACTATACCACCTATGATTACTATGCGATCTTGAACAAACTTGCAACCAGGCGAGGCGGGGCGTTCTTTGGTTATCTGCCCACAGACAAGCTAAATACCGCGATGTGGCCTGGAATTAACTTTGATCCATTAACGACGCCTATGGGCGGAAAAGAAAACATTCTCATTCAACTGGAATTGCAATTTGCGAATACTCTGGGTTATGCTCTTATCGTGGACCCGGCAGGCGCTCTAACGCCGGGTGAAAGCAGAGAATTTCCCGTTACCATCACAGCATTGGACACGAGCTTGATCTTTGCCATCCATTGGCAACCCGAGGCGCGAGAAAGAATGGCCGCCAAGATTATTCTTCCCAACGGAACTGAAATAACGGAAAATGCGCCGGACTTGGCCGGCAACTATGCCATCGGCCGGGCACCGGGTACGGTATATTTTCTATTCTTGCCCGCTTTCATCAAGCAGCTTCACGGCAATTGGCGGTTGCAGCTTCAGGCGTCAAATGAAAATCGCGCGCCGGTCATTTACAACTACTCGGTTTACACCCGCTCGCAACTCAACCCCAACACCAAATTTGCCGCATCAAATTTCGGCACCGGCGATTTTTTCAACGGCAAAACGGCGGTGCAATTGCAGGATTCGCTCATGAAGAATACCACCATGACGGTTTCTTACATTGCGCCTCAAAATTGGCGCGGCAATTGGAATGCGAAACAAAAGTTGAGCGACAAGGAATTAGAGATCATTCGACAAGGGCTGCCCACCGCACAAGGCCAGATTTTGCCGTGGGCCACAGACACGCCTTGGATCGATCGCAAACAGCTCTATTTGCAAAAATTCCGGAAAAAAGACTTTACCGAATTGTTCGATCGCAATCTTTCCACCAGAAGTCTATTCGATGATGGCAGCCACGAGGACGAACGTGCCGGCGACGGCATCTTCAACAGCAAATTTTTGGAGCTGCGCACGCCGGGATTGTATCAAGTTCTTTACCGCTTATCGGGAACGACGCCCGATGGCATCCCTTTTAATCGGGAGCTTTTCTTCCACAGTTATGTTGAAGTGAACGTGCAAGGCAATTGGAATGATTCAAAGATCGAGTTTGAACGATTGCCTCCCCTAGACAACCAGGCAGCCGCAAGAGTGCGCATAAGCTTTCAAGACCAATATGCCAATGTCCCATTGCCGGGTCAAGCTGCGATCACGCAAATCAGTCCGGAGCGCGGTTTCGTGCGCGGTGAGCTGGTGGATAGATTGGACGGGTCTTATACCCAAGATGTCATTTACGACCCGAAGCTGGGCGAACCGAATATCACGGTGAGATACGGCGAGGTGACGTTTCCGCCTAGAAAAATTGTTTTTATGCCGGAATGGAAGTTTGCCCCGGGTTTCGGCAGGTTGCTGATCGATAAGGACCTGGCATTTTCCAATCCGAATGTTTACGGTCTCGGGTTCGAGCGCTATCTCACGAACCGCTGTGCGCTCGAAGCCGGGCTTGGCTTCGGCCACGCCCAAGACGGTTTAGGCGATAAAGGAACAATTTCCTTTGCGAATCTTGGTTTGAAATACATTCTATTCGAGCGAGGCCGGTTGACGCCCTTCCTCTGCGCAGGGGCGAGCTATCTTCGCTTCGAGGGCTTCACTAGCGATGATCGCGCTCCGGCCGTAAATTTGGGCGGTGGCTTGAATCTCAGGATTGCGCGCAGCATCGCCCTTCAAGGTGAAGCCAGAAACCTGCTCGCCTTCAACCTGTATAGCGAAGAACTAACGCACAATTTGTATCTGAGTGCAAGAGTCAATTTCACTTTTTAAGAGCACCGAGGCTCGAGCGATGAAGCCCATAACTCGAAAAGCTTTTTGTGGTTTTCACATTCTGCTGATTTATCAGCTTGCTTCGCAAGCATTGCCGGCACAAGCCCAATCTCCCTGGCGCCCGCAATATACCGTTAGCGCCGGGCTGAATCGCCTGCAAATGTTTTCCGAGAGCAACGGCGACATCACCGGCTATGTGGTTGGCACCAACAGCTTTGTCGGTAAGCTCACTGCAGCAGGCGCTTCTTTATCGCCGCTCAATGTGTCAGGCGGCGCCGTCCTCTTCACGGATCTCTATTTTACCGATCCTTCCCGGGGATGGGTGGTGGGAACGAATGGGGCAGTTTTTCAAACCACGGATGGGGGATCGACCTGGGAGAATCGCAATCGCAAGCCTAACGGAACGCAACACTTTCCCACCCTTCTGTTCGCTTGCCGTTTTTTTGATATTTCCGCCGGAATCGTTTGGGTTGGCGGCAGCAATGGCGAGCTCTGGAAAACGGCAAACGGCGGCAGTTCCTGGTTTCTCGACAATGACCTGAACGGCGGCGGCCAAATCACGCGCACGATTTTCAGCATAAATTTTTTGGATGAAAGCCTGGGTTATTGTGTAACCGGGAGGGGAGAAATCTATCGGACAAATACTTTTGGAGGGCAATGGCGACTCGAGGCTTCAGGCACGCAACAGGATCTTCATGAAATTTCCATTTATTCCCGCACCGGAGGCTGGATCGTTGGAAAAGGTGGAATGATTTTGCATTCTACAAACCTGCCCGGAGGATGGATAAATGTAGCGCCGCCCAACTTATCTGCCGATTTATTTGGGCTTGCGGTGCTTTCTGAAAATGAAGTATATGCCGTGGGTGCCAATGGCCTTTTGCTTCACACCTCCAACTCTGGAAATACCTGGGAGCGGGAAACACTGGGGCTAGACAAACTGAATGATATTTTTGCCCTGGATGCCGACAATATTTGGATCGTCGGCGAAGGCGGCGCGAACTTCTACTCCGAAGGCACCGTCGCGTTCGGCGCCGAGCCCTTCTTTTTAAACGAGCCTGTGGAAGTCGACACGACGCGAGAGATTACGTTTGCTGCCGAATTCAACAGCCATATCGATTTGCATTTTTCCACCACCGTTGACACGAACTGGGTTGCCATTTTTGGCGCGCAAAATTTCCCGGCCAGCACCGGAAAATTTTCGTGGAAGATTCCAGATAGCCCCTCAACGGCTTGCCGGCTGAGAATTCGCTCGACCAAGAAACCTCGGGTGCAAGCGGTCTCAAACGTGTTTGAGATCTTTAAAAAATCTTTGGCGATTCAGGCACCCGGGGGCGGCGAGCAATTGGACGGCAACTCACACTTTGCGATTCGATGGACGCATGAGAACCTCGGGAAGGTGAATTTGCGGCTGCAAATCAAACAGAACCCGGATTCGGTGGTGATCGCCGATAATATCCCGGCGGCCAATTTGGATTTCGACTGGCTCGTCCCCCCGGGAATCAACAGCAACGAATGCCGCGTGCGCATTTTTGAAGCCGACGACAGCCCGCTCGCCGTGTCCGAGCTTTTCAGCATCGCGTTCGATCCGGACACGCCGGTGGTGGCGGTCGATATCAGCGCGCTCCGGGGGCAAAAGGGACAGGATTTGATCATCACCGCAACCATTAGCGACGACACGACGACGCTCGATTCTTTGTTTTATCGCCGCGGCGGCGACACGAGCTATCGCATCAAGCCTTTGGCTGCGATCGGCAACGATACCTATCAAGCGACCATCTTTGCGCGCGAGGGGGATGATTTCGTCATCGATGAGCGCGGGCTGGAATTTTATATCAAAGCCGTTGACGTTTCGCCCCAAGCCAATACCGGCAGATTCGGCGCAGCCTCGAAGCCGTTCTTCATTCCCGTGCAGATCAGCAGCGTGCAACATGGGATTCTCAGCTCGAGCCCCGGCGGGGATATTTACCAAATGATCGCGATTCCCTATAAGTTGGAGGACGCGATCATCGGCAAAGTTTTGCAAGACGATTTGGGGTCATACGATCCGCACAAATGGCGCTTGTGGCTTTGGCGCAGCGAGGCGCAGAGTTACGGAGAATATAACAAAGCCGAGATCGGCGCTTTCACCCAGGGAAAATCCTTCTGGCTCGCCACGGTCAAGGACAAATTCTTCAGCGACGCCGGACAATCTTACAAACCCGAAAATGTCGAGCTCAATCTTCAGCCCGGCTGGAATCAGATCGGACATCCCTTTGCCTTTCCGGTGCGGACGCAAGAGGTTTTCAACGCCAGCGCCGACACCGTTGGTCTCAGTTCTTTTTATGGCTACGACGGAAGCTTTAAACCCGCGGATCAGCTCGCGCCCGGGAAAGGGTATTTCATCAAGAACATGAATACCGGCGCGAGAACGATCACGATTCCTCCCCTTGCCGCAAAAAACTCCTCGCGCCTCGCGCGGCCCTCGCCGCGGCAGGATGAGGAATGGGAGATTCGATTACACGCGCAGGCCGGGCGTCACGTCGATGGCTACAATATCATGGGGAGCAATAAAGCCTCGCTCGCCGAATGGGATGCTCGTGATCAACCCGAACCGCCGCCGGCCCCGGGCAAATATCTCTCGCTCTATTTTCCCCATCCGGATTGGCGCGTCTATCCGGATCGTTATGCCACCGACTTTCGCCCGGCTTTTGATGAAGGTGAAATTTGGGAGCTTGCGATTGCCACCAATCTTCCGTCGGCCGCGGTCGAAATCAAATGCGAGGGCCTCGAGACGGTGCCGGAAGAATTTGCCGTGTACATGCTGGACGAGCAACTGCTGGTGTCGCAGGATTTGCGCAAGAACCCGGTTTATACTGTTGCCGCGCACAGCCGCACGCCAAAAAATTCTTTGCGGCTCGTCGTGGGCAAACCGGAATTTTTCGAGCACGAGCATTTGCCGCTCAATCAGATTCCGGCGGCGTATGAGCTTTCGCAAAACTTTCCCAACCCGTTCAACCCCGCTACTGCGATGCGCTTGGGCTTACCCGCTGCGGGAAACGTGACGTTGAAAATCCATGACACGTTGGGCCGCGAAATCAGAACGCTCTTGCGCAACGCGGCCAAGTCCCCGGGATTCCATATCGCGGTGTGGGATGGAAAAGATGAAAGCGGCTTGGCCGTGGCGAGCGGCGTTTATTTTTATCGCCTCACGGTCAACGGCTTCAGCCAAATTCGCAAAATGATTCTCGTGCAATAATGCGTCAGTTATCGGCGGAGAACCGTAGCGCAGTCATCCTGACTGCAGGCAAGGATGCCTGCGCTACCACACGTAACGGAGGGATT
>Ga0247727_10001236_pt1 | contig 61855 bp, 71 predicted proteins | sample WisWelCaveWW1625_FD_202498 | JGI IMG/M metagenome (GOLD analysis project Ga0247727, IMG submission 202498) | Biofilm microbial communities from Wishing Well Cave, Virginia, United States - WW16-25 | ecosystem: Environmental > Aquatic > Deep subsurface > Groundwater > Cave microbial mat | place...
TCCCAGCCAGGGCATTACGCAGTTCCACCGGGTCGGGATGGACGAGTTTGAATTCCAGCAAAGCGACCTTGCCGATCATGGCGAGGGCCTTGTCGCGGTCGGTGACGCCGGGAAGTTGGACGATGATTTGATTCTCTCCCTGCCTTTGAATGACGGTTTCTCCGGCGCCGATGGCATCGATACGGTTACGTAAAATCTCCATGGCCCGTAAGACCGCGTCGACACGGGCGTTTTCCGAGATTTTTTCGGTCTCTACTTTTAAGACCAGATGCATCCCGCCTTTTAAGTCCAAACCCAGATTGATTCTTTTTTGGAGTGGAAACGCGAAATAGACCGAGGCGATAATGATTCCGAGAATAAGTAAAATTTTTCCTCTAAGATTTTTGTTCATCGATAACCCCTTGTTGTTTCTCTTTCCCCCCCACCCTTCCCTCCCCCACTTCGGGGGGAGGAGTTCAATTTAATGATTCCCTCCCCCGGTGGGGAGGGGTTAGGGAGGGGGAATAAGCCCGTGTTAAGATGACGTTTTTTTTGTTACCGTTGTGACCGCGTCTTTTTCGATTTCGATTTTGACGTTGTCATCGATACGTACCGTCAATGTCTTATCTTTGACATTGATGATCGTCGCGTGAATCCCGGATGTCGTGATGATTTCGTCATTCTTTTTTAAATTAGCGAGTGTCTCACGATGCTGCTTTTGCTTACCCTTTTCCGGCTTGATCACCAAAAAATAGAAAACCCCGAAAATTAAAATAAACGGAATAAGAAACGATGGACCGGCTTGGTCTGTAGGCATTTTCTATCCTTTCGTCAGATGGGATTACCCCTTTTGGGACTTTACTAAACTTCTAACAGTATCACTCATCTGGGCGCCCTTTTTAACCCAGTTGTCGAGTTTTTCGCGGTTAATGGACAAAGCCGCGGGCTTTTTCATCGGATCATAATAGCCTAAAATTTCCAAATGCCGGGCCTGGCGGGCCTGGTTGCGGCTGATAGCCACGATTCTGTAATTGGTCCTGCCGGATGACGATTGCCCGGCTTTTTGTAATCTGATACGTACTTCCATTGCTTTTTCTCCTTTTGTTTGTGTTGGTGTTTTACATTTGTGATTGCGCCAATTCAATGGCGGCCATTTGAGCTTTCGCTTTATTAACGGTTTCGAAATATTCTTTCTGAGGATTGGAATCAGCGACGATCCCGGCCCCAGCTTGAATGTAGGCCAAACCGTCTTTGACAATGATGGTCCGGATGGTGATGCAAGTATCGAGATTTCCCGAAAAACTAAAATACCCGATGCATCCCGCGTACGGACCACGGCAGAGATCTTCGAGTTCTTCGATGATTTCCATCGCCCGGATTTTAGGCGCCCCTGAGACTGTTCCGGCCGGAAACGAGGCCTGAAGAACGTCGAAGATATCCTTATTCTTTTTGAGTTTCCCTTTGACATTGCTCACAATATGCATGACGTGCGAATATTTTTCAACCGCCATAAACTCCGAGACCTTGACGGTTCCCTTCTCGCAGACCCGGCCTAAATCGTTGCGGCCTAAATCAACGAGCATGATGTGTTCCGCCCTTTCCTTGGGGTCGGCCAAAAGGTCTTTGGCAAGGTTTGCGTCTTCCTTTTCGGTTTTACCGCGCGGCCTTGTTCCGGCGATGGGTCTGGTTTCCACAATTCCGTCTTCGCAGCGGATGAGAAGCTCCGGGGACGAACCCACAATATGGATCCCACTTAAATTCAAAAAATACATATAGGGCGATGGGTTCAGCGCCCGCAATGCGCGGTAAACATTAAACGGGTTTGTTTTGACTTTTGTGTGAAAACGCTGAGAAAGAACCGTTTGAATGATGTCCCCGGCTTTGATTTTTTCTTTGGCCTTGACGACAATATTCCTAAATTGTGATTCCGTAAAATTCGACCGTACTTTTAGATGAATCGGTGTTACCGGATTATCGTGGTCGACCGCAAGAGGTTTGTTTAATTCGGCAATGAGACTGTCGATTTCATCAATCGCTTTATCATAGAGTTTGCGTTTTTGCCTTGGGGTGCTCTTCGAATCAATATGCGCGCAGCTGACAATCTTGATTTTGTGATTGCGATGGTCAAAAATAATGAGATTTTTCGCTAGCACCATGACGATGTCCGGCAGATATAAATCGTCGTGCGTTTTTTGCGGTAATTGCTCAAAAAATCGGACGGTGTCGTAGCCGATATACCCAACCATCCCGCCACAAAATGGCGGCAGACCGTCCACCGTGACCAAATTGTATTGCGACATGATTTCGCGGATAAACGATAACGGCGTGTCAATGACTTTAAGTTGTCCGCGCGTTATGCCTTTATCGTTTAACTGCAGAATTTCGGCATCCCGGCCTTTGCTCTGGAAAATCAATTCCGGATCCTTGGCGAGAAACGAATAGCGGGCCACCTTCTCCTCTCCCTCGACCGATTCCAAAAGGAAAGAATATTTCGCCTTCTGGGCAATTTTAAAATACGCCGAAACGGGTGTTTCTAAATCATCCAGAATTTCTTGATAAACCGGAATGAGATTTCCTTTTTGGCAAAGCGTTAAAAATTCTTTTGGTGATGGATAAATCATTTTAGGTTTTCTATTCATCGTCATTGCGAACGAAGCGTACTTATTTTCCTTTAACAATTTTATAGAAGAAATACGTACTGTACTTGTTTCATCTAAAAAGAATTTAAGGAAAACAAGTGCGAAGCAATCTCTAAAATGGGATTGCTTCATCCCGCCGTTGCCTGCCTGTCGGCAGACAGGGCGGGACTCGCAATGACTCGGTTCTATCTTTTTATCTTCCTATAAAAACAACTCCGCTTCATCGTGTGACACGCCGCGCCGATTTGGCGGACCTTGATGAGAATCGTGTCGCAGTCGCAGTCATAATAAATACCTTTAACGAATTGAAAATGTCCCGAGGTCATGCCCTTGACCCAATACTCTTGGCGCGAACGCGACCAGAAACAGGTCTTGCCGAGTTTAATGGTCCGTTTGATGGACTCCAAATTCATGTACGCCAGCATCAGGACTTCTTTGGATTGATAATCCTGGATGATGGCCGGGATCAGTCCCTGGTCGTTAAAGGTTAATTTATGGATGGTTCTGTGGGTAAGAATAATTTTTTCTTTTATGTCTTTTATGTTTTTGTCATTGCGAGGAGCGGAGCGACGAAGCAATCCTTTGGATAAAGATTGCTTCGCCCCGCCTCTGGCGGGGCTCGCAATGACGGAAAACGTGAAAGTCTTATTTTTATTTTTTTTAAAGCTCATAAGCGAACTGCCACATTCCTTTCCTTTAAATATTTTTTGACTTCACCGATAGAGAGTTCTCCATAGTGAAAGACCGAAGCCGCCAAGGCCGCGTCCGCCCCGGTTTTGTTTAAGACATGATAAAAATCTTCCAAAGAACCCGCCCCGCCAGAGGCGATGACCGGAATATTTACGGCCTGACAAATTGCCCGGGTCAATTCAATGTCATAGCCGTTTTTGGTGCCATCATAATCCATGCTGGTCAATAGAATCTCACCGGCCCCTAATTTTTCTGCTTCTTTGGCCCATGGGACCGCTTCTTTTTCGGTCAAGGTGCGTCCGCCGTTGATGTACACGTCCCAGCGGTCTTGATTACGCTTGGCGTCAATGGCCACCACAATGCACTGGCTGCCGAATCGTTCCGCCGCCATTTTTATCAATTCCGGATTCTTGACGGCTGATGAGTTGATCGAGATTTTATCAGCGCCCGCGTTTAAAAGATCACGGATATCATCCAAATCGCGGATACCGCCGCCAACGGTTAAGGGCATAAAGACTTTTTCGGCGGTTCTTCTGACCACCTCGAGCAAAATGCCGCGTTTTTCAAAACTCGCGGTGATATCTAAAAAAATAATTTCATCCGCCTTTTGACGGTCATACGTTTCCGCCACCTCCACCGGGTCGCCAGCATCGCGCAGTTGCAAAAATTTTATCCCTTTGACCACCCGGCCATCTTTGACATCCAGACATGGAATTATCCTTTTAGTGAGCATAAGTCAATGGCGGTTTTTAAGTCGAACTTTCCCTCATAAAGTGCCTTGCCGACAATCGCCCCCATGAGCCCGTCAGGTTCTAATTTTTTCAATTCCCGGATGTCGTCTAAGTGGGAAACTCCCCCGGAGGCAATGACTGGAATAGAAACTTTTCTTAGAATTTCTTTTAAAGCGTGCAAATTGGGTCCGGTCAACATGCCATCGCGGGAAATGTCCGTATAAATAAAATGGGATAGTCCTAAATTTTCCAGTTCCTGGATGAAATCAATCGCTTTTAGTTCGGAAACCGATGTCCAGCCCCTTTGGGCGACCATGCCGTTGGTGCAATCGAGACTGACGATGATCCGTTCTTGCCATTGATCGATGATTTCTTTTAAAAACGTCCTATCTTCTATCGCCTTTGTTCCTAAAACGACACGGTTGATTCCGTTGGACAACAATTGTTCAATATCTTCTGCCTTACGGATGCCGCCGCCCATTTGTACCGGGATGTCTAAACTCTTGGCAATCTCCTTAATCAGTGACACGTTTTGTAATTCGCCCTTTTGAGCGCCGTCTAAATCAACGACATGAATGATCGTCGCGCCTTTTTCCTGCCATTTCTGGGCGATCTTGATCGGTTCTTGGGAATAAATCGTTACCTCTTCAAATTTTCCCTGTTTGAGCCGAACGACTTTTCCGTCTTTGAGGTCAATGGCCGGGATGATAATCATGTTGTGTTTTCCTGAAAGTTTCGTAAAATCCGTAAACCTAATTCCTGGCTTTTTTCGGGATGGAATTGAACGCCGAAAACATTGTCCTTGCAAACGGATGAAGTAAATTCAACACCGTAATCCGTCGTGGTGGCATTGCACGCCGTATTCGTGGGTGAAACAAAATAGGAATGACAAAAGTACATAAACGATAGATTCTCAATACCGGCAAATAGCGGGCATTGGGATTGTTTGAAGTTGATTTGATTCCAGCCCATGTGCGGGACCTTAAGACTCGTGAAGCGTTTCACCGAGCCGGGCAATAATCCTAATCCTTTGACCTTGCCGCCTTCATCGCTTTCTTCAAAGAGAAGCTGTAAGCCCAGACAAATTCCCAGAAACGGTTTGCCGTTGCGGATCGCTTCTTGGATGGGTTCAATAAATCCCAATGATTGCAGTCTTTCCATCGCCGGTTTCATGGCGCCAACGCCGGGTAAGACAACTTTTTTGGCGTCACGCACGTCTTTGGGATTTTGGGTGACAAGAGCCTGCGCTCCGACTTTCTCCAAAGCCTTTTGGACACTGCGTAAATTCCCCATGCCGTAGTCGATGATGGCTATCATAGTTAGTTTCTTGGTCATTGCGAGGAGCGAAGCGACGAAGCAATCTCTATTAAGGATTGCTTCGAGCCTTCGGCTCTCCATGTGATTTGTTAATCAATAATCCCCTTTGTCGATGGAACAATTTTTCGTCTGGGATCAATCTGCGTGGCTTGGTCTAACGCCATCCCCAAGGATTTAAAAACTGTTTCCATAATCGTATGCAAGTCCGCTGAACCTGGATTCTTGATGGTGACAATTATATTTGCACCTAGTTGTTTGGCAAACGAATCCAGAAAATGTTCTAAATACACAAAGCTGTAGCCATCTTCATTATTTTTTTCAGGGACACTTATTGGATGAACACCATCAACATAGGTTTTGAAATGTCCTCGGCCGCTTATGTCAATGACCGTGTGCCCTAAAGTATCCTCCATGGGCGCGAAGGCTGAGCCGAAACGTTTGATTCCCTTTTTATCTTTCAAGGCCTCCTTAAAAATTTTTCCCAGGACTATGCCAATATCTTCATTGGTGTGGTGGATATCCACGTGCGTGTCGCCTTCGACTTCGAGATTAAGATCAAAAAATCCGTGAAAGGTAAATAATTCCAGCATGTGCGTGAGAATACCGATTGGCGTTTTGATTTTAGATTGCCCTTGGCCGTCGACATTCAATTCCGCTTTAATGACGGTTTCGGTGCTCTTACGTTCCAGTTTGGCATTGCGTGATTTTGTGGCCATCTGATATTCCTTTCGGTTAAAACCTTATCTTGACGGATTCCGAATGTTTTAATAAACCTTCAATGGTCGCGACCTTTTCTAACGGTTCACGGATTTTCTCTAAGGCCTTTTTTGAATAAGAAATATAATGACTCGTCTTCATGAAATCCGAAAGACATAATCCAGAAAAAAATCTGGCAGTCCCCAAAGTCGGCAAGACGTGACTTGGTCCGGCGACATAATCGCCCACCGCGGCCGGACTATATGGACCGAGAAAAATCGCCGCCGCGTTCTTAATTTTCCTGGCGATACTAATTGGATTATTCGTTAAAATTTCCAAATGTTCCGGCGCGATTCTGTTGGTCACGGCCACGGCTTCATCCATATTTTTGACATGGATGATATACCCTTTGCTGACGCGTTTTCGAACCTGACGTATCAATTGCTTTGAAGGCGTGATCAGAATGACCAAACCCCCTAAATGCTCGGCCTGAGCTTCAAGATCAGCGACCACGTAATCCGGATTGCTGTAGTGATTCGCGATAATGACGATTTCTGTCGGACCGGCGAGCATGTCAATATCCACAACACCAAAAAGTTGACGTTTTGCCTCGGTCACGTACATATTTCCGGGTCCAATGATTTTATCGACCGCTGGGATGGTTTTTGTCCCAAACGCCAACGCCGCGATGGCCTGGGCGCCGCCAACACGATAGATTTCATTGACATTCAGTAAACTCGCCACCACTAAGATATAGGGATTGATATGACCTTGTTTATCTGGCGGTGTGGCAATCACGATGCGTTTGACACCGGCGACTTTGGCTGGAATGGCGGTCATATAAACCGTGGAAACCAATGGTGCCGTTCCCGCGGGGATATAAATACCAACGGTATCTAAAGGCGCGATGAGTTCCTTAAGAACAACCCCTTCCGTATCCTTAACGCGGCAGGGTTTCTTGACCTGTTTTTTATAAAAGAGCGAAACATTGTTGATAATGGTTTTTAAGGAAGCGATGAAATCACTGGTGATGTTTTGAAAGGCCCCGCTGATTTCTGTCTCTTCTACTTTTAGCTGACGCGTGGTCAACTTGACCTTGTCGAACTTCCGGGTATAGCGGATAAGAGCGTCGTCGCCGTTTAATTTGACGTCATCGATAATGCGCTGAACCTTTTCTTCGATATGGCGCTTGCGGTTGAAAGAATTCCGGTTGTAGAGTTTTTGGATAGCTTGGCCTTTTTGCGTGATAGTCTTCATAATAATTTTTCTCGAATCAAATTTTTGATCTTTTCGATAGCCTTTGGTAATTGTTTTGGATCTTTACTCCCGGCTTGTGCGAAGTTGGGTTGTCCCCCACCATAGAATGGAACGGTTGGAGGTAATTCTTTGATTATTTGATTAGCGTCTATTCCTCTTGTAACTAAATCTCCACTGGTAGTGACAACCATAATAGCACTGTTCGGGAAAGTTGAACCAACAATAGCGGCTACTGATTGAGTATTTTGTTTTATCAAATCTGCGCTATAACGTAAAGTTTCTTGACTAACATTTTCAAAAGTATGGGTAACAATTTTTGTGTTCCCGATGGTTAGGCTGTCATTAATAACGCCGTTTAAGGAATTTTTGAAGGATTCAAGGCTTTGACGATCTGATTTTTTTCTTTCTTCTAATTCTTTAAGACGCTTGGTCTGAGATTCGGTGCGCTCTGCTTCTTGTTTCCCCTTTTCCTGGACAAAGTCAATTGCTGCCGCTGCGGTCATGGCTTCAATGCGGCGGATGCCCTGCGCAATGGCGCCTTCGTTTGTAATCCTGAAATTCTTAATTTCGCTGGTGGATTTTAAATGCGTTCCGCCGCATAATTCCTTGGAATAATCTCCGATAGAAACGACCCGGACGACATCCTTATATTTTTCCGCAAAGAAAGCCATGGCCCCGCTTTCTTTTGCTTCCTTTAAATCCATCGTTTTTTTTTCAACAACGTCGTTGGCTTCGATTTGGGTGTTGATAAGCGATTCAATTGTTTGGATTTGATCGTTTGTGATGCCCTGCGGATGAGTGAAATCAAAGCGCAGACGATCAGGCGCTACGAGCGATCCTTGCTGTTGCACGTGAGTTCCCAAAATTTTGCGTAGGGCGGCTTGAAGAAGATGCGTGGCGGTGTGATTACGCATAATACTTAAGCGGCGCTCTTGATCAATTTGAGTGTCAACCGCGTCATTGACTTTAAATGTTCCTTTATAAACGATCCCTGAATGAATGAACACATCGGCGATTTTTTGCGTGTCGGCAACATGAATGGAGAAACCGTCTTTGATGATTGATCCGGTGTCCCCTACTTGTCCGCCAGATTCGGCGTAAAAGGGAGTTCTGTCCAAGACGACTTTTATGCTCTGCCCTTCCCTGACTTCGGCAACGTCCCTGTTCTCAATGAAAAGTTTCAGAATTTTTCCGGTGCCACGGTAGTGTTCGTAACCGATGAATTCGGTTTTTGGGACATTCAGATTAAGTTCCGCGTCCGCGAACACGTCTCCGGTCATTTTACTCCCGGCGCGGGAGCGTTCGCGTTGTTGATCCATGAGTACATCAAATTTCTGTTTTAAGAGGTCTTCCGCTTCTTTTCTAACAACAATATGCTCAAGAACACCGGCCTTAACTACTTCGAAAAAAATTGTGTCGAGAGTTAACCCAAAAGTGTCACGGTATTGAAAGCAGATTTGTCCTAATTTTTCAATACGTTCAATCCTCCCTAGGGATAAAGTTTTTTTAATTTCCTTTTGTAATTCAGGGATACGAATTTTATGAGTTTGGACATGATCATCTTCAACTTTTTTAATTTGGTGAATGACTTCCTCTGCCTTTGAGACGATTTCTGGATAGGGGTCGCGCATGGCATTGATAACAGTTGGAACTAATTTGTTGATAAATGGTTTTCCATGACGTCTCAGTATTAAGTCAGTGCAATCAACGATCAGCCGACGTATAACAGAACCTCTTTCTTTATTGGAAGGAATGATTCCATCACAAATGGCGAATACAATAGCTCGGGTATGATCGGCGATTATAAACTTTTCTTTGGAATCGAATATGATTCTCTGATTCTTTTGTTCTTCTTCGATAGTTTTTATGATGGGCTGAAACAAATCCGTTTCATAATTATTTTTCTTCCCCTGCATTACCGCGACCAAACGTTCAAAGCCCATGCCGGTGTCGATATTCTTGGCTGGGAGTGGTTCTAAGACGCCGCCGTCTTTACGGTTGAATTGTGTGAAGACGAGATTCCAAACCTCGGCAAAACGTCCGCAGTTACAGGTGGGGTCGCAGTTACCTGCCTGTCCGGCAGGCAGGTTTTTTTTCGAACAGTCTGGATTGACCCCAAAGTCAAAAAATATTTCCGAGCAGGGGCCGCAGGGGCCGTTGGGCCCTTTTTCTCTCGCTTCCGCCGGCCAGAAATTATCTTTATCACCAAGTCTTTTGATTCTTTCTTTAGGGATATGGATGTCTTTTAGCCAGACATCGTAAGCCTCGTCATCTTCCTGATAAACCGAGACCCAAAGTTTTTCTGCGGGAATCCCTAATACTTTGGTGAAAAATTCCCAGGCCCAAGTGATGGCTTCTTTTTTAAAGTAATCACCAAAAGAAAAATTTCCCAACATCTCAAAGAAGGTATGATGAACGGGAGTCTTTCCCACCTTCTCAAGGTCATCCGTTCGTAAACACTTTTGAGAAGAAGCCGCCCGGGTGTAGCCTTCAATGTGTCCTAAGAATTGGCGTTTGAATTGCTGCATGCCGGCAGTGGTGAAAAGGACCGTCGGGTCATCTTTGGGAACCAAAGAATCGCTGTCCACAATGGTGTGGCCTTTGGACTTAAAGAAGTCCAGGAATTTTTTTCTAATTTCGTTGGCGGTCATAATATTTATTTTGCAGTCATTGCGAGGAGCTCTAAGTTTTTACTTGGCGACGAAGCAATCATTATGAGTAATCTGTAGAGATTGCTTCGCCCCTTCGGGGCTCGCAATGACGGAAGATTCATATTTGATTTACGGCTTTTTGAATGGCCTCAAGACTAAAGCCGCGCCTGGATAAAAATCCGAATACCTTTTGTTTTAATTTGACCCTGTCCAGGTCTTTATTTTTCAATGCGATTCTTTTGGTTAAAGAGACAATAATTTCCTCTTCGGGGAAGTTTATTTTTGCCGTATTTAATTCTTCCCTGATGATATCTTTGTGAATCCCCTTTTGATTTAACTCAAATGATATCCGTCTAAAACCGAATGGTTTAGTGAGGCGGGCTTTGATCCAGTCTCGCGCAAATTGACGATCATCGATAAAATGGACATCCTCAAGGTATTGGATGGTTCTTTCAACTGTTTTTTGTGTGTATTTTTTCCTTTTAAGTTTTTCTCTGATCTCCTGTTCGCTGCGATTACGAAATTTTAAAAGGGTGAAGACATAATTTCTGGCTTTGGCGAAATCTTCGTTCTCTGCCAATAGTTTCATTGCGCATTGTCTTTAACAACAAAATAACCGCGCAGCGTTCGAATTAAACAATCCCCTTGGGATTTTTCAACAGCCTTGTCAAAGTCGGCCGTGCTGGTGATGACATCTTTATTGACGCCCGTGAGAATATCTCCTTTTCGTAAACCTGCCTCCTGAGCCGGCGTGTTATCATCAACTCCGACAATAATGATCCCATCCGACGTATCCACATGGATACGGTCGGCGATTTCGGGTGGAATATTGCGTGCTTTCATTCCTCGCCATTGAACCTCTTCTTTACCCTCTTGGGTTTCCGTTCCCTGTTCCGGTTCCGGCATTTGGACCCGGCCGAATTCATCAAAAGACGGCCGTTGACCGACCGTGACGGGAAGTTCTAAAGTTTGATGGTCTCTTAAAATACGAAGTTTGATTTGTTTGTTGACGGGTTGGTTGCCGATGAGATTTAGTAATTGCGTGATATTATTCACCGGCTGATTTTCAATAGTCAGAATGATGTCGCCGTCCCGCAAACCCGCTTTACCGGCAGGCCCGCCGTCTAAGACCTTTGTAACCAAAATCCCCTCTTTATTTTTCAATCCAAAATATTGGGCAAGTCTTTGGTCAATATCCTGGACGCTGATTCCGATCCAGCCGTAAACAACTTTTTTTCCTTCGATTAACGGTTCCATAATCCGTTTGGCGCTGTTAATAGGAATGGCAAACCCGATCCCCTGATAGCCGCCGGATGTCGAAAAGAGTGCGACATTAATCCCGATGATCTCACCGTTTAAGTTGACTAAAGGCCCACCGGAATTTCCCGGGTTAATGGCCGCGTCGGTTTGGATAAGATCCGTATAATTGGAATCCCGCCGGGAAGTTTCCGGCAAAGAACGGTGTAAGGCGCTGATGACACCGGCGGTCACCGTTGGTTCGGGGTTATGAAAAATAGTCCCGAAAGGATTTCCCACCGCCACCACCCATTGGCCGATTTTAAGACCATCGGAATCACCGAGTCGTGATTTTGGTATATCGGTTGCGTTGATTTTGATAACCGCCAGATCCGATCGCGGGTCGGTTCCTTTTAATATCCCTTTAAATTCGCGGCCGTCGGCTAAGGTCACGGTTATTTTATCGGCGTCCTCAATAACATGCGCGTTGGTGAGGACATGTCCTTGATTATCGATGATGACGCCTGAACCAAAGCCAGCCCGCCGTAATTCTTTTTCGGGAATTTCTCCGAAAAAGTCTTCAAAAAAACGTTCAAAAAGTTCATCCTGCTCAGGGTCGCCGAAGAAATACGGTTTGGGACGATAGTGTTTGATGCTTTCCGTCCGGATGGCCACGACCGTAGGCCCAACCATCTCAGCGACATGGATTATCGCCTGGCTGAAATCGGTATTGGCGGTAAGGGGAGTCGTTACTGCAGCCGTCGATTCGGAATTAGACAATGGCGTTAAATCGAACTTGCCGGCGATGGCCAGTCCGCTAACAATTCCCATAAGAAGTGCTAAAAGGATAGCTAGTCGTTTCATTTTTATTTGGTGTTGAGAGCCTCGGATAATTTGTGTCGGATTTGTTTTTCAATTTTGTCGAGTAGTTTAGGATTTTCTTTTAAGAAGATACGGGCGCTCTCGCGGCCTTGTCCGATCTTTTCGTTTTCAAAAGATAACCAGGTCCCGGATTTCTGGATAACCTCATTTTTAACGCCGAAGTCAACAACATCGCTGATACGGGAAATGCCTTCACTGAAGCGTATCTCAAATTCGGCATCACGAAATGGTGGAGCGACTTTATTTTTTACTACTTTCGCTTTCACCAAATTCCCCACCACTTCTTCCCCAATCTTGATGGATTCAATCCGGCGCAGGTCAATGCGGATCGAGGCGTAAAATTTCAGGGCCCTTCCACCGGTCGTTGTCTCCGGGGAACCGAACATGACACCGATTTTCATGCGAATTTGATTGATAAAAATGACACACGTTTTTGATTTACTTATGGCGCCGGTGAGTTTGCGCAGCGCCTGCGACATGAGCCGGGCTTGTAACCCCATATGCGAATCGCCCATTTCTCCTTCAATTTCGGCACGCGGTGTTAAAGCGGCCACGGAATCAATAATGACTAAGTCAACCGCGTTGGAACGCACAAGAGTTTCGGTGATCTCCAAGGCCTGTTCACCAGTATCCGGCTGGGAAATCAACAAATCATCCAAATTAACCCCTACGGTTTTGGCATATGAGGAATCAAAGGCATGTTCCGCGTCAATGAAGGCCGCCACCCCACCCATTTTTTGAATTTGATGGATGATACTTAAAGTCAGTGTTGTTTTTCCGGAGGATTCCGGCCCAAAGATTTCAATGACCCGGCCACGTGGTACCCCGCCGATACCTAAGGCCGTATCCAAAGCGATGGATCCCGTCGGTATCGCATCTATTTTAAAGTTCACGTTGGCTCCAAGCTTCATGATCGAGCCTTTGCCGAATTGCTTTTCGATTTGCGAAAGAGCTAATTCCAAGGCCTTTCTTTTATTGGCCAGGTCCGTTACCTTGGTATCGGTTGATTTAAAATCCATTGTCTTGTTGTCCGCTGCTTTTGCCTCTGTTGCTTTAACCTCTGCTGCCTTTTTGTGTTCAGCCATAAATCTCCCCCTTATGATAGGACATGCGTTGCGGAAAAGTTTCTATTTATTTTATTTTTGAGATGCCAATTATACATGAGTAGGGTTTTTGTGTCAACAGTTTATCCACACCACATAGGAGAATAACTCTATGGGAACAAATAGGTTATAATCATTGACAGTTCTGAATAAACTGTTGGGTTTGTGATGAGTAGGCGGGCTTTATTTTTTCAATAGCGGAATAGTGTTTGATCGCTTCCGGGCAATTCCCGAGCGACTTATAAATCTCAGCCACGCGGAAATGAGCGTCAAAGCTTTCCGGGATGAGGTCAATGGCGTGCTGATATTCTTGTAGCGCTTTCTCCTTCTGATTCATCTGTTCATAGGTATAAGCGAGATTATAGCGCACGTTGACGTCGTAGGGGTTAAGAGCCAGAGCCGTTTCATAATATTTGATGGCGTCGGCATAGCGGCCGTCTAGGGTATAGGAAGTCGCCAGGTTATATAAAGTGTTAACATCATGAGGACGTATCGTCAGGGCCTTTAAATATAATTCCTGGGCTTTCGTATATTTTTTTTGTTCGTCAAGAATTGGGCCAGCTTTGCTTAGTTGAAGGAAATCCAATGTTTGCTGATTGACAGGAGTTCCTTTGAATAAGGCAAAAAGTAAAAAAACACTTCCCACTCCGAAAAAAAATTTTTTCCATTGTTTGAATCGGAATTGTTCGTAAAGCCATAAAAAAGCATACGCTTGATACATTAATAAGAATGGCAAAGTGGTGGCGCGGTGCCGGTCAATAAGAAAGAATGTCAATGTGAAAATCAGCTGGCTGATAATTAAAAGATTTATATATAGTGTATCTCGTCGGTAAAGGACGGCTAAAACTATCCCCAGGACGGCAAAAGCAAAGACAACGCGGTAAGGATTAAAATCAAATTTGTCCTTCCAATCCTTTTGCAGCATCATGTCCATCTCATAAGCCCATTGATTGTCGGTAATAAACAACCAGAATTTTTTGCCCAGCAACCGGACATAATCCAGAGGGTCTTCTTTGATGTATTGTAAGGCTTTTCTTTGCCAAAAAGCGGATACTTCTCTATTGGATAAGTTCTTTCCCAAAGCTTTTTTGGCAATAATTTTTTGATCTTGCTCATGACCGGTGTGGTCAGGCCGCAGAAAATCCGGATTTTGAAAGGTCCCATTCGCCTTGGGGTTATTACCGATATAGAAATTGAGACCACTGTGGCTGCTAATAAAAATCCAGTCTCCCCCCACAATTCGATTTCGTAACGTAACCAAAGATAAGATGAGAATGACTCCCAAGGCCAGTGGGAAAAGTACCTTGTTTGTCGTTGGTATCAAATTTTTTTTATTACGCATAGCAATAACACCAGCCAGCAAAACAAAAAATATAAGAAACTTCCCATCGCCTAAGATTCCTAAAGCGATGATGATGCCAAGAATAAACCAGTAGCGCCGGCATGAAAATTCTTGCGGATTATAAAGCACGATGAGAATGATCAGGCTTATGGTGATGAGCAATGTCACCGGCATCATCAGCCAATCGTAAAAGATAAGCGAAAAGTTGACTGCCGCCAAAAGCATGCTTAAGACGGCCACTTCGGCGGAAAAGATTCTTTGGACAAGTTTATAAAGGAGATGGCAATTGAAAATTCCTAAGAGGATGTGGGCAAACTGTATAACCAATAAATTCCCTAAGCATAAAGAACCCAACATCGCCAAAAAGTACGGGAATAGCGGCATGCCGCTAAAGGCCTCTTGCCCTATCCAGCTATCCCAAAGGATATTCCCCGCCCATTGTCGGTAGTAGAGGACATCGGCCCCCGGCGTATCATAGAAAAGATAATATTTTTTTAAAAGGACGAGGTAGAGAATGCGCAGGATGACGGCAAGCGCGCAAATGAAAAGAACACTCCAAAATTCCTTTTTATTTTTCATTCGCGAGTGGCTAAGCGGATAAACGACAACACCGCGATGGCCGCGGTATCGACTTTGAGTACGGTTTCTCCCAGAGTTATCGGGATGCATCCTTTCGCTTTTGCCAGGATGACTTCCTCATCTGTGAAATCTCCTTCCGGACCGATAAAATAAACAATACGTTGGGTTTGGATCTTATCACCGAGGAATAAGTCCGCGAGTCGTTTTCGCTGGCCGGTTAAACACGGCATCAAGGCCAGGTCATCTTTCTGGAGAAGGTTAAGCGCATTTTTTAATAAGGTTATCGGATGAATAATGGGTATAGTTTTGCGCTGGGATTGTTTGGCGGCGTTAACCGCTACGGTTTGGTAGCGGAAGTTTTTTTTGTGGAGTTTATCAAGGGGAGCAGAAAATTCAGTCCTTTTCGTAATCAGAGGAATGATTTCATCGACGCCTAATTCCGTTGTCTTTTCAATAATGGTTTCGAATTTGGCTCGTTTGGGAATAGCGCAGGCTAAGGTGACGGTAATCTTTTTTTCGTCAGGGAGTTGATAAGAATCAATTTGAATGTCTGCCCCTTCTTTTTCAAGAGAGAGAATCGTTCCGGTCGCATTCAGTCCTTTCCCATCAAAAATGCTAATGGCCTCCCCTACTTTTAATCTTAAAACATTTTTAAGATGATGAATTTCTTTTTTGCTGTGGATTTTAACGACAGAGCCGGCGTCTTTTAATTCTGGACAATGGAAGCGGTGCATGGATATTTATTGGATATTGGTAAAAACTCCTGTCCCTGATTTAACGCCGTCCTGGTCAATGGTTACCGTTGAGGAACCATCCCCATTAGCAACGGAGTTACGGGTGGCCGTGACTGTAAAAAGTGTAACTTCCGAGACGATGCCATACGTAAAATGAGTATTGACTAGTAAAGACGGGTCTTCCATATCTAGGATATTAAAATCATCACACGCGGTATAGTCACTTTCAAAAAGGTAACAGCGTTCCAGAGATCTCTTGATGCTTCCTAATTGAGTTAAGGCTTCATTACTGCGTGCGAATTCCATTGTTTTAAAAAATCGCGGCAGGGCCAGACTTGCCAAAATTCCGACAATAATGATGACAATGATTATTTCTAGTAGCGTAAAGGCATTGATTTTTTTTATCATGTTAGGGATGTGATTATTTTGTGGTGGATCGGGGGGGGATCGAACCCCCGGCCTCCTGATTGCGAACCAGGCGCTCTCCCAAACTGAGCTACCGACCCACAAAAAGTGAAATTATCATAGCAAATAGTTGAAACAATGACAAGCATTGGCCAGAGATTTTCATTTGTTTTCAAGAAAATTTCTCGTAAAAAATTTGGGTTTAGATTGATGAGCCAAAAGCCAGAGGGCTAATACGGGTGGTTAAAACAATTTCTGGGTTGTCAAAGGTATCCTTCGCCGCGGCAGGGTCATAACGATTGGTAATGGTCACTTCGAGATAGAAATCTCCCGAACCGGTTGATCCGGGTTGGTCAACCAAAGTGAAAGTGATATTAACGAGTTGACCAATGGAAGTGCCCGCACACACTTGAGGAGAAACAAGTCCGGTACACATAAGCAGATCAAAGCTGCTCTTCGTATAGCATATCCATCGGTCATCCGTATAATCGCCGGGTGTCGGGGAAACAGCTACTTCGTTTCGAATACAGAGCGTGTTGGCAAGGCTGAGGTTAATACCCGGGCTTAATTTGTCTCCGGTCGATCCTTGGGCCACTTTTGTGATGTTTAACATCATCGCGGAAGTACGCATGGAAACAAGACTGTTTCGTGACGTGCTCTTATGGGACTGCCTCATGGCCTGGTCAATGGAAACAACACCAAGCATAATTATACTGACCGAAATTGTTGCGACTAATAATTCGGTTAACGTGACCGCCTTTTTATTTTGTAAAAATGTTATCATTTTATTCGTTCCAGGTGACTGAGAGGCTGACTTTTCGCGCTTTTGTTGTGGCATCTTCGGCGACAATGTAAGTAGCGGTGTAAATATTATTAGGATCTGCCGGACAAGTGTGTGGGCCGAGGGATAACTCATTATTATAATCAATACCGTTAAAAGCTCTTTGGTCAACCTTGGCCCGTAATTGTTCCAGGCATTGCCGGCCAAAATATGCGGCGCCCAGACGTTTATCCGAAACATCCGAAGAAACCCGCATCATTGAGAGTGTTGAAAACATTCCTAAAGCCGCGATACTAAAAAGAACAGTGGCTATAAGGACTTCGACTAAAGACAATCCTTTTCGGTTTCGTAAAATGTCATTTATCATGGACAAGCCCCACTGATACACGATGGATTCCCAGAACTCAAAACAGCTTGGGTGGCTCTCACCGTATAAGGCGCAGAACCGCTTCGGACGGCATCACAGGTAAAGGTCGATCCGAGGGCATCGCCCGTGCAGGTGTAGGTCATGCCCTGAGCGATGATGTTAAGTTTTAGATTTGTGTTAATGGAAGCTAAGTCAACGGTTGTTGCGCTTTCCGGCCAATATTTCCCTTGTTCGGAGAACCGCACTTGCTGAGCGGCGTGAACCGCAATGAGGTTACCCGTGGCATCTTTTAAATGAGCGCGTTCGATAGTTTTAGTGTAATTTGGTATGGCAAAGGCAGCAACGACGGCGACGATAATAACAACGGCAATGAGTTCTATCAGAGTAAAGGCTTTATGGTTAGAAAGAAATTTCATGTTAATATCCTATCTTTGTACATATCCCCGGAGTGGGGATGCAGCTGATAGTTCCCGCTGAAGTTATGGATAAGGTATACGAATACAGGGTACTGTTGCGTTCAATACGGGCAATAGGGTTTGCGGCGGCAATGGTCGGCGCAAAAAAATTAGGCGAGGCTGGAATGGTGATATCTAAATTCGTTAGAGTGGCGGTATAAGCGCCATTCTCAAGCTGGTATCGCGTCTGGGACCCAAGAAGGGCGGTGAGGATACCGACCCCTTCGGAAGATCGATTCCGCTCGATGACCACACCAACACGCGGCATGGCCAGGGCCGCCATCGCCGCTATAATCACGACAACGATGACTACTTCAATAAGAGTAAAACCGATTTTTTTTCGTAACATGATTTTCATGCAGAGGGCCTCTTAACGAATTCCGGCAAATGCCCCAGTTCCTGTTTTTGTCCCCGCCTCATTGATTGTAATAGTATCGACACCATTACCACCATCGACGGCATTACGTGTTGCCGTGATCGTAAAGGCCGTTGCGGCTGAAACAATACCGTAGGTGAAGTGGGCATTGGCTTGGGTAGTTGGGTTATCCACATCAAGTTCAGCGAAGGTATCGCAGTTGGTTCCGAAGGTAGATCCAAATAAATAACATCTCTCCATGGACCTGCGAATGGATGACAATTGCGCCAAAGCCTCACTGGCTCTGGAAAACTCGACGGTTTTAAGAAATCGCGGTAAAGCCAGACTGGCCAATATCCCAATAATTATGATGACGATGATGATTTCAAGCAAAGTGAAACCCTTAGGAGCGATTTTCATGAGATTCGATTGTTTCATTTATCAACTCTCATGCGCGAACAACACCTAGGCGTGACGTAATATCATGCACAGAGTGATATAATAAAATTTCCACACCTAAGTGTTGCTTAAGCGAGTTTTAAAGGATGCTCCGTATTAGCGAATTCCGGCAAATGCCCCAGTTCCCGTTTTTGTCCCGGCCTCATTGATTGTGACAATATCGGTACCATTACCACCATCGACGGCATTACGTGTTGCCGTAATCGTAAATGCCGTTGCGGCTGAAACAATACCGTAGGTGAAGTGGGCATTGGCTTGGGTAGTGGGATCATCGATATCCAGTTCAGCGAAGGTATCGCAGTTGGTCCCGAAGGTATTCGAGAATAAATAACATCTCTCCATGGCTCTACGAATGGACGACAATTGCGCCAAAGCCTCGTTGGCTCTGGAGAATTCGACGGTTTTAAGAAAACGGGGTAAGGCTAAACTGGCGAGGATACCGACGATGATGATGACAATGATGATTTCCAACAGGGTAAACCCCTTTCTTTTATTTTTAAACACACTGGATTTTTTCATTTTGCCTCTCCTATTTTAATAATTAATGAGCTATCGTAGATATGATGCGTTAAAATAATTTTCGCTATTCTTGACCACCTCCTTTTCTTTATAGTGCTTAATTTTTATCTTCCCAGCGTTGCGATACTAAAAATGGGTAAAAACATGGCGATGACAATGATCCCGATCGTTCCGCCCATGAAGATGAGCATAATCGGCTCGAAGATGGTGCCAAAACGCTTCATAAATGTCTGGACATAATTTTGGTAATATTCGGCAACACTTCTGAGCATCTTCCCCAGTTCACCGGTTTCTTCTCCCACCAAGATCATCTGTACCGCCATCGGTGGAAAGAAACCGCTGTTGGTCATGGTCTGGGCAATCAGCTTACCCTCTCTGACATTTTTTTTGATGTCACTGATAACATCCTCACAGATTTTATTGTCGATCATCCTTTGCGTGATGTCCAACGCGTAAAGAATGGGAACGCCGCTATCCACCAAAATCGACATCTGTGAGGTGAAGCGTTCCACGACAATGGTTTTAAAAACATACCCAAATTTTGGTAGTGAGAACAAAAATTTTTCTATTTGTCTCTTGCCGAGAGGAGTTTGCATGTATTTTTTAATTAAAACAAGTATAGCACCCACAATTCCAATGAGCACTAAGAATTTCGATTTTATAAAGTCAAAGATATCGAGAAGAATACGAGTGATAAACGGCAGATCAACTTCAAAGGATTCAAAGAGACTTTTAAACCGCGGGCCGATCACTAACGCAAAAAATATGATGGCGCCAATAGCGACAAAAAGTAGAATGATGGGATAAATCATCGCCGAGACCAGTGAAGATTTAAAGACAGACTGTTGTTCAAGATAAAAAGCTAGCTTTTCTAAGACAACCGGTAAATTTCCCGAGGCCTCTCCAACTTCGACTAGACTTATCCAGAGTTTAGAGAATATTTTTGGGTGTTTGCCGAGGCTGGCGCTCAGCGAGCTGCCTTCTTCCACGCTTTTTTTGACATTGTTCAGAGTGTAGTGGAATTGTTTACTGTCCACCTGCATGGCGATGATATCAAGGCTTCGTAAAAGCGTGACCCCCGTGTTAAGCATAGTGGATAATTGCCGGCAGAATGTCAAAAGATCATCCAGCGTGACCTTTTGATGGGAAAAAGTTGCCCGTCGATTTTTTTCTTCCACCTTTTTAGGCACTGTTTTCGTGAGGGATTGCACATTAATAACAAAATATCCTTGCTGTTGAAGCCGGGTAACCAAAGTCGCCTGATCCTGAGCTTCATCCGTACCGTTGATGGTTTTTCCCGTAGCGTCTTTTACGACATAAGCAAATTTTGACAATTCTTATTCTCCTTAATTACCCTAAAGTCACGCTCAGAATTTCCTCTAAACTCGTGACACCAGCTTCCACCTTTTTAATTCCAGATTCAAAAAGCGTGATCATGCCGTTCTTTTTGGCTGTTTCCTTAATTTGCGTATAAGATGCTTGGGTAGCGACTAATTTTCGTATGTCATCATCGATGTACATGACCTCAGGAACCGCAATCCGACCTCTGTAGCCGGTTTGATTGCATTCATTGCATCCCTTAGCTTTGTAGATAAGATCAGCGTTGATCTTAATACCACCCAATTGTTCTAGGCTGGGTTCATAAGCTTCTTTACACTTAGGACAGAGTTTACGGGCCAGTCGTTGGGCTAAAACCAGGACTAAAGAAGGCATCAAAAGATAAGATTCGATCCCGATATCCAAAAGCCGGGTAACAGCCGCGGCGGCGTCATTGGTATGGAGAGTACTTAAGACAAAATGTCCCGTTAGCGCCGCCCGGACACAGATTTGCGCTGTCTCTAAGTCTCTGACTTCACCGACCATCATGATATCGGGGTCCTGGCGCAGGAAGGATCTAAGTGCCGAAGCAAAAGTCAATCCGATTTCCGGTTTGACATTGACCTGATTAATGCCGCTTAAGCGGAATTCAACTGGATCTTCGATAGTCAGGATATTTTTCTTAGGGTTCACCAATTCATTAAGGCCGGCATAGAGAGTCGTGGACTTACCACTTCCGGTTGGACCCGTTATAAAAAATAAACCATATGGCGAATGAATAGCCTTTCGAATGAGATCTAGCTGTTTGGATTCAAACCCAAGCAAAGACAGGTCCAAGGGTGTAGCACTCTGGTCAAGGATACGCATAACGACTTTTTCTCCCCAGATGGTGGGGATTGTCGAAATACGCAGGTCGACATTTCTATCTTCCAATTTCACCATGATGGCCCCGTCCTGCGGTAATCTTTTTTCGGCAATGTCCAGCTTCGCTAAAATTTTGATACGTGAAACAATGGGTAACTGCATGTGCTTGGCCGGTGGCGGAATCAGATGAAGTGAACCGTCGATACGGTAGCGTAAACTGATTTTATCTTTATAGGGTTCAATATGAATATCACTGGCTTTTTGGTCAATGGCCTGACGAATAATCAGATCAACTAATTTTACAACCGGCGCTTCACCTGCCCGGGCAATGAGTTTATCGAGACTTAACTCGGAATCTTCACCGGGAGATCCCATGGATTGATCGGCGTCAGCGATTTGTGTTTCCGTCTGCTGGTACGTATTAAGGACGGTTTCCCCTAACATCGTGTTGGTGGTGTTCCCATAAAATTCATCGATGGTTTTGACAATGTCCGTACGGGTGGCGATGACTAAATTAATTTCACACCCGGTTATTTTCCGCAAGTTATCAACAATAAGTAAATCCAAAGGGTCAAAGACCGCGCAGGTGAGCGAATTCATGTTCTTTGACAGTGGCAGCGCCAAATTCTTTTGAGCGAATTCTTTGGGAATCAATGTCTCTAATCCCTGATCTTTTTGCGGGGTTAATAATCCTGAACCGCGTGTCGCGTATGGTAAGGAAAGTTGCTCACCCAGGGCCTGGACAATGTCTTCTTCCCGGATAAATCCCTGTTTGATTAAGACTTCCCCGATACGGCCATGTTCTTTTTTCTGGATTTCGATGGCCTTCATCAGTTGCTCTTCAGTGATGAGCGCTTTTTGAAGCAATATTTCACCAAGTTTCAAATACGCCATGTTATTGACCGTGTCTTTCTGCGGAGCTCAGTGCCTTTTCGATTTCCGTTTGCCTAGGGGAAGGAATATCTTGCTCCCGTACTAATTGCCTGGAATTCGTCAGGGCTATCTTGGAATTTTTTTGCTCTTGAATAATGTGCGGCGTTAGAAATATGACCAACTCGCGTTCCGTATTAGTTTTACCTTTATGCCGAAAAGCTGAACCCAAAATGGGAATATCCCCAATCCAGGGAACCTTAGTCCGTACGTCAGAAAGGTCGGTTCGCAAAAGTCCACCTAGAATGACCGTATCTCCGTCACCGACACGCATCATGGTTTTGGCCCCTCTTTCCTCGGGATCTTTGAATGTTGTTCCTTGGAATGTTCCTCCGGTCCTGGCTTGGATAACCCGGGGTGAAATCGCCATGACGATGTCATTGGTCAGCAGGTTGGCCTGAGGGGTAACAGTTAAAAAGACACCTGTTTCCACGCGTTCGGCCTCAACGGATTGGGAAGATAAAGAATCAGCAGAACCTGTGACAGTTGCAATCCCGATAGCCTCATTAGTCGCGATTTTTATTTGAGCCGTTTCATTATTTAAAGTCAGTATTCTCGGTCTGGCTAAATTTTTGGTATCCGTGTCGGTTCTCAAAAGTTGGAGAACGGCGGTCAGGCCAGCGGCACTGATGGTCCCAGCGGTATACGTGGGTTCGCTCACCTTACCTTCTCGAAGCAATTGATTTTGGTTCCAGGGATAAAAATGTTGCCGCTGAGCACCTGCAAACGACAAGGATGATTCCCCAATTTTTACCCCGATTTTATCCGCGGTTTCCTTAGAAACGTCCAGCATCTCAACCTCAATCAAGATTTGCGGGACGGGAACATCTAAACGCGCTAGAGTACGCTCAATTAAAGGAAATTGGGTCGGAATATCAGTAATAATGAGACTATTGGTTCGAGGGTCTTCTACAAGGGAACCCATTTCCGTAAGGACAGCTTTGAGGGCAGCAAAAATACCGATATCCGTGGGGATATTCGCGTCAATTTCGATGGTTTCTCCTCCGCTGCTGCTACTGCCGCTGCCGCTTGCACTGCTTGAATCCGCTTTATCTTTAATGCTCAGTGTTTGATTTAATTTGGAAGAAAGGACAGTCGCGAATTTCAAATGGTAGACCCTGGTTTCTAATTCACGGGCAGTTGGCGGCGCGGGCTTGACGATAAAAATATTGCCGCCAGACGGAATTTCATAAGTCAAATTATTGGCCACGAGGATTTGTTCCAGGGCCTCCTCAACCGGAACTTTATCGAGAAAAAGGGTGATTTTCTTATCCGCGATATTTTGGGCCGCAATGAAATTAAGTCCCGATTGCTGCGAGAAGATTTTAAGGACGTCATTTAAATCGGCTTCTTTAAAATCCATCGAGATTGTTTTGGAATATTCCGGATAAAGAAGTTTGTTGTCCATCACCCCGGCGCGGGCTGCGGACACGAAAAAAAGCCATGTGCCCATGAGAGAAAAAAGAAAAATCATAAAACGTTTATTGCGCATAGGCCCCCTTCTTTCTTTTGGGATTGCGAAAATTAATTGTTAAGAGAATCTTCCTCATCTTCTTTTTGGTCATTGGCATCTTTACTGATGGTAAATTGAGCTCCCTCGAAAGTGATGTCGATCCCCTCCCGATGGATACCGACAACAGTTACCCCTTCAATGGTATCACCAAGTTTTACGATTTGGTTATTGACGATGGCCTGTGGAAATTCAGAATTCCAAACGAGACCATTGATGGTCAATAGTGGTGGCTCGATGACTGGTTTGGGCGGTTCAATGACCGCAACTTTTTCCTCAACGATTGGATGAATTTCTTCAACCGTGGGGACAACAATTTCTTCAATAATTTCCGGTTTCTTTTCAGGTAGTTTTGGAATAAACGGATTGATGTAGACCTCTTCCGAATCCGGAAGAGCTAGGCTGCTTCCAGTGGAAAGAATAAAAATACACAGCCATAATCTAAAAATAATTCTATTCATTTTTTAAAATTGAGAGACGACAACTCCATTATGACATTGATGGTCTGAAAAAGATTCGTATAGTTGATGGGTGAGCGTGAACGATTTTCGGTCCCTTTTAGGGTAATAGACCAGTTTTCAATGCGTAAATTGTATTTCGAGTTTTCAATATCCTTAATAAATAAAGCTAAATCCGTGTAATTAGGAGTATTGATGCTTACCTCCAGAGAAGCGGTATCATAATAGTCGGAAGATTTTTCCCCTTTAGGGGTAAACGATTGTATTTGAATATTTCTGAGGGTAGCGAATTCATTGATAAGATTGATGATACTGTCGAATTCGGTCGTGCCTTGCGGTAAAGAATCGATATAAGCATCCAATTCGGATTTTGCCTTTTCATATTCGGAAATAACTTTATCTTTACTTTCCAAAGAGGAAAGTTCTGTTTCAATATTTGTAAGCTTCAATTTATTTTCGTCAGTAATTTTCATGATAAAAAACAGAGTTGCGACACCGATGGCCAGAGAAATAAATAAATCCTGGTGTTTTTGAAGCTGCCGCTGCCAATGGGCAAGATCGATATTTTTAATGTCAAATTGAAAATCCTGTACGTTGAGCATGAGTTTATTTTAAACTTATCTGAAAAAAGGCGACCGTTTGATCTCCCAGGTTTTCTGTGCGGACAGAAATCAATTTAGCTTCCTGAAAGAAACTAAAAAAATTTTGATCACTTTTAAACCCAGCCGGAAGACGGTTTGCTAGATTGATCTGTTCATTGACATCACCGGCATAAATGTAGCCATCCATCATGATATTAATTTTTGCCTTGGCGTTCATCGTATTTAGGTTTTTTCCTGTTCTTTTCTGTTTGTCCGCGTCCGATAAGGTGAGGGCGATATCAGAGTAATCAATTGACAAATTCGTCAGCCATGCCCCGGGGGGGAGTAATTCCGGAATTCGTTTCAAAAAATAAGCAACATCGGTTCGCAGGTTTACATTTTTGTATACGCCTAGTTTTTTTATGGTATCGTCACGTTTTTTATTAATTTCTTCAATGGAAAGTGCTTCATACGGTCCCTGTCGTTGGGTAAGCTGGGACAGTTTTGTCTGATAACTCGATGTTTTCTGAAATGAGAAAAGAAAAGCAATCAGAAAAACACCGGCGCAGACCGCGCCGACTTGGGCAATTCTTGTCAGGTTAACCGGTTTGGGAACAAACTCTTCTTCCGCCTCCTTTTCTTTCTGCCGGCTTTTAGATAAGTCGATATTCGTCGTGACAGCAATTGACTTTTTTAATCCCGCGCCAAAGGCGTTTAGGGTACCGAGGGGAGTTTCTTCTTTGATTTCGAGAACGGAATGGGCATTAAGAGAAGCAGAAACCAGTCCCAAGTCTTTACCGAGATTTTCAGTTACCTCGGCTGGAATGGAGGACAAAAACAATATCTTGTCAATTTTACTCTGGGCATGTTGCCTCGAATAATAATCAAGGGAGATTCGAATTTCATTAAATAATCTTGATTTGATACCTTCATAATCTAATCCCATGTTCGTAACGGACGGTATCCCTAAACGGAATTCACGTATGAACTGTGGGACCCCATCCTCAACAATGATGATCGCTCCTTCTTTATTCTCGGCATGGATAATGGCTGTTGTTTGGGTGATTTGAAGAAATTTTTTAAACGTCAATAATCGGATAAGACTTAATGGTTCAGGCTCAATGGCAATGACTTTTAAGTTTGACTGTTCTAAAACAGCACAATATTTTTCCAGAATATCCTTTCGAATGGCGACAAAAAGAATGCGGATGCGTTTTGTTTTATCTTCAGTTACGGTGGTCGAATGATAAGTATACGCTAATTCATCCAATTTAAATGGAATGTAGCGGTTAATTTCAAATTCAACGACCCCTTTGACTTCATTGGTGGTCATCCACGGGATAAAAAATGAACGTAAAATAATGTCTTTTATTCGTAATGAAAGCGTGACATCGGTTGACTCTATTTTTCTGTCGCGGAGAGACTTCTGAATGACTGCGGTCAGTTTAATCTCATCGGGAATGTTTTGCGGTTGGATTCCTTCACCTTCGAATAGAGTATGCGGGGATCTAAAAAAATGGAATAGCTTTTTATTGGCTACTTCTGCAATACTTAGATAATTACCGCCAAAATAGACACCTAAACTTCTTTTAGTTGTCATATTTGACCTTTCTGGATTGCGTTTTTAGCCATTTATCTACTTCTCGCTTATCAAATCGCCAGACACCACCAAGTTTTATTCCGGATATCTTACGCTGGTTCAACCAGTTATAGATTGTCTGCTTTTTAAGCTTGAGATAAGCGGCTAACTCTTCAACGTCCAGTAAGTTATTTCTCATAATCTTTCTTAGATTTTTGTTTCGTAGTATAGTCTTCTATCCGTTATGTTAAACTTAACTGTACTACATTAAAACATAACAGACTTACTTTGTCAAATATAAGTTGGATATTTTTTGTAAAAAATACAGGATTATGCGCTTATTGGGGGAGGTTATAATCGACTACAATGTCATAGGCCGTGGTTCCATTGGGTCCGGAAGTAGGTGCGGCCAGGGTGGGTACGAATTTTTTATTATCAAGGATTTCATCGTCAGGCATATCAGGAGTATTGTTAGTAATCAGACTCATGTAATTATACCAAAACGCTCCCTTCACAACCTGTTCAGCCTTAATGCGTTCGATTTGATGGCGATTGGAAAGGGATTGGCTGGAGCTTAAGGTAACAATACCAATAGCGATGATCACCATAACTAAAGAAAGCATAGACACCGCAATAAGGATTGATCCTTTTTGATTTTTATTCATTTTATTCCTCAAGGTTATCGGATTTCAATTAAAGTATAGACTAAAAGTTTACTTTTGGCCAAAGGTCACTAAAAGGTCACTAAAATCAATATTGAATTTGAATAGAATAGGTCTCCGTATTAAACGGTCCGGTATCGATAGTGGGTGGATTTATCGTGATGGTATATGTCTTCCCATCAATGGTCTCAGAACTCGGGTTGACGGTTGAACCGGCAATTTGCCCAGAATATTTAAACGACCAAGCCCCTTCGACCAATTGAACGGCCTTGATCCGCTCAATTTGATGTTGATTAGAGATGCTCTGGCTGGTACTTAAACTGATAACGCCTAAAGCGATGATCATCATCACTAAGGAAAGTGCGGAGACGGTAATTAATATGAATCCTGACTCGTTATTTTTCATGATTTTTGGCAGTAGGATTTCTTTGGTTTTCCATTTTTTCAGCACCACCGATATAGCTTTTACAACTAGGACATTTTTTGATGTTCGTTTCGGTGTAGTCAAAAAATAAAAAAGTACAAAACGGACATTGAAAAAGATATCGTGATTCGGAAATAAAAGATCTATTTTCTTTGCGATTATTATAGGATAGCCATTGACCAATAACAAGCAAGAGGATAAAAAATAAGAAAACAGATATGGCAACGACTAGGTCGACTCTAATCATCTTGTTTCAATTTTAGCGGATCTCGAGGGGGAATGTTGGTGTTGACTCCCGAATTCGATTCTCCATTATTTTCCTTTTTGGGCACTGGTGATTTGTTGATGAAAATTTCCTTGGGCGGTTTGAATAGGATTTTTCCTTTTGAAATGACTTTGGGTATAAACAGCGGCATTATGGATATTGGTTCGGTTTGTTTTTTATAAACTCCATTTGTTGGCTCTAAGCTAAAAGTCGAATTTTCAACTTTTATTATCGGTGTGATTTTTGGAATCGGTTCAGTAATGCTAAGGTCGTGACGGTTTAGAATGGAACCTAAAAATGTCATTTGGGGTTTTGGGGAGATTGGCCGATAACCCAGAGTAAAGCAAATCAAAACAAAAAGGGTTAAATGGCAAAAAATGGCGAATAATAAAGATGTTAAAAAGAGACGTCTTATTTCGATCAACGCAATTTTCATCACAGACCTTCTCTACTCTAATAATGTCTTTAAAGTTAATTTGATTGTCAACACCGAATGTCAATAATTCTTATGATCAGTGGCAATATTAACTCGTTCAATGCCTAGTTCCCGGCACAAATCCCAGATATCAATAACCCTCCCTAATGAGGCCCTTCGGTCTGCCTTGATAAGGATGGGGCGGGTTTTGCTGGAAGATTTACTTAAAGTTTTTTTAATTTCTTCTATGGTCGAAATGGTATTATCGAGATAAATGATATCTTCGCTGGTAATGGTAATCGTCAGATTTTCTCCTTTGATAACATCGCTGGTAATCGCCCGAGGTAATTTGACCGTGATTCCCGATTGAAAGGTAAAGGATGATGCGAGCATAAAAAAAATGAGTAATTGAAAAATGACATCGATTAAAGCGATGATGTTGATTTGTTGCAGTCCTGGTTCAACCTTAATGTGTCGCTTAAATTTCAACGCGGTAATCCCCTTTCCTGGGATGATCTTCGACAATTTGGCAGAGAAAATAGACTAATTCCGTTGCATAGCGCTCCATTTCCAAAATAATGTTGTTAACCCGGCTGACCAAATAGTTGTACGCGACAAAGGTTGGGATGGCTACCATCAGACCGGCCACGGTTGTGATTAAGGCTTCCCAAATCCCCCCTGCCAAATCTCCTGGTGTCACCGGATTTAGAGATGTCGATCGTACCTGGATGGTATGGAAACTCCCGGCGATACCGGTAACCGTTCCTAGCAGTCCTAACAAAGGAGCGATATTAGCAATAGTCGATAGAGCACTGAGACGTTTTTCTAACTTGGGAATTTCAAATAGGCTGGCGTCCTCTAAAGCCTCCTTGATTTCCTCCCGTGAACAACCAAATTTGACAATGCCCGCCTTTAAAACCTTGGCCACCGGCGATGGATTGGAATCACAAAAATCGATCGCTTCCTTGATCTGATTGTTTTTCACGTATTCAAACAAGGTGGTTTTAAATCTTTGCAAGTCGGTATTCACCATAGCCAAGTGGATAAATTTTTCAGTCACGATCGTCAAAGCAAATAATGAACATAACAGAATCGGCGCCATGATAGGCCCGCCTGTTTTGATTAATTCCCAGACGTTCATTTCCCATATCCCCATACAATCTCCTTCCTACGGTTGGTGGACAACAGTGTTTTGTTCAATCCAATCTAAACGCTCTTGAGCAAATTTTAATTCATCGGTGTTATATTCAATAATTTTAGTGTAGGCCAATTTAGCGTTTTCCCAATCTTCTTCGTCCTCAAAAATGCGAGCGGCGCGCAGGTAAGCTTTCACGGCCCAGTCCACTTCTTGCGGATAAAGGTAAGGAATTTTAAAATATGCTTCCAAGGCCGGCTTGGAATCGTTGAGGGTTTCATGCAAATCACCAATAAGAAATTGGATTTCCGCGTTTTTTAATTGACTCAAAGCCGGCGGTGTCTTTAGAGCTTTTACGTAATATTCCAAAGCCTTTTGTGGCTGTTGATCTTCCTGAAAAATCCTGGCAACCTTGGCGTAGGCGTCACGGGCAAACTCCGGAGAACTGGCGCCGATATTGTCATATTGTTCGATGGCCGCTTGGGAATCGACTTTCTGTGAAAAAATATCGGCGATAGCCAATTGAGTTTTGGCGTAGAGATCGCGGTTGGTCTTTTGATCAATTAATTTAAGTTGATTCAGGGCCTTGTCCAGTTGCCCGGCTTGCTGATAGGCCTCGCTTAAGGCAAAGCGGACACTGGGAATTTTTTCACTTCCCGGAAACTCATTGAGGATTTGCTGATAATAGAGGATGGCGCTATCGAAGTTGAGCAATTTTAGATAAAAATCGCCAAGCCAAAACAATGACTCCAAGGCGATGGCGCTTTGCGGATATTTATAGATGATGATTTTGAATTTTTTTAAAGCTTCTTTGTCGTCACCCAGTTCATAGAGGCACTTGGCAATGTTGACTTCAGAATCATTGACGATATCGGTCCTTTCTGGGTAGCTATTGATGATTTTTTGGAATATCTTGATGGCCTTCGTTGGGTCTTTGAGATTGAATGTGGATAAAGCGAGGATATAATTGGCCTCGGGTTGCAGTTCGTGGGTGGCCGGCATTTCCTTGACGAATTTTTCGATTTGCTCCTTGGCCGCAATCCAGTCTTCTTTCTTAAAGTAAGCGACCCCCAGGTAATAGGTAGCTTCGGCCAAATATTTGCTGTCTGGAAAATTACTTTTCAAACTTTGAAAGCAGATCGTGGCGGCCTCTATCTTTTCCATTTTTAAGAAAGCAATGCCCTGACGGTATTGGATGTAGTCGGTGTAAGGACTGTCCGAAAAATCATGGACAATTTTGTCGTAAATTTCCAAGGCTTTGTTGAAATTTCCATTGTCCTGATAGACGTCCCCAATTTGGGTCAAGGCGCTGACTTTACTGACTTTACTTTTTGTCTGATTGATAATTTCTTCAAAAATTTTTATGGCCAATTCGAGATTGTTTTGTTTAAGATATGCCCAGGCGAGACCAAACCTGGCCTTTTCCAGAATCTCTGAAAGGGAAGCCTCGGCCGCGAAGGTGGAAATGATTTGGTTGTACGCGTTAATTGCTTCTTTGTATTTTTCAAGCAGATAAATGGTATTGGCCCGGCCTAAATAGGCTTCCGCGATTCTGGGACTTTGGGGAAAATTGTCAACCAATTGCTGATAGGTTTCCATGGCCTTTTGATAATCGGTCATCTCCGTATAGAGATTGGCCTGTCCCAGGAGGATTTCGTCAGCCGCCATTTTTTTCTCTTGGGCGATGAACTTGGCTTCGTCAAAGAATTTTTGGCTCTGGTCGAATTGTTTGAGCTTAAGATAACTCCAGCCAAGGCTTACCTTCGACATGAAGATGATTTTGTCATCGTGGGATATCTCCTTGGCCTTGGTGTGATAATTCACGGCCTCCGCATAATTTTCTAAATAAAAGTAGGATTCCCCGATATAAAAATAAGCTTGGTCGTGCCGAGGGGATTGCGGAAAACGCGTGACGTAATTCCTTAATTGACTTACGGCCTCTTCATATCTAAGCGAATTATAGTCGCATTCCCCGATTTTAAAATGAGTGTCCTCCAGAAGAAGATGGTCAGGAAACTGGTTGATGAATTTAAGAAAAGTTTCTTTGGCCAAGTCATATTTCTGCTGCTCGAACAATGACCATCCCAAAGAATAATAGGCCTGCGGCGTGTACAGGGATTCGGGATAGCTTTCGATAAGCTGCTTGTATTGCTTTTGCGCCTGGTCATTGTCTGAACCTTTCAGATACGTTTCCCCTAACCAAAAAAGAGTTGCGTCTTTATACTCGGAGTATTGCAAAAGACTTTGGAATACATTGAAGGCCTTTAGGTATTGGGATTGGAAGAAATAGCATTGGCCTAAAAGCAGGTTCGCCTCAATACGTTTCTCAGATAAGGGATATTTTTCAATAAATTGGCCGATGTAGCGTATGGCCACATCGTAAAAACCGTCATCGAAGGATTTCTGGGCCACTAAAAAGAGCTCAGTTTCTTCGATATCCGGGGCACAGAAAGCATTGGGTAAAACAGTGGGGACAACAAAAATAGCTACGACAATACAAACTATTAGTAAAAAATTTTTCCAATTCATGGGCGTATTATAACAGTTTTATGTGGTTTTCAAAAAATCTTTCAAGTAATGGCCGGTGTAGGACGATTTTGAGTTCACAAGCTCTTCGGGGGTTCCAGCGAAAATAACTTGTCCCCCCCTGTCCCCTCCTTCCGGTCCCAAATCGATAATGTGATCCGCGGTCTTAATGACTTCCAGGTTATGCTCAATCACCAGAACCGTGTTCCCCATGTCCACCAGACGCTGCAGGACTCCCAGGAGTTTATCCACATCGGCAAAATGAAGGCCAGTAGTCGGTTCATCAAGGATATAAAGGGTTTTGCCGGTGGCGTGTTTACAGAGTTCACTGGCCAGCTTAACGCGCTGAGCCTCTCCCCCGGAAAGCGTGGTGGCCGGCTGACCGAGTTTGATATATCCCAAGCCAACATCACAAATGGTCTGTAAAGTGTTCTTAATCCGCGGGATATTCTCAAATAAAATCAGCGCTTCCTGAACGGAGAGGCCCAGAATCTCAGAAATGTTCTTTCCTTTAAAACGAGCATTGAGGGTTTGCTCGTTAAATCTTTTCCCCTGGCAAACCTCGCATTCGACATAAACATCGGGAAGAAAATGCATTTCAATCTTTTTGATGCCGTCCCCCTGACAGGCCTCGCAACGTCCGCCTTTGACGTTGAAGCTAAAACGACCCGGTTTGTAACCGCGCATCTTTGATTCGGGTAGCTGGCTGTAGATGGTCCGGATAGGCGTGAATACATCGGTGTAGGTGGCCGGATTCGAACGCGGTGTCCGGCCGATGGGCGATTGGTCGACCACAATCACTTTGTCTAAGTGTTGCACGCCTTCGATTTTTTTGTGAAGTCCCGGCTTTTCCTTCGCATGATAAATTTTTTGAGCTAAGGCTTTATATAAAATATCATCGACAAGTGTGGATTTTCCGGAGCCAGAAACGCCCGTAACGCAGATAAAGACACCAGTCGGGATAACGACATCGATATTTTTTAAATTGTGCTCTTTGGCACCAGAGATTTTTAATCTCTTGGATTCGATGACTGGACGTCTTTTTTGGGGTAGAGGGATTTTTAATTGACCGCGTAAGTATTGACCCGTTAAAGAATCCTTTGATTTTAATAAGCCCGGGATGTCGCCGGCATAAACCACTTCCCCGCCATATTCACCGGCACCCGGCCCAAGATCAATAATGTAATCCGCGGCGCGGATCGTCGCCTCGTCATGTTCCACCACAATGAGGGTGTTCCCTAAGTCTCTTAAGGCCAAAAGGGTACGAAGGAGCATGGCATTGTCTTTTTGGTGAAGACCGATACTGGGTTCATCCAAGATGTAAATGACACCGACTAAACCCGAACCGACTTGGGTCGCCAGCCGAATACGTTCGGCCTCGCCACCGGAGAGTGTCGCGCTCTTTCTGTCCAAAGTCAAATATTCTAAACCGACATTAATGCAAAAATCCAGACGGCGATTGATTTCTTTCAAGATTTCCGCTCCGATGATTTTCTTATCTTTGGATAATCCGAGTTGGGCAAAAAATTCCTTGGCCTTTTTAATCGAAAAACAGGTCACCTCAAAAATATTTTTATCGGCAATCTTAACGGCCAAGGATTCTTTTTTAAGACGCCTGCCCCGGCAGTCCGGACAGGGTTGTACCGACATAAAATCGGAGATTTCGTTTTTCAGCCAATCATTGTCAGTCTCGTGAAAAAGCCGTTCGAGATAACCGACCGCCCCCTCAAATCGTCGGCCCCAGATCTCATCCGCGGAACCGTAAAGCACGAGTTGTTTGGTTTTGGCATTCAGTTCCTTAAAAGGTTTTTGCGGATCAATATCATAAAGGTTGGCGATCTCTCGAAGGACAGCGCGGTAGTACATCATATATCCGCGCCCGCCTCTTTTCCAAGGGGCGATGGCCTGCACCCAGGGTTTGGATGTGTCAGGGACAATGAGTTCGGGATCAATTTCCATTTTTGTCCCCAGTCCATTACATTTTGGGCAAGCACCGTAGGGGGAATTAAATGAAAAGATACGCGGTTCAATTTCAGAAAGATTTGTTCCACAGTCGACGCAGGCATAACGCTCGCTAAAGATTTTATCCGGGCCTGGCGCGCTGTCATTGATGATGACCAAGCCCTGACCGATCTTGACGGCGGTTTCAATGGAATCGGTCAGACGTTTTTTGGCCTCCGATTTGACCGTCAGACGGTCCACCACGACTTCGATATCATGGATCGTATATTTGTCAACGGTGATCTTGTCATTGACTTCAACGATTTTTCCATCAATACGCAACCTGGCGAAACCGGCTTTAGACACTTGCTTGCCGATATGGCGGTATTCCCCTTTTCGTCCACGGATAATGGGAGCTAAGATATTGATGGCCTGGCCTTTGTTGGTTTGTAATATCTGCTGACAAATCTCTTGGGCTGTTTGGCGTTCTATTTTTTTCCCACAACGATAACAAAAAGGCGTTCCCACCCGGGCAAATAGAAGACGTAGATAATCGTAGATTTCTGTTTGGGTGGCGACCGTTGAGCGAGGGTTACGGCTGGTGGTTTTCTGTTCGATGGAAATGGTCGGTGATAGCCCAGCGATGTATTCGACATTGGGTTTTTGTAGTTGCTCCAAAAATTGGCGGGCATACGCCGAGAGGCTTTCGACATAACGTCGTTGGCCTTCGGCGTAAATGGTATCAAAAGCTAAAGATGACTTCCCTGAGCCGCTTAATCCCGTGACCACCACAAATTGATTCCGAGGAATATTTAAGCTGATATTTTTTAAATTATGCTCTTTGGCCCCACGGATAATAATCAAATCGCTGTTCATACGGGATAATCACCATTAGAGTAATGGTGTGAAGTTTAGTTGATTAGTCTCGATTAAATTTTGGAACGAGATTGGCGTGATTTGGTTAGTTTAGAATAGCCCCGACGTAGGTTTTGCCGGGGCTATTCTACAGTCCCCCCACCATGATTAATTAAGGCAAAGGGGGCAAATACTGACTACCATAATCTGTCAGTAAATTTTTTTTCTACTTCTTCCTTCTTTTGGCGGCAGATTTCTTTTTCTTTCCGCCACGGACCATCTTTGCGCTGGAGACATCGCCTTGCTTGTCGATGAAATAAAGATACCCGGATTGTTTTTTAATACCTACCTTGGCTACTTTTTTGGGAGAGCCTCCCTTTTTGCTGCCACGGGACATCTTAGCGCAAGAAACATCACCTTGCTTGTCGATGAAATACAAGTATCCTTTTTCTCTCTTGATACCGACTTTCGCGACTTTTTGAGCCATACGTTCACCCCCTTTCTATGTACCAATTTTTATTAATTGGAAATATTGTTTTAATGTCTGTATTGCCGATAGGACCGCCAGATAACTCGTCTTGGCGTTGTCAGGACAGACCACATTATCCGTTCGGCTGATGATTTTACCGAAATCACCGTAGACTTCGACCTCATGAGAATTCGTTTTAAATTCAGGCGAGGTGATGATTCGGACGCGTGTTTTTTCCTGAGCCCCAGAAGCTAAAGCCAGGGTGGCGGCGACGTTAATATTTTGAGGAAATAATTCCACTGCCTTTTGAACAGTCCCATCGTAGAGGATCAATTCTGACTCAATGGTTTTAAGATCGATTCCTTTTTTTGTGAGGTAAATGGACTGGGAAAAGCCGGATGGCGGTTTGCGAGTCGTGAGAATAATCCGAGAGATCTTCACCTGACTGGCGGCCTTAATCGCATCCAGCCCACATAAAGCCCCGGAAGGAATTAAAAGAGCGCAGCGATTTTTTGCCGCTAAAGCAAATAAATTCGGGGCGTTGAGGATACGGCCGACGCTCATCACCAGAATATTCCTTTTTGCTCGGAGGATTTGCCGGATGATTTCTTTTGTGTCCGATGAGTTGACAGCTTCAATGACAAAATCACAGCCGGTAATTAATTCTTTTAATGAATTCTTGATCGTCCTTTTAACGGCCAATTGTTTTTCCAGGGCCTTGGTTTTCACATCATCGATATCATAAAGACCGGTTAGAGAACAATGTCTTTTGAGTTCGGTCGTGATGCTTTTGGCCATTCGCGAACCAATGGCCCCGCAGCCAATGATTCCCATCTTAACCCGGCGCGATACGATCTTCATTTTATGGTGACAATAGTATTATCAATGAGTCTTGTTTTCCCAAACCACACGGCCAAGGCAATGGCCACTTTCCCTTTTAATGTCGTCAGCGTTTCCAGAGTGTCGACTCCAACACACGCAACATAATCAATTTTACTGGCTTGGGGAGATAACTGAATCATCGCTTTGACAGTCTGGATAATGATGTTGGCTTTACGTTCTCCTTGTTGAATCATTTTTTTGGCTTTCTGGAGAGCCTGATAAAGGACTATTGCTTCCTGACTCTGTTCGCGACTGAGATACGTATTGCGTGAACTTAAAGCTAATCCATTACGCTCGCGAATGGTCGGACATATTCTTACTTTTGCTGGAAAATTTAAGTCTGCCATCATTTTTTTTAAAATGACCGCCTGCTGCAGGTCTTTTTGCCCGAGGTATAAAACGTCCGGGGCAACGATATTAAGAAGTTTGCTGACGACTGTCGTGACTCCTCGGAAATGTCCCGGACGAAAAAGTCCGCAGAGACCATTGGATAATTGCCGTGTTGTCACGTATGTCAAAAAGTCCAGCGAGTACATCTCCTTTTCCGACGGATGAAAGATTATATCAACTTTTTCTTTTTTTGCCAACATTTCGTCTTTTTTTTTGTCTCGAGGGTATTTGCGAAAATCTTCCCGCGGACCGAATTGTAATGGATTGACAAAGATGCTCACGATTGTAATGTCGTTTTCGCGCTTGGACTTTTGAAATAAGGATAAATGCCCCGCATGCAGATAACCCATCGTTGGAACAAAGCCGATGCTTTTTCCCTTGGATTTGAAGGCCTGGATGACCGGACGCAACCGGCTGATGCGTTTAATGATTTTCACTCATGATCTCCTCAGCAAGTTTCGGATCGATTTCTTTTAGCGGCAGCATAACAAAATCGCGGGAACTCATCCGGGGATGGGGTATCAGCAATTGGGCAGAACTGATTCTTAGACGGCCGTAGAGTAAGATATCGATGTCGATTGTCCGCGGGCCGTTAACGATTGCTCTTTGGCGGCCAAGATTTTTTTCGATTTTTTGGATGACGGTTAACAACTGAATCGGAGACAAATCGGTTTGGCACTTGATAACGGCATTGAGATATTTGTCTTGAGGTGGCCCACCGATAGGTTTGGTTTCGATGATTGTTGAAATTTTTTCAATGGCAACGGCATTTTTTTGCAAAAAAGAAACAGCTTCCCTTATGTTTTTTTGCCGGTCACCGAGATTAGAGCCGAGTCCTAGATAAATCACGGGCAAGCCAATGACCCTCCCTCATTAGCTTTCGTTATAAGGGTCATAGTACCTTCTTTAATCGTTCGGCGGCTTCAATGAGTTTGGCCTGAGGGACCGTTAAAGTCATGCGGATAAAACCTTCTCCGGCCGGACCAAAGCCAACGCCGGGTGTAACGACGATATCGGCCTGCTCAAGGAAGGCCTTTGCGGTTTCCAGGGAATTTTGAAATGTTTTGGGGATTTTGGCCCACACATAGAACGATGCTTTGGGAGGTGGAATTTTCCAGCCGATACTGCGCAAACTGTTGATCAGGCAATCGCGACGCTCCTGGTAACGGGATCGTAAATTATTAAGTTCATGCTCATCCGTTTGCAAAGCTTTGATGCCGGAAATTTGGATCGCCTGGAAAATACCAGAATCAAAATTAGATTTGACTTTTGCCAAAGCGGCGATGAGCTGACTGTTGCCGCAGGCCCAGCCAATACGCCAGCCGGTCATGTTGTACGTTTTGGAGAATGAGTGAAATTCGATGGTGACATCTTTGGCCCCCTCGATTTCAAGGAGGCTTAAGGGTTTTTCATTGTCATAATAGATTTCCGAATAGGCCATGTCGGAGACCAAAATGATCCCTTTCTCTTTGGCGATTCGGACTAGGTCCGTATAGAATTCTTTAGTGGCCGTGGCGGCCGTTGGGTTATTGGGGAAGTTGACAAACATCAGCCGAGCATCTTTTACTTTTTCGAGTTTTGCCAGATCAGGCAGGAATCCATTATTGGCCTTGGCGGGAACTCGGACAATTTTACCGCCGGCAAAAATGACCGAAGCCGGATAAGCCGGATAAGCCGGGTCGGAAATAATGACTTTATCCTTAGGGTTAACCACGCTTAATGGAAAATGGGCTAAGCCCTCTTTGGACCCGATCAAAGGATAAATCTCGCCATTGGGTTCCAGATTAACTCCGAAACGTTTCGTAAACCATTGGGCGATGGAAGTTCTTAATTCCGGCAAACCGGCATCCAAGGCATAATGGTGATTGGCCCCATCCTGGGCGGCGGTGTTGAGCGCCTCAATGATATGTTTGGGTGTGGTTAAATCGGGATCGCCGATTCCTAAATCAATGATGTCTTTGCCTGCGGCTTTAGCGGCCCGTTTGGCTTTATCGATTTCAAGAAACAAATACGGTGGCAATTCTTTTAAACGGTCAGAAAATTCAATGTTCATGTGTCAACGTTTTCTTTTTATTTCAACCCCAAAACATCTTGCATGTCGAACAGGCCTTTCTTTTTGGTAGCCACAAACTTCGCGGCGACCAAAGCGCCTTTAGCAAAGATATCCCGTGTTTTGGCATGATGGCTGACGGTTAAAGTATCGACGGAACTTTCAAAAATCACCTGATGATCACCGATGATTTCCCCTTCCCTAATGGATTGGATGTCAGAAATTTTTCGCGCTGATGAATTTTCGATGATCTTCGCGATGGATTTCGCCGTTCCCGAAGGTTTGTCTTTCTTGTGCTGGTGATGCGCTTCGATAATTCGGGCGGTATAAGCACCGCTTGTTTTCAGAGCGACTTCTTTAGCCAGCTTAAAAAGGATATTGACTCCCACGCTCATATTCGATGAAAAGACGATAGGAATTTTATTCGAGGCCTTTTTGATCAAATCAATTTGCGCATCGGAAAGTCCGGTCGTGCCAATGACCATCTTGACTCGGTATTTAACACAGGCCTCGATATGCTGGAGGGTGGCTTCCGGAGAGGTAAATTCAATCAGGACATCCGCTCCCTTAATCGAATTGGGGTCAGGGGTAATTTTTATTTTATTCACCTGTCCGGAGACGGCGGGATGATTGGCCTGTTCCAGCAGCGAAACGATTTCAAAATCTTTATCTTCCTGGGACAGATGAACAATGCGTAAGCCCATTCGGCCCTGACAGCCGCTGACAGCGAGCTTGATCATTTTAATACCTTTTCCGCACCCTTTTCGGTTAACAATCCATAATTTTTGAGAGCCGTAGCGAGTTTATATTTATTCTCATCTTTCATGGAACACAAGGGCAAGCGCAGTTCGTCCGAACACAAATCCAAAATTCCCATGGCCGTTTTGACGGGAATGGGGTTGGTTTCAATGAACATGGCTTTGGCCAGGGGAAGAAGTTTGTAATGCAGTTCTTGCGCTTTTTTAAGGTTCCCTTCATTGAAGGCCTTGATGACGGCCGCGACATCTTTGGGGACGATATTGGCAACGACCGAAATGACACCAACTCCGCCGATACTTAAGATCGGCAAAGTCAGCGTGTCATCGCCGGATAAAAGGATAAAGTTTTTCGGGCATAGGGATTTGATGATTTGCATCTGCTCCAAAGAACCTGAGGCCTCCTTGATCCCGATGATATTTTTGCAGTCTTGGCTAAGTTTCGCGATTGTTTCCGGCTCGATATTGACGGCGGTGCGGCCGGCAATGTTATAAAGAATCAACGGAATATCCACGCTATCAGCAATCTCTTTAAAATGAAGATAAAGTCCTTTTTGCGTCGGTTTATTGTAATAGGGAGAAACCAATAAGGCGCCGTCCGCTCCCGATTTAGCGGCATGTTTCGTTAAAGCGACCGCCTCAGTCGTGGAGTTTGAACCGGTTCCGGCGATGATGGGGACTCTTTTATTGGCCGCCTCGATACAGATTTTAATCACGCGCTCGTGCTCTTCGGTGGTAAGGGTTGGAGATTCTCCCGTAGTTCCACAGGGGACAATGCCGTTGGTCCCGCTTTTGATTTGAAATTCAACGAGATCGCGCAGTTTGCCTTCGTTGACTGCCCCATTTTTGAAAGGTGTCACAATGGCGACGATAGACCCTTTAAACATAATATTCCCCCCTTGCGATGAATTTGGCGCTTCCGGTAAGTCGGACATTAGCCACCTGACTGTTATGAAGATCGAAGGTAACTTTTAAAATTTCTTTGCTGGCCGTCAGAACATTCATCACGGCGTTGTTTTTGGTGATGATGTGCGGGTTGACATTTAAATAGGTCACAATTGCCGCGGCCACACTGCCGGTGCCGCAGGCGCGTGTCTCTCCTTCCACACCGCGTTCGAAGGTGCGTACCTCTACTAAATCATTTTTTATTTGTTCCGCGAAATCAACGTTCGTTCCCCGCGGGGCAAAATGTTTATCCCAGCGGATAGTTTTGCCAATGGTTTCAACATTAATATTTTTTAACCCCGCCACATAAACAATCGTGTGCGGAACGCCGGTGTCGATGTAGCTGACCTTAATATGTTGGCCGTTAACGGTGAGCGGAATATCAGCTTGGTATTTTTGTGGATCGCTTAAGTGGACTTCAATGAGTTTATTTTTGATTTTGGCCGAGACCAAGCCGGCCAGAGTTTCCATGCCGAATTCTCTTTTTTTTGCCGACTTCATCCTGGTAATATATGCCGCCATGCAGCGGGCGCCATTGCCGCACATCTCGGCCTCCGAACCATCGGAGTTGATGATACGCATTTTATAATCGGTTTTTTTCGATTTATCGACGACCAAAAGTCCATCGGCACCGATGCCGGTTGTCCGCGAACACATCGAGACGGCTAATTTTTTTAAATTGATGTCGGTACGGTTATCAATAACGATAAAATCATTACCGGCCCCGACCATTTTTGTGAAAGGAATAGTTTTCATTTTATTCTACTCATTGTCATTGCGAGGAGGTCTGAAAGACCGACGAAGCAATCCCAATTATGGATTGCTTCGCGCCTCCGGCGCTCGCAATGACCCGTTTTTTATTGTAAAAATTTTGGTATCGTTTCTCCTCTGACTAGATCATCAAAGGTTTCCCTTTTTTTGGTGATTTCAAATCGCGTTCCTTTGACCAGCACTTCCGGTACGCGGCCGCGGACATTGTAATTGCTCGACATCACGTAACCATACGCCCCGGCGCTCATAACGGCCAGGAGGTCACCTTTTTTTACTTTTGGCAAAAGGCGGTCTTTGGCAAAAAAATCTCCGCTTTCACAGATAGGGCCGACCACGTCCACTTTTACTTTCGCGGCCTGAGTCCTTTTTAGTGGAACTATTTCATGATACGCCTGGTACAAAGACGGTCGAATTAAATCGTTCATTCCTCCATCGACAATGACGAATTTTTTAAAACCGTTATCTTTCAAATATAAAACCTTGGTCACGAAAATTCCGGCATTGCCGACAATAAACCGCCCCGGCTCCATAACTATTTTAAGGCCGGTTTGCTGCAGGTACGGTAACACGGCGTTGGCATAATCTTGGGCGCTTTGGGCGCGGTCGTCTTTGTAATTAATTCCCATGCCGCCGCCGATATCTAAGTATTCTAAAACGATACCATCTTGTCGTAAAACATTTAAAAACGCAATAACTTTTTTGACGGCGTTAATGAATGGCTGGGCCGTCGTGATCTGTGAGCCGATATGGATATGCAGCCCATTGATTTTGACGAAAGGATATTTTTTTTGATTACGCAAAATCTGACGGGTGGTCCGCAAATCAATTCCGAATTTATTTTTTAATGTCCCGGTGGTGATAAAGTTGTGCGTGGCCGCCTGCACATCCGGATTGATGCGCAAAGCCGCGTTCGTTTTTTTACCAAGTTTCTTCGCGACTTTATTAATCTCTTCCAACTCCGGCAGCGACTCGACATTAAAAAATAAAATTTCTTTTTGGATGGCGAAGGCGATTTCTTCTTCGGTCTTTCCGACCGAGGCAAAGACGATCTTTTTGGGATCAGCTTTAATCGAAAGGGCTTTTTTAAATTCGCCAATGGAAACAATGTCCACCCCGGCCCCTTTGTCCAGTAATGTCTTTACGACCGCCAAATTACCGTTGGCCTTCATGGCAAAGCAGATCAAAGGATTCACCGGCGCGAAGGCCTTTTGAATCTTGGTGAAATGGTCAACGAGGGTATTGTAGCTGTACAGATAAAACGGCGTGCCAACGGCCTTGGCGATCGTACTTACCTTCACCGATTCACAGTAGAGTTCATTTCCTTTAAAAAGAAAGTCATGCATGGAGTTTTCTTTTTACCCTTTTGATTGATTTTTTTGATTCAACGGATCGTTTGGGATCGATAATTTTTTTCAACAAAGCTGGAGTCAGCAATGGATGAAATGTTTTTAACTCCTCTGCAGTCATAGCGCGCAAATTTTTGTCTTTTTCCAGTTTGTATCTTATCAGTCGGCCGACAATGGTGTGCGCGTCTTTGAATGCTATTCCTTTTTGTACAAGAACATCGGCGATGTCCGTGGCATAGAGCGTCTCGTCTTCAAGTTGAGCCGCAATATTTTTTTTATTGAATTTAACGTTCAACAAAAGTTTGGCCAAAATTTTTAATTCCTTCTGGACGATTTCAAAAGAATCAAACAGCGGTTCCTTGTCATGCTGCATGTCCCGGTTATAAGTTAAAGGAAGCCCCTTCATCATCACCAGAACATTGACGAGATTGCCGTAGAGTCTTCCTGTGTAACCCCGGATGAGTTCCAGGACATCGGGATTCTTTTTCTGCGGCATAAGAGAACTGCCGGTACAAAAACTCTCATCAATCTCAATATAATTAAATTCCTTCGTTGACCATAAAATAAAATCTTCCGCTAACCTGGATAAATGCATTCCGGTAATTGCCAGTGCGCTGAGTGTTTCAATAACGAAATCCCGGTCGCTGACGGTATAGACCGGATTGGTAGTTGGTTTAAGAATTTTAATATTTCTTTCTTTAATTACCTTTTTAACGGCGACGTTGTAGTTATGGGAATTGATGATGGTTCCAGCCAGAGCGCCGGCCCCCATGCTTAACTCTAAATTTTGTTGGATATTTTCTAAACGTCGAAAATCTTTTTTTAACATGTCTTCATAAGCGAACAAATGGTCGGATAAGTTTATCGGCATGGCTCGCTGAAGATGAGTGTATCCTGGAATCTGTAGTGCAGCATTCTTTTTTGTAAGGGCAAGAGTAAGAATACTTTTCTGAACACTCAGAATTAATTCTCGTGTTTCGAAAATATTTTCAAGACAATAAACTTTTGAATCGAACACGACCTGGTCGTTACGGGATCGACAGGTATGGAGTTTAAGCGCGACTTTGCCGACTTTCTTATCGTTTTCGAGCAAGTGTTGAATATAACTATGGATATCCTCGAATTTCGGATCAAAAATCAAAGTTTTCGCTATGATTCGGTTAAGGATTCTCCATAATCCTTGTTCTAATATTTGATATTCCCGAGATGTCAAAAGGTTGGCGTGTTTAAGAATATCAATGTGCGTGAGCGAACCCAGGCAGTCATACTCCGCCAGTTTGTAATCAAAGTGAATTGATTTAGTAAATTCTTCTGTCAGCGGATCGGTTTTTTTACTGAACCTTCCGCCCCATAATTTTGTCATATTATTCCTCACTTTTACCGAGCGACGAATCACGATCAATACGGCATTCCCCAAATTTTAATAAACCCTTCGGCCAGCTTTTGGTCGAACTTGTCTTTCGCGCCGTAGGTGGCTAACTCCTCTTTATATAAAGAGAATTTGGATTTTCGGCCAACGACCGTGCAATTACCTTTATATAGTTTTAGCCGGATGGTCCCGGTGACTTTCTTTTGTGTTTGTTCTATGTACGCGTCCAACTGGGACTTTAACGGTGTTTCCCAAAGTCCGTAGTAAATCAGTTCGGCGTATTTTTGCGCGATCAATTGTTTGTAATGCAATGTTTCCCGGTCAAGAACAAAACTTTCCAACTCGTGATGGGCCGTGTGTAAAATCGTTCCGGCCGGATTTTCATAAATCTCCCGGGATTTAATCCCGACCAATCGGTTTTCAATCACATCCACCCGGCCGATGGCATTTTTACCACCGAGTTCATTTAACTTGAAGATCAAATTGATGGGTGAATAAGACTGGCCATTGACTTTTGTTGGGACCCCTTCCTTAAATTCAACCGTAACATACGCCGGTTTATCGGGCGCCTTCTGGGGACTCACCGTCATCTGATAAATTTTTTCCGGCGGCTCGGCCCAGGGGTCTTCTAATATCCCGCATTCGATGCTGCGGCCGTAAACATTTTTGTCAACGCTGTACGGACTTTTTTTCGTGACATTAACCGGGATTTTATTGCGTTTGGCATAATCAATTTCTTCGTCCCGTGTTTTAAATTCCCAGATTCTGACCGGGGCAATCGTCTCTAATTTGGGATCAAGCAATCGGGCGGTAACCTCAAACCGGACCTGGTCATTACCTTTTCCCGTGCAGCCATGGGCAATGATCCCGGCCTTTTCTTTGTGCGCGATGTGGACCTGATGTTTGGCAATGAGCGGCCGTGATAATGCCGTTGCCAAAAGGTATTTACTTTCGTAAATGGCGTCGGCTTTTAACGCGGGAAGGATATAATCCTTAACAAATTCATCCTTTAAATCGACAACGTACGCCTTGACAGCGCCTGTCTTTAATGCCCGCGTTTTAATCTCGGCAAAATTTTCTTCCTGCCCGACATCGGCAATGACGGCAATCACTTCATAATCCTGATTTCTTAGCCATTTGATGGCGCAGGACGTATCCAGACCTCCTGAATAAGCTAAGACAACTTTTTTCATACTAATTCTCCTAAGAGTTGTATTAAAATCGCTTTCTGGATATGGAGACGATTTTCCGCCTGGTCAAAAACAATAGAATGCGGACCATCGATAATTTCATCAGTCACCTCTTCCCCGCGATGCGCCGGCAGGCAGTGCATAAAGAGGAAATCACGATGCGCCAAAAGCGCCAGATTTTTATCAATCTGAAAACCTTTAAAGGCCTCAAGTCGCTGTTGGGCTTCAGCCTCCTGCCCCATGCTGGTCCAGACATCCGTATAAATGACGTGGGCGCCGCGCACCGCATTTTGCGGTGAATTCGTAATGTCGATTTGGGCCTCGGATTGTTCCGCCAGCGAACGGGCAATGTTCACAACTTCCTTCTTAGGTTCATACCCCTTTGGAACGGCGATGTTCATATTCAATCCTAGTTTTGCGGCGCCAATCATGAGCGAATGGCAAACATTATTACCATCTCCCACATACGCTAAAGTCACTTCCGTCATTCTGTCTAATTTGAGCCGTTTTAATTTTTCTTTGATTGTCAGTAAATCCCCCAAAGCCTGGCAGGGATGAAATAAATCCGACAAACCGTTAATCACCGGGACCGTAGCGTATTTGGCTAAATCCAGCACGTCCTGATGGCAATGGGTCCGCGCCACAATGCCGTTAAGGTAGCGTGAGAGCGTTTTGGCCACATCGGCGGTGGTTTCGCGTTCGCCTAATTTGATTTCATCCGGGCCGAGATAAATACAGTTCCCCCCCAATTGCCAAACAGCGACCTCAAAGGAGACACGTGTGCGATTGGAAGGCTTTTGAAAAATCAAACCAACGGACTTCTCTTTGAGAATGTCGGTGAGGTGTCCCTTGCTTCCTTTTATCGTCTGGCCGACTTCAAAGAGGTATTCAATCTCTTGGCGATTCAAATCTTGAATGCTCGTTAGATGTTTTTTCATAATGTGTGTGCCTCCACTCCTTTTGTAGGGGTCATTTTTTTGAAAGCTTGATTAAGAACAGCAACTGCTTTATCAATCTGCTTTTTGGTGACGTTCAACGCCGGCATCAACCGCAGGACATTACCTTGGGTACAATTAATAATGAGGCCTTGCCGAAAACATTCTTCAAAAATAATCTTGCCTTCGATGGTTAGCTCTATCCCCACCATGAGACCTATCCCTCGGATTTCCTTGATGCAGGGAAATTGTTCTTTGAGCTTAGAAAGCCGTTCAAACAAATATTTTCCCATGATCTTGGTGTTGGCGAGCATTTTGTATTTTTGAATGGCCTTAAAAGTTCCCAAAGCCGCCTTACAGACCAAAGGACTGCCTCCAAAAGTCGAGGCATGCATGCCCGGCTTAAACAAATCCGCCAGCGATTTTTTGACCACCAAAGCCCCGATAGGAAGTCCACCGCCTAAAGATTTAGCTAAAGTCATTAAGTCAGGAGTGACCTGGTAATGTTTAAAACCGAACATTTCCCCGGTCCTGCCCATTCCGGTCTGGACCTCATCAAAGATCAAAAGGAGATTTCGTTCATCACAAATTTTTCGCAATTCCTGAATATAATTCAAATCGGCGACATGGATGCCGCCTTCTCCTTGAATCAATTCCAGCATGATGGCTACGGTTTTATCCGTTAGAGCGTTTTTAACGGCCGTGATATCATTAAAGGGAATTATTTTAAACCCTTCCATTAAAGGATTAAAGCCTTGCTGATATTTTTTTTGCCCCGTGGCCGATAAAGCCCCCAAGGTCCGGCCGTGAAAGGAATTTTCCATGGTGATGATCTCAAATCGGTTTCCCCGGCCGAATATCCTGGCGAATTTAATCGCGGCTTCAGTCGCCTCGGTGCCGCTATTACAGAAAAAAATTTTACCCGGGAAAGAATGTCGAATCAACTCTTCGGCTAGTTTCGCCTGGTGAATATGATAAAGATTATTCGGAATATGAATCAGTTTATCAATCTGGTCCCGGACCGCGGCCACTACCTTTGGATGGCAATGGCCGACATTGCTCACTCCCCAGCCTGGAAAAAAATCCAGATATTTTTTACCATCGATGTCAATGAGCGTCATCCCTTTGCCTTTAACAAAAATGGCCGGCATCCGGCTGTAAGTCGAAAGGATGTAGTTATCGTAATTTTTAAAGATTTCGTCTTTTTTCATTGTATTTTAATTCATCGTCATTGCGAGGAGCCTTAATGATATCACGATGGCGACGAAGCAATCTTTATAGGGATTGCTTCGCCCCTTTGGGGCTCGCAATGACTTGTGACTTCATTACTTTATGATCTGAGTTCCAATCCCTAAGTCCGTAAAAATTTCTAGTAAAAGAGCATGTTGGATGCGGGCATCAACGATGTGAGCCTTTCGGACATTACCGTTTAAAGCCGCGATACAGGCCTCCACTTTTGGAATCATTCCGCCGTCAATAATTTTATCTTTGATGAGCCCGGCAACCTCCGGGACCTTTAACGTGGAAATCAGCGATTTGGAATCATCGGGATTGCGCATGACGCCCTGCACGTTGGTTAATAAAACAAATTTTTCCGCCGCCATGGCTGCGGCAATGGCACTGGCCACCTCATCGGCGTTGATATTGTGAACCTGCTTTTCTTTACTTACGCCCAATGGAGAAACAACCGTGATGCGTCCTCGTTTCAGATGCGCTTCAATGGTTTCTTTTTCGATGGTCGTTATCGTTCCCACATAGCCTAAATCCCGCGCCGCCTTTTTTTTGATGACGTAAATGATATTTTCCTCACCCTTAAGTCCGGTAACATCACCTTTCAACTCTTTGATCTCGGAGACAATCTGCGCGTTTAATTTTTCCAGTTCTTCGCTGACGACTTTTAAGGTCGCTTTGTCGGTGACTCGAATTCCATCGTAAAACTCCGATTTGACACCGATTTCCTTAAGTCGGGTGCTGATCTGCGGCCCACCGCCGTGAATCAAAATCGTCCGGATGCCGACATAACTTAAAAAAACAATATCCTCCAGAACATTCTTTCTGATCTTATTGTCATCTAAGATGCTGCCGCCATATTTAATGACGAAGACTTTTCCCCGGAAGGCATGAATGTAGGGGATCGCCTCAACTAAAACACCAGCCTTTTTAATTATACTTTCCATTGATCCTCACATAATCCAAAGACAGGTCGCACGTATAGACCCGTGTCTGGGCTGTCCCTAAATTTAAATCGACGTTAATGTAGATATTTTTCTTTTTAAATGAACTGAATTTAATTTTTAATTGTTTCTCGGAAACATTTAGCCCCAAAGACCCGATGGCTGCCGCCACTCTTCCCCAGTTCGGATCACTGCCAAAGGCAGCGGTCTTAAAGAGGTTGGAATTCGCAATCGCCATCCCAACTCTTTTTGCCTGGGCTTCATCTTTTGCCCCCTGGACCGTGATTTCAATAAATTTAGTCCCACCTTCGGCATCCAGGACAATTTTTTTGGATAGGTCCAAACAAATGTAATCGAGGGCTTGGCAAAATTTATCAAAGTCTTTTCCAGCTTTCCTGATTTCCTTGTTTCCCGCCAGACCATTGGCCATAACGGTGACCATGTCATTGGTGCTCATGCAGCCATCAACGCTAATTGAATTGAATGATTTTTTAACGGCGTTCTTTAAAGCGAGCTTGAGCATTTTGGCATCGATGGCCGCATCGGTATTGATAAATCCCAACATGGTCGCCATATTCGGGGCAATCATTCCTGACCCTTTCGCGGTCGCACCTAGAATAACTCTTTTACCGTTTAATTCAATGGCCACGGCTGATTCTTTGATTCTAAGGTCGGTCGTTAAAATAGCATCGGCAGCTTTTCGTCCCCCGTTTTTACTTAATCCGGAGACTAAAGTCGGCGCCGCATTTTGAATTTTCAGATACGGCAATGGTTTACCGATGATTCCAGTGGACGCGACTAAGACCGCGCTGGCTGGAATATTTAATAATTTCGCAATCAAATCGGTCGTTCGCCGGGCATAGAGTAAACCGAAGTTTCCGGTAAAACAATTAGCATTTCCGCTATTGATGACGATAGCTTGAGCCCGGTTATTCCGCAATTTTTCCTTGGTGACGACCAACGGCGCGGCCACGATGGAATTTTTCGTAAAAACCCCGCGGCAGACCGCCGAAACTTCGCTGTGAATCAAAGCCAAATCTTTCTTCCCGGAACGTTTTATCCCGCACGAAATGCCGTTGGCTTTAAATCCCTGAGGCGCCGTGACACCGGCGTTTAAAATTTTCATATCAACCCCAATGTTTCCTTAAAGCCGCACATGATGTTCATGTTTTGGACTGCCTGTCCGGAGGCCCCTTTCATCAAATTATCAATCGTTGAAACCACGATCAGCATGTTCTTTTTGGTATCGAAGGAAAGTCCGATCGCGCAGTCATTGGTTCCCAAAACATGTCTGGTTTCGGGTTGTTGTCCTTCCTCCAAGATGCGAATGAAATTTTCGTTCCGATAGAATTTTTTGTAAATATCCCGGATCTTATTTAAAGATTTGGGCGTCTTGAACTGAATATAAATCGTCTCTAAAATTCCCCGGTTCATCGGAATTAAATGCGGGACAAAGGTCACGTCTACTTTAGCGCCGGCCAGCTTGGATAAGTACAATTCAATTTCCGGAGTGTGTTGATGATTTAAGATTTTATAGGCCTTGAGATTCTCGTTGACTTCGGAAAACATGAAGCCGAGGGTTGTCTTTCGTCCGGCCCCGGTCACCCCGGATTTGGCGTCAATGATGATGGAACTTATATCTTTGATTTTGGTCGCGGCAATGGGCGCTATCGCCAAGATGGCCGCAGTTGGATAACAACCGGGATTAGCAATAAGTTCGGCCTTTTTGATTTTTTCCCGATAGAGTTCCGGTAGGCCATAAACCGCTTTTTTCAAATTCTCTTTGTCTGTGTGCGCGACCTCGTAGAATTGCGCGTACGTTTTAGGATCAGAAAATCGGTAATCCCCACTCAAATCAACGACCTTTTTATTGGCCTTTAAAAGTTTGGGAGTGATTTCCATGGAGCTGGTGTGCGGTACCGCGAGGAAAAAAACATCACCGGACTTCAAGGCCTCATTGAGATTGAATTTATCGCAAAAAAGATGGGTCTTTCCGCTAAGATACGGAAAGAGTTCTTCGACCTTTCCTGTTGTTGTGTGAGCACTTACATAAGTGACCCGCACTTGCGGATGGTTTAAGAGGAGATTTAAAGCAAACTCTCCAGAATAACCGCTGATGCCTAAGATTCCAACTCTAATCATATGTTTTTCCTCGAGGTTTGAAGACTCATATCAAGAAAATTCCTCCCTGCGGTCGTCATACCTGCCTGCCGGCAGGCAGGTCTTCTTTGCTGCCCCGGCTTTCCTTTAAATTTTTTAGATGGAGCCGGGACTGTCCCAACTTCCTCTAATATCCTTTTAGAGGAAAGTTGGGGCTGTGTATGAAAGGAATTTTTAGCAGTTTAGATGATTTTGTATTCATACACTGTAAAATAAAAAACCTATCTCGTCAACTTGTTTATGGGCGAGATAGGTTTTAATTTTTGTTAAAGGGTTGTCTAATTTAAGGTTATCGTTTAACCCATTGGAATTTCTTACGTGCTCCCTTCTGCCCAGGTTTCTTACGTTCTTTCATTCTGGGGTCGCGGCTTAAAAGTTTAGACTTCTTTAAGACGCCTCGGTTATTTTCATCGGATTGTGCCAAAGCCCTGGCCAATCCTAATTTGACAGCTCCGGCCTGACCGGTTGTTCCACCACCGGAAACCGTAGCGGTAATGTCGAATTTATTAATGGCATTGGTCAAATTCAACGGAGATAGGATACTCGTCCGATCGGACTCTCTGGGGAAATAATTTTCGAAAGCCCGTTTATTGATTTGAATTTTACCCGTCCCAGGAATCAAATTGACCCGGGCGACGGAAGTTTTTCTCCGGCCGGTAGCTCCATATCGAATCATCTCAACCATGGTTTATTTAGACCTCCAAGACTGCTGGCTTTTGCGCAATATGAGGATGTTGTTCACCAACATAGACTCTTAATTTCTTAAGCATCTGATCCCCAAGTTTTCCCTTAGGTAACATACGTTGGATAGCTAATTTAAGAACCGTTGTCGGACGATTTTTAAGCATATTTTCTAAGGTAACCCTTTTTTGTCCACTGGGATAACCGGAATATCGCTGATATTCTTTATCGGTAAGTTTTTTACCGGTGACTTTTATCTTTTCGGCGTTGATAATCACAACCATGTCACCCGTATCCAGAAACGGCGTAAAAATTGGTTTGTGTTTACCCCTGAGAACACTGGCAGCTTTGGCCGCGAGCCGGCCCAGGATTTTATCTTTGGCGTCGATTAAATAGCACGCCTTTTTGATGTCTTCTTGTTTGGCGATATAGGTTTTCATCATGAAAATGTAATTGGAACAATCAGTCTTTTAAAAGTTGATTAACGAAATGGAAGTATAACATTTGACTTTGAATTGTCAAACGATTTTTTCTGGTCAGGAGGTTAATATTTTACCTTTACCAGACACAACCCATGGGCCGGTGCGGTTTTGCTGGCGGCGGCGCGGTTTTTTTGATCGAGAATTTTTTTCAGGCTGCCTTTGGGGAGTTTGCCTGTCCCGATATCCAATAAAGTGCCAACGATGTTGCGCACCATTTTATAAAGGAAGCCGTTGGCTTCAATTTCGAGAGAAATCAAGTCCCCTTTCTTTTGAATCGAAAGTCTATTAACAGTACGGATCGAGCTCATTTCTTTTTTACTTTTAGTGTTGGCGGCTTGAAAGGATTTAAAATCTTGCCGACCGACTAAGACTTTAGCTTCCCGCTTCATGTCCGCGACATTTAAGGGATAAGGAAATTGATAAACAAAATTCCATGCCTGGGCACTGGGGGCGACGCGATTAAGAATAGTGTAGCGGTAGGTTTTCTTTTTGGCACTGTATTGGGCGTGAAAAGTATTTTTGACTTGTTGGACGCGCAAAACCGAAATATCTTTTGGGAGATGATAATTCAAGGCTTTTAAAAAAGTTGATGTTGGCAGTGTTGATTTGGTTTTAAAATGGGCGACCTGGCCTAAGGCATGAACACCGCTGTCGGTGCGGCCTGAACCGATCACCCGGACGTTTTCTTTGGTAATTTTATTAAGGGCTTTTTCGATCTCCTCCTGAATGGTTCGGTTGGGCGGAATTTGGAGTTGCCATCCCTGAAAATTGGTGCCGTCGTATTCTATGATAAGTTTGATGGTACGAAGGGACATGGATTGAGAATGACAAATGTCTAATTGGATTTCATTCGGATTTTGTCATTTGACATTATTTGATGAGTTCCTCAGCAATCTGAACCGCGTTGGTGGCGGCACCTTTCCGAAGATTATCGGCCACAATCCACAGCCATAGGCCATTTTTAACAGACGGATCCCGGCGGATACGGCCGACAAAAACTTCATCTTTGCCGTCGCAATGGATCGGCATCGGATAGATGCCATTTTGAGGATCGTCCATGACAATGACACCAGAAGATTTTTTCAAAAGCGCTCGCACCTGATCTGGTGAAATGGTTTTTTGGGTTTCAATGTAGACGGCTTCACTATGTCCGTTTAAGACCGGGACCCGGACGGTCGTCACCGAGATTTTAATCTTTTTGTCATGAAGGATTTTGTGGGTCTCATGGACCATCTTCATTTCTTCTGTTGTCGAACCATCAGCATTAAAACTGCCGATATGGGGGAAAATATTGAATCGAACAGTTTGTGACATCGAAATGGGGACCTGTTCCTTGGAACCTGTTGCCCATGCCTTAAATTCGTTCTGGGCCTGTGTGATTCCTCCGCGGCCGCTACCAGATACAGCTTGATAAGTAGAGGCAATAATTCTCTTAAGCCCTGCTTTTTTTTGGATTGGGGACAAGGCGACGACCATTTGGATCGTCGAACAATTCGGGTTGGCGATGATCCCTTTATGCTTTTTGATGTCAGCGGCATTGGCCTCAGGAACAACCAGAGGGACATCTTTGCGCATACGAAAGTCAGCGCCGTTGTCAATGACAATCGCCCCGTGCTTAATGGCTACCGGAGCATATTGAACAGCCGCTCCTTTCTCCCCTTCCGTCCCGGCAAATAAGGCGATATCAATGCCTTTAAAAGATTCCGGTTTTAACTCTTCGACTTGATATTTTTCGCCATCAACAGTGATCTCGCGATTACTGCGCGCGAAAACTTTCAATTGATTGACAGGAAATTGGCGTTGTTTTAATACGCGTAGCATTTCTTCGCCAACCGCGCCGACACCGATAACAGCAACATTATAGTTTTTCATAAAATTTTTTTCCGTGACTCGTTGTTCGTGATTGAGACTGTTGAATTATTGCCTTTCGTCATTGCGAGGAACGAAGTGACGAAGCAATCTCTATTGGGATTGCTTCGCTTCGCTCGCAATGACGTAATAAATAGTCCTCAAAATGTTATTATTCAACAGTCTCAATCACGAACGACTACAAATGCTTTACCACCAAATCCCCAACCTCACTGGTCGAATATCCCATTTTCCCAGCAGCTAAATCTTTAAGATATTTGAGGACAACAAATTTTACTGAGTTTTCGATCATCCCGGCCGCTTTATCTTCGCCGAGTTGTCGTAAAAGCATGGCAGCAGCGCAAATCGCCGCCAAGGGATTGATAACATTTTTGCCCGTATATTTTGGGGCCGAACCGCCAATCGGCTCAAACATGGACACGCCTTGAGGGTTGATGTTCCCACCAGCGGCAATGCCCATCCCTCCTTGAATCATAGCGCCAAGATCCGTAATGATATCGCCAAACATATTATCGGTGACAATCACGTCAAACCATTCCGGATTTTTGACAAACCACATCGTGGTGGCGTCCACATGCGCGTAATCGGTGGTGATGTCCGAATATTCTTTGCCGACTTGCTGGAAAGTTCTTTCCCATAAGTCCCAGGCAAAGGTCAACACATTGGTTTTACCACAGAGGGTCAATTTCTTCTTTTTACCGAATTTTTTGGTGTATTCAAAGGCATAACGGATACAGCGCTCAACTCCTTTTCGGGTATTATGCGAGATTTGGATTGCGATTTCATTTTGTGTTCCTTTGTCTTTAAATTCGCCCAGCCCTTTATAAAGACCTTCGGAGTTTTCACGAATTACTGTAAAATCAATGTCTTCTGGCTTTTTGTTTTTGAGTGGACAAAAGCGTTCATCAAAAAGTTGAACAGGTCGAAGGTTAATATATTGGTCCAAATCAAATCTTAGCCGCAGTAAGATCCCCTTCTCTAATATACCCGGTTTGACGTCCGGATGGCCGATGGCCCCAAGAAAAATGGCGTCGAATTTTTTCAAATCATCAACCGCTGAATCCGGAAGCACCTCTTTGGTTCTTAAATATCTTTCCCCGCCAAAATCAAAAGTAACTGTTTCTGGTTTAAACCCGCACCTCTGGGCAACGGCTTCGAGGACTTTTAATCCCTCGCGAACAACCTCGGATCCAGTCCCATCTCCAGGGATGATGGCGATTTTGTAATGTTTCATTTTATTAATTTGCTTCCCGTCATCCTGAGCGAAGGATCTCTAAAAGATTCTTCGCTCGCCTACGGCGGACTCAGAATGACTTTAATTTTTAAATTTTTTAACGATTACTGTGGCATTGTGTCCGCCGAACCCAAGAGAATTGGACAAAGCAACGTTAACCGTGAATTTGCGGGCGGTATTGGGAACATAATCCAAATCACATTCCGGGTCAGGTGTCTCATAATTGATTGTCGGTGGTACGATATCATCCAAAACAGCTTTGACGCAGGCAATGAATTCAACACCACCGGCCGCTCCCAGTAGATGCCCGGTCATGGATTTGATGGAACTTACTGGGACTTTCTTGGCCTTTTCTTTAAAAACTTTTTTGATTGCCAAGGTTTCAACTTGGTCATTTAATTTTGTTGAGGTTCCATGGGCATTGATATAGGAAATATCTTCCGGCTTTAAACTGGCGTCTTTAATAGCCAGTTCCATAGCTGACGCCGCGCCGGATCCGGTATCATCCGGCGCCGTCACATGAAAAGCATCCGAGGTGCGTCCGTAACCGACCATTTCCGCTAATATGTGAGCCCCTCTTTTCTTGGCTTGCTCGAGTTCTTCTAAAACAACAATTCCGGCCCCTTCCGCCATGACAAAACCATCGCGGTTAAGGTCAAAAGGCCGGCTGGCTTCTTCCGGGGGGTCATTACGGATGGATAAGGCCTTAAGGGCTGTAAATCCACCCACCCCTAAAATGGTAGTGGCGCTTTCGGTCCCACCGGCAATCATAATATCAGCATCGCCGTATTGAATAAACCGGAACGCATCCCCAATGGCGTTGGTCGCTGTGGCGCAGGCCGTGGAGACACAGGTACTGGGACCCTTAGCACCGGTAACAATGGAAACTTGTCCGGCTGCCTCATTAACGATTAGTTTCGGGATAAGAAACGGAGAAATACGATGGGGTCCTTTTCGCAGATAATTGGTGAATTCTTCTTCCATGGTCCGTAGGCTGCCGATCCCTGACCCGATAATAACTCCGATACGATTCAGGTCAAGGTTTTTAAAGTCGAGCTTGGCATGGCCGACAGCCTCGTTGCTGGCAACGACCGCATATTGAACGAATTCCGAAAGATGCCTGGCCTCTTTGGTGGAGAAATGGTCAAGGGCATGGTAGTCAATGATGTTTCCGCAAATTTTACAGTCAAATTGGCTGATGTCAAAATGCGTGATGGGACGGATGCCGCTTTGCCCGGCTAATAGCGCCTTCCAAAATTTTTCGGCTCCGCTACCAACGGGAGAAATAACTCCCATACCGGTGACAACCACTCTTCTTTTATTCATAGCTAAAAATAGTTTTGCCCCGATTTAATAATCGGGGCAAAGAATAATCAATGAAATAATGTTAACACAGTTATTTATTGACGGTTTTAGTCTCAATGTACTTAACGGCGTCACCAACGCAGGCCATTTTTTCGGCATCTTCATCAGGGATTTCGATATTGAATTCCTCTTCCAAGGCCATAATGAGTTCAACGGTATCCAGTGAATCCGCGCCTAAATCATCAATGAACGATGCCTGGGCTGTGACCTCTTCCGGCTTAACACCTAATTGCTCTGCGATAATGGACTTAACCTTTGATTCGATTTCTGATGCCATGTACACGCCTCCTTTTTGTCCTGCCGGTTCCATTTATTAAATTCCCATTCCTCCATCAATGAGGATTGTTTGCCCAGTAATATAATCAGCTTGGTTAGAAGCGAGAAAAACACATACGCCAGCTACATCCTCCGGTTTTCCGAACCGGCCGAGAGGGATATTCTTTAAGATTATTTCTTGGGTCTTTTCTCCAAGTTTATCGGTCATCTCTGTCTGGATGTATCCGGGTGCAACCACATTAGCGGTAATACCGCGGGAAGCAAATTCGCGGGCCACCGATTTAGTAAATCCGATGATACCCGCTTTACTGGCCGCATAATTGGCCTGCCCCACATTTCCTATTATGCCAATGATCGAAGCTACGCTGATCACTTTGCCTTTTTTGGCCTTCAGCATAGCCTTGGTGACTGTCTTGGTGCAGTTAAAGACGCCTTTGAGGTTGACGCGGATAACGGCATCCCAGTCGTCTTCTTTCATTCTTGGTAAAATATTGTCTCTGGTGATGCCAGCGTTGTTAACTAATATATCAATGGTCTTATGTTTGTCAAGAATTTTATTGACCATTTCTTCGACTTTTTGCGCATTGGTGACATCGCAGGCAAAAGGTTGGGCTGAAAATCCCTGGGTAGTCAGCTCCTGGCTGAATTTATCAGCCAGCTCCTGGTTAGTACCGCAGACAACAACGGTTGCTCCCTCTTGAGCAAAGGTTCGGGCAATGGACTTTCCAATTCCCCGGGTTGAACCGGTGATAAGCGCCACCTGATTTTTTAATAACATAAATCTAATCGTAGTAGGGGTAAGTTAAATACGCCGGTATAATAACAGTCGTAAGTAATATTGCAAGAAAAAAAGAAAGAATCAGAAAGTAAGAACAATTCATCCTGTTACTGGAGGGAATTACCCCAACTCTAATATATGCAATCTATGGAAGAATTTTTAGAGAAACTCAACTTGAACGTTGATGATGCCTTTTTGGGTAGGGCTTAAGAGAGCGAAGGCGCGCTCGGTCAGGTCAACGATTCGTCCAGCTCGGACAAATCGTTCATGGGGTCCACGATCATTGACGCGGACAATGATTGATTTACCATTTTCAAGGTTAGTAACCTTGATCATACGATCAAAAGCCACTCCCCACATGGCACAGGTTAGGGCATTGTCATCAAAGGTTTCATTATTAGCGGTCGTTTGCCTGATGCCCGGAGAACTCTTCGAATAGAATGAAGCGGTCCCGTTACGAGTAAATTTTCCGGTTGGGGCGGCGTCCAATTTACCGGCTTTCGCTCGTGGGAAAAGGCTCATGAGGATAACCAGGATAGTTATAAAGGTAATGCGTTTGATTTTCTTTGTCATGCTGACCTTTTTATACTGAGTTGTGATAGTTAGGACTGCCCTTGTATTTTTTTAATTGATTGTGGTTAAAAAATAAGGGCTGTAAGTGGTCAAAGAATAACATATGATAAAACAAGCGGCAAGAAAAATTATTAAATGGAAAGTTCATAACTACTTGAAAGCAAGCTATTTAAAATTGACGCTAAAAAATTATAAAAATAAAAGTCCAATTTTGGCGTAATCATTCACCATTTCAAGTCTGGAATAAGTTCCAAAACCGATTGTCTGACAAAATCACGGTGCTGAAAATCACGGTGGAGTATCTTTCCATTCCAAACAATGATATCCAAATCAATGGTCCTTGATCCAGACTTGATGGGAGTCTTCTTTCTCCCCATGGATATCTCAATTTTTTTCAGATATTGCTTAAAATTCGGATAGTCCAGTTCTGTTTTGACTAAAAGAGCACCATTTAGGAAATTGTCTTGCTCTTTTAGTCCTATGGGGGCGGTTTGGATGAGTGGTGATTTGGCAATGATCAGATGTTCTTGGGATATGAGTTTTTGGGCCCGAGCAATGTTTTCAACTGGATTGATGTTGGAGCCTAAACCGACAACGGTGGTGTTCATGCGGACTTCTCGAAAAAATAATATATACTAACGTTGCGCTGAAACTTCGACCGATACAGACTTGGCAAATCGCAGTGCCAGAGGTTTATCCACCCGAACATTAGCACGTAAGACTTTTTTATTTTCCATAGCAATATTGAGGATTAAATCCGCCAGTTTCTCTAAGAGAAGAAAGTTAGAAGTCTCTACTTCCCTGATGATTTTTTTGGTGATGGTCTTGTAATCAAGCGCGTGTTTGATATTGTCCGTGGCAATGGCCTTTTGGGAATCGTATTCCATGGTGACATTGATGATGACGTCTTGTTTCTCGACTCTTTCCCAATCGTAGATACCGATAATGGTGCGCAGATGCAAATCGGTGATACGGATAGTGGCTATTTGATTTTTCATATCAGGTTTTCTCCGCCATCTGTGTAAATAACCTGGCCGGTAATGAATTCATTTTCAATCAAAAACCGCAGCGTTTGGGTGATATTGAGAACCTCCCCTTTTTGTTTTAAAGGAATTTGAGTGGCCAACCGGTTAAGATAAGTGGTTGGCTGCCCTTTGGGTGGAAGGATAAGTCCGGGGGCAATGGCATTGACTCGAATTTTAGGTGCCAGTTCAATGGCGGAAAGCTTGGTCAAGTCTTCTAAGGATTTTTTTGATAGCAGGTAGGTAATATGCGAGGTTTTATTTTTGGCGACGTTCGTATCGAGGATATTGATGATTTGGCCTTGATTGCAAAGTCGGGCAAATTCGCAGGTCAAAATAAACGGCGCTTTAAGGTGAATGGCAAAATGGTAATCGAGGCGTTGCAGGTCTTTGATGGTTAATTTTGATTTTTCAAAGACCGAGGCGCTGTTGACTAAGACGTCAAGATTGGGGAATTTCTTTTTAACCTGGCCGATGAGTTTCAAAGATGGGTCTTCTTTAGATAAATCACAGCGGAAAAGTTCACAAGTCACTCCGATTTTTCGGATGGTATTGACCGTCACCTGGGCTTCTTTTGGGGAGGTGTGATAATGTAAAGCAATGTCATATCCCAGGCTGGCCAAATCCAGGGCAATGGCCTGGCCGATTCGCTTGGCGCCACCGGTGATTAAAGCTGCACTTGCTTTCCTTAACATTTTTTTAGAGATGACTATTTAATGAGACTTAGGAATTCGGAACGGGTTGAGATTTCTCTCCTGAACGCGCCCAACATGCAGGACGTTTTCATAACGGAATTCTGTTTTTCAACGCCGCGCATCATCATACACAGGTGCTGGGCTTCGATGACGACTGCGACCCCGGAAGCTCCAACCGCTTTCATGATGGTTTCGGCGATTTGTTTGGTCAGATTTTCTTGGACTTGGAGGCGGCGGGCAAAGACATCGACAATTCTGGCAACCTTGGAAAGACCGATGATTTTTCCTTTGGGTAAGTAGCCGACATGACATTTGCCGAAGAATGGCAACAGGTGATGCTCGCAGAGCGAGTACAATTCAATATCCTTGACGATGATCATCTCATCTGTGTCGGAGTTGAAGACCGCGCCGTTGATGATTTCTTGAAGGTCGAGTTTGTAGCCGGCCGTAAGATAGTCCATGGCCTTGGCCGCCCTCTTGGGGGTGGTTTTAAGTCCCTCGCGGTTGACATCTTCACCGATATTTTGGAGTAATTTCTTGTAAAGTAATTCGAGTTCTTCCATGATGGTGTGCATCATAACACATAGGTTTTTTTCTGTCAAACTTGAGCGGTGTGGTATAATATCGCGTTTTTGCGACAGGCACCTTGAAAAGACTGGAGAAGGCTATGAAGCCAAGTGTTGATTATCATATGCACACACCTTTGTGCGGTCACGCCGAGGGCGAACCAAAACTTTATGTTGAACATGCCATCAAGATGGGTTTAAAGGAAATAGGTTTTTCCGATCATGCTCCTCTTGTCTCTCATCGAGACCCGAGTATTACGATGGATTTCGATGAACTCCCCAAATATTACGCCATGGTTGAAAAGGTGCAAAAGAATTATCCACAGCTGACCATCAAAATGGGAGTCGAAGCGGATTTTATTCCGGGGTATGAAGATAAAACCAAAGAAATTTTGGCGGATTATTCGTATGATTATGTGATCGGATCGGTTCACTTTATCGGTAAATGGGGTTTTGATGATCCGGCCCAGCGGCAGAGGTGGCAGGCCCATGATATTAATGAGGTTTATCGGGATTATTATGCCCTTTTATGTCAATGCGCCGAGTCGCGGATGTTCGATATCATGGCCCACGTGGACTTGGTTAAAAAATTTGGCCATCGGCCAACCGAAGACATGACCGATGAAATCAAAGAAACCGCCAAAGTTTTTAAAAAATCCGGTATGGCGGTTGAAATTAATACTTCGGGTTTACGCAAGCCTGTCAAAGAAATGTATCCAGCGGCTACAGCTCTAAAAATCTACTGCGAGGCCGGAGTCCCGCTTACCTTTGGATCGGATGCTCATACGTCCACAGATGTCGGCCGTGATTTTGACAAGGCTTTAACCATGGCCAAAGAAGTTGGATATAAAGAATATGTAGTGTTTAAGAAGCGAAGAATCGAACGAGTGATAAAACTATGATCAAAATCATCGGCATCGACCATGTCGCCATCAACGTTCGTGATATCGATAAAGCGGTTGAATTTTACACGAAAGTGATCGGATTAAAGATAACCGAACGCGAGCCGTCTAAGCCCGGTATTGAATATTTTTTGGATTGTGGTCCTTCCTTGATTGGTATTATTCAAGCCAAAGATTTGGACGCAAGTCACCTTTTCGCGAATGAAGGTTTGGGCGCCAACCATTTTTCCTTCCGTGTTCATTCCAAAGATTTCGATGCCATGATCAAAAGGTTGGAAGAACATCACGTTAAAATCGAATTCGCCAAGAAGCGCGAAAAATCCTGGTCGCTGTATTTTTATGATTTGGATGGCAACAAACTTGAAATCACGGCCTGGCCTTTGGCAGACCAAATGCCGCCGGAATTATGTAAGAAAGGAGTTTACAATGCCAGCACCGAAAGTTGGAGCTACAGCTCCTGATTTTAATGTCCCAGCGAGTAACGGCAAGAATATTGCGCTAAAAGATTTTAAAGGTAAAAAAAACGTTGTGCTTTATTTCTACCCCAAAGACGACACGCCTGGCTGTACGGTTGAGGCCTGCGAATTCCGAGATGGTATCAAAGAGATGGAGAAAGTTGACGCGATTGTTTTGGGTGTGAGTCCCGATGGCGTGGCCTCTCATGAGAAATTTATTACGAAATTTAACCTCCCCTTTATCCTTTTAGCGGATGAGGATAAAAAGTTATGTCAGGATTACGGCGCTTGGGTTGAAAAAAGTACGTACGGCAAGAATTATATGGGAGTTGCCCGCACGACGTTTATCATCAATAAGGAAGGCCAGATCGCCCACGTCTTTTGCCAAGTCAAACCCAATGGGCATCAGGCGGAAGTTTTGGAGATATTGAAAACTCTTTAGTCAATTTATCAGTTAACTGATGAATTGGTTTTTTTGAGTTGAACGGACAAATAAAAAGCTTCGCAATATTTTTGTAGACTTGATAAAGATACATCGTATTCTTTTTTTTCGAATAGCCAGTCACAAATAACTTCCCGCAGCCGTACAATTTCCTTAAGCGAACGTTTCCCCGATTGAGCCGTTATCGTTAAGTCAATGAGTTCTATGGATCTTATCAGAGCATTCTCTCTACTGAATGGTTCATTTTTTTCGTTCCAATGCCTTGCCCGTGAAATCTCACTCCCAACATGGCCAATTTGTTCAGCAAAAGAGAATTTTGACCAGCGTTCGATGGTAATCATATTATTCCAATAGATTGTTCACAATAGCACTGACTTGCTTTTGTAAATTCTTATCCTGGATTTCTATGGATCGATTGCCTTGATTCGGTAGTATATTGA
>Ga0247727_10001237_pt1 | contig 61823 bp, 65 predicted proteins | sample WisWelCaveWW1625_FD_202498 | JGI IMG/M metagenome (GOLD analysis project Ga0247727, IMG submission 202498) | Biofilm microbial communities from Wishing Well Cave, Virginia, United States - WW16-25 | ecosystem: Environmental > Aquatic > Deep subsurface > Groundwater > Cave microbial mat | place...
GCAAACGCCGGGATGGTCACCGAGGTGCCCAGCGACGTGTAATCGGAGCCCGCCGTCGCCGTGCCGTTCACCGTGTAGGTCACTGTCAAACTCGACGTCGTGCTGCCGGTGCGGCTGATCGTGAAGGTACCGGTGTCCGTGCCCGGCTCCGAGGCGCTGGCGTCCGTCGCGCTGATCGTCACTGCCGGCAGCGCGGTATCATTGTCCGCAATCGTCACCGTCGCGGCGCTGGGGATGCCCACGGTGTAGGCGGCATTGCTAGCCAGCGTCACCACGACCGTCTCACTACTTTCGACGGTCGTGTTGTCAATCGGGGTAACAGTCCGAGTTGCGGAAGTCGAACCCGCCGCGATGGTCACCGAGGTGCCCAGCGAGGTGTAATCGGAACCGGCTGTCGCCGTGCCGTTCACAGTATAGTTCACAGTCAAACTCGCCGCCGTGCTGCCGGTACGGGTGATCGTAAACGTGCCAGTGTCTGTGCCCGGTTCCGAGGCGCTGGCGTCGCTCGCGCTGATGGTCACTGTCGGCAGCGCCGTGGTTCCTGCCTGAGTAGCGGTAAACGTCTTGCCGGCAATCGTCATCGTCCCGCTGCGGGAACTGGAACTGGTATTGGCGGCTACCGAATAGGAGACAGAGCCATTGCCTCGGCCACTGGCGCCGCCCGTGATGGTGATCCAACTGGCGTTGCTCGCGGCTGTCCAACTACAGCCATTGTCCGTGGAAACGCTGACACTGCCAGTGCCACCACTGGCCGTATAGGAAGCGTTAGTGGGAGAAATGGTATAGGAGCAGTTCTTGGCTGCCAGAATGTCAGTGGGCCAAACCAGATACAACAGCCCACATAGCAATGCGGAAGCATATCTCAAATGGGATTGAATTCCATTGACAAACCCGACTGGGGGCCTTGCAACTTGGCTAAAACACTTCATGGTGCTTCTCCCTTCCCTCACAATTATATACAAAGTAGTTTGTTCGTTTCAACGGTAACTCTAGCGGCTGCGTTTCTGCCGATCGGGACACGAGTTGGGCAATTTTCCCAAGCAGGAGGTCCAGTTCGAGAGGTTTTAGCATGACTGCGCCTACGTTCGGGGCCAGGGGATGCAGAGACTGATCCGGTTGAGCGGTAATCATCACGATCGGCAAAGCGGGATGCATCGCCAACAGGTCCTGCGCCAGCTCCCAGCCGTTCTCCTCCTGAAGGTTGACGTCCAAGAGGGCGATATCGGCAGGATTTTCACTCGCGGCTCGGCGAGCTTGTCCCCCATTGGCGGCAGAGATGACGGCGTAATTTTCCACCGTCAGTAAGCGCGCCAGTGCTTCACGAACGGGCACTTCGTCATCCACTAGCAAGACACGTTTCTGTTTGTTCATACTCTTTTGTTGGCAGGGGCAAACATTGCCCACCACCGCGGATAGACCATAGCCATGGGCGTGCCACTGATAGACTCATTCCAAGGGATACGCTGACTCAACGAGTTACGCCGATTCTGTTCTCCAAGGCACTGACATGTTGGCAAATCGGTTGCCGCAGTGTGGAAAGTGGCTTTCCCATTCACAGCCTTTCCGCTTTCAACATCGGCAGCCCGGAGGTATTGTGGATTGGCCCCATGAAGTCGCGGAGACAGATTGTCAAAGCCGGCCTGATCTTGGCCGGACTGGTGACGGCGGTTGTGGTCGGTGTGGCGGCGGCCAGGGTCTGGAACACGATTGCAGAGGTCGAGCATCTGGAGGCGACCCTCAGACAAGTCGCCCGAGAGGCTGTGTACGCCCGCCAAGCCCAGCAGCAGTACGACGGGATCGCGGTCGAGTTGTCTCGGGAGGTTGAGGAATTGAATCGGCTCCTCATGAGCTTCGTGGCAGAGGATTCCCCCCGGATAAGACAGTCTATTCAGCAGCGCAGTCGCCGATTATCCGCCTGGACTCAGGATCAGAAGTCCACTGTGATCCGAGCGAAAACCCTCACGACATCCATCACGTTTAACGTTGTTGGGTTGATGCGGAAAATCGAGAAGTCGTTTTTGAACTACTCACAGAAAGAGGAGCAACTGCTCGCTGTCGATCGGAATGCCGGTAACGAATCCTTGCTCCGCCGCTGGGCTGAAGCCAATTCGGCTTCGCAAGAACTGCTGGCGTTGGCGGGTGAAGCCCAGGCCAACGCCAAAGCGATTGAGCTGTTCCTGACCGGCTCCAGCAAATGGTCGCCGCAACTGAGAGGGCTGGTGACGGAATGGCTTCCGCTATTGACCCGGGTGCTGCTCCTGGCGGCATCACTGACTGTGCTTACATTGGGCGGGATTCTGGCCTTAAGCTTTTACCGTCTCATGGTGGCACCCCTGCGCACGAAAGTTCTCCAAAGTGATGCCATCATCGAACGGCAGAAGAAGCTCGCCCACCTGGGTGAGTTGGCCTCCGGGTTGGCACATGAGATTCGAAATCCACTCACCGCCATCAACGCCCGCCTCTTCACGCTCCAGCGGGTTCTGCCGGAAGAAACGGAAGAAGCCAACGATGCCCGGATCATCCGCGAAGAGGTCCGGCGACTGGATCGGATCGTCCGCGATTTCTTGGATCTGGCTCGGCCGCGCGATCCCCAACGGGCCCCGATGTCCGTGAGCGACCTGCTTCGCGAGGTGCGCGAGTTCCTCAGTCCCTCCTTGCACAAACAGGGGTTGAAACTGAAATGGGAGACGAACGCCGATGCGCAAGTCAGTGCCGATCGCCAGCAATTGAAACAAGTGCTGATCAATCTGATTCAAAATGCCGCCGATAGCATGGGCGACTCGGGAACGGTCACACTCCGGACCAGCCGTGACCGTCGAGAGCTGGAGGGGCAGGCCACCGACGCGCTGGTGATTGAAGTCGAGGACACAGGGCCGGGGATACCGGAACAGATTCACGACAAACTGTTCGATCCGTTTTTCAGCACCAAGGACGGGGGCACCGGCCTCGGCCTGCCCATTGCCAAGAAAATCCTGGTCCAGCACGGCGGAGACCTGGAGTTTGTGCCCGATTCACCAGCGGGCGCGACCTTTCGCATCATCCTGCCGCTGGGCCAGACCGCCGCACACCGACATGCCGAAAATCCTCATCGTTGAAGACGATCGAGACCTGGCCGACTCGCTGGCCCATGCGCTCAAGGCCGTCGGCCACCGCGTGGACACCGTGACCGAGGTCGCGACGGGCATCCAGCAGGCGATCCAGGAAACGTACGACGTCGTGGTGACGGATCTGCAATTCACCCGGGAGCGCATCGGGGGACTGGAATTGATCCAGCAGCTACACGCCGCCAATCCCCTTCTGCCGATCATCCTGATGACGGCGTATCCCAGCACGCAAACCGTCATCGAGGCCACCAAGTACGGCGCGCACGAGTACATCCCCAAAGGCGCGGACACCATCGAAGCATTGTTGCCGGCCATCGAACGCGCCGTGGAGCGAACACGCCCACCGAAAGAAACCGAAGTGCTGTCGGTCGAGTCGCTGATTCAGGATTCCATCGTCGGCAACAGCCCGGCGATGCGGGAGGTTTATAAAGCCATTGGCCGTCTGTCGCGCGCGCCGGTGACCGTGCTCATCCGTGGCGAAACCGGCACCGGCAAGGAACTGGTTGCCCGCGCCCTGCACAGCCACAGCGACCGCGCCAAGCAGCCGTTCATCCCCGTCAACTGCGTCGCCATCCCGGAGACGCTGTTGGAAAGCGAGTTGTTCGGCCATGAGCCGGGGGCGTTCACGGGCGCCATCGCGCGCCGCATCGGCTGCTTCGAACAGGCCAACGACGGCACGATCTTCCTCGACGAGATCGGGGATATGACCCGCAACACACAGGCCAAGCTGTTGCGGGTGCTGCAGGACAAGACGATTCAGCGGCTCGGGGGACGGGAGACCATCTCTGTCAATGGCCGCGTGGTGGCCGCCACCCACTGCAATCTGGAGGAAGCCATCCGCGACGGGTCCTTCCGGCAGGACCTCTACTACCGGCTGAGCGTGGCGGTCATCCATCTTCCGCCGTTGCGGCAGCGCTTGGATGACATCCCCGACCTGGTGACGTTCTTCGTGCAGCGCCACGGCGCGGACCTTGGCTCGCCGAACGTTCCCATCGCTAAAGAGGCGATTCAGGACCTGCAACAGCACAGTTGGCCGGGCAACGTGCGGGAACTGGAAAACGTCGTTCGCCGCGCCCTCAACCTCGCCCTCGGTCACACCATCACCCGCCCGGTCATCCGCGAAGCACTTGCCCAGGCCGTGCCTCGCGCGGCCCCGTCCCAACCGATCGGTGACTACCTGGCCGATCTGCTGGATCGCGCCGAGAAAGGCACGATGGAAAACGTGCAAGCCGCCATGGTGTGGGACCTGGAGAGAGAACTCTACGCACTGGCGATCCGCCGCTCCAAAGGCAATCAAGCCCTGGCGGCGCGATGGCTGGGTGTCTCCCGGCCGACAATGCGTGAGAAGCTCCGTCTCTACCGCTTGGCGTCTCGCGCGGACGACGAGACGGATAGTCAGTGAACAGGCTCCGCCGCCGCCTCAGACTTCACTTCCGATAATCGTCGGCCGTTCGTTCCCGCATGATTGTTCGGCAGCGGGACGATGCCCAGTCGCAGGGCCGTTTGGGCGATCTGCTGGCGGTGTTTGACCACGGCCGGATGGGAGATGCCCAATTTGCGCGCGATCTCACGTGCCCGGTAACCTTGGGAGAGATAGTCGAGGATTTGTTGCTGGCGAACCGTCAGCCGCTTGGTCAACGCCGAAACAATGTCGCGCGCACTGACATTGCCGAACACCCCGCCCGCCGCCCCATCGCCATTGTATCCGTAGGGGGAATGATCGCTGTCATCCGGCTCATACGGCAGCCGGCCGCGCCGCTTGTGGGAATCGACACTCCGGCCTCGCGCGAGGTAGTTGCGCAGGTAGTATTGGCAGTTCTGCAAATACCAACTCGTGGTCTGGTTGGGTCGCCGTTCTTCCTGCAGCCACAGATGAATCGATGCCTCTTGCATCAAGTCATCTCGGACTGACCGGTCAGGCGTCAGCCGCGCCACGATCTTCCGCAGGACCTCCTTGGTCCGTAAATCATCAATAAGCATTGGTCCCTAGCCCCTTCTCCATTTTTCCCCCCAAGCAACGAGACCTGAGAGTCGGTTACTGGTCGGTAGTATTGCACCATTACCACCCCCTTTGTCCATCAAAAAAAAGCCGCCAAGCTTGTAAAACCCTAGCCTGCGGGGCGATTCATCCTACCAGGTCCGGCTTTGGTAGCGCAACGCAAGTTCCTGATAGTGCTGTTTCTGCAACTCCCCTACGAACCGGGAGGGACGCTGAAAGCCGCCGGCCTCCCCGCCCGTCATCCGAAACAACGGATACACCAGGTACAATTCGTCCTTGGCCCGCGTCACCGCCACGTAAAACAGCCGGCGCTCCTCCTCCTCGCCTTCGAGGCCGTCCAGCGCGCGCGACAACGGAAACATCCCGTCGCACAACCCGATCACAAACACCGCCGCCCACTCCTGACCTTTTGCCTGATGGACGGTGCTGAGCCGGACGAATTCCTGTTCGCTCGATGAAATCAGGGACGCGTCGTCCGCCTCCAGATTCGTCAGCAGTGCCAACTGACTCAAAAATTCCTCGACCGACTCAAACTGCTGGCCGAACGACGCGAGCTGGTGCAAGTCCTCCAGCCGCGCCCGCGCGTTGGGATATTTCGCTTTCAGGTACGACTCGTACCAGCCCTCGATCACCAACTCGACCATGTCGGCCGCTTTCAGCGGCGGCTTCAACGCCCGCAACTGATTCAGCGTCGCCGCGCATTGTTTCCAATCGTTGACCGCCTTCTTCGGCACGGCGCGGTTGGTTTCCGGCAATTTTCCGCCCGCCACCAATACGGAATGAAACTCTCCCCACAACTTGCCGGCCGTGGCCGCCCCCACCCCGCTCAGCAGCCGGGCGATCCGCTGGAACGACAGCTCGTCGTGCGGATTGGTCGTCACCTTCAGGAAACACGCCACGTCCTTGATGTGCGCCTGCTCGAAGAACCGCAGGCCGCTGGTGATCACAAACGGGATGTTGCGCTTCGTCAGTTCCATCTGCAACTCCATCGCGTGATAATGCGCCCGATAGAGCACCGCCATGTCGTTGAGCGCCACGCCCTCATCCCGCAATTCCAACATCCGCTGCGCCACGAACTGCGCCTGCTGATTGGAATCGGCGCAAGCCACCAACCACGGTTTCGCCCCGCCTGTGCGCACCGGGGTCAACGTCTTGGCAAACTGATGGACGTTGCCCTTGATCGCGTCGTTGGCCAGTGCGAGCACGCCCGGCACGCTGCGGTAGTTGACCTCGATCTTGAACGTCCGCGCGCTCGGATACCGCTCGGGGAAGCTCAGGATGTTCCGGTAATCCGCGCCGCGCCAGGAATAGATCGACTGCGCGTCGTCGCCAACCACCATCAGGTTGCGATGCAACATCGCCACCGCGTCGATCAGGTCCGCTTGAATCTTGTTCGTGTCCTGATACTCGTCCACCAGCACATGCAGGAACTGCTCCCGGTAACGCTGGACCACGTCGCCGTGCATTCGGAAAAGCTCCAGCGTTTTCACCAGCAGATCGTCGTAATCCATCACGCTGGCGTCACGTTTCCGCTGTTCGTACACCACGCGCAGCTTGTTGATCGGCTCGGCGAGATGCGCAAAATAGTCGTACTGCTCGGCCAACACGCGTTCGATGATGCGCTCAGTGTTGAGCGACAGCGAATAAATCTCCGCCAGCACGTCGCCCTTGGGAAACCGTTCCTCGCGGGTGTCGATCTTCGCGTCGGCGATGCAGGTGTCGAGCAGGTCCTTCTGGTCTTCGCGGTCGAGAATGGTGAAATCGTTGGCGTAACCGATCAGCTTCGCGTGCCGCCGCAGGATGCGATTGCCGATGTGATGAAACGTCCCGCCCCAGATCGACGAGATGTCCGTCGGCAACAACCCTTCCACCCGCCGCAGCATTTCCCGCGCGGCCTTGTTGGTGAACGTCAGCAACAAAATCCGGCCCGGCTCCACACCGTGCTCGACCAGCCACGCGACCCGGTAGGTCAACGTCCGCGTCTTGCCGCTGCCCGCCCCCGCGATCACCAGCATCGGCCCGTCGCCGGCCGTCACCGCCGCGTACTGTTGCTCATTGAGTTCCTTGCGGTAATCAATGTGCAAATCCCGCGGCGCATGGGCCGGATGCAGGATGTACTCGCGACTCGTCACAAGGCCATCACCAACACCACCACCATCACCGCGCTCAACCCCGCCATCAACCCCGCCGGCATGAATTTCTTCGACTTGGCAAACCGCACCCCCATGATCACCGTCAACGCCACCGCAATCCCGGTCGCCGTCGTCAGCCCGATCCGGCGCCCGTCCCACATCGCCAGCCCGCAGAGAATCAACAACACCCCAAACGTCAGCCCCGAGTACACCGACGCCTTGCTCCGCGCCTTCACCCAGCCCATCACCCCGCCCAACAGCACCACCGCCGCATACACCCACACCATCAGCGCCGTGATTTGCATGGGCGGCACACTACCGGATGCGAGGGGAACTTGTCGAGTCGGACAACCACTACGGGACAATCTTCACGCGATAGAACCGGCTCGATTCAACCGCTGCATCGGAGTCCGTGACCTGCTCGATCAATCCGCTGCCCGCCACCACCGTCGGCAACTCCGTCCACAACCCTGCCGGCAGGTCGGGCGCGTATTCCACCCGGTAGCTCTTGCCGAGCACCGTCGGGAAACGAATCACCGCGCCAACCTCGTCGAGCGTAACCGACACCACGCGCAGCACGCTGCCGGCAGCCTTGGGGTGTGTGCCCGCCGTGAACTCCTCCGCGTTGGTCTCGCCGTCGCCATCGTCATCAGCGCCCGCCACGGCCGTCGTGGCGCCGCCGAAATAAAACTGCTCCCACCAGTCCGGCAGACCGTCGCCATCGGTGTCGGTGACGCTGCACCCGCCGCCGCTGTCCGCGCAACTGGGGCCGGACACGAACAGCGACCAACACTCCAGCGAGCCTGTGCCGAAGAAGCCGGCCATCTGTAAGGTCCAATTGCCGTTCACCGTTGCTCCGGTCAGGCCGATGAAGTTTGACAACACTCCGTCCGGCCGAAACGTGCCGACGAACGGCGGGCTGCCGGCGGAGATCGGCGTGCCGGCGGCATCGTCGAACGTCGTGCGGCTGCTGTCGGGGTCGCACGCCGTGCCGAAGTCCTCGCCGCCGCTGCCGTTGCTGACCGAGAGCGGTACGGTCGTGCCGTCGGGCGCGAGCAGGTTCATCTCCAATTCGCCGTCGTCGGAGTACGTGAGGTACAGCGAGACCGTCACCTTCGCGACGCTGCCGACGAAGTTCGACACGGTGATCTGCGACGCTCCGCCCAACAAGAATAGAACCTCCACCGGCGTGTCGGCGCTGTCGAAGCGCGTGGCCGTTCCCACGCCCGACCCGCTGGCCAGCGCCACGGGCACGAAATTCGTCCCGCCGTTGTGTGTCACCGTGAGCAACAACTCGACCGGCGCGCCACACGTGAAACCGGGCGCGACCGAAACGCGGAGCGTCTGATTGTTTCCGGCGCTGTTGCCAACCGGCAGATCCGGGTACGTCGTCAGAGCTTCCGCGACCGCGACCGCCGGGGTGACGCTGGCCAACTGCGCCACGATGTTGCTGGCAGCGGCGGCGCCGTTGTTTTGCAGCGTCAGGGTGAGGGCGATGCACTCGTTCACGTCCACCGCGCTGTTGCCGCCGCTGTCGGCGAACGCCGTCATCACCAACTCCAGCACCGGCACCCGGTCGAGGATGAAATTCTGTGTGGTGACCGCCGCATTGGAGACGACCACGCCCGACACGGTCACGGATTCGTGGACTTTCTCGGACGCGGTGACGTCGTAACTCCCCGGCGGGAGCGTCATCGAATACCCCCCCGCGCCGTCCGTCGTCCGCACGAAACCGTTGGCGGTGCGCACGACGGCGTTGGAAATCGGCAGACCCGACACCGCGTCCGTAACCGCCCCCTGCAATGTGCCTTTCGGCGCGGCGGTCGCGCCCGTGAACTTGAACGTACCGACCTTGGTTTGCCAATCCTGGTCACCGCTCGCCGCGTAGTACTGCTGCGTGTACCAGACGGTGCATTCATCAGTCGGATCAACCGCCAGCATGCTGTAGTCGCCCCACCGCGAGTCCGTTCCTGTTTGCGCGCCGCCGCCGGCTTGCAGCGTCGTCTCGCCTTGGAATAACCCACCCGGCAAATCGCTGGCCAGCCGGCCCGCGTAACGGATGGCGGGGAACAGGTTGGTGCTCGACACGCTGTAACCGACCGCGAGGTTGCCCTGCCAATCCATCGCGGCGCTGCCCATCCAGCGGTGATGCGCGTCGGGCGCGTAGCTCGCCTGCTCGTGCACCGTGAACACCCCGGCCGGCAACGTCCGCCGCAATTCATAGTACCGGATGCCCGCATGGTTGCTGCCGACGTCCACCGTGTGATTGACGACCAGTGACTCGTGTCCGCCGAAGTTGCGGTATTGCAGCCGGTGCATCAGCCGGTCGGAGAGCGCGTCCAGGTACGACGCCGAATCAGCCGGCACCGGCTGTGGGATGCAATCGCGCTCCGACACCGCGCAGAACAACTGCGGATCAAACGCCGCCACGGTGAGCGGGCTTTCCGGTCGTTCGGTGATTGTCGCCAGATGCGGGCGCGCGAAATCCGCATGGAACTCGAAGATGCGCAGCGCATCGCCCTGCGGATCGCCGTACTCGTCCGCCATGAACGCCATGAAATAGTTGGGCGCGCCGGCCGGGGGCGGCGGACCGTCCAGATCGGCCGGCAACATCCCGTCAATGGCCCCGTCCACGTCTTCCAGATCGAAATAGATCAAGCCGGCCGACGGGTCGCCGGCCAGCATCTTCACCCGGTCAAATGCAAACATGCCGGTGCCGTGCGGGATTTCTTTGGAGACGTTGTACTGGTTGTCGGTCATGTAATAGGCATCGGGCCAGACGCCGAACTTCGGATAATCGTTCAGCCAGTCGCCCGGGATGGCGAAGTCGTAGATGTAGTAATCGCCCGACGGATCGCCGGTGGTGGAAATCGCGATGCACTGGTGGAACGGCGGGGCTGGCACCGCGCTCAGCGTTTCCGGGTCGATGCCGATGTCAAACGCGATCTCGCTAATCAGCCAGCGGTCGGCCAGCGGATCGTATAACACAATCACATCGCCGCTGCCCAGCCCGTCACACAGACAATCGCAACCCGTGAACAAATCACTCAGCGGCAGCGCGGCGGTGACCGGATTGCCGTCGCGGTCGAACACCTGAAACAGGCGGTTGACTGCGTGGACGTAGTGGTCCGGTCCGATGTCGCCGTTGGTATCGGGCGGCTGGATCGGGACCGAGTACTCGTTTTCGTTGTCCGCGTTGCTGATTCCTTCAAACGTCAGCATCGGTGCCGGCATCGCCGCCACTCCCGCCGGCATGAACGCCTGCACCACCGGATCAATCGAGCCGGGAACTTCCGGCCTTCCGCGCCGCGACCGGCCGACCGGAAACTCGCGGAGCCTGCCGGACTTCTGCCCGTGGGACGGCTGGATTTCCCAGACCGGCCGTGACCGGCCGGCTGCCACGGGCTGGGCCTTGATTGGTTTGGCGGATTCAGCGAATGCCAGAGTGGCTGGAAGAAGCACCACCCCAATATAGACCCTGAACCTCATGACCCGGCAGCATGATTGCAGAAGGCGGGCCGTTTGTCGAGCCGCTGGAGGGCCAAATTCGCCGCCAGGACGGCCACGCTACGCCAACTGCCGCAGATCGATCCGCCCATCGTACAGGGCCTTGCCGATGACGACGCCGACGAGATTGTGACGCGGCACTTCGTCTGCCACCCGTCGCAACCGTTGCACATCCCCGAGGCTCGACACCCCGCCGCTGGCAATGATGTGGCAGTTGACCGCATTGCAGAGAGCGGACGTGGCCAGATAGTTCGGCCCAGCCAACATGCCGTCGGTGGAGACATCGGTGAAGATGATGTTCTGCACCCCGAGCCGGTCCACCGCCTGCGCAAACTCGACCGCCGTCCACGCCGTGCGTTGCGTCCAGCCTTTCACCGCCACGAACCCATCGCGCGCGTCCACGCCGACGACGATGCGCGGGCCGAATTCCGCCGCCAGATCGCCGACCAATTCCGGCGCGTCGCACGCCCGCGTGCCGAGCACGACGCGGGTCACGCCCATCGCGAGGGCCGCCTCGATCTGGTCGCGGTTGCGCAGACCACCGCCCAACTGCACCGGGATCTGCACGGCTTTCAGGATCGCGCGCACGCCGTCCCAGTTGCGCGGCTCGCCTTCGAACGCGCCATCGAGATCGACCACGTGCAGAAAGCGTGCGCCCTGCTCTTCCCAACGTCGCGCCACCGCGGCGGGGTCGTTGCTGTACACCGTCTCCGCGTCCGCCCGCCCTTGCTGGAGACGCACCACCCGGCCACCCTTCAGATCGATGGCCGGCAAAATGAGAAACGGTTTGCTCACCCCTTTACCAACCCCACGAAATTCCCCAGCATCTTCAATCCGACCGCCTGCGATTTTTCCGGGTGGAACTGCGTCGCGAACACGTTCCTCTGCCACAACATCGAACAGAACTCGACGCCGTAGTCGGTCGTCCCGCAAATCACGGCGCCGTCCTCCGGCGCGCAGTAGAAGCTATGCACGAAATACACGTATGGCTCAGGCTCGATCCCGGCCAGCAGCGGACACTGCTTCCGCCGCACCCGCACCTGATTCCAACCCATGTGCGGGACTTTCAAACCGTTCGCAGCAAACCGCGGCACGCGGCCGGCAAACACCCCCAACCCCTTCACACCGGGCGCTTCCGCGCTCGACTCGAACAACGCCTGAAATCCAAGACAGATTCCCAAGAACGGCCGCCCACTCGCGATGAATTCCCGGATGGGCGCGTCCAAATTCAGTTTCCGCAGGTTCGCCAGGCAGTCGCCAAACGCGCCGACGCCCGGCAACACCAGCGCATCCGCCGTGCGGACCGCCGCTGGGTCGCTCACAATCCGCACGTCGCCACCCACCCGCGCCAGCGCTTTCTCCACGCTGCGCAAGTTCCCCATGCCGTAGTCCACGAGTGCAATCATGCCGGGACAGATTTAGCCGAATTGGAGAGCGTCCGCAAGCCTCGCGGGAGGCAGCAGGTGGGAGCGGCATTCCTGCCGCGACTCCGCCGGCCGGTCGCGACAGGAATGTCGCTCCCACCGGAAGCCGGCGAAGTTCACCGGCTAGATCGCGACCGCCGTCCCGTCGAACTTGGTGAACGCGAAACTGCCGCCTTCGTTGTGGCAGTCTTTGAACTCCTCCAAAATGCCGATGGCCAACTGCTCGCCGAGTAACAGCGAATCCCAGTAGTCCGATCGGTAATGGAACCCCAGCGCGTTGCGGCCGATGCCGACGTTGGCGGCCAGCTTGTTCAACTCGTTGCCCACCGTCAGAGCCGCTCCGCTGAACGCTTCGAGCGCCGTGCCGTCGGCGTTGGGCACGACGGGATCGAGGAGGACGAACGCATTGTCGAACCACGCTTTGAGAATCGTCACGCACGCGCCCGCCACCGTGGCGTGTCCCGCACCGTACGACGGATGCGTGGGGCATCCTTCGGGCGCAGCGATCGGCAGCAGGTAACTGCCGTACTGGTCGTACACGCTCCCGACCGCTGACGCATTGAGCAACTCCGAGTTGACCGGATAGGTTGCCGCGCCCGTGATCGTGTTGTGCACCAACCCGCCAAACGCCTCGGCGCGCAGCCGGCGGTGGACAAACCATTTCTGATACCACACCGCTTTCAACGCGCGCGTCGCCACCTCGGTCACGAGACTCAGGATGTGCGGCCCGCCAAACGTGCCGAACCCGATCTGATTGGCCGAGGTCTTGTACGGATTCCCGTCCGCGACCGGCGCGCCGAGGCCGAGCAGAATCAAACACGCCTGATGGTACGCCTGGTACAACGCGTCCACATGCACCCACTCGCCGAGATCGCGTTGGTTGCGAATGTAGCGCGGCATCGGATCCAGCGCGTAGGCTGGCGGCGGCAACCCGTTTTGCACCGCCAGCCAATCGCTGAAGCTGGTCAGGTAATCCACCCCGGCCGGCACGGTGTTCATCGTCTGCGGAATCAACAGCGCGCCCATCGGTATGTCGAGCCACAGGAACTGCGACAGATACGGCCCGATCAAATCGCCCGCCGTACTGCCGCGGAAAATCGTCCCCGGCGTCACCGCCCCACCGCTGGTCGGCCCGCGAAAATCGCTTAGCCCGGAAAGCTCCGCGCACGCCCCGGCAATCGTCGCGTCGGAATCGTAATCGAGAAAATGCACGTCGCGCGCGAGCGCCATCCAGTACAACTCGACCATCTCGCCGCCGCCCTCCGCGCCGGCAATCGTCGGCGCCGCCCGCATCTCCAGATGGTGCGAGTCCGGCCCTTCGAGGTCGAACGCCAGCCCAGCCTGCGGGTTCGTGAGCGGCCGACCCAGCCCCATCGGGACCGCCTCGAAGTCTGCCGGGTCGCCTGATTCCAGCGCTGTCAGCAGCAGTGCGCCGTACGCCGCGAGATTGACCTCTCCCAGCGCGTTGTGCGGAAGTCCTTTCGAGTAACAGGCAATTTTGTTGGCGTAGAGCTCCTCGTCGCCGTTGGTGGGATGCGAGACGCGCGCGCGTTGTTTGGCGAGCTGCGCCGCGCGAACACGCGCTCGATAACTGGCCGCGCGCCGCTCGCCCGTTGCGAGCAGATCGATTGCGGCCGCCTCGACCGCGCTGTGGAGCGTGGGCCAACCCACCGTGCCGATGCCGGCCACCGTTGCGGTGCCCGCCCCGAGTCGCTTGAGAAATTTCAGTCGATCCAGCCCGAGTGACATGTCCATGATTCTCCCCTCGTTGACGCGCTGATCGTAACCAGCCCAACTCGCCGCCGCAACATCCGATTGTGATCAGGTATCCCCCACCAGGTAAACCAGCCACCACACGATTTCGACGATCGAGAACAGAATCCCGGCGGCGGCGATCCATCCACTCCACGCCAACAACCGCGCCGCTGGATTCCACTCTTTCCAGGCTTGCCGTCGCACCCGCGCCCGGCTCAACAAACACGCCATCGCAAAGGCCACGCCCACGAGTGGAATCAGACTCAGCCAACTGCACCGAAAACACCGCACCGACCCCTCGATCAACCTGATGCGGTCCTCCGCGCTCATTGCGCAGACCGCTCCTGCTGCTTCTTCTCGACGCGCTGCAAGTCCTGCCGGAGTTGATGAATCAGCTTCGCATTGGCCATCAGCAACGCCGCGATCACCAACGTCAACGTGAGCACCACCAGCATGGCCGAGCCGCGTTCGGTTCTGCGTCGTCGTGGGAGCGGCATTCCTGCCGCGATTCTGCAGGTCCGGTCGCGACAGGAATGTCGCTCCCACCGAAATCTCATTGGCGTCCGCGGTTTCATGGCTTGACTGGTGTAACGGAAACGAAACTGAACACCGGTTTCACCCGCGCGTTCGGCTGTCCATCCAATTCCACCTCCCACCGCCATGCCTTCACCTGCCGACGCATGTCCGGCTGCATGGTTGTGGTCTTGACGTGGCGCAGACTAACCCTCTTCGCCTGCGGCGTGTGCCGCCACACCGTCCCCGCCGAAAACGTGTACGCCACCGTGTTTGTGCCCTGCTGAATGTATAGGGCCGGGCCGTCCGGTGAGTCCCGCCAGCTCGGCACCGTCGTGGCCGCCCGAACGTCCGCGCGCCACCGTTCCCCCGACGCCAGCGCGCGCGCGATGTCCTCGGCATTGCGTTTCAGATCATTCGACGCCTTCGCCACGCGGAAAAACGCCCCGCTCGCCAGCGCCAACACCACACCAAGCACCGCGCAATACACCAAAGCCTCCAACAGGCTGAATCCCTGTAGCCCCCGACGTGAGGAGGGGGCCGCCTCCTTATGTCGGCGGCTACACTTTTGCTTGTTCATCGCCGCCCTCCCACTTCCCGTTTCACCGGCGCCGCCTGCCGCTGATCCTTCGGCACCCACTCCAACCGCACCCAGCCCGGCTGCACCGTCAGAATGAACCACCCCGCCGGCAGGTTCTTGGCCGACTCCGCCGTCACCGGGTATTGCCACCGCCCGCGCGGCCACGCGCGCCATTCCCCCGCCGCCAGCACTTCCATCTCCCCATCGACAATCTCCATCGCCACCGCCCGGTAATACTGCTTCTTCAACGCCTGCTGCTCCACCCGAAACGAAAACGCCAGCGGCAACGTCACCGTCGTCAAAATCCCCAGCGCCACGACCAGTTCGATCATCGCCGCGCCATGACGCCTCGCGCGGCAAATCCGAAATCCGAAACCCGAAGCACGAAGGAAATCGAAAATCCAAATACGGCAAACTGGCAAACGCGCCGGCCGGCAATGCCTCGGCGTTTCAGGATTTCCACTTTCGCGCTTCCTTCGAATTTCGAGATTCGGATTTCGAATTTCTCCCGTCACCACAACACCCCCTGCTTGATGATGCTCGTCAACGCTTGAAACAATCCGACCGCAATCAGCCCCACGATCACTCCGTTCACGATCACCAACCCGGTCGTGATCACCTGCGACCACGCCTGCTCCTGCTGATACGCCTTCGCATCCAACGCCTCGCACCAGCCTGCCAATGCCTGCATGAACCCGCCTTCGCCAAGGCTACGGCGGGCAAGCCCGTCGTCGGTGGGAGCGACATTCCCATTCGGCAAGCTCAGGGCCTGAGCGGAGTCGAACGGCTTGTCGCGACTCCCCAATCCCGCCGTCGCATTCGTCAACCGCCAGCGAAACTCCCCCGCGTCATCCAGCGCACTGACCGCCTCCGTCAACTTCACCCCCGCCCGCAACTGAGCGACGACCGCCTCCGCGCGACGGATGAAAATGTTGTTGGCCGTGCTCTCCGCTGCCAACAACACCGCATGCCGCTCCGGCACCTCCGCATCCAACAACACCGCCAACATCCGCGAAAACGTCCGCTGCAACCGCATCCGCCGCCACGGCAGCCACATTTCGAACCGGTCGGCAATTGGCCGCACGACCCTTGGGATTCCAGTTCTCGACCACGGGCCGCGCACATAGCCGACAAATCCGACAAGCACCATAGCAAGGAGAATGGCTTGACCACCAGCCACCCACCACTTGTATGCCGCTAAGACCTGAACCCAGAGCGGCAGGGTCGTGCCACTCAGATCTCCCATGATCTCAGCAAACTTTGGCACGACAAAGGTCGCCAAGAATGGCCAGATTAACATTCCAAACGGCTGCAGCACCAAGAACACAATCACCAAATAGTTCATGCCACTGGTGACCCGCGAACTGCCATCCGTTAACCAAGCCCGGCATTCTGGCAGAATCTTTCGGAGATACCCCGTCACTGTTCCGACTTCCAACATCGCTGCCACCGGTGGCGGGACAACACCCGAAACTTCCTTGAGGGCTTCTGAGAGACGCAAACCGCACTCCATGTGCGCGGCCAAAAGATGAAATCGCCATCCCAAAACCCGGTCGCCACAGCGGGAGATCTCAATAATGGCTTGCTCCGGACTCCGGCCTTGTTTCAAACCGCTCTCCAGGAGGTCCAAAAACAGACGTGCCCGCTCCTGTCGTCGCAAAGGCAAGCGCAAGAGCAGATATGCTATGCTGATCAACACCACCCAGGGAATGAGCCACACGAGTAGGTAGAGTGCCAGCGTCCACAGTTCATAGGATGGTCTGTAATAACTCATCGGATATCCATCAACTGGTCCAAGACGGCCAATGTTCACGATCGGTGACTCCCTTAAACAATCAAACCATGGGTATGAATCCGCCTAGCACGAGGATCACGAGCGCAAACACCTGACTGAATACGAGAGCGCCCAGAAACAGAACCGAGACCGGCAACACAGCGTAAAGCAGCCGTTCCGAACCATAGACCGCTCGCCCGTGATACATCTCTTCCGCCCTAGCGAAACCGCTGGCCAAATTCTCCGCATCCACCGCCACAAGCCAAACAAAAAGAGGCGGGAACACGCGACTCGCAGACGCAAAGTCACGGAAGTCTCCGAGCCCACGCGCCAACCGTTGCTCCCACTCCAACAGGTCTGCCGCCGCCGGAGATTCCGCCTCAAACTGAACCATGAGCGCGAGGGCCTCGTCCAGCCGGCACCCACCGCGCAACATCATGCCCATCGCGGAGGCAAACTGCCACACGCTCACATCTCGCCACAGAGGCACATGCCACCGTAGCCATCGGCGTGTGCCTGAATGCGCGAGGGCAGTTGATACAGCCAAAAATAGGATCCCAACTACGCCAACTGGTGCCCAAAGGCAGACCGGTGCGAAGTGCAAAGCGAAGCGGGTAAAAGTTGGGAGCGGTCCGCCCCAGAGTAAATCATCGAACATCTTCGTCTGTTGCGATATCTCCCGCGAGAAAATCACGGCAAACAACACGCTGACACCCAAACATGCCCCAAGCACTATCAACGGATACACCATCAAGCCATTTAGTCGCGCCCATAGCGTGTTGATCCGGTGGTAGTAATCCGCCAACATCGTCAGCACGCCCGGCAGGTCGCCGCTCTTTACACCGACCTGGAGCATCTTCACGTAAAGCTCTGGCAGTTTTCGCGCGGCGAGCGCTTCCTCCAACGGCGTGCCTCGGGCGAGGTCGGCTTCCAACGCGGAAAGTTCGTCGCGCAATTTCCCGCGCGCCATCGTCTCGCTCAACTGCCGCAGCGCGCCTTCCAGCGGAATGCCGTCGCGCAGCATCGCGGCGAGTTGCTGGTTGAAGAACGCGAATTCGTCAAGTTTCATTGTCGCTCCTTTGGAGTACGCCGACTTGTCGGCGCTTTGCTGTTCGTCCGGTCGTCAGAAAAGCGGTGACGAGTCACCGCACTCCAAAAACACCCAGTCACATCGCCCTCCGGATTTCCGCTTCATCGGTAATGCCCTGCTCCACCAACGTCCGGGCGGCGACGGCCAGTGTGTGGGCCGGCGCGAGCGCGGGCGGGCCTTCGCGGCGGAGACGCTCGCGCAATGAGTCATCCACGCGCGACCATTCCATGACCGGCACGCACCCCCGGTAGCCGGTCTGCAAACAGTCGGCACAGCCCTTGCCCTGGCACGTTGCGCAGAGCCGGCGGACGAGACGTTGGTTGAGAATCATGCCGACGACCGAGACGACGGCGAATCGATCGGGGCACATCACGAGGAGACGTTCCATCACACCGCGGCATGAGCCGGCATGCAGCGTGGCGATGACCAAGTGCCCGGTCAGTGCGGCGCGGACGGCGATGCCGGCAGTTTCGTCGTCGCGGATTTCGCCGATGACCAGTACCTGCGGGTCTTGACGCATGAGATGCCGGGCGGCCTTGGCGAAGGTTAGCCCGCGCGCTTCGCTGATCTCGGTCTGCATGACGCCGGGCACGATTTGCTCGACCGGGTCTTCGACGGTGATGATGTGGCGTCCGCCCTGTTCCGCCAGATACCGGAGGCAAGCGTAGATCGTCGTAGTTTTGCCGCTGCCGGCAGGACCGGTCAGCAACAGCAACCCGGCGTTCTGCTGCAGAAACCGCTCCAGCTCGGTCAGCGCGTCAACCGGCAATCCCAGTTCGCGCAATGAGCGCGCCGAGGCGTTTTGGAAGAGACGCAGGACAATCTTCTCGCCGGTGACGGTCGGATAGGTGGCGACGCGGATGTCGTGCTGGGCGCTGATCTCCGCGCGGTCAATGCGCCCGTCCTGTGGCAGCGATTCCTGGTAGGTCTTGAGCCGGGCGAGGAACTTGATGCGACCGAACACCCGGTCGGCCACCGCGGCCGGCAACTCGCTGATGTGCGTCATCACGCCGTCGAGCCGGAACGCCACGCGGGCGGTCTGGTCGCCCGTCATGTGGAGATGGATGTCGGAGGCGCGGGCCTGTTCGGCTTGATGGACGAGCGCTTCGAGAACTTCCGGCGCAGATGACTCGCCGCTCACAGCGGCTTTTTAGCGGCAAGCAGGCCGATACGCAAGCAGTGATGTAGTCGCAGGCTTTACGCCTGCGGCTGTCGGCGCGCACCTGTAAAGGGTGCGACTACCTTCCTGGTCAGGCGGCGTCTTTCGACTGTTTCTTGCGGATGATCGGTTCGCGTTTGGATTCGACGACGCCGCGGTTGATGGTGACCTCGGCAATGTCGTCGCGCGACGGGATTTCGTACATGATGTCGAGCATCAGTTTTTCAAGCAACGCCCGCAGCGCGCGGGCGCCAGTGCCTTTCTTGATCGCGGCTTGCGCGAGCGCGTGGAGCGCGTCCTTGGTGAGACTGAGTTGGACGCCTTCCATCGCGAAGAGTTTGCTGTACTGCTTGATCATCGCGTTCTTGGTGTCGGTGAGGATCGCGATCAGTTCCGGCTCGGTCAGTTCGTGCAGGACTGACACCACCGGCAGGCGACCGACAAATTCGGGGATCATCCCGAATTGCAGCAGGTCTTGTGGCTCGACGTGCGAGAGCACTTGGACGCGCTTCTGGACGGTCGGCTGCTCGTCGGCATGACCGAACCCGAGCGCGTTGCCGCCCAGCCGGCGCTGGATCATCTTGTCCAAGCCGATGAACGCGCCGCCGCAGATGAAGAGAATGTGCTCGGTGTTGACCTGGATGTATTCCTGGTGCGGGTGTTTGCGGCCGCCCTGCGGGGGAACATTGCAGACCGTGCCTTCCAGCATCTTGAGCAATGCCTGTTGCACGCCTTCGCCCGAAACGTCGCGGGTGATGCTGGGCGAATCGCTCTTGCGACCAATCTTGTCGATCTCGTCGATGTACACGATGCCCAACTCGGCCCGCTTGACGTCGTAGTCGGCGTTCTGCAGGAGGCGGAGGATGATGTTCTCGACGTCTTCGCCGACGTAGCCGGCTTCGGTGAGCGTGGTGGCGTCGGTGATGCAGAACGGGACATTGAGCATCCGCGCCAGCGTGCGCGCGAGCAACGTCTTGCCGGAACCGGTCGGGCCGACCAGGAGGATGTTGCTTTTCTCGATCTCGACATCGCGGTGTTCGTCGAGTGTGACCTGCGTGTCGTCGCTCTTGTCGCGGACGAAAGTGTCCTGCTGGATCCGCTTGTAGTGATTGTGCACGGCCACGGCGATCGACTTCTTGCACTGGTCCTGGCCAACGACGTATTGGTCGAGGTGAGCTTTGATCTCGACTGGCTTCGGGACGTTGAGCCGGAACTTGCTGTTCTTGGCTTCGGGCGCGCCGAGTTCCTTGTCGAGGATGTTTTTGCAGACGGTGATGCAACTGTCGCAGATATACACGCCCGGGCCGGCGATGAGTTTGCGGACTTCGCCGTGCGTCTTGCCGCAGAAACTGCACATCGTCAATTGGGTCGGGCGCGCCATGGTGGCCTCAGGCCGTTTTCTCTTTCTCCTTCTCGGGCTTCTTGTCCACTTCGCGGCGGGACTTGATCACGTCATCCACCAAACCGTAATCCCGTGCCTCGGCGGCCGACATGAAAAAGTCGCGGTCGGTGTCCTTGGCGATCTGGTCGAGCGGTTTGCCGGTATGGAGCGCGATGATTTCGTTGAGCCGGTCGCGCATGCGGAGAATCTCTCGCGCCTGAATGCTGATGTCGCTGGCCTGGCCTTGGACGCCACCCCACGGTTGATGGATCATGATGCGGGCGTTGGGCAGGGCGAATCGTTTGCCCTTCGTGCCGGCCGCCATCAACACGGCGCCCATGCTGGCCGCCTGGCCGACGCAGTAGGTCGTCACGTCGCACCGTACAAACTGGATGGTATCGTAAATCGCCAATCCCGAGGTCACCGAGCCGCCGGGGGAGTTGATGTAGAGGTTGATGTCCTTGGCCGGGTCTTCCGACTGCAGGTAAAGCATCTGGGCGATGATCAGGTTGGCCACGTTGTCGTCGATCGGCGTGCCGATGAAGACGATGCGGTCCTTCAACAGCCGCGAGTAAATGTCATACCCGCGCTCGCCGCGGCCGGTCTGTTCCACCACCATCGGGATCAGGATTTGGTTTTTCTCCATAGCGTGTTCCTTGCAAATCTAGCAATTCTTCTGCCGCCACTCTGCCTCCCTGTCAGGCGGTCTCCACTGTAGCGTTGGCAAGCAGGAAATCAAGGGTCTTGCCCACCAGGATTTGTTCTTTCATCTCGTCCAGCCCGCCCTTCTCTGCCAACTGCGCCTTCAACCGCTCCGGCGTCACCCGGTAGCGTTGCGCCAGTTGTTCAATTCGGTTCTCCACCTCGGCGTCCTCGACAGTAATGTTCTCCGCCTGCGCAATCGCGTCTAACACAAACGACGCCCGCAACCGGTCGCGCGCGCTTTTCATCGCGAAACCGAAAATCTCATCCTTCTTCTGTTCGAGTTGCTCCTTGCTCGCTCCGCGCATGGTATTCTCGCGCACCACGTCATAGACGATGCTGCGCGTCTCCTGCGCCACGAGCGATTCCGGCAACTCGAACTCCACCTGGCCCAGCAACGTATCAACGATCTGCTTCCGCAAATCGCCGTTCACTTCCTGTTCCCGTTCCGCCACCACGCCTTTGCGAACGTCCTCCTTCAACTTCTCCAGCGACTCCGCGCCTACTTTCTTGGCAAACTCATCGCTGAACTCCGGCAGTTTCTTCTCCTTGATGGCGGTCAGGTCCACGAAATACGTCGCCTTCTTACCGGCCAGTGCTTTCTGCGGGAAATCGGCGGGGAAATCCACCAGCACCTGTCGTTTCTCGCCCGGCTGCGCGCCCAGCAACTGATCGCAAAATCCCGGCAAAAATGAGTCCGACTGCACCAGCACCCAGAAATCTTTGCGTTCGCCCATGTTCTTCAACGATGGTGCCAGATCTCCAATCGGTTTGCCCTCCACAATTCCGCTGTAGCTGATCACCGCAAAGTCACCCGTCTGCAGCGCCCGGCCTGTCACGTCCACGAAATCCGCCTGCTGGTCGCGCAACGCCTCCAGGGTCTGCGTCAGCTCCTCTTCCTTCACCTCGATGGCTTTCCGTTTGACCGGCACGGCCTTGTAGTCCGGTAGTTTGAACTCCGGCGCCGTGTCCACCGCCGCCGTGACCACCATCGGCCGGCCGGGCTGGCAATCCACCGATTCCACCTGCGGATATCCGACCGCCTTCAACTTGTGCTCGGCTAACGCCTCCCGGTACGCATCGGGCACGAGCCGCCGGCGCACCTCCTCGTCAATGGCCGAGGCGTAACGTTTCTCCACCATCGGCTCCGGCGCGTGGCCGGGGCGGAAGCCCGGGATCTGCGCCTCGCGCCGGAAATCCCGCAGGATTTCCGTGCGCACCCCCGCCACGCGGTCGGCGGGCACTTCGATGCGGAGCTTCTTGCGGCACGGGGCCGCCTGTTCAACAGTTGATGACATTCATTCTCCTCAAAGGCGGCCACAGTAGGGAAAATCCACAGAACCCGTCAAGCGTGCAATCGCGCGGCAAAACTGGACGCCCGATTCGCAGTCCTGCAACGCCATCCGCCCGCCCCAAGGCGGCCGGACGCGCTGGCACCGCCACTGCTTAACTGCGAGCTACCCTATACCACACCATACCTCGTCGAAGGCGCTTCTCCACGCCATCCGACATGCGAGGCCGAGACCCCAAAATCTCGGCCTCGCGCCTTTTTAGGCCCGATAGAACGCAATCGTCCTCTCAATCCCCGCCCGAAAATCCACGCGCGGTGTCCAATTCAGATACGCGTGCGCCTGACGGATGTCGGCCTGGCTGTGCTGGATGTCACCGGGGCGCGCTGGTTCGAATCGTGGCTTGATCTGCGTGCCGACCGCCCGATTGATCGCCTCCAACAACTCCAGCAGCGTCACCCGCCCGCCGCAGGCGATGTTGAACTCGCGGCCCAACGCCTTCTTCGGCGCGGCGCACGCCGCCAGGTTGGCTTCGACGATATTCTCGACGTGCGAGAAATCGCGTGATTGCCGGCCGTCACCGTAGATCGTCGGCGACTGACCGGCCAGCACGCTGGTGATGAACTTGGGAATCACCGCGGCGTACTCCGATTGCGGATCCTGGCGCGGCCCGAACACGTTGAAATACCGCAACGAGACGGTCGGCAACGCGTAGAGTTGCCAGAACACCCGGCAATAGTACTCGCCAGTCAGTTTGTGAATCGCGTAAGGCGATAACGGGGCCGGCGTCATGGCCTCGGTCTTCGGCAGCTTTTCGGAATCGCCATAGACGCTGGAGGACGAGCTAAACACCACACGCTCGCACTGGGCGTCGCGCGCGGCGAGCAGGACGTTGAGCGTGCCGTTGATGTTGACGTCGTGCGCCAGTTGCGGTTCGGCGACCGACCGCGGCACGCTCGGCAGTGCCGCGAGGTGGAGGACGAACCGCGCACCCGCCACCGCGCGCCGGACCTGATCGGCATCACGCAGGTCACCTTCGACGATTTCCGCTTTCTTTTCGAAGGAGTGGAGGTTGACACGCTTGCCGGTCAGGAAATTGTCGAACACCCGCACCGAATGGCCCCGCGCCACCAGTGATTCGGCCAGATTCGAGCCGATGAAGCCGGCACCACCCGTCACCAGATAATCCACCGCCATGGTTACTTCGCCGGCCTCCCCATGCTCACATAGACGAAACCAAGTTCCTTCATCCGCGGCGGCTGAAACATATTGCGTCCGTCGAGCAGGATCGGGTGGGTCATCAGCGAGCGGATCTTCTCCAGATCGAGGGTGCGGAACTCCTCCCACTCGGTGCACAGGATCAACGCGTCCGCCCCGCTGGCCACGGCGTAGGCGCTGTCGCAGTATTCCACGTCGGGCAGGACCTCACGCGCCTTCTCCATGGCTTTCGGATCGTACGCCTTGACGCGCGCGCCGTCCTTGAGCAGGGGGCGGATGATGTCCAGCGACGGGGCGAGCCGCATGTCATCCGTATTCGGTTTGAACGCCAGGCCGAGCACGCCGATGGTTTTGTCCTTCACGATCCAGAGTGTCTCGCGAATCTTCTTCAGGAACCGGTCGATCTGTGCCCGGTTGATCCGGGCCACTTCCTTCATCAACTCGAAATTGTAGCCGAGTTGCTCCGCGATGTGAATGAACGCGCTCACGTCCTTCGGGAAACACGAGCCACCGTAACCCAGGCCGGCACTGAGAAACTCCCGGCCGATGCGCTTGTCCAGGCCCATCCCATTCACCACGTCGTCGATGTTCGCGCCGGACGCCTCGCAGATCACCGAGAGCGCATTGGCGTAGGAAATTTTCAGCGCGAGAAACGAATTGCAGGCGTGCTTGATCAACTCGGCGGAGCTGATGTCGGTGACGATGATCGGCGCGTCGAACGGCGTGTAGATTTCCTTCAGCTTCGCGACGGGACGCGGGTTCGTGACCCCGATGACGACCCGGTCGGGCTTCATCAGGTCGCGCACGGCGCAACCTTCGCGCAGGAATTCCGGGTTGCTGGCCACGTCGAAGTCGGCCCCGTGTTTGTTGTAGCGTTTGATCGTCTCGGCAACCTTCTCGCCCGTTTTGACCGGCACGGTGGATTTATCGACGACGATCTTGTAGCCGGTCATGGCCGACGCAACTTCGCGCGCGACCTTTTCCACGAAACTCAAATCGGTCGAGCCATCCGGCAACGGCGGCGTCGGCACGGCGATGAAAATGACCTCCGACTCGCTCACGCCCTCGAGCGTGCTGCCGGTAAAGCGCAGGCGTTTGGCGGCGACGTTCTGGTGGACGAGTTCCTCCAGCCCCGGTTCGTAAATCGGGATGATCCCCTTTTGCAGCGTCTCGACCTTCTTCAGGTCGTTATCGACACAGATGACCTGATGACCGACCTCGGCGAAACACACGCCCGTCACCAAGCCCACATAGCCCGTGCCGACGATGGAGATCTTGGCCATTAGTCCGACCCCAAATCCACGCGGCCGATCGTCAAATCGGCACCCGGAAAGGCTTTCAACGTCACCGCCACAAACACCGCGACCTCATCTGATTCGACCCGTTCACCGCTCACGCGCACTCCATAGCTGATAAACCAATCATGTGTCTCCTGTCGCAGCTTGAACTCTTGTGATTCCCACACGCCGTCTTCCAGATCGACGCGATGATGGGTCTGCAACACCCACCGGCGCCCCAATCGCCACGCCGAACTAAAACTCACCAGATTGCTGTCGTCCTTGATGAACCGCGTGCCGACGCCGACGCTCCAGCGATCCGTGTCAAACACGCGCGCCTCGGAATTGAACTCCCGCACCACGCCGTCGGACACATCATAACGAGCCGATGAATCCAACACAAACCATTCCACCGGCCGCAACCGCAGCGTCGCGAACAGGTCGTTGAAATCATCCTCGCCCGCCGCATCGTCACGTTCCAGCCGGTAGTCCGTCCACGTCTCCAACTCCGCCAAATCCCACGTCCGTTGGGCGCGCCGCGTCTGGAGTTTCTGCCGCAGTCCGAACCGCACGAAATGCATCCGGTCGATGGCGTCAATGGTATTGTACGCCGGATAAGTTGACGGTGAGTAACGCGCCAGGGCGAGCAGATCCCCGCCGCCCAACGTCACCGTCCGCACCGTGTCGAACTGGAACAACTCGTTCGTCTGACTGTCCAGCCGCGGCGTCCAATGATAATCCGCAAACGGCTGCACGATGTGCCGCAGCCCGTCGATCCGCAGCGCCTCGCACCGCACGTCGTCCCACGTCCGCGACACCTTGAACGCCGTCTCCAACCCCGCGTGATAGATTGGCCGCTCCTCGCTTTCGTCCGTGACCGCATCCGAATAGTAGGTGCCGCCGATCCCCGCGCGCGGGGTCACCGACAACCATCCGAACCACGTGGCCGGCACCAGCAGTTGATGAAACGTGTGCGCCCGCCACGCGTGGCCGCTGAACAAGACATCGTTCGTGTCGCCGTCCTCGTTGTCCAGATACCCGACGCTGGTGATCTGTTCGTAGAACAGCGGCGTGTCGCCGAGCCGCCGGCGGTTCACTGCCCAGGTCGCTTCCGGCAGCCGCTCCACCTCGGCGAAGAAATCGTTCAGTTGCGGGCGCGCGAGCACCGACACCGAGAAGTTCTCGCCGCGTTGCGTGACGTCCACCACCGATTGCGGCTCCAGTTCCCCCAGGAATTCGCCGTGGAAAAAATCGTCAATGACGTCCGAGTCGCTTTGCTTGTGGATGTCCACCTTCAGGTCCAGCCCCGGCCGCTGGAACAGGTCCGGCTGCGTATGCTGCCACTGCGCCCGGTAGCGGTCCGTCGGCAATTCCTTGCCGGCCAGTTCATCAATGCGATCGCGCGGATCACCGTCATTGATGTAATAGCCGCCAATTGTCCCCTGCCCCGTCGGACCCAACCGGTACTGCAAATCCGCGCCCGTGCCAAACCCGCGTTTCGCGCGCACGTCCGTGTGCACCGCCAGCCGCGCGTTCTCGTGCAAGCGCCAATACGTCGTCACCAACGCGAAAAATCCCCAGCGCGAACTGCTCCCCACGCTCACCGCCAACGGCTGAAAATCCTCCTTCAACGACCAGATCATCACGGGAAACCAAAACACCGGCACCTCGCCCAGCTTCACCGTCACGTTATACATCAACACCCGGTCGCCTGCCCAGATTTCGGCGCGCTTCGCCTCCACCCGGTAATGCGGGCGCTCGTAGTCGCACGTCGTCGCTGTCGCCCGCGCCACGCGGTACTGATTGCTGCCGGTCTGGCTCACGTCGTACCCGCGCACGATGATTGCCCCGGCCGACGCGCGGACCTCCGCCATCTGCAACGCCCGCGACTTGAAGTTGTAGTCGGCCGCCGGTGCCACCCATTCCTGGCCGTCGCGCGTCAGCCGCACGTTGCCCTCGGCGTGCGCGTCCCCCGTCGCCATGTTGAACCGCACCTTATCCGCGCGCAGCACCGCATCCTCGTATCGGATCACGACGTTCCCGTTCCCAACCGCCACGCGCTGCTCCCCTTCCTGCTCGAAACTCAACTGTTCCGCATCAATCAACGCCGGCTCGGCCGCCATTCCTGCCGGCCCAGCGCACAGCACGCCCGTCAGCGCACACAGGAACAATCGGCCCAGCCTCCTCATAAATCGGCGCGCACCCTAGCAAACCACCTTCAGCCCCACAACCCCAAATCTGTTTCATCCATGCTCCGGCACTTTCAGCAACAACCAGAGCGACGCCGCCAACATCGCAGCGTCCAGCCCGACATGGGGCAGACCCACCCCGCTCTCCCACAGTTTGCCAAAGCAACCGCACTTGATGTCCAGCCCGCGCGCGATGGCCTGGGTGACGGCGGCCAGAAACACGGCGCTGAGCAGCGTGCCGACAAGAGCGCTGGCCCGCACCCACGTACCGAGCACGAGAAACAGGCCGGTCGTCAGTTCCAACCACGGCAGGATGATCGCGATGAGATTGACGAACTCGTTGGGCAACATCTGAAATCCGGCCACCATGTCGCCAAACGGTTTCGGATCGAACACCTTCTCCGCGCCGGCCAGGATGAAGATGGCCCCCAGCGCCAACCGCGTCAGAAAGTTGGCGGACTTGAGGATCATGGGGCCGCGCCGGTCGTGGCCGGCAGGCCGGCCTCCTGCCAGACCGTCCAACCGTTGACCAGCACCTTCACGTTCGGGTAGCCGAGTTCGCGCAACTTCTCCGCCAGCTCGTGGCTGAGCTCGCAAAGCACTCCATCACAATAAGCCACCATCGTGTCGTCGCGGCCGATGATTCCTTGCAGCTTGACGAAGTAGGTCTCGAACTCCTGCGTGGGCAGGTTGTGCGCGCCCGGAATGTGGCCGGCCTCGTACAAGTCGGGCGTGCGCGCGTCCAGAAACACCGCTTCTCCCAGCCCCCAAAGCCGTTCGGCGTCTTTGACCGAAATCTCCTCCTCGGCCGGCACGGGCGAGCGGGGCGGACGGATGTAGGGAATGCCGCGCGGGGAAACGGTGTTGACCAACACCCCGATCGCGGAGCTGCCAAACAACAGCAGCAAGGCCTGCTGGATCACCCGCCGCATCCAGCCTCACTTGCGCTGGACGACCGTGATCTGCACCGGCACCTCCAGCTTGGGAATGCTGGCGAGGTTGGTTTCCACCGTGATCGTGCCCTTGGAGGATTCCTTGGGCAATTCGGGCAGCTTGGCCACGATCTGGTAGGTCTTGCTCGGCTCGATCGTCACCACCTGCAAATCCAGGTCTTTCACATCGCTCGTGACTGACTTCAATTGCAGCACCTGATTCGGCACCGTGCCCGTCACCCGGATGTTACGCGTCAAGATCGTCTCCAATCGCGAGGCCGGCAACCGTCCCATATCCGGGATGCCCCAAAACACTTTCTCGGGTGCCACGCTCACATCGCCCACCTGCCGGCCAAACACCGTGATCGTAAACGTCGGCTGCGCCGCGTTGTCCGTGAAGACCTGCACCTGTTCATTGAAACTGCCCAAGCCCTCGCCCATCTTCGCGGTGACGTGGATCTGTGCAGATTTGTCGTCGCCCTCGACCGGCTGAAATTTCGCCGTCAATCGCTGGCCCGGCGTGACCACCTTGTCGATCACCAACGGCTTGCCATCCAGGCGTTTCATCGTGACCACCAGATTGGTGGAACTCCCCGCCCGCATATCGCCCAGCCCCACCGACTGCGGCGTAATCTCAAAGATCTGCATGACGTCCACCTTCACCGTCAACCCCGCCCGCGGGTTGTCGGGATCGTTGGTCGGAACGGTGATGTTCTTCTGCACCACGCCGCGGTGCTGGCCCAGGCTCAAGGTGAACGTCAACTCCCCGCTCTCACCCGGCTTGAGCTTGTCGGGATTGACCCCCGCGACGGTGCACCCGCAGGAGGTCGAGGGCTTGCTGATCACCAACTCCGCATCGCCCACGTTCTTCAACACGAACTTGCCGGTCACCGACGCCACGCCCGAGGTCGTCCCAAAATCATAGGTTTTCTTGTCGAACTCGATCTTCGGCGCGGCGATGGCCCCGTTGACCCAACCGATCACCACCGCCGCCGCCCCAATACGCCAAATCATCTTCATCTGACCATTCTCCTTCCAGTTTCGGAATTGCTCCGCATACTACTGTGTCCCGGGCCGGCTGACAAGACCTTCGCGGATGATTCGGGATTGCATTACCTCACCCTTGCCGGCATCTTTTCATCGACCTTTGACAGCACGCATGAATTGGGCGCTCAACTTCATTCCTTTTCCCCTCGCGGAAGCGGCGGCCCCGACGGACGTGGCCGGCCTCTCGGATTGGGAATTGATCAGCCAATATCCCGCCGTCACCCGTGCCGCCGCGGTGCTGCGCCTGCTCGGCTTTGCCTGCGGACTCTACCTTTGGTGGCGCTACGTCTCCGCCCGCCGCGACCCCGCCTTTAAGATTTCCACCGCGCCCGCCTGCCGGCAAGGGCTGCCGCTGGCGATCTCCGCCCTGTTCGCCGCGATGCTCGGCGATGCGCTGGTCTTTGCCGCGCTGTCCGGCACCGAGTTGACGCTCTCGGCGCCGACGCTGGCCGGCATCATCGTCACGCGCCTGACGATTCTCGTCGCCACGATCGTCTATCTTCGCCACGCTTCGTACTCGTGGCCGGCCAACCCGGCGCGTTGCGGTCGCGCCCTCTGGGTCGGCTCAATTTTCTATCTGGCCGTCGTGCCGCCGGTCGAAATGCTGGTGCTGTTGACCACCGCGCTGTGCCGGGCCGCGGGCATCACGCTCACCGCGCAGCCGATCACCGAACAACTGATCCACTCGTTCTCCCCAACGGTCGTCTGGTTCATCGTCATCCTCGCCGTGGTCGTCGCGCCGTTGTTTGAAGAACTCATGTTTCGCGGCCTGGCCTACCCGGCCTTGAAACGACGCTGGGGCACCGCGCCCGCCCTGATTCTCGTCTCCGCCCTCTTTGCGCTGACCCACCTCCACTTGCCGTCGGTCGCACCGCTGTTTGCCCTCGGCCTCGGATTGGGGTTGGCGTATGAAGTCTCCGGGTCGCTCCTCGCACCAATCGCCATGCACGCCCTGTTCAACGCCGTCAACGTCGGCATGCTCCTCTACGTCCGCTGGCACGCATGAAAACCATTCGCGACATCGGGGAGTTCGGCTTGATCCGAAAACTCTGCGCCCGCCTGCCCCACGCCGGTGACGACTGCGCCATCCTGCCGGGTCCACGCGGCAAACATCTCCTGCTCACCTGCGACCCGGTCGTGGAAGGCATTCATTACCTACCCGCCACGCCACCTTACCGCGTCGGCTGGAAAGCGATGGCCCGCAACCTGAGCGACATCGCCGCCATGAGCGGCGTTCCCAAGTGGGCCGTCGTCAGCCTCGGCTTGCGCCCGACAACTCCCGTGCGCTACGTCACCGAGCTCTACCGGGGTCTCACCGCCGCTGCTCGCCCGTTCGGCTGCCAGATCGTCGGCGGCGACACGACCCATGTCCGGCACGAACCGTTCGTCGTCGTCACCCTCACCGGCGAGGTCGAGCGCCGCCGGCTGGTCCGGCGCTCCGGCGCGAAGCCGGGCGACGCCGTGTTCGTGACCGGCAAACTCGGCGGCTCGTTGCGCGGCAAACATCTCACCTTCACTCCGCGGATTCGCGAAGCCCGCTGGCTCACCCAACATTTCCGCGTCCACGCGATGATCGACATCAGCGACGGTCTCGCCAGCGACCTGCAACGGCTGGTCGAAGCCGGCGGCGTCGGCTTTGACATCCGCGCCGAGAAAATACCCGCCAACGGCTCACTGCGCGCCGCTCTGATCGACGGCGAAGACTTTGAACTCCTCTTCACCGTTGCTGCCCGCGACGCCGGCCGTTTGCGCTCGCGCTATTTTGAAATCGGCCGCGTCATCAAACAGCCGGTCGTGCTCCTCGACCACCGGCCGTTGACCGCCCACGGCTATGACCACTTCCAGCCCCGCTGAAACCATCGCTTACGCCCGTCAGTTCGCCGCCCGTCTTAAACCCGGCGATGTCGTCGCCCTGACCGGCGACCTCGGCGCCGGCAAAACCTGCTTCGTCAAAGGTCTGGTAGCAGGATGCGCCGTCACCAGCCCGACCTTTAGCATGCTACACGTGTATCATGCTAGCGTACCGATCTACCACGTTGATCTCTACCGGCTGGACTCCGTCGAACAGGCGCTCGCCATCGGCATCGAAGACTATCTGCCGGCACCCGACGCCATCACCGTCATCGAGTGGGCCGACAAGATCGAATCGCTCCTGCCGCCCGCGACGATCCGCGTCCGTTTCGAGATTACCGGTGAAACGACGAGGCGCATCGAGGTTCAATGATCACTCTCGCCCTCGACACCTCCACCGCGACCGGCAGCCTCGCCCTGCTCCGCGACGACGAACCGCAGGTGGAACGAACCTTTCAGCGCGGCGAATTGTTCCCCGCGCTCCAGGCCATGAAGGTCGAGCTTCGGGCGGTGGACCTGTTCGCCGTCGGCCTCGGCCCCGGCTCGTTTACCGGCATTCGCGCCGGCATTGCCGCCGGCAAAGGTCTCGCCCTGCCGCTGAATCGTCTCATCAAAGGCGCCAGCAGCTTCGACGCGCTCGCATTGACCGCCCGTGCCCAAATGCCGCGTGAATGTCCGCAGATGGTCGTCCTCGGAGACGCGCGGCGCGAGGAAATCTACTACGCCGTTTACGACCGGGAAGGCCGCGTCGTGCGTGGTTGCCGGATTGCCTCGCTGGAAGCCCTGGCCGACGAAGTCCACAACCCGCTCTGGTTCGTCAGCTCGGAGATTGACCGTTACCGGGATGATCTGAAGTCGCTCCTCGGCGGCTTCGCCGTCGTCGCCGACCAGCCGGTTTATCCGAGCGCGATTGCGGTCGGCTGGCTCGCGCGCCAGGGCGGCACAGAACAACTCGATCCAATCTATCTGCGCGAGACAAACTATCGCCGTAGCAATTGACCCACGCGGGTGAACACTTCGTCGGGGAAACCCATGGCGCGCTTGAGTTGGTAGTCGCGTTCGAGGACGTTGGGGTGCTTTTCCCAGCGCCGAAACGTCGGCCAATCCACCAAACCGCGCAGCCACGCCCAGTGGCCGAGCACCGGCACCGGATAATCGCTACCGTGCAGAATACGGTGCACCAGTGGTTCCCGCAGGCAATCACGGAAATGTTTGCTGCGAACCGGGATGTTGAATGCGCTGATGTCGCCGTACAGGTTCGGGTATTTCTCCGTCATCTCGGCAAACACCTGGAAATATTCCGGGTCGAGGAACCCGCGCCCGCCCGAGTGCGCGGCGATGCAGGTGACACCGCATTCCAACGGCTGAATCAGAATGCGCGGGTCAGCGTATTCGGGACGAATGATCTGCAGGGTGTGCTCGCCGCCGGTATGGGCCAGCAGTGGCAGACGCAGTTCGGCCATGCGTTCCCAGAATTTCCGGTGGCGTTTGTCGTTGCAGTCGATGTTGTGGCAGTTCGGCAGACACTTCATCATCACCGCGCCGGCGGCGACGCAGCGCTCCAGTTCCTTGATTGCATCCGGTCGCGCCGGATGAATCGAGACTGCCGGCAGGAATTCTGGATGCTGTCGGGCCAGTTCCAGGACATAGTCGTTGGGCGCGTAAAACGTCCCAGCGCCCTCCATCCGCCGGCCATCATCGTGATAGACCTGGTCATGGGCCAAAACCACGGCCGCATCAAGCGACGATTCGCGCAGCAATTGAATCAACCGCTCGATATAAAGCCGGTCAAATTCGGGATCATCGAACCCACGCACGCAGACACCGATGTGGTGACACATGTACCGGCCAAGTGATGCGAACCATCCCGTCGGTCGCAACCAACACCCCGACCCCTGCCGGCCATTGCCGACGATATGGACGTGCATATCAATGTTCACGCTCCTGCTTATAGCGCCCGCACCGCCCCGACTCACGCGCTGACTTTCACAATCCCGCTTGTACGTTAGGATGCTACAGGTGTAGCATGCTAACGTCAGACTCAAAACGGAGGCCCGGAATGGACATCGACTGGCGGACGCAAGCGGAAGAGTTCCTGAGCGTGCTGGCGTGGGGCGTGGACGTCTTCATGTTCCCCAGTCTGGGCAAGGTGTTCGGTCCTTACGCCAGCCCGGGTGACCGGCAACGGTTGCGCCGTCAATTGCGGCAACTCGAGCAACGCGGGTTGGTGGTGCGCGAGGAGCGCGCCGGCCGTCTGCTTTACCAGCTCACCCAGCGCGGACGGTTGGTCGCCATGGGCAACCGCAACCCGGACGCGCGGTGGGAGCGTCCGTGGGACGGGAAATGGCGACAGGTGTTGTTCGATCTACCGGTCGACCAGCAGCCGATGCGGCAAAAACTGCTGCGCTGGCTGCGGCAAAATGGGTTCGGTTATTTGCAGGACAGCGTGTGGATCAGTCCGGACCCGATGGACGCCGTGCGCGATGTGCTCAAGCCATTCCGAGACGATGTCGAATTCTTCATCGTGATGGAGGCCACGGTGTGCGCGGGATACGCCAACCGGGCGTTGGTGTCTGGAGCGTGGGATTTCGAAGAGGTCAACCGCCGTTACCGCCAATACATGGAGTTGGTCGCCGACCAATCCAACCGGGAGGCGCTCGCTCGCTTGCCCATCTGGCTGCGCGACGAGCGTGCGGCGTGGATTCATGCCGTGTCAATTGATCCGATGCTGCCCGCCACACTTCTTCCCCGCGACTACCGCGGCCGCGAAGCTTGGCGCATCCGCCGAGCACGTCTGCGCGGGCTACTACGTCCCTTGGCCAAGTCAACCCGGTGAGGCTTGGTACGTTAGTATGCTACAGGTGCAGCATGCTAACGTCCAAGACTTCCGCAGCGGTTTTGCCGCTCGAAACGGTGACGGAAACGGAAACCCGAGACGGATCAGCCCTTCATGCCGGTGAGGGTGACTCCCTGGATGAAGTAACGCTGGGCGAAGAAGAAGATGATGATCACCGGGAGGGTCATCATGAGGGAGCCGGCCATCATCATGCCCATGCTGCCGCCGGCTTGGACGTTGAAGGCGTAGAGGCCGAGCGCGAGCGGGTAGAGTCGCTGGTCGCTGAGATAAATCAGCGGGCCCATGAATTCGTTCCAGGTGCCCATGAAGGTGAAGATGGCGATGGCGGCCAGTGTGGGTTTCACGAGCGGGAGCATGACGTTCCAGTAGATGCGCCAGAAACCGCAGCCGTCAATCTTGGCGGCATCTTCGAGGTCGCGCGGGATGCCTTTGAGGAATTGGCGGAGGAGGAACACGTTGAACGCGCCGGCAAAGAGACTGCCGACCCACAGGGGGTAGAGCGTGTTGTACCAGCCCAGCGCGCGCACGATCAGGAAGTACGGAATCATCGTGACCTGTGCCGGGATCATCATGGTGGCCAGCATCAGCGCGAAACTGAAATTGCGGCCCGGCCACTGCAAGCGCGCGAAGCTGTAGGCCACCAGCGAGCAACTGAAGAGCGTGCCGACCAGATTCAGGATGACGAGAAAGATGCTCGTGGCGACGTACCGCCAGAACGGGATGTGGTCGAGCGCCAGCCGGTAATTGCGGCGGATCTTCGCCCACCACGCGCCATGGGTGGAGTTTTGGTTCACCTCGATCGTGATCTTGAGCTTGTGGGGGTCGTGCTCGTACTGCGGTCCGCGATCCACCTCGCGGAGCAATATCCACGTGCGAATCTTGTTGGTTTCGTCGTCCGGCCCCGGTTCTTGCCAGGTGACTGTAGCCCAGTTGCTGAAGTCGGAGAGATCATAGGTGCGCTCGGCCTCGTAACGCACCCCGAGCTTTTCCACGCAAACCGTCAATGGATGCCACGTGTCGTCGTTGCGCACGTAGAGTTGGATTCTGTGAAGACGGTCGACCGGGAAGCTGGTGGTGAACGTTTGCGTCAACTCAACCCGTGTACCGGGGGTAAAATCGTATCGCAGTTCCGCATACGGATCGCGGGCATCGGTCATTTGAACCAACTCGGCGGTGGCGGATCCGCCGACGTGCCACGCGCTGGCCACGGCGCCGGGGGCGACCAATTGGTCTTCCTGCAAATCGTACGAGCGTGCGCGCAACTGGCCGATCAACAATGCCCGTCGAATCTGGTCGAGGCTCTCGCGTACCAGGCCGGCATCGACGCGGCGTTTGACCTCGGCGGTGAGTGAGGGCAGCGGTTCATCCCAATGCGCGAGCGGAAGGGTAAGCACCAGTTTTTTGAAAACGCCGCGCGCGGTTTGTTTAATGGCGGTGGCGCGTTCAACATCGGCCGGCCACGGGTAATCCATCACGGTGAGATGTTCTTCGATCACGGGCAGGAGTTCATCCATGCGTTTGCCGGTGACGTCGCGGTAGTGGCGCTCGTCGATGTACGGCGAACGTACTTGCGGGATTGGACGCTGCGGCCAAAGCCGGATGCGTTCGGCAAACATCTCGCGGTCGACTTTGATGGAGGTGGTGGCCATCCACAGGAACGGCCAGGCGAAGATGAGCGCGCCGCCGAGGAGGAGCGCGTAGATCCACACGTGCCGGCACCACTCCATGAAACGATGCGGATCCATCTCAGCCTTCCTCGTAGTGCACCCAGCGCTTGGAGAGATTCATCTGCACGATGGTCAACCCGAGCACGATGACGAACAACACCCACGCCATCGAGGCGGCGTAGCCCATCTGGAGGTAACGAAAGGCGTTGTTGAAGAGATGGTAGGCGTAAAAGAGCGTCGAGTTGACCGGGCCGCCCTGCGTCATGATGAACGCCTGCGTGAAAATCTGGAACGTGCCGATCAAGCCCATCACCGCATTGAAGAAAATGTATGGCGAGAGCAGCGGAAGCGTGACCCGGATAAACTTCTGCCACGTGCCGGCACCGTCGAGTGATGCCGCCTCGTAGTACGACTCGCTGATCCCCTTCAGTCCCGCCAGCCAAACGATCATCCCGCCACCCGCACCCCACAGACCCATAAGAATCAGCGCAGGTTTGCTCGTGTGTTCGTTCTGCAGCCAGTTCGGGCCGGTAATGCCGAAGGATGCGAGGACGTTGTTGAGCAGGCCGGCTTGCGGATTGAAAATCCAAATCCAGAGAATACTCGATGCGACTGCCGGCACGATTGCGGGCAGATAAAAAGCTGTCCGCCACACCGCGACCCCGCGGACTTTCAGGTTCAGCAGGATCGCGATTCCGAGGCTCAAGGCCATCCCCAGCGGAATCCCGATCACCATGAACAGCGTGTTCCACATCGATTTCCAGAACAACGGGTCTTTGGTAAACATCCACGCGTAATTCGTCAGGCCGGTAAACCGCGCGGGATTCAGGATATCGAAATCGCAAAAGCTGATGACGATGGAAAACAGGATCGGCCCGCCGGTAAACACGATGAACCCGATGGTCCACGGCGCCGCGCAAATCCAGCCGCCGCGCCATTGTGACCGGAAGAAACTGCTTTGCATCCCTTCCAAATCTCCGCCGTGCTTCGCCAGTCGGCCGCCAAACCGCAGGCGGAACTTCTCGTTCGTGTCCCAGTGGTAGACCAGCACCGCTCCGCCAATCAGCAACACGCCATAAAGAACGAAGATATAATTCCAGTTTACTTTCACGCCGCGCGGTGGACTGAGCGCCCGATCCAACTCGCGCTGGATGATCATCGTGCCGCAGTCGAGCGCCTGTTGCGGACTGAGTTTGTGGAAAATCGCGTTCTCCATCGCTTCGATATGCTGCACCCACAACATCTGCCCGACTGGTGTGACCGGCCGAAACCGCGCATCGGGGAGCAGGTCGTTGAAGACTTTCACCGCGGCGCCAACCTTCGGGTCCATGGATGGTTTGTTGATCACGTAGGTGTCGAACAACCATTGGTTGATCGCGATGTGCGGCTTCTGCCCGGGCACATGCACGCGGCCCTGGCTTTCAGCCTGCAGTCGTTCGCTCTCGCTTTGAATTTCGATGGCGCGCTGGCTGGACATAAACCGAATCAATTCCCACGCTGCCTCCTTCTTCTTGGCGGTGGAGGGGATCGCGTAACACCAACCACCGTTCCAACTCAGTGGTTTGCGGCCCTTCGCGAGTTGCTGGGCCGGCATCGGTGGCGGCGCGAGACCGTAGTTGAGGTTCCGGCCAAACTGCGCCACGCTCCCGCTCAGCATCCAGAACCCATCGATCTTCATCACGATCTTGCCGGTGATAAACGGGTCGAGATCGCCACCCTGAAACGTGGACTGGAACGCATACACCTGCTCCGCCCCGCCCAGTTTGTCGTAGAGGCGCGTCATGAACTCCAAGGCTTCCGCAATCCGCGGATCGTTCATGGTGCAGCGTTTCCCGTCCGCGCTCATGAACTCGCCGCCATTCATCCACCCGTACATGTACAACCACGAATTGCCGAAGTTGGGGACGAAACCGATCCGTACAATACGGCCTTTCTCGTCGCGCTCGGTGAGCTTGACCGCCATCTCTTCCAATTCTTCCCACGTCCGCGGCGGACGCGCTTCGCCGTTCTCGTCGACGTAACCGGCGCGTTTCAGTAGGTCCTTGTTGTAAAACAACGCCCGGTCGTCCACGCCGTTCGGGATGCCGTACACGTGGCTCTCGCCCGTCAACGGATCGGTGTACACCGCCTCGTCCCAACATGATTTGTAAAAGTCTTCCGGACGAATTGCATCGGGACGACCAGCGCCGATGTCGCGCTGGATGTATTCATCCAACGACTCAAATGTCCCGCGCGACGCCCATTCGCTCACCGCGTACCGGTCAAACACGATCACATCCGGCGGCATCCCGCCGGCCACGCTGACGAGGAAACGAGTGGGATCGGCCGTTTGATCGCGGGAAGCGTTTTGACCGCTGACAACCCGGTAGATCGGGCGCGACGGTTCGGCGGCGTGCGCGCGACGGCTTTCCTGCTCGAACTCGCGAATGGCATCATCCACCGGACCGGAGATTGGCCCGCCCGGTCCCATGAACCCGATCTCGACGACACCGGGTTCAGAAACCTGTTGGGAGCGCGATGGCGAGAGCAACCACAGGACAGAGAGAATCAGGGCTGAAAATAACGCGACTTTCCAAGCGCTCATGTGCGGGTGCTGCGCATTCTCTCAGAAAATCGTTTTACGTCAAGCAAGCGACGGACTCGACAGCCGCGCTTTGGGTCTGTATGTTAGCACCATGCGGCGGATCGTCAGCCTTCTATGCCTGAGCGCGACCAGCCTGTTTGCTCAACAGGGACAAGCGCCCGTATCTGCTGACCTGTTCAACATCCTCACCAACATGCAGGCTGCACCCCCTCCCGTGTACATCCCGGTCACGGTCGCGCCCGGAGTCACCGCGCCACAAACGTTGACGATCCAGGACCCGCTCAACCCTGACGCCATTGCTCTCACCAACTCCCTCAGAACCACCAACCGTCCCAGTGTCTGGCGGCCCTCCCCCATCTTCGTTCCACAAGGACAAGACCTCGTCGCCAACCAACTCCGCCAACCGGCCGCCATCACTCCACCGCAACCCGCTTCATTTGCCCCCGGCAATCTCATCACCAACGCGGCCCCGGCCACCCCGGCCCCGGCCTCTCCCGTCATCAGCACCAATCGCCCCCCGCCGCGCGACCCGTGGCGGCAACAGAATCCGCTCCTGCGCGACCTGTATTACAAGTGGTAGCGGATGCAGCCCCAATCGTACTACCGCTGTTGGGTGGAGATTGACCTCGACGCTCTCCGCCGCAACGTCGCCGCCATCCGCCAACGCATCGGTGCCGGCAAGAAGATCCTCGCCGTCGTCAAAGCCGACGCCTACGGTCACGGCCTCGCGCCAATCGCCGGCACCCTCATGCAGTCGGGTGTTGATGGTTTCGCCGTCGCCACCCTCTCCGAGGCGCTCACTCTTCGCCACCTCGGCGGCCCTGGCTGGCCCATCTTGCTGCTCGGCGCCGCCTTCCCGTTCGAGCTCGACAAACTCGTCGAGCAGAACATCACCCCGACTGTCTGCTCGCTCGACGCCGCCCGGCAACTGAACGCTGTAGCGGCGGTCTATGACCGCCGCGTCTCCATCCACATCGAAATTGATACCGGCATGGGCCGCGTCGGCATCTGGCACGAAGACGCACCTGCCCACCTCCGCGCCATCGCCGCCCTGCCGCATCTACAAACGGTCGGCATCTACACCCATTTCCCGTCCGCCGACGAAAACCTGACGGTCACCCGGCAAGAACTCGAATTGTTCCTTCGCGTGGCGGATGCCACACTGCTGCGCCATGCCGCCAACAGCGCCGCCCTCGTAAATCTCCCTGAATCACATCTCGACGCCGTCCGCCCCGGCCTCGCTCTTTACGGCATCGCGGCGGGACTCCACCCCGTGCTGGCTTTCAAATCCCGCGTCGCCTTCGTCAAAGACGTCGCCGCCGGCCGCACCATCAGCTACGGGCAGACGTTTACCGCGCCGCGTCCGATGAAAATCGCCACCATCGCCGCCGGTTACGCCGATGGCTTTAGCCGGCACCTCTCCAACTCGGCGCAAGTGCTCATTGCTGGCGCGCGGTGTCCAGTCGTGGGCCGCGTCACGATGGATCAGGTCATGGTGGACATCACCCACGTGTCGGCGGCGCAGAGCGGTGACGAGGTTGTCCTGATCGGGTGCCAAGGCCGGGAAGAAATCACCGCCGCCGAAATGGCCGCCTGGGCCGGCACCATCGCGTGGGAAGTCCTTTGCAACATCACCAAGAGCGACCGCGTCCCCCGGCTCTACCGCGGCGCGTCCGCCGCCTGAGTTGCCGGCCTGCCGGCGCGGGTTTATAGTGCTGGCGGAAGGAGGCGACCATGCCGAAGAAAACGACGACTCGCTCGCGACGGATGAAATGCTCCTGCGCCGGTTGCACCTGTACCGTGGATCTGATCAAGGCCTACCGGAAAGGCAATCTCGTCTATTGCAGCCGGCAGTGCGCGGAAAGCTGCACGCCGGAAGTCTGCGCCTGCGAACACGACGATTGCCGACGCTAACGCTGTCGGTGCTTGGCGGATTCCCACAGCGCGTCGAGCTCCTCGAGCGTGCAGTCCTCGAGTTGCCGGCCACTCTGGTGGACGGCCCGCTCAATCTGTTGAAATCGGGCGACAAACTTGGTGATCGTCCGGTTCAGCAAATCCTCGGCGTGCAACCCTTCATACCGCGCCAAGTTCACCGCGGCGAATAACACGTCGCCTAATTCCTCCTCAAACTGCCGGCGGTCGCCTGACGCCAGCGCGCCCTTCAACTCGCGCACTTCCTCCTCCACCTTGGCGACCACGTCGTTGACGTGTTTCCAGTCGAATCCCACGCGCGCCACTTTGCGCTGTACCTTGTCCGCCTTCATCAGCGCCGGCAGACTTCTGGGCAATTCCGCGACGATGCTCCCGGCCTTCTTCTCCCGCTTCTTGATTGCCTCCCACTGCTGGAGCACTTCCCGGCTATTGCGGGCCTTCTTCTTGCCGAAGACGTGCGGATGCCGACGCACCAGCTTGTCGGCGATGGATTTGGCAACCGAATCGAAGTCGAACTTCCCTGCGTCCCGCGCCATTTGCGCGTGAAACACGACCTGCAACAACAGGTCGCCAAGCTCGTCACGGAATTCGTCGAGGTTGCCGGCGTCCAACGCGTCGAGCGCCTCGTAACATTCCTCGATGAGATTGTGGCGGATCGACTGGTGGGTCTGCTCGCGGTCCCAGGGACAACCTTTCGGACCGCGCAATCGCGCCATGATGCGCAACAGCCGGGCGATGTTCTTGGTTTGAGTGGCCATCGCGGAATCTCGCAAGCCCGATGACGAAAAGGCCGATGAGAATTCCGGGCGCCGGCCAGCGGCGGGAATCAGCTCCCGCGGTTCCGGCTCCCGCCGGGAAACGCGAGCACTTTCTCTTCTTCCTCCGTGAGGGCGGTTTCGCGCAACGGCGCCGACTGCTCGTGGCGGCGCATCTCCCACAGGCGCTCCAGCTCCGATTCGAGCGCGGTGATGCGATGCGTGCCCACGGTTGGCAAATCATCCCCCGCGTTTGCCAACTTGCTGCGCAAAAACTGCAGTTCCTCCGTCACCTCGGCAATTCGCTCCAAGAGCGAAGGATCTTTCGGTTTTCGCTCCACGGCCGCAATGCGCCGCAGCGGCGAACGCCGACGACGGGAACTCTTCTTCAGCTTGATTGTCTGACGTGCCTTCATTGACTTTCCAGACACCGTATCTAGGGTCTTGTTCAAAGAAACACAAGCCTATTCCCTGCCCAGTTTTTAACTCATTGGCTGACAGCGGAATAGATCGTCAAGGACTAATTATCCGATGGCTGAGAAGGTTTTCACCATCGAACACGAAGTAACCGCAAAACCGCTTGCGGGCCAACAACAACGGCAACCAATACGGGTCATCCTGCCACATCTCCTGATACGGAATCTCGTCGAGCGACACCCACATCGGCGCAGCTTCGGGAGTTTCGCACAATTCACCCTCGCAATTGTCGGCGGCGAACACGGCGACATGCAATTTGTAACCATCGAGAAACTGAAAATAGAGTTCGCCGACGTCCTCCAAGCCAAGCGGCGTTACGCCAATCTCCTCCTGCGTCTCGCGGATCGCGCCTTCCATCGCGGTCTCGCCGGGCTCGTTGCGACCGCCCGGCCCGTTGATCTTTCCCCCACCCAATCCACGCTTCTTCCGGATCAAAAGCACCTGACCGTCACGAACGACAAAGCACAGGTTGGCATACTCGGTCGGTCGCCAGCTCGCCCAGTCGATCGTCTCGACGCGGAGATTATCGCGGCTCATCGCGGATCGGCGCGAAATTCCCTTCCTCACAACACCGCACGAAACCTTCGGTCACCCGCTTCAAATCTTCCCAACGCGCGCGAATCTTCTCCGACTCTTTGGGCGAGATGTGGTTGTCCACCGCCGCCGTCGCGATCACCGACAGCATGTCGGCAAACTCCTGCACAATCGCGTTGGTGGCCGGCACGAGCGCGTACGCTTGTTTCCGCCCGTAGACCGGGTTCGCGACGTAGAATCCTCCCGCCCGTTCGCACACCCACTGCGCAATGCTGGCCTGCTGGTTCGTCGCACTCATCAGCGCCGCGACGCGGTCCAACGGGTTTGCCGCGCCACTGCCGCCGTCCTCCGATGATTCGGCCCATTTGTAAACCATCGACAGCGACAACCCGAGCCGGTCCGCGACCTCCTTGGGGCTGGCGGTTTCAAATACCTCACGCAACCGTTCGTGCGACTTCATGGGCGGTAGGCTTACAAACATTCCGCGAGAATGTAAATGAAACTTGCCGACCGGTATGGTTAACTGCGCGCCGTGATACCGGTCTGTCCCAAATGCGATGTCAGCCTGCTGATCCTGCGGCTCGGCGACGTCGAAGTGGATCACTGCGAGCGTTGCCGGGGCGTCTGGCTGGATGCCGGCGAATTGGAATCGCTGGCCGGGGGTAACGATCCCCTGCTCTCGGCCCTGCACGGCCAACGCGGCGCCAAGCCTTGCCGGAAGTATCTTTGTCCGCGATGCGACGTATCTCTCGAACAACTCACCGTCCCCGGCACGTCTCTGGAACTGGAACGCTGCCCCGAACAGCACGGCTTATGGTTTGATGCTGACGAGCTTCGTCAACTACTGGCGCAGTGCGCAGGCGCGGGCAGCACCATCAATTTGTTGAACGAAATGTTTGCGTACAAGAAACCCGTAAATCAAGGAGGCTAACGTGATTCCCCTCATCATCATCGTCGTCATCATCGTCATCGCCGCGCTCTGGCTGGCCGGCGCGTATAACGGGCTGGTCCGGCTGCGCAACCAACTGGAAAACGCCTGGGCGCAAATTGATGTCCAGCTCAAACGCCGGCACGACCTGATTCCGAATCTGGTCGAGACCGTCAAAGGCTACGCCAAACACGAGCGCGAGACGCTGGAGAAAGTCATTCAAGCGCGCAACATGGCCGTCAGCGCCAAAGGCGTCGGCGAACGCGCCGAGGCGGAGAACATTCTGACCGGCGCGCTCAAATCGCTGTTCGCCGTGGCGGAGGCCTATCCTGACCTCAAAGCGAACCAGAACTTCCTGCGGCTGCAAGAGGAACTGACCTCGACCGAAAACAAGGTCGCGTTCTCCCGGCAGTTCTACAACGACAGCGTCCTCGCCTACAACACACGCATCGAAGTCTTCCCGACCAACATCGTCGCCGGCTTCTTCAGCTTCAGCCGCCGCGAATTCTTCGAGGTCGCAGTCGAGGCCGAGCGCGCGGCGCCCAAAGTGGCGTTCTAATCACGATCCATGTGGGAACAAATCGCCGCCAACCGACGCCGCTCGACGGTCCTGATCAGCGTGATGGTGGTGATTCTCGCCGTCATCGGCTACACCGGCGGTGAACTCATCGTGCCCGGCGCTGGGCCGCTTGGGCTTGGGGTGGCGTTCATCATCTGGGCGGTGATGATGGCGATGTATCTGTTCGGTGCCGAGAAGCTGTTGTTAGGCGGCGCCTTGTTTCACGAACTCACACGCGAGGACAGCCCCCGGCTGTTCAACATCGTCGAGGAGATGAAGCTCGCCGCCGGGCTGCCGTACCTGCCGAAACTGTACCTGATCCACGAATCCGCCCCGAACGCCTTCGCCATTGGCCGCAAACCCGAAGACTACGCCATCGCCGTCACCAGCGGTCTGCTCCACCGGCTCAACCGCGACGAACTGCAAGGCGTCATCGCCCACGAGGTCGGCCACCTGAAAAATCAGGACGTGAAGTTCATGACGCTCGCCGCGGTGCTGCTCGGCTCGATCGTCATCCTCTCCGACGTCGTCCGCCGTTCGCTCTGGTACGGTGGACGCGGCCGGCGTCGCTCCGATTCCCGGGGCGGTGGCCAGGCTCAAGTCGTCATTCTCGTCGTCGGACTGCTGTTCGCGATCCTCGGTCCGATCATGGCGCAATTGCTCTACCTCGCCTGCTCCCGCAAACGCGAGTTTCTGGCCGACGCCTCCGCCGCACAGTACACGCGCTACCCGGAGGGACTCGCATCGGCCCTTGAGAAAATCGCCCTGGCCGGTCGTGGCCTGTCGTTTGTCACCAAAGCCACGGCCCCCATGTTTATCGTCAACCCGCTGGCGGCCGCGAGCGAGGATTCCTTCAGTCTGCTCTCCACGCATCCGCCGACCGCCGAGCGTATCCGCATCCTGCGACAGATGGCCGGTGCATCGCTCGCCGATTACGAAACCGCCTACCGGCAGATGAAACAGGGCGCGCTCATTGGGGGTCGCAGTCTCGCCACCGCCGCGCCGCAGAGCATCCGCGCCCCGACCGACGAAGGTCCGATCGAAAGTCGCCACGCCGCGGATGACATCGCCTACCGGCAACACGGCTATCTCCGGCTGCGGTGCGAGTGCGGATTGGACATTAAAGTGCCCGAGCGTTACGAGCAGAAGGAAATCCACTGCATCCGCTGCGGCAGCGCGCTGCCCATCCCCTCAGTGCTGGAGGGCCGCGCTCCGTCGCCGCCAACCCCGGAACCCACCGGCCCCCTCGCCTACACCCGCGCCACCAAAGGTTGGGAATCGTTCCGTTGCGCCTGCGGTCGGACCATCCAGCTCAGCCCGGCCTTCGCCGCCCCGCAGGTCCGTTGCCACCACTGCCGCCGCTTGATTGAAGTTTCGTAGCGCGGGCGACTCGCCCGTGATAAGTGTTGGCTCATGCGCGTCGCCAGTCCGCCCGGCAAAACGCTGCTCATCTACGATGGCGACTGCAACTTTTGCCGGCGCTGGATTGCACGTTGGCAACAGGACACGGGCGTGCGAGTGGACTATTTACCGTCTGCCGACGTGTCGTTCCCGGAAATCCCGCCCGAGACGTATGCGCAATCCGTCGTGCTCGTCGAGCCGGATGGCCAGGTGTACACCGGTGCGGAAGCGGTGTTTCGGGTCCAGGAACGACTCTGGCTTTACCAGAAGCTTCCCGGCTGCGCCCCTGCCAGTGAATGGGCCTACCAATTCGTCGCGCGGCACCGGTCCGTGTTCTCCGCGCTGACCCGTTGGCTGTGGGGGGCGCACATCGAACCGCCCACGTACGGTCGGGTGCGCAAGCTGTTTCTCCGGTTGCTGGGGGTCAGTTATTTCATCGCGTTCGTTTCGTTCTGGACGCAACTCGATGGCCTCATCGGAAGCAACGGCATCCTGCCGGCAGGGTCGTTCATGCGCGCGGTCACCGAGCAGGCGCGTTTCTGGCAATTGCCGACTTTCGGCTGGCTTAACGCCAGCGACGGTTTCTTGCACGCGCTCTGCGGCGCGGGAACTCTTTTGTCGCTGGCGCTGATCGCCGGCGTCGTACCCCTGCCCGCGCTCGTTCTCCTGTGGGTGCTGTACCTGTCATTGGTGAGCCTGTCCGGCACCTTTCTCCAGTACCAATGGGACGCGCTGCTGCTGGAGACCGGTTTCCTGAGCATCTTCTTCGCGCTGGGTCAGGCGCGACCGTGGCTGTTGCGACTCCTGTTGTTCAAGCTGATGTTTTGCTCGGGTGTCGTCAAACTCGCCAGCGGTGACGCAACCTGGCACAACCTCACCGCGCTGGCCGTCCACTACGAAACGCAGCCGTTGCCCACGTGGATCGGCTGGTGGGCGCACCAGTTGCCGGCAGGCATGCAGAGATTTTCCTGCGCGGTGATGTTTGGCATCGAACTGGGGCTGCCCTTTCTGATTTTCGCGCCGCGCCGCCTGCGGTTCGTCGCGGCCGGAGGGTTTACGCTGCTGATGATTCTGATCTCGTTGACCGGCAACTACACCTTTTTCAACCTGCTCACGGTCGCCTTGTGCGTGACGCTGCTGGATGACGCGGTGCTGGGCCGGTCGCTCCGATTCGGAATCGGAGCTCCCGCGAGAAGCTGGAGCAAATGGCTCACTGCGCCAGTCGCGGCCATTTGGCTATTCTTCTCGGCGCTGCTCATCTGCAGTTCGGTCTTCCGTCGGTTTGTGTGGCCGCAGCCGGTGCGGACCGCTTATTCCTGGGTCGCGCCGTTCCATAGTCTCCACAGTTACGGCCTGTTCGCGGTGATGACGACCCAGCGGTTCGAACTGGAAATCGAAGGCAGCGACGACGGGTTGGCGTGGCGCGCGTACGAGTTCAAATTCAAGCCGGGTGACCCCCAACGTCGGCCCGGTTTCGTCGCTCCGCATCAACCACGGCTGGACTGGCAGATGTGGTTCGAGGCGCTCCGCGTGCAGCCGCCGAACTACAGCCCCAGCCCGTGGTTTCAGAATCTCTGCGTGCGCCTGTTGCAAGGCGAACCACGCGTACTGGCGCTGCTGAAATCAAATCCGTTTCCTGACGCGCCCCCGCGCTACTTGCGCATCACCATTTACGACTACCGGTTCACCGACCGCGCCACGCGTCGCGCGGAAGGGACGTGGTGGCGACGAGAACGGGTGGGGAGTCTGCCTCCGTTCAGTCTGCGGTCGTGAGGAACGCCGTCGCGCCGCGGCGTAAACTTGTCGTTTGTGAGACGGACCTGACGTTGCTCGACTGCTCACGAACCAGCGGCCCGCCGCCTGCTCACCTTCCGGCTGCGCCAAGAGGTGGGAGTGGGAACCCCGGAGGTTGCAGGCATGTTGCAGACGCATCGCTCGGCTATGATCGGCGGGAGCATCCTCTGGCTCGGGATCTCTATCAGCGCCAACAGTCACGCCGCCGACCCCGGCGGCCACGAACTGTACGCCAGCCTAAGTCACCCGGTGGAGATGCCGGAATTCACTCGCCGATCCAGGACGGCGGCGGATCGGTGGCGGACGTTTGAAACGGAATTCGGGATTCACCAACCCCACCCATCGCCCGTGCTCCGCCCGATCCAGTCGCTCAAGTACGAGGTGGACGCCACCTTGTTCGCCGTGGATGAGTTTGTGGACGTGTTGGAGGACTCGCTGAGCTTCGAGTATCACAAAGGCCGGTGGCGAAACGTGGCCGCTCACGAGAAAACAGACAGCCAACCCGGATGGTTCGGAAATCCACGGTTGAGAGTTAACATCAACCCGCTGCCGGGCAAGCCCCATCTCGAAGTGCGCGTGGTGATTCCGTTCGGGAATTGATTACAAACTCTGCGCGCGTTTCCGGCCCAAATCCAACAGCCGCTTCACGCGGGTGGCGCTGGGGGCTTCGCTGTAAATGCGAATGATCGGCTCGGTGCCGCTGGCGCGAAACATGAGCCAGGAGCCGTCCTCGCAGACGTACTTGATGCCATCAAACGTCTTCACGTCCGCGACCGGCACGCCCAGTAGCTTTTCGGGCGGCGACGTGCGCAGTGAATCGATCAGTTTTTCCCGTTTCTCCAGCGGGAAATGCATGTCCACACGATCATAGACGCTGCGGCCAAATTCCTTTTGCACCCGTTCGATCACGCGGCTGATCTTCTGGCCGGTCATCGCCAGCATCTCCAGCAACATCAGGCACGCCAGCAAACCGTCGCGCTCGGGGATGTGCCCGCGGAAACCGATCCCGCCGCTTTCTTCGCCGCCGATCAGCACGTCGGTTTCCCGCATCTTCTCGCAGATGTACTTGAACCCAACCGGCACCTCCGCCAGCTTCAACCCGTGCGCCTGGCAAATCCGGTCGAGCAACACCGTCCCATTGGCGGATTTCACCACCAAGCCCGGCGCTTCCTGCCGGTTGCGCACCAGGTGTAGCACCAACATGGCGAACACGATCTGGATGGAAACATACCGGCCGCGGTCGTCCACGACGCCCAACCGATCGGCATCGCCATCGGTGGCGAGGCCAACGTGCGCCCGGGACCTTCGGACCGCGGCGCACAGCGGGCCGAGGTTTTTGCCGATGGGCTCGGGATTGGTGCCACCGAACAGCACGTCGCGATTGGCGCGGATGGTTTCAACCCGGAGTCGCGGCGAGGACGCTACTCCTGCCAGGAGTTCGTCGCCGCAGCCGTGCATCGAGTCCACCACCACGCGCAACTTCGCACGGCGGATGGCCCGGAGATCGACGTGCTTCTTGATCGCCGCGATATGCGCCGGGCGGGGATCGTCGATTTCAACGTGCCCCTCCTTGACCGCTTGCTCGAAGTTTTGGAAGCGGACGGGGGTGCGATCCACCCACGCCTCGATCTGCCGGCAGACTTCAGGGTCGGCCGACCCGGCATAGTCGGCTTTGATTTTGTAGCCGTTGAACTGGGGCGGATTATGGCTGGCGGTCAACATCACCGCGCCGCACAGATGCCGTTGGTGAACGGCGTAACTGATCGCCGGCGTGGGCGACGCCACCGGCGGGTACAGTGCCTTGAGGCCGTTGGCCGCGAACACCTCGCACACAAGCCGGGCGTACACCTCGGAGAAAAACCGGTTGTCGTAACCGACGATCGTTTGTTTGGGCTGCGACTGCGCGTTCCAGTAATCGGCAGTCGCCTGCGCGACGCGGCGCACGTTCTCGAAGGTGAAATCGTCGGCGATGACCCCGCGCCAGCCGTCCGTGCCGAAGCGGATGTTAGCGGGCGACATGCTGTCGGAGTTCCTTGATCGCAGCCGGCAGGGCGAGTTTCTTGTGACGAAACAGCGCATTGCCGGCCACCAGCACGGTGGCGCCGGCTTCGACGCACGGGCGGGCGGTTTGCAGGTTGATACCGCCGTCCACGATGATCGGCAGGCGCGGCGCGCGGGCGCGGAGTTGTTGAACTTTCGGCAGCGTGTCCGGCAGAAACGCCTGGCCGCCGAAACCCGGATTGACGGTCATCACCAGCAACTCATCGATCTGGTTCAAATATGGCAGCGCCGCTTCCGGCGGCGTCCCCGGGTTGATCGCCAGGCCGGCGCGTTTGCCGCAACCCCGAATGGCCGCCAACGTCTTACCAACATCGTGCTGCGCCTCCAGATGCACGATCACATGGTCGGCGCCGGCCTCGACGAACTGTTCCCAATACTCGTCGGGGCGCTCGATCATCAGATGCACGTCCAACGGCAACTTGGTTGCCCGACGCAGGGCCTCGATCACGTCCGGGCCAAACGTGATGTTCGGGACGAAATGGCCGTCCATCACGTCGCAGTGCAGCCAATCGCCGCCGGCGCGTTCGGCGCGTTGCGCTTCGCGCGCGAATTGACCGAAGTCCGCCGCGAGAATGGAAGGGGCGATCAGGATGGTCATGGCTGCGGACGCTGGATCAATTCGACCTCATACCCTTCGGGCGCGTCCACAAACGCGAACACGCTGCCGGTCGAGGACTTGGTGGGGCCGTCTGACAGCTTCACGCCTTTCTTCTCCAACTCCCGGGCGTAGGCCATCAGGTCGTCCACCTCGAAACACAAATGTGTCAGGTCCGGTTGCACCTGGACCGGGCCACTGGCGGGGTACGAACAAATCTCGATCAACTCCTCGCTTTCGGGCGCTTTTAGGAATACCAACTCCGAGCCACGGGGCGATTTGTGCCGGCTGACCTCCGTCAGTCCCAGCGCGTCACGGTAGAATTTCACTGTCTTCTCGATGTCATTCACCCGGTACCGGGTATGGTCGAGTTTGCGAATTTGTGCCACCGCCAGTCCTCCTCAATGCTGATGTCCGTCGTGGTCGTGATGGTCGTGGCCCTCGTGCCCGTGGGTGTGGGTGTCCTCAAACGGCCCTTCGGTCCCCCATTTCTGTTCGTACCAGTACATCACGGCGATCAACACCACGATGGCACCGGCAATCCACACCATCGGCAGCAACGCCCGTTTCATCGGGGGCCGACTCTAATGGAATCCGGCGGGGAGAACAAGCAACGGTTAGAGTGACATGGCCTGGCGTTGTTGCCGGCGCAGCGCGCGGAGATGTCCGTAGCCGACCAGCTTGCAGCGCTGCTCATCCCAGAGCCGGAAGCTGAACGACTTGAAACTCCTGAACAACGTGACCGGGGGCACGGTCTGAAACAGCGGTTCGGCCTTGTGGCACTTCTCCAGATTGTAATTGGGAATCGAGGGGCTGAGATGATGAATGTGATGAAAGCCGATATTGCCCGAAAACCACTGCAGGACCTTGGGCAGTTTGTAGAACGAACTGCCTTTCAGCGCCGCCGCGGTGTAGTCCCAGCCGTCCCGTCGTTCCCAATACACGCCCTCGAACTGATGCTGGACGTAAAACAACCACACCCCCACTGACGCGGCCACCATCATCACCGTCAATTGGATCACCAGATAGGCTTTGACGCCGAAAATCGAGCTGAGGACCGCCGCCATCCCCAGCAGGGCGAGGTTCGTCCAATACACCGAGTGCCGTTCGCGTTGGCTCGCCTTCCCCTTGGGAAAGCGATGCCAGATCAGAAACAGAAACGCCGGGGCCAACACGAACAAGACAAACGGATTGCGCGCCAGCCGATAGGCGAATCGTTTCCACCGTGATGACTCCAAGTATTCCTGCACCGTCAGCGTCCACACATCGCCCATGCCCCGCCGATCCAGATCACCCGAGCTGGCGTGGTGAACCGCATGTTCCCAACGCCACAGATAGTACGGGGTGAACGTCAGCACGCCGGTGATGAACCCCAACACGTCGTTGGCTTTCCGGGACTTGAAAAACGACCCGTGCCCGCAGTCGTGAAAAATGATGAAGACCCGCACCATGAATCCGGCCGCCAGGATCGCCAGGGGGATCGTCAGCCACCACGACACCGCCAGACTCAGATACATCAAGTACCAGAGCGTTGCGTAGGGTACGACGGTGTTGACGATCTGCCAGAGACTGCGCAGCAATGCCGGCTGCTGATAGCTGGCCACAATCTCCTTCCAGCTCATCTTGCCAGCGGGCAGCTTCGCGACTACCGCCACGGAATCATTCATGTCGTTCGAACCCCTCCTTGGTTCTGCGGGAACGCCGCATCGCCAGAATACACGGCAATCCTCGTGCCGGCAACTGACAAAGAGAAAAAAGGCGTCCCGTTCGCACGGGACGCCTTTCTCTGAACCTGCCGGGTTAGTACCGGCTGCCCGCGAACTTGCGTCCGCCGCGATCGCCACCGCCACCGCCGAAGTCGCCACGGGGGCGCTCTTCACGGGGCTTGGCTTCGTTGACGGTCAACGCCCGGCCATCCAGCTCTTTGCCGTTAAATTGCGCAATGGCCTTGGTGGCCTCTTCTTGCGAGCCCATCTGCACAAACGCGAACCCACGCGACTTGCTGGTGAACTTGTCCATGATGAGTTCGCAACTGGTGACGTTGCCGGCCTGCTTGAACAGGTCCAGAACGTCCCCTTCGGTGGTGTTGAACGACAGGTTTCCTACGAATATTTTCGTAGCCATATAATACGATTTCTTTCTGCTGCGGCTAGGAGGTCTCAGTGACTGTTCCCGATGAATTCGGGTTTAGGACTGTCACCGAGCAAACGAGGCCGACTGACAATCTACCAATCTCACTGCGAACATCTACTACCTGCAAGCGCGCGCACAATACGGCATCCCGCCACGAATGCAATCACTAATTTTTGGACGCCCGAATCGGCTTCAGGTACACTCGCCCTGTGACTCCTCGGACCTTTCGCTACCACAGCAGCGTGGACGGCACCAAACCGCTGTTGCTGGACGTTTGTTTTAGGCCGTCGCGGCGAAAACTGCCGCTGATCGTGGTGATGCACGGCTACGGTGGCGACCGGTCACCCGTGCGGCCGGACGTCGTCCGGCTGGCCGGCAAGGGTCTGTTCGCCATCGCCCCCGACATGCGAGGACGCGGTGCCTCCGGCGGCCGTTGGGATAGCGGCGCACTCGATGTGATGGACATTTACGACGCCGTGCAGTTTTGCCTGCGAAGATTCGCGGACCAGATCGACGCCTCAAATCTCAACGTCATGGGCTACAGCGGTGGCGGCGGTAACACTTTCGCCTGCTTCGTCCGCTTCCCGGACCTGTTCCGGGTGGCGGCGAGTTTCTTTGGCATCCCGGACTACGCCGCCTTCTACAGATTGAAAGGCCGACCGGACTGCAACAGAGTCATGGGCGAAACCTTGGGCGGCCCACCCCACCGTTTGCCGGCCGTTTACGCCGCCCGCAACGCCACGCGCGCCGCCCGCAACAACCATCAAACGCGCCTCCACATCTTCTGGGATGAAGCTGAAACCGCTTGCCCCGGCTCGATGGACGAGGACTTTGTCCGGGCCGCTCATCGGAACTGCATCGCCCACCGCAGCCGCAAACGCGACCGCATCCGCTGGCATCACGGCTACACCACCGACTGGCCGGAGTTGATCAAGGCCGAAGACATCTTCGTGCCGGAAATCTTGCAGCGCCGCGTGCCTGAGCCGAGGCTGCCCCGTGCCGGCAAGCTCGTTGTGCCCGGTTATGTCGTCACCCGGCAATTTCAAATCTGGGTCCAGCCGTCCGGCAGGCGCGAATTGCTCGGCCAGAGCGGCGTTGCCGAAGTGAACTACAAACTCGACGGCGTGAGCGCCGAGTTTCAGATTCAATCGATCACCCAGAACCACGAGGCGCGGATCATCCACACACCATGTTGATCGACTACCACATGCACACGGAGTTGACCGACGGGGCGGGACGGCCGGTCGAGTACGCGCGCGTGGCGGTGGAACGCGGGTTGACGGAGATCGGCTGCTCCGATCACGCCCCGCTGATGGGCGACCGTGAAACCGACTGGACGTTGCGCCTGGCGGAGTTGGAAACCTACGTCGGCTGGGTGCGCGACGCCCAGCGCGAGTTCCCGCAGCTCACCATCAAGCTCGCGCTCGAAGTGGACTACGCGCCGGGCTGCGAACCCTGGGTGCGCGATCTCGCCAAGCTGTACCCGTGGGATTATTTCCTGGGCAGCGTGCACTGGATCGGTGATTGGCCGGTGGACCGGAGCGCGGAGGATTGGAAGACTGAGGATGTGGAAGAGCGCTGGCGCCAGTACTTCGACTTCTGGAAGGACGCCGCGCGCACGGGACTGTATGATTCCCTCGCCCATCCCGACCTGCCGAAGAAGTTCAACTACCAGCCGAAGACGGATTTCACGGCAGTGTTTGAAGAGGCGCTGCAGGTGGTGGCGGATTGCGGCCTGGCCATTGAGGTGAGCACGGCCGGCCTGCGCAAACCGTGCCGGGAGATCTATCCGTCAGAGCAGTTTCTGAAAATGGCGCGCCGGCTGGACATCCCCGTCACACTCGGCAGCGACGCCCACATCCCGCAGGACGTGGGGGCGGACTTCGACAAGGCCGTCGCCCTGCTGCGGGTGTGCGGATACGACCGGATTTGCCGGTTCACGCGCCGCCAGCACGAAATGGTGAGGCTATGATTTCGCCGCGGCCAGCACGGCGTCGAATGCCTTGGGATCGTTGACCGCAAGGTCGGCGAGAATTTTGCGGTCGATGGCGATGTTGGCCTTCTTGAGGGCTTCGACGAACCGGCTGTAGGTGATGCCTTGGGCGCGGCAGGCGGCGTTGATGCGCTGAATCCACAGGCCGCGGAAATCACCTTTCTTGTCTTTACGGTGCGCGAAGCTGTAGGTCAGGCCGTGCCAGACGGCGTTCTTGGCGAATTTGTATTTTTTGCTGCGCCAGCCGCGATAACCTTTGGCGGCACTGAGCATCCGCTTGCGGCGGCGCCAACTGGCGGGGGCATTGGTGGCTCTTGGCATGGGAGGACTCGAAAATGGTTAATGGTTGATGGTTAGCCGCGGTGGCTAAAGGGCAGGTTGTTGGTGACGTGGTGCGCGTGGGTCGGGCTGACCGCCCTGGCTCGTCCCAAAAAGCGTTTGCGCTTGGAGGACTTGTGGCCGAGTAGGTGTCGCCCACCGGCACCGTGGAACATGACCTTGCCGGTCGCGGTGATCTTGAACCGCTTCCGCGCGGCTTTCTTGGTTTTCATGGCCTTCCAACGTGGCATCGTGCTCCGCCTTCCTGATCAATGATCGTCGTTACTGCTTGTTTTTCTGGTCGTGTTCGGCCGTTTCGAGGTCCTCGTCCTGCTGGTCGTGCGGCTTCTTGCCGGCCCCGCGGACCGGTCCCAAAATCATCGTGATCCCGCGGCCAATCTGCCGCGGCGGCACTTCCGCGCGACCCGAACTTTCAATGTCGCGAATCACCCGCTGCATCAACTGCTGGCCAAACTCCGGGCGGGCGTTTTCGCGACCGCGAAAGTAGAGGGAGATTTTGACCTTCATCCCCTCCCCCAGAAACTCCCGGACATGGTTGAGCTTGGTCTGGTAATCGTGGTCGTCGATGTTCAGCCGCAGCTTGATTTCCTTGAGCTTGTTGGCGTGTTGATGCTTGCGCGACTCGCGTTCCCGCTTTTCCTGCTCGTACTTGAATTTGCCGAAATCCACGATCCGGCAAACCGGCGGCACCGCTTTCGGCGCCACCTCGACCAGGTCCAACCCCGCCTGCATTGCCTGCGCCAACGCCTGCGACAACGTGACCACCCCGAGCTGCTGCCCACTCGCGCCGATCAACCGGACTTCTCGCGCGCGAATCTTTTGATTGACCCGAACAAACTGTTGAATGTGTCGAACCTCCGTTATGTCAGCGTCACTGCTGAACGTCGTTCATCACTACTCTCGGCACCTCGCCGCCAGCCCTGCTGGCGCGAATGGGGCGTTCTTTTAGGGCTTTTGCCCTGCCATTGCAATACTCTTTTTGCGATACGGAACATCGTCGGGTGCGCCATTGCCCACTCGACTCAAGCCCGCCGTTCCCGAACAGCCTGCAGAATCTCCGCCACCACGTCGGCCTTCGGTTTGGCGCCCACATTGCCTTTGCCGTGGAGGCGGAGGCTGAAGTTGCCAGCCTGCATGTCGCGCGGGCCCATGACGAGCATCGTGTGGACTTTGGCCGCCTCAGTGTCTTGCACCTTACCGCGTGCTCTGGACGCAGTCGGAGTTGATCCTGTCTGGGTCGAAGTCGAACTCGGCTTTGGCTACTCTGCCTTCGGCCCGGCTTGGAGGTTGACCACACGATGGCCGGAATGTTTTTGGCGTTCGCGCGCTTCCGCGAACAAACGATGCACGTCATGTCCGCGCGCGGCGGAAAGCTCGTCTTTGATGCGCCACATTTCCTGCAGCACCAAATCCGTGCTCCGCCGGGTCGTCGGTTCTTTCGTCGCGTCAGTCATAAATATCTCCCAAAAGCTCTTCCGGTGTGGCAATCGTCGGCACCTCGAAGCCTTGTGCTCGCAGTAACCGACGAATCTGAACTTCGATGACGGCATTGGCAATGTGCCGGCAATTCCACGTGAGCAATATATCCATTCTCTGGACGGTAGCGAGAGCTATGTGTGCCGCGTCGCTGTCGGCACTGGCGGGAAGAATCCCGGATCGAAGGATGGTTTCGGCGAGCGCTTCAGCAGCGGGCGTCAGATCCACAATCGAAACTCCGGCCATGATGTCCAACCGCCGCCGAGCCATTTCAGGTTCACCGGCAGCAATCTCATCGAGAACAAGCAGGCCGGTAAAAAGCTCGTGGCTCTTGCGGCGCAACTCCCACCAGTCGCGTGTGAGTTGCTGCCGCGCAGCCTGCAGGAGATCACGGGCCGGACGCGCGACAACGTAGCTCGGAATCGTGCTCTCTAATGTAGATGCGCATGGTCAGAGCCTAAGAGCGCCTAACAGAACTCTGTGGGAGGGGCATTCTTGCCCCGACCGGTCGCGACAGGAATGTCGCTCCCACCAGCCATCTTTGGTTTTGTTAGGGACTCTAAGCCCGGCGTTCCCGGATCGCCGCAAGAATGTCCGCCACAACTTCCGCCTTGGGCTTCGCGCCAACATTGCCCTTGCCGTGCAGGCGGACGCTGACGTTGCCGGCTTGCATGTCGCGCGGGCCAATGACGAGCATGGTGTGGACTCTGGCCTTCTCGGCGTCCTGCACCTTGCCGTTGATCTTGTCGGTGCTGTAATCGCCTTCCGCCCGGACCTGCTGCGCGCGCAACTCACTGACGATGCCCTTCGCATAATCCAGCAACGCCGGGTCGTCGCCAATGGTCAGCACGCGCACCTGCTCCGGCGCGAGCCAGAGCGGGAAGTTGCCGGCGTAATGCTCGATGAGGAAACCGATGAACCGTTCGTGCGTGCCGAGCGGGGCGCGGTGGATGCAGAGCGGCGTCTTCTCGGTGTTGTCGCGATCCTTGTACACGAGGCCGAAGCGTTTCGGGACGGCGAAGTCCACTTGGTTCGTCGCGATGGTGAACTCGCGGCCGATGGCGCTCCAGACTTGCACGTCGATCTTCGGGCCGTAGAACGCCGCTTCGTTGGCGACCTCGACGTAGTTGATGCCGCTGCTCTTGAGAACGTCGCGCACCATGTCCTCGGTCTGCTTCCACAACGCCGGCTCATCCACGTACTTCTTCCCCATCCCTTCCGGCGCGCTGGTGCTGAACCGCATCTGATATTTTTCGAGGCCGAAAATCTTGAAATACTTCAGGTACATCTCGTTGACCGCGTTGAACTCGGCGGCAAACTGCTCCGGCGTGCAATAGATGTGCGCGTCGTTCATGTTGAGCGACCGCACGCGCATCAAGCCGAACAACTCGCCCGACTGCTCGTACCGGTACTGACAACCGTATTCCGCCAGCCGCAACGGCAAATCCCGGTAACTCCGCGGCTCGGCCGCAAAAATCCGGTGATGATGCGGACAGTTCATCGCCTTGAGGTAATAACTCTCCGGCTCGCCGAATCGTTTCACCTGCTCGCGCAACGCGGCCAATTCGTTGAACGCCGCCACAATCTCCGCCGGCGCCGTGCTGGCCTTGACGGCTTGCACAACCAAATCGAATTCTTCGGTTTTCGTCATGTCAGGCATCGCGCTCAAAATACCGTTGCTTACCGGGGAATGGAACTTCAAACTTTCAGCCTGCAACGCAACGCAGGCTTACCGGCAGACTTACCGGCTTTGATCCCGGCCTCTCATTGTTTTGTTCTATTTATCCGATGAGAGATTGCCCAATCATTTCGTCTTCGGCGGTCTAAAGTGCGGATGACCGAGAAGCGATCTTATGATTGCTCGTCTCCCAGCATCCGCCTTGTAGCTTTCCGAATCGGAAATGACTCCGACCAATGTTCCCGATTTGGTAAAGACCGGCGACCCCGCATACATGAAGCGTCCCGGAAGAACTCCTGTGACAAATGTCTTGAATGCCGTATCTGTCGGCAACTTGAAGTGAGAGATCACTGTTGTATCGAATTGAACTTTAGGCCACCCCATGACTTCGGGCGCTTCTCCGGTGTGAAGAAACGCAATTTCCTGTCCGAGCCACGGCGTAATTGTGAAGGTCACCGGCGTTTCGAGAGGCTCAGGGAAGAGAGTTGAAACGCCGTGCTTCTCGTAGATTGCTCGTATTGTTTGAGCCCCTTCTTCATTACGCTTGGTGATTCGAAAGATCGACAAACCAGCGTCTATATCCTCCGGCTTCAGCTCTACATCGTACCGAACAAAGACGGTCAGAATTTTAATCTGTCCGTGTCGCTGTTGAGCAATTGCATTTGCCACTTGAACAACTTCATCACAGGTCAAGACGGCGTTTGGCCCAACGATGCACGCATGGCCAACTCGAACGAAAAGCTCGCTGCCTTTTTTTGAAGCTGACTCAAATCCTCCATCATAAAAGACAGTGACATCGCAAATTCGACGAGAGAATTCCCCGACGACGAGTGTCCAGCCTTCAGCAGGTTTAGGTTGAGTGGCTTCAATTTCCTTGCTGACATTCAAATCGGGCTTGCGAGCTAAAGATGCTTCGATTTCGCCAAGCCTCTTACTAAGACGGTGGCCTTCAAGCTGGTTCTGTATTTCCACCAAGGAAGATGTGACCGGAAATCCAGATGCCACCGTTCTGAGGACGTTCTTGGGATCGAAAAGAACTCCAAGCTGCTCCGCAGAGGTTTCTTTGTTCCGTTTGTCAGACATGTCACCGCGCTCAGTTGACATGGCTCGAATACGTTGAAACAGGTCTTTCCAGAAACGCCATCTGCTGAGGTGAGCCAATCTCATATTGAATTTCAGCGACAGGAAAATTGCTTATCAACGCCTCAATCATTGGGTGTCGTAAGTCTTCGGTAGGGCCGACATGATAGAAATGTTCCCGCGTGAAAAGATGAAAACGCGTGTCGCTCCAGTTCTGCTCGATCATCGCGTTTGTCCTGAATTCATTGCTGTGCCACGTCGAGAGAATGAAATTACAGGAAAGCTGTTTTAGGAGGTTTCCAAGTTCTGTCTCGTCGGATTCCGACCATGAATTGAAATAGTCCACGTGACGACCAGCATACGGCGGATCAGCGTAAACCAAGTCGCCCGGTTGAGCCGCCGCCAAGGTCTGGCGAAAATCCGTGGCAGCAAATGTCCAATCACAAGCCGAGATAACTTCGGAGATGCGTCTGATCTGATTCGTGATTTTGGTCACGTAGGCTTGGGCGAATCGTTCCGGTTTATGACCATACGGCACGTTGAATTTCCCGAAGCGGTTAAATCGCATCACACCGTTGAAGCACGACCGATTGAGAAAAAGAAAATCCAAAGACGTGGGTTGGGCATTGAAACGCTCGCGCACGGTATAGAAATAAGGCTCACCGGTGACCCGCAGTTTTTCACCTTGCTCAGTTAGGAACGCTTTCGCTACCGCAGGTGTAAGGCTGCCGTTTTGAATTTCCTGATAAAGCCGAATGATGTGAACATTCGTGTCGCTTAGAAGCGCCTTCTTGGGCTGAACGTTAAGCGCAACAACACAAGAGCCACAAAATGGTTCGACCCAACGCCCGAAGTCCTGACTCTGGGCGAACCTGTTGATCTCGCCGACCAACTTGGTCTTGATGCCCTGACATTTGAGAGGCGGAACGAGTGGCGGCAGGCTCATTCGCTTTCGTCCTCCCCCTTCGGGGCTTCGTCTTCCGCGAGTTTCGCAATTTCCTTCTTGTGCGCCCGAAGCGTATCAACTCCACGCTCTTTGTATTCAAGGTAACTCTTCAAATTCATATAGGGCCGTTTTACTCCCAGTGCCTGCGCCATATCTCGCGTCAGATAAAACATCCAGTAATCGTCGTAAGCTTCTTCACCCAAAGCCGCAAATGGCCCTGTCCCGCTCACAAGTTCTTTATTCTTCGTTGCTGAGCCGATGTTCTTCGTATTCCCGCTGCCGGGCCGCGCAGAAGCGATGCGAAATTTCGGCTGAGCAAAAAACTGAAAATCCCGAATGACTGATGGAATCTTTGACAAATCTTCCAGTTTGAATTGCTTTCGTTCGTCGGCGACTTCGTCACACTTGGAGTAGATGACTCCAAGCACGAAGTGACCGGCGTACTGGCTGTATGGGTAAAGCGTGTTCTTGTTGCTATCCCGATTTCTGAAGTAGCCGGTAAACGCGCCGAGCGTCATGCCATTCACTTCAGTTTCGCTCGTCCGATAGGTGCTCTTCACATCCACGGCAAACTTCCGACCGGATGCCTCGTGCGTGAACGTCAAATCAGGGTAGAAGTTTTGTTGCGGACACAACTCGACTTTTAGCCGGTGCTTTTTCGCAAACTCGACGAACATCGGGAACAGCAGGAGTTCAAGCACCTTGGAAATGATCTTTGTGTCCACCGAGATTGTGTAGATACGGCGATATACGTCAATGAAGCCCTTGATAATCCATTCGCCTTCATTTGTGGCCACCGCCTTCGCGAACGATTCCGCGTGCGATTGAAGTTTCTTGAGAAAATCGTCTGCGGTCATGGCGTGCAGTATGCCAACGCGAGCCGGTAAGGGCAAGCCTGCCGGTAGGACTGCCGGTAAGCCGAGTCGGACGAGACGCCGCACGTCGTTCTTCCGCGGCAGCCTACGTTGCGCTGACCCGGAACCGGTCCCAAATTGTGACCAGTTTCAACTGCCGGGTTTTCGCTCGCCAATTTTCTTCGCGTAATCGAGAAGCTGGTTGCCGAATACAACATCGGCGTCTCGTCTCACTCGGCTTTCCAGTTCGGCACGACGGGCTTCAGTTGCCGGTTTTTTCGCCGGTAATCTTCTTCGCGTAATTCTGCAACTGCGCTTCTAACTGAACGATACGGGCTTCGAGTTTCTGGCGCTGCTCACGGTGTTCGTCCATTTCCATCGGCGGGAACATGCTCGCGGCGTAGTACGGCAAGTGGCCGGAGGTCTTGTACATCTTCTCCTTCGCCAGATGCGGGGTCTTAACGAGAACGTAGCCGGCGGCGAACTCGGTTTCCTTGGCCAACTTTTCGAGTTCTTCGCAGATCACTGCGCCTTTCGGCAACCAGAGCGGCAGGCCGGGGCCGACGTATTCGGTGTCCATCACGTACAAACCCATCTCCGCGCCGAGCTTGCGGTGGTCGCGTTTCTTAGCCTCCTCCAACATCGTGAAGTAGGCTTCCATCTCGGTCTTGTTCTTGAACGCGGTGCCGTAGATGCGCTGGAGTTGCGGGTTCTTCTCGTCGCCCTTGTAGTACGCGCTGGCGACGCTGGTGAGCTTGAACGCGCTGACGTTGCCGGTACGCATCACGTGCGGCCCGGCGCAGAGGTCAATGAATTCGCCGTTCTTGAAATAGGTAATCGGCTCGCCTTCCCGTATGTCCGCGAGATTGCCGAGTTTGAACTTGCTCGGATTACCGGGTCGTTCACTCAACCCGCCGAGCCGGCCGCTCTCGGAATCCTTGATGGCCTGTTCGCGGGTGACGACCACCTTCTCGAAGACGTGGTTGGCCTTCACTTCCTTCTTCATCTCGGCCTCGATCGCCGGGAAGTCTTCCGGTGAGATGCGGTGCTTGAGATCGACGTCGTAGTAGAAACCATCGTCAACGGGTGGACCGGCAGCGAATTGAGCATCGGGCCAGAGCCGCAGAATGGCGGTCGCCATCACGTGCGCGGCGGAATGCCGAAGCCGTTCGAGGTCCGACATCTGCGCACGTTGATCTAAAGATTTACGTTCCATTCCGGAAACACAATTAGGACGGGCCGCGAGCAAAGTCAATGCGGGTCACGCCAAATCACTACTTCTTTGCCGCAACAACTTCGCCGCCCCGGGTGTAGAAGCTCCGCCCCACACGATCAATGTGTTCGCGTAGCGGCTCGTGTCGGATTGCGTCGTACGCTTGCACATCAAACAAGTAGGGCAACGGCAGTTCGTCCAACTCGCCGGCAATGGCCGCGAGCGTTGCCAGTGAAATATTTCCCCAGAGCGCCAGATCCACGTCGGAATTGGGTTGGGAATTGCCCCTGGCGCGCGAGCCGAAGATTCTCGCTTCGGTCACCTCGACGTGACGGCACAAAACTTCCCGGATTAGCTCCTGTTCAGCGTCGGTCAGTCCAAACTGGCTCATGACGCGCTCCGACTCTTTAGAAAACTGGAAAGTTCATCGAAGGCCGGCAGAAACCGGCTCACCAATTGACGGAGTAGTGCATCGAAGCGCGCTTGATCGTAAGTGTGTGACAGTTGGTTCCGGCAATCGAGCATGTCGATCCAAAGCTGGCCATCCCGGATGATTTTGGCCGCAAAGGCCTGTTTGACGACGTTCTTCGGCGTCCGCGGTTCGAGAACAACACCTTGATGTTCCAGATAATCCTTGAGACTGTTCCAAGCCAATTCCAATGTGAATTCAAACCGCTGAACCACTCCCTCTTTTTCCAGTTGGGAAAGACTCTTGATGTCAGCCAGTGGTTCGCGAAGAAGCGCCAAGGCTTTCTCGTAATTCTCAAACCGCTGTTTCCATCGAACATCTGCCTTCATCGCGGGAAAGATAGCCACATTTCATCAATTCAGCCATCCCAAAAACGCTTGTTGCTCTTGTTCCAGCGCTTGGCAATCGCCGTAACCATCACACGCGCCGCCGAAGCGGGGGAGCGATGCCTAGTGCTCCGTCAATCTTGGATGCAAGGGTAAAGGCGCTTTAGTTTGATGCGCGCTTCGGCGGTGGTAAAGCGCCAGTCGGCGCGCACCCCGGCGCGATTGCGTTTCTCTGTCCATGCCCGCGCC
>Ga0247727_10001238_pt1 | contig 61763 bp, 55 predicted proteins | sample WisWelCaveWW1625_FD_202498 | JGI IMG/M metagenome (GOLD analysis project Ga0247727, IMG submission 202498) | Biofilm microbial communities from Wishing Well Cave, Virginia, United States - WW16-25 | ecosystem: Environmental > Aquatic > Deep subsurface > Groundwater > Cave microbial mat | place...
TAGCACTGCGGCAACGCACACCCGCGCGACGACATGACGCTCATGTGCCTGGAGCGGGTGGGGCGCTGACCGTGAGCGCCCCCTGCTCGAGCCACTGGGCGAGCGGGCGCAGGATGCGGAAGGCGTCGGCCCGCAGCTCCGCCTCGATCTGGCGCGGCGTCACCCGGCTCACCGCCTTCTGCCAGACCGCCACGATCAGGTCGTAATCGGTCTCGTCCGCCACGGTCCCCGGCGCTTCGCCGGTCGCCTCGAGCGGCGAGTCTTCCGGGACGACTGCGCTCGTGACCGCGAGCTGGCGCGAGCGCCGCACGCCTTCTCGCACGAGCGCGGCGAGCGCGGGCAGCTCTTTCCCGGCGTCGCCCGGCGCCTGGGCGGCGTCGAAGGCGAACTCTCCCGCGAACGGCCGCTCGAAGAGCTGGTAGACCGCGTCCTCGCCTTCGCGATGCGCGAAGCGCGCGGTCACGAGGCGCCCCTGGTCGAAGCCGATCGCCACGGGCGCCCCGCCGCCCTCGCGCAGCAGGCTGAGCGTGCCGCTCGCCCGTCCCTGCGCCAGGCGGTGCAGCAGCGCCGGCAGGCTGTAGGCTTCGAGCTCGCCGGACTGTCCCGGCGCCGGCTGCGGCGGGCCCGACGCGGCCTGGAACGCCTCGAGCGCCTCCGCCGCCGCCCGTCCGGCCTCGTGCGACGCCAGCCGCCCGCTCACCTCCGCGAGCAGCGCGCGCACCTCCGGCGTCCGGGTGCCGGCGAGCGCGCCCACGAGCGCGGGCAGGTCGTGCCCCTGACGGGACACGAAGCGGCGGAGCACGCCCTTCGGGAGTCCGTCGCGCACCAGCACCGTGAGCGTCGCCACGACGTCCGGGCTTTCCGAGAGGTCCTGCGAGCCGAGCTCGGCGAGGCGCGCGGTCGTGTTCCCGAGCTCCTCGCGCCGCGCCAGTCCGTGCCGCACGAGCGCGCGCCAGCCTCTCGGGCCGCCCTGCCGCGCGAGCGCGTTGGCGACGCTATCCAGCGTCGCCGCAGCCTCCTCGGCGGCCGCGTCGTCTAGCTCGGGCCGCGCGAGCTGCGCCTCCCAGGCGGTGAGCAGGGCGATGAGCGCTTCCGCGACTCGCGCGTGGCGTGTCTGCCCCAGGTAGGTGAGCGCCTCCTTTACGAGAAAGGCGGGCTGGCCGGGGGCCGCGCAGCGGGCGACCGCCTCGACCTCGGCCTCGACCGGGCCTTCGGCGGGCCGCGGGATGTGGCGCAGCAGGTAGATCCAGTTGCGACGCACGAAGGCGTTGGCAGGAGCCCCGGCCGCGGCTTCGAGCTTCGCGCGCGCGAGCGCCCGCCCCTTTTCCCCTTGAACGACCAGCAGGTCGAGCAGCAGCCGCCGTTTCTCGCGCCGGTCCTCGGTCTCGAGCTGGCCCAGGAGCTGCTCGGCCGCGAGCCCCTGCTCGAAGAAGGCCAACACCTCGTGAAGCTGTGCCAGGCGGTCGGGCCGCTCCATGTAGTGGCGCAGCCGCGCCGGATCGAGCGCCTCGTGGCCTTTCCTGCGGATCGGCTCGATCAAGCCCGCTTCGATCTGCTTCTCCGTGGCGAGCTTCGTCGCGAGGTCGAACATCTGCACCGCGCGCCCGAGGTTGCCCTCGTTGAACTGCTCGCTGGCCGCGCCTACGAGGTGGCGGTAGCGGCGCGCCACCTCGACCGGGTTCTCGGGCAGTGCCACGATCTTGTGCATCGCGCGGACCTCGTGAGCCGGGGGCAGCTCGGCCGTGTCGGAGGCGATCTCCTTCGGCATCGCCCAGTCGCCGAGCTCCTGACCGAGGCTGCGGAACACGTGCTCGGCGCCCGAGGCTATGCCCATGTCGCGCAGCCGGCGCAGGTGGCCCTCGAGCTCCTGCTCACTCGCGGCCTCGGTGGCCGCCGCCGCGATCGCTTGCGAGGCGACGCGGCGGCGCACGTCCTCGGCCGCCGGCCCCTCGCGCAAGCCGTCGCGGCGGAGGCGCTGCTCCAGGACAAGGAGGCGCTTCAACCCCGGCGTGCTGGCCACGAGCGGGGGGCCGGAAGCCGTGGGCTCGGCGCTGCGCGCGCGCTCGGCCGGCCCGCCATGGACCATCTCGGCCTCGCCGAGACGCGTGAGCGCACGCCTGAAGCGGTCGCGCTCGGCGCCGGGCGGCAAGGCCTGCGCGACCGCGGCGCCCACCGGCCGCAGGAACCCCAGCAGCTTGTCGTTGTCGACCAGCTCCAGCTCGCCGATCACGCTCAGCTTGTGGAGCGCGTTCAAGAGCACGTCGACGGCCGGCCGCTCGGGCTCCGCGGCCCGCAGCCTTGCCCCCCAGGCGATCAGCTCCGCCGCCGCCGGGTCGACGGGCGCGCGCATGAACACGTCGACCGAGTCCGAGACCATCAGCGGGGGCACGCGGTCGGCCAGGTACTGCTCGATCTCCTCGAGCGCCGCGCGCATCTCGCCGCTGGTTGCGCCCTCCGCCGAGAGCGGCTCGCCGAGCGCGCGCGCCGGCTTGGGGTCGTCCGCGGCGAAAGCCGCCTCTTCGGCCGCGACCTCACCACCGGCCCACGCCACCCGCAGCGCCCGGAGCATCTCGCCCGCGTCGGCGTGGCGTGCCTGGGGGTCCTTGGCGAGCGCCCGCATCACCATCGCCACGATGCCGGTCGGGAGCTCCGTGGCCAGCTTGCCGAGCGGCTCCGGGTCGCGGTGGACCACGGCAAACAGGACGGCCGGGATCGTGGCGCCCGTGAACGGCCGCCGGCCCGCGAGCATCTCGTAGAACATCGCGCCGAGCGAGAAGATGTCGGAACGCGTGGTCGCGCGCTCGCCCTGCGCCTGCTCGGGCGCCATGTAGTAGGGAGTTCCCATCACGACGCCGCTCGCCGCCGCGTCCTGGGCGCGCCGCGCCAGGCCGAAGTCCATGATCTTGATCTGCCCGTTCGGCAGCACGTGGACGTTGCCGGGCTTGAGGTCGCGGTGCATCACGCCCTTCGAGTGCGCGAAGGCGAGCCCGTCGAGGACCTGCTCCATCATCGCGAGCTTGTCCTCGAGCGCCCGGAGCTTCCCCGCAGCCAAGAGCTCGCGCAGGTCCTGGCCTTCGAGCAGCTCCATGGCCATGTAGGCCATGCCGCGCTCTTCGCCGAAGTCGTAGACGGTGATGATGTTGGGATGGTTGAGCTGCGCGGCGGCACGCGCCTCGCGCTGGAAGCGCAGGCGCGCCTTCTCGTCCTCGCTCAGCTTTCCGAGCACGACCTTGATCGCGACGTCGCGGCCGAGCACGGGGTCGTGCGCGCGGAACACCTCGCCCATGGCGCCCGCGCCGATCTTGCCGATGACCTCGTACTTGCCGACCTGGCTGAGCTCCATCCCGGTCGCGACGATCGTACCACGCAGCATTTGTGCGCCCGGGCCGCACCCAGAGAACGCGCGACGCGTGATCGCTTTCTGGATCCGGGCTAAACTCGCGGTTCCGGAGGAACCCCATGCTCGAGGCCAACGACCGCGTGAAGGCGGCGCTCCAGTACCTGGACACGCACCTCGCGGCGTTCCAGGACCAGCTTGTGACGCTGTCGCGCATCCCGGGCGTCTCGGCCGAGCCCGCGCCCTCAAAGGCGTTGCGGCGCTCCGCCGAGGCGATGGCGGGCGTCATGCGCGAAGCGGGTGTCGAGCACGTCGAGATCCTCGAGATCGAGGGCGTGCACCCGTACGTCTACGGCGACTGGCTCAGGAAGCCGGGCGCACCGACGATCCTCTTGTATGGCCACCACGACGTGCAACCCGAAGGCCGTCCCGAGAAATGGCTGTCGCCCCCTTACGAGCCGACCGTGCGCGACGGGCGGCTCTTCGGCCGCGGCACTGCCGACGACAAGGCCGGTTGCATGACGCACATCGCCGCCGTCGCCAGCTACCTCAAGTCCGGGGGCGACCTGCCGGTGAACGTGCGCTTCGTGATCGAGGGCGAGGAGGAGATCGGCTCGGAGAACCTGGGCCGCTTCCTGAAGGCCTATCGCGACCGGCTGGACGCCGACTTCATCGTGCTCTCGGACACCGCGAACTTCGACACCGGGATCCCGGCGCTCACCTACCAGCTGCGCGGCATCTGCACGATCGACCTCGAGGTGCAGTGCCTGGAGCGTCCGGTGCACAGCGGCATGTGGGGCGGCCCGGTGCCCGACCCGGTGCAGCTGGCCTGCCGGATCCTCGCCGGTCTCCAGGGCAAGGACGGCCGGCTCGACGTGCCGGGGCTCTACGGCCAGGTGGCGAAGACCGGGAAGACCCAGCTCGCGCGCATCCGCAAGCTGCCCTTCAGCGAGGCCAAGTTCAAGCGCGAGGCCGGGCTGATGAAGGGCATGAAGCTCACGGGCGAGAAGGGCTTCTCGGTGTACGAGAAGCTGTGGACCCGTCCGTCGCTCACCGTGATCGCCTTCGAGGCACGGCCGATCAAGGGCTCCTCGAACCAGATCGTCGACAGCGTGCGCGCGCGGCTCTCGCTGCGCACCGTGCCCAACATGGACCCGAAGGCGGCGGCTGCCGCGGTGGCGAAGAAGCTCATGGCGAAGCCGCCCTTCGGTGCGAAGGTCACCGCCAAGGTCGTGGGCACGACGCCGTGGTGGACGACCGACCCGGAGGGGCCCGCGTTCGAGGCCGGTCGACGCGCGCTCGAGGCCGGCTACGGCAAGCCCGTGGCGATGATCGGGGCCGGCGGCACAATCGGCTTCGTCGGCCCGTTCGCCGACCTGCTGGGCGGCGCGCCCTGCCTGCTGATGGGCGTCGAGGACCCGCTCTGCAACGCGCACTCGGAGAACGAGAGCCTGCACCTCGGCGACTTCGTGAAGTCGATGCGCTCGGCCGTCTACCTGTACGACGAGCTGTCGCGGGTGCCGACGAAGAAACGGCGTTAGCGAATCTACTTCAGCCAATCGACGCAGGGACGACCGCTGTGCGGTTGAGGCGGGGGTTCATGCTCTCATCACCCGCCTAGCGAGGCGCCGAACACCGGGGATAAGCTGCGAAGCTCCGAAGTTGACCGGGCTTCGTCTGCGTCATCCCCTTGTTCGACGACGCCGGCGCTCCCTTAGGAGGCCTTTCGCAGAGAGGCCTGGACTGCTCTCGGGACCTCGACGGCCACGAACCATTCAGCGGGGTACAGGTAGTCTTCTGCGTCCTCGTCAATAACGCGAAGGAGGCCCTGCCTCGGCCTTCGGATCCGGGAGCGCCACGTAGAGCTTGTTGCGCTCGAGTGAGGCCTCGTTACCTTTGTTCGCGATGCAGACTACGTATCGCCGGAAGGTGCGCTTCTTTTCAGCCATGTCAGTCCAAGAACTTCTTGATCTTCATACCGTGCTTGCCCATACCGTGGGCCTCGTACCAGTCAAACTCTGCACGCCGGAGTTGCGCAGTTGGTGGGATAGCGCGATAAGCCGAGCGAACCGGGGCCGCACGCTGCGCGGGGAGTCCCGGTGGGCCCGCTGGATCGTACGGATGTCGTAGCCGCCTTCGAGCAAGTGGGTCGCGAACGAGTGACGAAGCGTGTGGCTCGTGGACATGGTGAGGCGAACCGGCCTCTTGGCGCGAGGAACTCGATGCCTAATCCGCGAGCGGGCGGCGGACGCCGGAGCGTCGCCGCAGGGCGAAGTAGGCGGGGATCCCGGTGAGGACGATCAGCAGCGACCAGAGCGGGTAGGCCGGCTTCACCAGCGTCAAGCCGGCGCAGACGTAGAGCACGAGAGCGATGTAGAGCAGTGGCACCACGACGTCCGCGAGCCCCCGCGGCCGCAGCTCGGGCCTGCGCCGCGCGAGCCGGATGCGTCCGACGATGGTCATGACGTAGAACGCCAGCACCGCGATCATCAGGAAGTCGAGGAGGTCCCCGTACTTTCCCGACACCGCGAGGGCCGAGGCCCAGGCTCCCTGCGCCACGAGCGCCGCCGCCGGGATCCCCTGGCGGTTGAGCCCGGCGAAAGGCTCCAGGAACAGGCCGTCCCGCGACATCGCGTAGAGGACGCGCGCGCCCGCGAGGACGAGCCCGTTCAGGCAGCCGAAGCCCGAGACCAGGATGATCCCCGCCATGAGCCGGGCCGCGGAGCCGCCCGGCGCGATGGCCTCGACCGCGGCCGTGGCCACGCGATCCTGCGGGGCGTCGGCGATGCTCGCCACCGGGAGCGCGTTCAGGTAGCCGACGTTGGCCAGGAAGTACAGCCCGCAGACGAGGCCCGTGCCCACCAGCAGCGCGCGCGGAACGTTGCGCTCGGGCTCGCGCACCTCTTCGGAGAGGAAGGTGACGTTGTTCCAGGCGTCCGCCGCGAACAGGGGCTGAACGGCCGCCGCCGCGAAGGCCCACAGCAGGGGCGCCTTCAGTGGCAGCCGGGCAGGATCGAAGCCCCAATGGAAATCCGCCGCGAAGAGCCGGTCGCCCAGGATCAGGCACGCGAGGATCAGGGCGCCGAGGGCCAGCACCTTGGCCACCGTGAACACGTTCTGCACGACGGCGCCGCGCCTGAGGCTGGTGGTGTTCCACCAGGCGACGAGGGCGATCACGGCCACGCCGACGAGCTCGACGGGCGACAGCCGCAGGAAGCCCAGCCGCAGCCACGGCTCGGCATGGACCGCCGGCACGAGCACGCCCAGGTACTTGCCGAACGCGACCGCGACCGCGGCGATGGTCCCGGTCTGGATCACGAGCAGGAGCGCCCAGCCGTAGAGGAAGCCACCCAGGTCGCCCCAGGCCTCGCGCAGGTACACGTACTGGCCGCCGGCTTTCGGGAAGGCCATGGCCAGCCGGCCGTAGCTCCACGCTCCCGCCACGGTGATCGCGAGGGTCAGCGCCCAGACCAGGAGCAGCGCGAGCGGAGACGGGACCTGGCGGGCTGCCTCCGCGGACACGATGAAGATGCCCGAGCCGATCATCGAGCCCGACACGATCATGGTGGCGTCGAAGCGGCCCAGGCGTTTTTCGAGGCGGGTCATCAAGCGCGGACACTATGGCCCGCGAGCGGCGGGTGTCAACTCACTTCGGTGGCTCGACCTCGACCAGCGGCACGTCCCAGTGCGCGTCGAGGATCTCGAAGCGCCGTTGCTCTTCCTTGCGGAAAGTCTCCTGGTCCGGGTAGAGACGCTTGGCGATCGCCTCGTCGGGGCTCGGGCCGCCCATGACGCCCCAGCTCGAGAACGTGATGACCACCAGGAAGGTCCAGTCGGCGCGGCCGTCGCCGTGGAAAGTCGGGCGGTAGACGCTCACCGCCTTGAGGCGGCCTGCGGGCCCCATCTGCTCCTTCAGGACCGGGTAGTGGTTCTTGAAGAAGAGCCGCTCGAACTCCTGCTGGAAGCCCCAGCGGACCTTGTAGTAGTAGGCCGCGCTCACCGGCTTTTCCTGCGCGGCGGCCGGCGGCACGCAAAGGGCGGCGAGGGCCGTGAGCGCGAGAGCGCGTCGCATGTTCACCTCCAGCGGGAAACTGAAACGAACCGGACCTTCCACGACCGCTGCAGCCCACAGAATAGCCGCGAACGCGCCATCCGCCCTTTGCCCATGCCTCGGCCTCCGTCCGGCCCGGGCCGGCCGTCGCCGTCAGTCGTCCAGCTGAGTCATCATGGAAGCATGAACCGCCACGTGGCGCTCTGGGCCCTGGCCGTCACCTCGGCGTGGACCGTCGGCTCGGCGCAGGCCCAGGTGAAGGAGGGGCGTCGCCTCGAGGCGTGCCGCGACGTGCTCGAGGAGCTGCTCTCGGGCGAGGAGAGCATCCCGCGCGACCTGCTGGACAAGGCGGAATGCGTGGCGGTGATCCCAAGCGCCAAGAAGTTCGCGCTTGGCTTCGGCGGCCGCTATGGCAAGGGCGCCGTCACCTGCCGGGACCGTAGCGAGAGGAGCTGGGGCGCCCCGCTCATGATCTCGATCGGCGGGGGAAGCGTTGGCCTCCAGATCGGCGGCCAGGCCGCCGACTACGTGTTCCTGGTGATGAACCCGAAGGGGATCGACCACCTGCTGCGCTCGCAGTTCACGCTCGGCGCCGACGCCGCGATCGCGGCGGGGCCCCTGGGCCGAAGCGGCTCGGCGGGCACGGACCTGCGCATGCGCGCCGAGATCCTGAGCTACTCGCAAACCCGCGGCCTCTTCGTGGGCCTGTCGCTCGAGGGCGCCGTCGTCAAGCAGGACAAGGACGGCAACCAGAACCTGTACGGCGAGCGCGTCGACCCGAAGCGGCTGCTCCAGGAAGGTGCTTACCCGATCCCGCTCCAGGCGCGCGGCTTCGTCTCCGTGCTCGAGAACGCCTCGCCCCGCCCGAAGAGCGGCGGCTGAAACCAGGAGCCGGCCCCTCGCGTGCAACGTACCGCCTGGGCGATGCGCGAGTTCAAGGCCTGACTCTGCTCACGAACGCCCGAACGCCTCGAGCACGCCGACCGACATCGCGGGCAGATAGGTGATCAGCAGCACCGCGACCGCGAGGATCAGCAGGAACGGCAGCACCGTGCGCACCACGGTGGTGAGCGGCTTGTCGAAGCGGGAGGCCGCCAGGTATAGGTTCAGGCCCACCGGGGGCGTCAGGTAGCCGAGCTCCAGGTTGGCGAGGAAGATCACGCCGAGGTGCACGGGGTGCACGCCGAAGGCCGCGGCCATCGGCACCACGAGCGGCGCCAGCACCACGATCGCCGAGAAGATGTCGACCAGGCAGCCCACGACGATCAAGAGCCCGTTGAGCGCGAGCAGGAACACGACGCGCGACTCGATGTGAGACTTCACCCAGCCCACCAGCGCGTCGGGGATCTGCGCGTCCACGATGTAGCTCGTGACCCCCATCGCCGCGCTCAGTAACATCAGCACCGCACCGGCCAGCACCGACGCCTTGACGAGGGCCGCGGGCAGCGTGCGGAAGACGTGCAGGTCGCGGGTGACGAAGCACTCGACGAAGATCGCGAACACCAGCGCCGCGGCGGCCGTCTCGACCATCGAGGCCGTTCCGCTCAGGAACAGGCCGACCACGAAGACGGGGATCGCGAGCTCCCACTTCGCCGTCCAGGTCGCCGTCACCACCTCGCTGGGGATGAACGACTGGCGCGGGATGCGGAGCGTCTGCCCCTTACATACCGCGTACGCCGCCACCATCACGATCATGAGCATCCCCGGCAGCAGCCCCGCGAGGAACAAGTGGTCGGCCGGGACGTTGTGCTCGCGCGTGCCGGCGACCACGCTGTACAGGATCACGGGCAGGCTCGGCGGGAACAGCAGGCCCAGGCTGCCAGCCGCGGTGACGAGGCCGAGCGCGAAGCCTTCGGGGTAGCCGTCCTGTCGAAGCATCGGCAGCACCAGGCCGCCGATCGCGATCACCGTGATCCCGGAGCCGCCGGTGAAGGTGGTGAAGAGCGCGCACACCGCGATCACGATGACCGCGAGCCCGCCCGGCATCCATCCCAGGAGCGACCTGAAGAAGCGCAGCAGCCGCAACGACGCCTGGCTCTCGGCGAGCACGTAGCCGCAAGCGGTCAGGAGCGGGATCGCCGGCAGCGTAGGCGACGAGATCAGCCGATACACTTCCGCCGTCACCGCGGTCACCGGCAGGCCGTCCCGGAAGAAGAAGAAGAGCGCGAGCGCCGCCATCGCGACGAACACCGGCGTGCCCAGCACGAGCGCGACCAGGATCACGGCCGCCATCGGCCAGGCCAGCGAGACGAGCCGGTCCGGCGCCAGTCCGAGCGCGAACACGGCCGGGATGGCGGCCAGGGCGATTGCGCGGCCGACCGCGCCGCGTGACGCGGCCCACGCGAAGCGCAGCGCCATCAGCCCGAGGGCGAGCGGCATCACCAGCTCGAGCGCCCAGACGGGCGTGCCCCCCATGAGCACGCGGCCCTCCTCGCGGTTCGCGAAAACGAGCCCAAAGCCGGCGTACGTCAAGACGGCTGTGGTGGCCGCCGAGACGGTCGCCGCCAGCACGCGCCCGAAACGGCGCACGCGGCTCGTTTCGCCGAACAGCTCCGCGGTCGAGAGCGTGAGGTGACGGTGCTCGCGAGTGGCGACGAGGCCGCCCAGGAAGGCCAGCCAGAGCACGACCTGCTGCAGGTAGTCGGCGCCGGCCGGAACGTGCAGGCCGAAGGGCCGGCCGAGCGTGTCGGCCAGCGGGAGCAACGCCGCCGCGAGCAGCGCCAGGATCAGCAGCGCGTGCTCGAGCCGCCGCACGGCGCGGGCGAGCGCCGTGGCCGGCGGCGCCGAGAGGCTGCCGTGGAGCGCGCTCCGCGCTTCGTCGCTCACCGAGAAGGCGCCGCGCCGCGCCCCTTCCGGTACTCGTCGCGGTAGCGCATGGCCTCGTCGAACGCCTCTGGCGGCACGATCTTGCCGCGGATGCGGGGATACAGGCTCTCGGTGAGCGTCTCCCACTGCGCCCTCTGCGCCGCGCTCACCGGCACGACCACGAGGCCCCGCTTCTTCATCGCCTCGACGTCCCTCGACTCGGCGTCGCGGATCTCCTTCTGCAGCCGCGCACCCGCCTCGCGGGAAATCTCCAGCAACTGCGGCCGCACGTCCGCCGGCAGCTTCTGCCAGGCGCCCTTGCTCATGATCGTCGCGCCCTGCAGCAGCTGCCAGCGCAGCGCCGTCATGTTCCTCGCGTGGTTGAAGAACTGCGAGATCACCGCGACCTGGGGCGGCGAGCCGAGGGCCTCCACGAGCCCCGTCTGGAGCGCCGTCGCGAGCTCGGTCGACGGCAGTGGCACCGGGTTGAAGCCCGCCGAGCGCCACACCTCGACGGCCTCGGCGTCGCCCGCCCAGGAGAAGAGCTTGAGCGCGCGCAGGTCGTCGGGGACCGCCACCGGCTTCTTCGCGAAGAAGTGCACCCAGCCGCCGTCGACCCAGTTGAGCACAACGAAGCCCTTGGCCTCGAGGCTCGCCTCGAGCTTCGGCCGCATCTTCTCGTGGACCCAGTACACCTCGTCGTACGAGTCGTACATCAGCGGGATGCCCATCGCGTAGACCGACTTGTCGATCTCGGCGACACCCACCGAGGTGAGCACGCCCGCGTTCAGCGTCCCGAGCCGCATCTTGCGCACGACGTCGGGGTCGTCGCCCGCGACACCGCCGGGGAAGAGCCTCACCGCGACGCGCCCACCCGAGGCCTGCTTCCAGCGGTCGGCGGCCTCCTTGAGGATCAGGTGCCACGAGGAGCCGTCGGGCACGAGCGTCGCCATGCGGATGATCACGGGCGCCTGGGCCCGGGCAAAGGGCGCCGCCGCCCAGACGGCGAGCGCGGCCAGGAGCACGCAGAGCACGGCCACGCGCGACCGCGTGCTCAGGGATGGGACGGGTCGCGGGTCGGTCATCGGGCTCTCGTTCTCGCTCTGATCTCGACTTACTCGATGAACAGCTCGTCCATGCGCCCCAGATGGAAACGCGCGCGCTTCTGGGCCAGCAGGTTGGCGAGCCGCTGGTCGTCCTTGCGGCTCACGTCGATCGCGAGGGCCTTGTCGAGCAGCTCGCGGAACTGCGTCCGGTCCTGGCGCGCCACGCTCACGCTCTCGGCAAGGGTGAGGTAGGGAAACGCGCGCCGCCCCTGCGAGAAGGCGAGCGCCTTGTCGAAGTGCCCGCGCGCCCGCTCGAGCGAGCCAAAGGTCGAGGAGCGGGCCGCCTCCCAGCTGATCAGGAACTCGTGGATCGAGCCCAGCGCCCAGCCCTCGTCGAGCGCGAGCGCCCGCCGTGCCAGTGCCTCGACGACGGGTTGGTCGGCGCTCAGCTCCGAGTCGTTCACCTTGAGCGAGAGCGCTCCCGCCCAGGCCACGGCGGTCCAGTAGAGCAGCGGCACGTGCTTCCGCTTGGTCCCGCCGATGGCCGCTTTCGGGTCGCTCCGCAGCGCGGTCGCGATTCCGGGCGTATCGAGCTCCAGCCCGCGAAGCCCGTAGTCGCGCGCCCGGAGGTAGAGCTTTTGCGCCCGCCCGCGCAGCTCGGTCGCGCGCGCGAGGTCCTTCGCCTCGACGACGTCGGCCTCCATCTGGACCCAGCCGTAGGCGTACTGGACGAACCCGCTGGACGCCGCGAGCAGCAGGCCCGCATGGCGCGGGGACTCCTCGAGCAGCCCCTCCATGGTCTTGAGGCCGAAGGGAATCGCCTGGCCGATGAGCTCGGGATCGTCGTCGGCCGCGAAGTTCGAGCCGGTGTTCGCGAGCGCGTCGCCGACCTTGTTGACGGCCGTCCTGCGGATCGAGCAGCCGCCGAGGCACACCACGAGTGTCGCGGCCAGTGCGAGTCGACAGCTGGGGCGAAGCCCGGTCATGCTGGGGCGTCGCGGCCCTCGCGGAGCGCCGCAACCCCGCTAGTCTACCACCGGGCCCCGAAGCGCCCCCGCCGCGGCCGGGACGGCCTCGGCCTCGCGGGCGAGCCGGCGCCCGCGCTCGACGTCGACGCGCGAGAGCAGATACGCCCCGATCGCGAAGAACACGATCAGGCTCAGGATCGCGGGTCGGCTGGTGCCGAGCGTCGCGAGCGTCGCGGCGAAGATCAGCGAGCCGATGGCACCGCCGAAGCGGTCGAAGACCCCGAAGAAGCCGAACATCTCGCCAGCCTTGTGCTGCGGGATCATGCTGGCGAAGAGCGAGCGCGCGAGCGCCTGCGCCGCGCCCTGCACGGTCCCGACCAGGATGCCCATCACGAGGAACTGCGTAGCGGTCTTGAGCGCGAAGGCGTAGACCGAGATGCCGGAGTAGACGACGAGCGCGATCAGGATCGCGCGCTTGGCGCCGATGCGGTCGGCCAGCAGGCCGAAGCCGAACGCGAACGGCACGCCCACCAGCTGGATCACCACCAGCGTCGTCATCATGCTGGAGAGCGGGATGCCGATCTCCCCGCCGTAGATCACGCCCATCTTGATGATGGTATTGACGGCGTCGTTGTAGACCAGGAAGGCGAGCAGCAGCAGGCCGGCGTCCTTGTGGTGGCGCAGCTCGCGGAACGTCTCAGCGAGCCGTCCGAGCGCCACACGCAGCAGCCCCCGTGAGGCGTCCTCGCCCGGCTCGACGCGGGCCACCGGCTCCTTCACGCGGCGCAGCAACGGCAGCGAAAAGAGGGCCCACCAAACGGCCACGCTCACGAAAGACAGCCGCACGGCGGTGCCTTCGTCCGGGATCCCGAAGCGCGCCGGAGCGGAGATCATCGCCAGGTTGGCGGCGAGCAGCAGTCCGCCGCCCAGGTAGCCGAGCCCGAAGCCCGCCATCGAGACGCGGTCGATCTCGTGGGGCTGCGCCACCGCCGGCAGGAGCGCGTTGTAGAAGGCGAGGCTCGAGGTCACAGCGACGTTGCCGATCACGAAGACCATGAGGGCGAGCGCCCAGCGGTCGGCGGTGGCGAAATAGAGGGCTGCCGACGAGGCGACGCCGATCGCGATGAACGCGGCGAGGAAGCGCTTCTTGCTCCCGCGCAGGTCGGCGATCGCGCCCAGCAGCGGCCCCGTCAGGCCGACCAGGATCACCGAGATCGCGCTCGCGAACGCGAAGCGCGAGCGGGCGGCCGCGTCGGCGACGCCGGCCGTGGTCGCGAGCGCCACGAAGAACGGAGGGAACACGGTCGTCATGATCGTGGTCATCCACGCGGAGTTGGCCACGTCGTACAGCGCCCACGCGCGCTGCTCCCGCCGCTCGAGTCCCAGCCGACCAAGGAGCTTGGTCACGGGCGACAAGCCTACCCTACCCCTGCGGTGAGGGCAGGGCCGGGGCTTGCGGCGAGGAGGGCGGCGCCTCGCCGGCGAACAGCACGCGCGCGTGGTACTCTTTTCCGTCGGCGAAGCGCTGGACCAGCCACGTCTCGACGAAACCCTCGACCTTGCGGCGCCCCGCCTCCCGAACGAGCGGCACGTGCTCGCGCGCGCGCCGGTCGAGGAGCGGCGTGAGCTCGGCCCGCAGGCGGTCGAGCACCAGCTGCTCGTCGCGCAGCACGCTGCCCTCGCGGACCGAGAAGCGCAGCGCCGAGACGTCGGGCGAAGGGCGGTTCCATTCCACCGGCGGAACGGTCACGTCCACGACACCCTGCTCCAGGCGGAAGCGCCACTCCTTGTCGAGGTCGAGGAAGTAGGTGTACGCGACCGGCACGCGCGCCTCGACCACCACGTCGGGAAGCGCGAGCGCGCCCCACAGCACGGCGGCGGCATCGCGACGCTCGAAGACCTCTTCCTGCCGCAGCTCGGCGAACTGGAGGCGCGTGGTGCCGGTCACGGACGTGGCGTCGCCACGGAAAGTGGTGGTGACGCTGCCGGTCTTGAACGCCGCCGCGACCTCGCGCAGCTCGGAGAGCGCCTTGCGGCCGCTCTCGGCCATCTCGACCGGCAGGCTGCGGGCCGAGCGGAAGAAATAGAGGGCGCCGCCGACGACGATCAGCGCGATGGCTACAGCGGCGACGGCGAGGGCCCACGCCGCGTGCTGTGGCCGGCCGGCTTCGCTCATCGCGCGGTCAGACTAGCACGCCGCGGCTGCGGTCAGCCTCGACCGTCGCCCGACGGAGGCTTTCGGCAGCCTCGTGGTCTGGTCGCTGTGCCGGCCTCAGACCCGCACGCCGACGTGCATCGCCCCGGCGTAGCCCCGGCCCGAGGCGGCGAGTAAACCTCTTGTGCGAATTGGCTGGATAGCTGTGGCTTGGCGAGTGCGGGCCGGCGGGCGGTTGAGTCTCAGCCCGTAACCGGACCCGCCTCTTCTAGCGCCCGCTCCAGCAGGTCGCCGATTCCGAGCTCGAGGGCACTGCGGCGCAGGTAGCGGAGGTCGAGGGCGCTGCCCGTCACCTGAAGCACTCCGATGACGTCGGTCCACTGCCGCTCGGAGACCTCGCCGCCCTTTCGGTACCACTCGAGCTTGGCCACGACGACGTCCTCCGCCGAGCTGACCGGCAGGGTCGCACCCGAGTGGCCGATCGCAGCGGGCCGCGACCGCTCGAAGGCCCGGCGGTCGAACGGCCGATCGCGCGAGACGAACACGTCGATCTTCAGCATGCTGTCGAGGTGAATCAGGTTAAAAGATGCCCTGCGCGTCACGGCGGCGCGGATGCGTTCCTCGGGCACGTAGTACGTCTCCCGCAGCGCGGCCACCAAGGGTGCGACGTGCGCGGAGGCCAGCTCGGCCACCACGTCAGCGTCGACGCTGGCGCGTGCCACTCCGTGAGCAGAGCTCGCAATCGAGCCGCCGACGAAGTGGCGGACCCCGAGATCGCCCAGCACCCGGAGCACTGGGGCCAGGGCGGCAAGCAGCTCGGGATCGCTCATTTCCGGCGCGAGGCCAGCTCGGAGCGCAGCGCGTCGGCGAGGTCCGCTCCGTAGTGCAATGCCACGAAGCGGAGCCCCACCTCCTCGGAAGAGGCTTCCCTGAGCCTGCGAGCCAGGCCGTCGCGGGAGAGGCTCATCACGGTCCGGCTCAGCGAGAGGGCGAGCCGGAGACGTCGGGCGGGCCCAGCGCGCCGGAGCAGCTCGAGCTGAACGCGCTCGGCCTCGGGGTCGGTGTCGCTCAGGCCTTCTGGCATCACGACATTCTATGCTCGAGTTCCGCCAGACGGCCGCGAGCAGGCGTGCTCTCGCCCGGCGCCGGGCTAGAATCGGGCGTGGAGTTCTCGCAGCTTCCGGGAGGCGACCTCGTCGCGAAGGGCCTCGAGGACCTGGCTCGCTCGAACGAGACGGCCGAGGCCCTGCTCGTCTCCATCGCCGCACCGCGCCTGCGGGAGCTGGGGGTTCTCGTCGGCGCTCCGCTGCTCGATCCCGAGCACCGGCTCTACGAGCGCCTGGCCCGCGAGGACCCCGACTCGGCCCACTCGCGCTACAACGCTCTCTTGCGGCGGCTCGTGAGCTTCGAGAGCGCGCTCGAATGCGTGGGTTAGCTGACGCCGAGCGCCTACGTCGCTTCCTGAAGGAGCTGGCGCGGGTGGCCGAGGTGGATGTGGCGGTCTACCTGACCGGGGGAGCCACGGCCGTGCTGCTCGGCTGGCGGGACAGCACGATCGATGCCGACATTCTGATCGTGCCGGAGCACGACTCGCTGTTCCAGGCGATGCCTCGTCTCAAGGAGGAGCTGCGGATCAACGTCGAGATCGCCAGCCCGGCCCACTTCATCCCGGAGCTGCCGGGATGGCGCGAACGTAGCTTGTTCATCGAGCGGATCGGGAGAGTCGATTTCTACCACTACGATCCCTACGCTCAGGCGCTCGCGAAGATCGAACGTGGGCACGCCAAGGACCGGAACGACGTCGCCGAGCTGCTCGATCGCGGCCTGGTCGAGCCGCAACGACTTCGGGATCTGTTCGAAGGAATCGAGCCGAGGCTTCACCGATACCCGGCGGTCGATCCCGGCGCGTTCAGGAAGCGGCTCGAGGACGCACTGAGGACGAGGGGTTAGGACAGCGCCACCCGAGCCCCCCTATAAGTCGAAGTCGACGATCACCGGCAGGTGGTCGCTCGCGACGCGGGACATCGCGAGCCGGCAGCGCCGGGCGCCCACGAGCCGCAGCGGGCCGCGGTAGTAGACGCGGTCGAGGGCGCCCTGCGGAAAGAAGGACGGGAAGGTGGCGGTCGCGCGCTCGCGCTCGTCGTTGCCGCCGGTGGCCGAGCGGAAGCCCAGCATGTCCACGAACAGCGGGCGCAGCAGCGAGCGCCAGTCGTTGGTGTCGCCGGCCACGAGCGTCGCGACGCCGAATGGCAGCGCGGCGAACTCGCGCGAGCGCACCAGCAGCGAGACCTGCCGCTCGCGCTCGCGGGCCGAGAGCCCCAGGTGCAGATTGAACACCTCGAGCCTTCGTGTCGCGCCGCTCGGTGTCCGGACGGCGATCCGGGTGTGCTGGCAGCCGCGCCGGCGCATGAAGCCGACCGTCAGGTCGATGTTGCGCTCGCGCTTTATCGGCCAGCGGCTGAGCGTGGCGTTGCCGTAGCGGCCCCTGCGCAGGCGCACGTTGTGGCCGATTGCGTAATGCTGGAAGTCCAGCGCGCGCGCCAGCTCGCGGGCGAGGTCGAGCTCGCGTGAGCGCGGCACGCCTTCGTCGACTTCCTGCAGCATCACGACGTCGGGGTTGTAGTTCTCGATGATCGAGACGACGCGCTCCGGACGGAAGCGCCGGTCGACGCCGATCGCGCGGTGGATGTTGTAGGACAGGACCCTCAGTCGCACCGGCGACGAGGATAACATCGAGCCCTGGCCGGCCCCTGCGTTGGCTCGTCGGCCGTTGCTTTGCCGTGGGCCATCGTGCTGTGGTCGTGTAGGCTTGCCGGTGATGGCCCGCTTCCGGCTCGACCTCGAGTACGTGGGCACCCGCTACTCCGGCTGGCAGATCCAGAAGAACGCGCGCACCGTGCAGGGCGCGCTCCACGAGGCCGTGCTCAAGGCCGCCAAGCGCACCGATTTCGAGAGCTACGGCGCTGGCCGCACCGACGCCGGGGTCCACGCGCTGCAGCAGGTGGCCCACCTCGACCTCGAGACGCGGCTGCCCCCGGTGACGCTGCGCCGTGCGCTCAACGACGAGCTACCGGCCGACGTCAACCTGCTGCGGGTCGAGAAGGTCGCGCGCCAGTTCCACGCGCGCCACTCGGCCGTCGCGCGCTCGTACCTCTACCAGATCGCGCGCCGCCGCACGGCCTTCGGCAAGCCGTTCGTGTGGTGGATCAAGGACCCGCTGGACCTCTCCACCCTTGCCGCGACCGCGCGGGTGTTCGAGGGCATGCACGACTTCCGCTCCTACTCGGACGCCGATGCCCGCGAAGGGGACACGCGGGTGAAGATCGAACGCGTGGAGCTGGCCGAGGTGGGCGACCTCGTGCTGATCCGGGTGCTCGGCTCGCACTTCCTCTGGAAGATGGCGCGGCGCCTGGTGGGGGTGATCGCCGAGGTCGGCCGCGGAGGTCTCTCGTCGAAGGACGCCGAGCGCTTCCTGCGCGAGCCGTCCGACGTTCCGGCGACGCTCACCGCCCCGCCGTCGGGCCTGTTCCTGGAGCGGGTGCTGTACGAAGGCGACGCGCCGCCCGCTGCGGCCGGTCCTGAACCTCTAGCCCCTGAGCCTGCGCAGCCGGCGCAGCGCCTCGTCGAGTGTCGCGTCGTCCTTGCAGAACGCGAAGCGCACCAGGTGCTTCAGGTGGCCATCCAGGGCGAAGGCGCTCACGGGGATCGCCGCGACCCCGATCGTCTCGACCAGGTGGCGGCAGAACGTGCGGTCGTCGTCGAAGCCAAGCGGCCTCACGTCGGCGAGCGCGAAGAACGTGCCCGCGGGCCGCATGACGCCGAAGCCGGCCGCCTCGAGCCCGTCGCACAGCCGGTCGCGGCGGGTGCGGTAGTCGTCGCGCAGAGCCGTGTAATAGTCGTCGCCGGTGGCGAGCGCCGCGGCGACCGCGTGTTGGAAGGGCGTCGAGACCGCGAATGTCACGAACTGGTGCACCGCCCGCACGGCGTCCGCGAGCGGAGGCGCCGCGCACGACCAGCCGATCTTCCAGCCGGTCAGGCTGAAGGTCTTGCCGGACGAGGAGATCGCGACGGTGCGCTCGCGCATGCCCGGCAGCGACGCGATCGGGACGTGGGCCCCCTCGAAGACGATGTGCTCGTACACCTCGTCGGTGACGACCAACAGGTCGTGGCGCACGGCGAGCGCGGCGATGGCCTCGAGCTCGGCGCGCGTGAAGACGCTGCAGGCCGGGTTGCTGGGGGAGTTGAGCAGCACGAGCCGCGTCTTCTTCGAGACCTTGGCCTCGAGCGCCGCCACGTCGAGCCGGAACGCCGGAGGCGCGAGCGGCACCACGCGCGCCTCGGCCTGGGCCATCGCGATCCCGGGGAGGTAGGCGTCGTAGAACGGCTCGAACACAATCACCTCGTCACCCGGATCGAGCAGCGCGGCGATCGTGGCGCAGAGCGCCTCGGTCGCTCCGGCGTGGACCGTGATCTCGCTCGCGGGGTCGTAGCTGAGGCCGTAGAAGCGCTGCTGGTGATCGGCCACCGCCTGCTGCAGCGCCGGCAGGCCCGGCATCGGGGAGTACTGGTTGTGGCCGCGGCGCATGGCGTCGACCGCGGCCTGCTTGACGAACTCGGGGCCGTCGAAGTTGGGGAACCCCTGGCCGAGGTTGATGGCGTCGTGGCGGCGTGCGAGCGCTGTCATCTCCGCGAAGATCGAGGTGCCGAAGCCGTCGAGGCGGCGAGTGAGCAGGGGGCGGTCCATCCCGCCGCGGAGTGTACCGCTTCGGAGCCGCCTACCGTCGTTGGCCCATCGAGGTGGTCAGTGCGGCTGGTTTACGACGATGCAGGTCGTGGAGCCGCTCGAGATCTGCGCCTGCTGCCGCTGCGGGTGGCGGCGGGTCGATCCCCGTCATGCGGTCGGTGCACCTTCACCGCAGCCTTTGTCGTTGCGCCGCGGGCTTCGTGCCGCTCGCGAAATGGAAGTGGGCACCCTGCTGCGCGCTCCAAGCCACGTCCAGCCGGACCTGCTCGGACCCCGGCACCAGCAGCCGCAGCCCTGCGCCGAGGCCACCGCGAAAGCGTTTCCAGCCGAAGTCTCGTGACTCGCTCCACGCGATGCCAGCGTCCGCGAAGACCGCCAGCTCCAGGCCGAGGCTGAACGACCAATTGAAGAGATCGCGCCGGGCGACATCGACGAGCTCGAAGCTGTACTCGGCGGTCGTCAGCAGCTGGTTCTTGCCGTTCAAGGTCGGCCCCAGGTCCTCGAGCGCGTAGCCGCGGATCGTGTTGGCACCCCCGAGGTAGAAGGTGAGATACGGGGGCACGTCCTCGCCCACGATGCCGGACTGGAGCGTCAGGAGGTTGCTCAGCATCAGGTGCTGTCGGTGGAAAGTCGGCAGGTAGCGGCGCAGGTCCAGGTTCAGCGTCCAGAACGAGCCGTCGCCGGCGCTGCGGATGGCCTCGATCTCGTTCTTCCAGCCGCTGCGGGGGTCGCGCCAGGAATCCCGCGTGTCGTATCCCGCCGAGACGCCGAGGCGGAAGAAGGTGTCCTCGTCGTTCGGGTCGAGCGTCTTGCCGTCCACGTCGCTCCGCATCCGGAACAGCGAGACGAAGCCGCGCAGGCGCCCATGACGCCCGAGCCAGGTGCCCACGCCCGGCGTGAACTCCCAGCTGTCTTCGTCGAAGCCGTTCATGGTGTCGGCACGCTCCCGTTTGCCACCATAGAAGTCGAGGGACACATGGTTGCCCGTGATCCAGGGATGCGAGAGCCTGGCCCAGCGCTGGGTGGTTCCGCCAAAGTAGGCGCGCGCCGAGAGGCTGATGCTGCGGCCCGTGAGGTTCGGCGCGGAGAGGGCCGCGCCCCACGAGAAGCCGTTCTCCTCGGTGTAGAGAAACGAGGGCAGCAACAACAGGGCCGGCGCTTCGCGGATCGTGAGCGTCAGCCGTACACCCTCTCCATCCGCCTCCGGCACGACGCTCGTCTCGGCGAAGATCCCGAGGTTCTCGAGACGCTGCAGGTCGGCCGCGAGGGTCGCGAAGTGGAATGGTCCCGAAGCTTTCGTCTCCATCTCGCGCCAGATGACGTGCTCGCGCGTGACCTCGTTGCCGTCGATTCGGATCGTCGTCAGCGTCCTGCCCTCGAACGGCGCGAAGACAGCCGGATCGGCCCGGGCCCACGCGAGGCCGGGCGCGAGCGCGAGCAGCAGGGCGAGCACGTCAGCCTTGGCCAAGCAGGTCTCCGCCAGAGTACGCGCCGGCCGTGATCCGCGAGCCACTCTGGCGGCGCGTCTCGGCACACGGCGTCGTGGATGCTTTCGACACGCGGTCGCCCGCAGGCCTAGAACTCTAGCACTTGCGGCAGGTCCGCGTAGCCAGTTTCGGCCCCGACCCGCGTTAGACTGGCCTCCCGCGGAGCGGCGGCCGGGCGCAAGCGCGCTCGAGGAAAGGAAGCTGACATGTTGCGACCGAGGAAAGCCGGACTGGTGGCCGTGGTGGTGCTGTCCGCGGTGGCATGCGCCGCGACCACCTTCAACTCGACGTGGAAGGCGCCGGACGCCCGGCCGCTGAACTTCAAGGGCAAGAAAGTCGCGGCCATGATCGTGAGCAAGGAAGAGGGTGTGCGCTACGGCGCCGAGGACGCGCTCGCCCGCGAGATCACCGCGCAGGGCGCGGTCGGACTCCCGGCGTACAGCCTGATCCCGAAGGAGCTGACCCAGGACAAGGAGAAGGCGAAGGCCTTTCTCGAGAAAGCCGGCGTCGCCGGCGCCGTGGTCATGCGCGTCGTGGGCAAGGACCAGCAGCTCCGCTCGAGCCCGGCCACGTACTGGGGCGGTCCCTACTACGCGACGTTCTGGGGCGGCGGCTATTACGGCTGGGGCTGGGGTGGCGTCTACAACCCAGGCTACCTGCGCACCGACACGGTCGTCTCCGTCGAGACGCTGGTCTACAGCCTGGAGCAGGACAAGCTGGTGTGGGCGGGCCGCAGCGAGACGACCAGTCCCTCCAAGGTCGGGCCTTTCATCCACGAGCTGGCGGCCGGCGCCGCACGCGAGATGAAGAAGCAGGGCCTGATCCAGTGACGGGCCCGAGGTGCGCGGGCGAGCCCCGCGCGCCTCGCTTCCCGGGAGCGTTCCGCACGGCGGCCGCGGCTCTCGCGGCCGGCGCGCTCGCCGCGGCCGCTCACGCCGCCAAGCTGGACGTGATCGTCCTGCAGAACGGCACGCGCGTCGTGGGCGAAGTGAAGTCCATGAAGAAGGCCCGCCTGGAGGTCGCCACCGACGACATGGGCACGCTGCAGATCGAGTGGGCGAACGTCGTCGAGCTGACGGCGCCCGGATTCTTCGAGGTGGAAGACTTGGCCGGCCGGTTGTTCTTCGGCTCGCTCCAGCGCGGCCCCGAAGCGGCGAGCGTCGAGGTGGTGGCGGACTGGGGCAACGACGTGCTTGCGCTCGCGAAGGTCGCCCGCATCCAGCTCGTGAGGTCCGGTTTCTGGGACCGGATCGGCGGCTCGATCGACGCGGGCGCGGGCTACACCAGCGCGACCGAGCTGCTGCAGCTCGACCTCGACGCCCGGGTTCGCTATCGCCGGCCGAGGTTCGAGGCCTCCGCGACGGCCGACGCGGTGGTGACGCGGCAGCCCGACGTGGACGACACCCAGCGTAGCGCGATCACGCTCGCCTACACGCGCCTGTTCTCCAACCACCACCGGGCCTTCACCCAAGCGACGCTCGAGCGGAACCGCGAGGAGCTCGGCTTCGACCGGCGTGCCAGCCTCGTAGCGGGTTGGTCGACCTTCCTGGCTCGGACACAGCGCAACGAGCTCTTGGGCGGGGCGGGCCTGTCGGTGAACCGCGAGAAGCCGGTGACGGGCGACAGCACGACAAACCTCGAGGCGGTGGTCGGCTTCGACTACGCGAACTTCGCCTACGACTTCCCGAACACCGACATCCAGCTCGCGACCACGGCCTACCTGGGGCTCAACCAGTGGGGCCGCTTTCGTCTCGAGGCGAAGGCCAGCCTGAAGCGCGAGCTCTTCAGGGACTTCTACTTCGGCCTGAAAGGCTACGAGAGCTACGACAGCCAGCCCGCCACGCAGGGAGCGCAGCGCAACGATTGGGGCCTCAGCCTGACGCTGGGCTATGCGTTCTGAGACGGAGAGGCCGCACTTCAGCGCGCAGGTCGCCTGGTAGGCGCCGGGAACACGGCCGCAGGCGAATCCACAAGTCCTGAGCGACGCGTGAGCGCCGCGCTCGACGGTCGGACCTACCGGCGCCGGCCCCCGGCCGAAGGCCTGCTGCGCGGCGCCGATCGCGTCTGCGGGCGGCTCACGGGCGCCTGGCGGGAGGCCGTCTCGCGCTGGCGGCCGCGCTGGCGCGCCTCGTAGTCGCGCTGCACCGCGCTGCGATCGATCTGCTGGGCGCGCTGCTGCACGGCGCTGCGGTCGACCTGTTGGGCCTTCTGCCCGACGGCGCCGCGGTCGACCTGCTGGGCGCGATCCCGCACGGCGCTGCGGTCGACGCTCTGGGCCTTGTCGCGCACCGCCTCCTTGTCGACGTTCTGCCACTGGTTGCCGTCGCGCGCCTGCCAGCCGTCCTTGGTCTTGCGCGCGATGTTGCCGTCCCGGTCGGCGAGCACGTTGTTGTCCATGCCCTGCGCCCGGCCGCGCCCCTTGACGCTCGCGGGCACGTTGCGCTGCACGGCCGCGCGGTCCGCGTTTCTCGTGCGGTTCTCCGCGCGGTTGTAGATGTTGTCGCGGCGCAGGCTGTCCGTGTTGATGTTGGGGTTGTTGCGCACGTTGTTGGCGATCCTCGTGCGGTTGCCGAAGTTGACGTTGTTGCCGATGTTGATGCTGCCCACGTTGATCTGATTGTGGCCGCCGTGGTACCCGCCCCAGCCCGGGCGGTAGCCGCCGTACCAGCCGCCGCAGCCGCCCCAGGGCCGGTAGTAGCCGCCCCAGCCGCCGCCCCAGCTCATCCCGAAGTGCATGAAGCCGACGTTCCAGCTCATCCCGAAGTTCCAGCCCGTCCACGGGTTGTACCCGACGTGGAAGCCGAACGTGGTGGGCCGCGGGTAGTAGATCGAGCCGTAGTAGGGCGGGTAGTAGAAGCCGGTGCCGTACACGGGCACGCCGTAGTACGGGAACGACCAGCGGTAGCCGGGCGTGTAGCCCATGTAGACGACCTCGGGGGTCGAGTCGTACACGTGCACGTGGGTCACGTTGTAGACCGGCGCGCTCGGCGGGATCTTCTGGATCTCCGCTTCGGGCACCGCGTCCGCCACCGCCCACGGCCCCTTCGCGGTCGCGGAGACGAACCAGACGCCGTTGTCCACCGCGTAATACTTCGAGCCGACCTGCAGGATCAGCCCGCCCGTGTTCTCGGCGTAGGCGACGCTCGTGCCCGGGATCTTCTGGAACCTCGGCTCGCCGTCGTACTCCGGCTCGAACCTGGCCTCGCTCCTCTTGATGGCCGTGGTCTGGGGGATCTCGGCGTCGAGCAGCGCGTCCTCGGCCTCCTCGGTCCCGGCCACGGACACGCGCACGCCCGCGAGGTCGGAGCCGGGCGGGATCTGCTTGAAGGCCTCCGGGAGCTGGTCGGGGCGCACGAAAGTCCAGGGCCCGCTCTGTCCGGCCGAAGCGTACCAGCGACCGGAGATCAGGATGAACGCCTTCTGGGTGGCGAGCTCACGGACCCAGGGAGTCTCCGTGTTCTCGACGTAGAGCAGCGCGCCGCCGGCCAGGGACTTCCACTTCGGCTCGCCGTCGCTGACGACGAGCTCGGTGGGCTCCTTGGCCACCACCACCTTCGGCGGCCTGGCCGGCACGGAGTCGTCGGACTCGTCCTTGGGCAGCATCTTCACGAGGTCGGCCGGCGGCTGTGCTATCGGCTGCCAGGGCCCGAGCGGGTCCTTCGCCGTGTAGTAGAGCTTGCCGCTCGTGAGATAGCAGGCCTTCGAGCGCTTGTCGCGGACCACCAGGTACGGGGTGTTGAGCGCCCGCTCGTAGTCGGATTTCTCGACCGGGCTCATGCGCGGCTCGCCGTCGTAGAGCAGCAGGATCGCGAGCTCGTTCTCGAACAGGATCTTCGGCGGGTCGTTCCTGAGCTCGGCCAGGCTCTTCTGCTCGCGCTCGGCGTTCGCGAGGCTCGCGGAGAGCCGCTCCATCGTGGTCGGCAGCCCCTCGGCGGGCACCGCCCCTTCGACGATCTGGTTGAAGCGCGCCTCGTCCTCGGGCTTTACCCCGGGCCAGCGGGCCTTCGTCACCTTGATGTCGCGCACGGTGGCCGTGCCCGCTTCTTCGTCCGTGTCGAGACGGGCCGTGAACCAGAACGCACCGAAGATCGGCTCGGTCCTGCTCTTCAGCTTGATCGACATGGCCGCGCGGCCGCTCAGCACGTTGCCCTTCAGGCTCTCGGGCTGCGGCTGATAAACGATCACCGTGCCCTCGGTCGCCTGGATCTCCCGTGGAAAGCCGACGTCCTGCGCGCGAGCCGTCACGCCGAGCGCGAGAAGGGCGATCGACAAGAGCCATCGGTTCATGACATCACCTCGAACATTTCGGTCCAATCTACATCAGTCGTCGGATCGCATGCGTCCATGGCTTCAGCGCGGTTCGCCTGGAGCCGTCTTCCCTGGCTGGTCGCCGGCGAACAGACCTGCTGGCGGCGATCGCGCCAGCGAAGGGAGGCGAGGCAGAACCGTGGACGTCAAGCTAGCTGAATGACGACGGGCGGGACACCTGTCAGTTCTGACAGCGGGGTCGTTCATCCAGCTCTCCCCGCTACCGTTCCAACGGCTCGAGGTCCTCGAGCAGCCGCTCGAGAGCCACGGCCCGGATGCCCTTGGCGAGCAATGCCGATCGCTCCCCGGCGTGGATCACGTCCAGGCGCTTCAGGCGTAGGCCCTCGAAGGCGATCCTCATCGACGGCGTGACCTTGGGCGCCGTGGTTCGTTTCAGCTCGAACCCGAGGCGTAGCGAGCCGCGGACCACCAGAAGGTCGAGCTCGGCCCCCGCGTGGGTACCCCAGAAGTAGCACTCCTCGGGGCGCGCGCCGAGCCGGTCGATCACCGCCTGGATCCCGAAGCCCTCCCACGAGGCGCCCACCTTTGGATGACGCACCAGGTCGGGCTCGCGTCCGATGTCGAGCAGGGTATGGAGCAGCCCGGAGTCCGAGACGTAGACCTTGGGCGACTTCACCTGTCGCTTCGCCAGGTTCTCGCTCCAGGGAGGCAGCTGACGAACGACGAAGGCCCCGCTCAGGAGATCCAGGTACCGGAGCACGGTGGTGTGGGCGACGCCCAAGGCGCGGCCGAACTCCGAGCCGTTCCAGACGTTGCCGTGCGCGTGGGCCAGCATGGCCCAGAAACGTCCCAGCGTCGGGGCGGGAACCCGCGTGCCGAGCTGGGGCAGGTCCCGCTCCAGGAACGTGCGGACGAACTCGCGCCGCCACAGGGCGCTCTCGCCCTGGCTGCGCGCGGTGAAGGAGCGCGGGAACCCGCCGTGGAGCCAGAGGCGCCCGAGCTTTCGGGAGCCCACCTCGGCCAGCGACAGGCCGGGCAGCTCGTGGAAGGAGATGCGTCCCGCCAGGCTCTCGGATGCCTGATGCAGCAGCGCATGAGAGGCGCTGCCCAGGACCAGAAAACGGGCCGGCAGGGGCCGGCGATCGGCGAGCACCCGAAGCGTCGGGAAGAGGTCGGGCCGGCGCTGCACTTCGTCGAGGATCACGAGGCCTCGTAGCGGTCGCAGGGCCAGCTCGGGGTCGGTCAGAAGCGAGACGTCGGCCGCGCGCTCGAGATCGAAGAACGTGACTTCCCCCCGGAAGCCTCGGGCGATCTCGTGGGCCAGGGTGGTCTTGCCCACCTGGCGCGCCCCCAACAGGGACACTACCGGAAAGCGCCGAAGCCGGCCCCTGACGAGCTCTCGATGCTCCGGGCGCGGGATTCGCATCGCCTTGATTATTGAGCGTCTACCGCTCAATAATCAAGGCTGCATTTCAAGAGCGGTTCGGCTACGAGTACGACGCCGGCGGCTTGTCTCGCGGGCGTCCTGTAGTTATACTTCTTGGTATGACTCATCGCATCGGACGCAAGGGGCAGGTGGTGATCCCGAAGGCCTTTCGGGAGGCGGCGAGCCTCGGTCCGGGCGACGAGGTCACATTCTCGCGCGAGGGTAACGTCATCCGCGTCGAGCGCGTGGCTTCACCCGACGCCCTGATGGGACGGTTGGCGGGCCACCGTCTCGTCAAGGCGCTGGAGAAGGACCGTCAGGCCGAGCGAAGGCGTTGATGGCCGGGCGCGCCGGGGCCTATTGCCTCGATTCGTGGGCCGTGCTGCGGTTCCTGGAGGGGCCCTCCGCTGCGGCGCGGCGCGTGAGACAGGTGATGAGGCTCGGCCGGCCCATCATGAGCTGGATCAATCTGGGAGAGGTGTACTACACGGTCCACCGGGAAGCCGGCGCCGCAGAGGCGGAGTCGATGGTCAGCTTGCTGCGCCCGCTACTGGCCCTCGACGCCGCGACGCCCGAGCGCGTGTTGGCGGCGGCCCGGATCAAGGCCCATCCCCTCGCGTACGGAGACGCCTTCGCGATCGCCACCGCGGCTGCCCACGACGCCATCCTGCTCACCGGCGATCCGGAGATCACCGGGAGGGCCGTCGGTTGCCGAGTCGAAGACCTGGCTCGATAAGGCCACCTTCACTTCATGCCGAAGAGCGTCACGTCGGCCCGGCCGCGCCCGAGGCCGGCCGTGTCGTACCAGAAATCGACGCGCCTCAGGCTCCTCCGGCCGGCGCCGCGCAAGTCGATCACCCGGCTCTCGCCGCCCTGCGGGATGCGGTAGCGGACATCGATCTTGTCGGGCTCCCCGTTGTCGTAGGTGACGACCATCCGCCGGATGTCGAGCGGGGCGTCCGTGACCTTGAACTTGAGGCGGCGGAAGCTGTCGTTTGGCCCCTGCACCACGATCGTGTCGTGGTCCGCCGTGTGGTTGGCGGTGGTCCTGCCGATCAGGCGCCAGCTCCCGGCGGGGCCCGCCTTGGGCCGCACGACCTGGTCGGCGCTCGCGCAGACGGCTAAAGCCGTCACCACGGCCATTCCCGTCGTCTTCGTCATCCTCATGGCCAGTCCCCCTCCGCTGGAAGTAAGCATAGCGTACGCTCGCTGAACCAGCACATGGCGCTGCCGCCGACGTCCCGCCGGGTATCTTCGCCGGCGTGCTCCCGTGGCGGACTGTTTCGCGGTGGCGCGATGCGGCCCACGCTCGTGAGCTCGCGCTCCGGCCGGGACGAGCGCGTGTCCGCCGCTGCCCGGATCCGTGGGACCAGCCCCTGATCGACCGCGTGCCCGCGCTCGCGCTGAAGCCGCCATCGCGGTGACCGGAAGTCCCATTCGGCCGTGGCTCCTACCAAGGCCGAAGTGCGGTGATCGCCTACCACAGCGCCCTGCAGCTCCTCGGAAAGGCACACTCGCAGTCGCAGCGGATCACGTATCTCAGCGGTCGCCGAGCGAAGCCGTTCGTGTTTCAAGACACCGCCGTCCTCGTGCCGGTGTCGTTGCGCAAGCGGCCAGATCTCGGCGGCGGATTGCGGGAAGAGCACCGTCAAGGGCTCCGCGTCCGAGTCACAGACTACGAGCGAACCCTCGTCGACGTTCTCGATGCGCCGGAGCACGGCGGCGGTTGGGAAGAGATCTGGCGCTCCCTCGAAGGTATCGAGTTCGTCGATCTCGACTTCGTCGTCGACTACGCGCTGCGCCTGGGCTCGGCCCTCACGGTCGCCCGCGTGGGCTTCTTCCTCGAGCAGCACAAAGACGAGCTGCTCGTGGAAGATCGGCACCTCGAAGCCCTGCACGCGCGCGCCCCCACCCAACCCCGCTACTTCGCGCGACGGCATCGCAAGGGTGGCAAGCTGATCCCACGCTGGAACCTGATAGTTCCGGAGCAGGTGCTCACGCGGGCCTGGGCAGAAATCGCATGAAGTTCGGCGCCGAAGAAGTCCAACAGCACGCGGATGCGCTCGGCTTTCGCCCCGAGACGCTGGAGAAAGCGTTTCGTCTGCTGAGCTTGCTGCAGACGCTGCGCTCGAACGCGTACCTTCGTCCGCGTGTCGCGCTCAAGGGCGGAACCGCGCTCAACCTGTTTCTCTTCGACGTGCCCCGGTTATCTGTGGACATCGATCTCAACTATGTCGGCGCCGGGGATCGCGCCACCATGCTCGCGGACAAGCCCAAGGTGGAGCAGTCAATTCAAGCGGTCTGCGCGCGCGAGGGGCTGACCGCCAAGCGCATGCCGAGCGAACACGCCGGCGGCAAGTGGCGCCTGTCCTTCGTGAACACCGCCGGCTCCTCCGACAAGCTCGAGGTCGATTTGAACTTTCGAGCTGGAGTTCCTCGAGCGGCTCAACGGCACCGGGGAGATCGCGCCCGAGCTCATCACCGACGATCCCGCCATGCAGGCGCTCATCCGGGACCAACCTGGCCTCAGGTGGAAGGCGCTCAACGTGAAGAAGCGCCTCGGCGTCGCGGTTGGCGACGACGAATCTCACGAGTAGCGAATGGGGTAGCTTCTCCGGGTCCTGCGCGTCCTAGATTCTCACGGGGGAAACGCGGCCACGCGCTCGAGGAACCAGAAGCTCGCGATGACGCCGATCGCAAAGGGTCACCACGCGCAGCTCGCGGCGCGACTCAGGCACCGGCTGGTTCATCAGCGCTGGTTGTCGGGGAACACGTCAGGCACGCTGGCGCACCAGCAGCAGGTCTTCCCCGAGTGCCCGCAGGTCGCGCAGGAACTCCTCGGAGGGCGGCGGAGGCGGGATCCAGCGCACGAGCCGCCAATCGTCGGCGGTCGCCCCGAGCAGAACGCGCGCCACGTCGGCCGCGAAAACGCCGACGGCTTTCGAGGAAGCCCCCACGAGGGCGTCATTGAGCGCGAGGCCGCCGCGTCGGCAGAGGCCCCAGACGTCGGCCAGGTCCTTGGGCTCCTCGCGATCCAGGAGCGCCGTGATCTTGTTCGCGAGGATGTTCTCCTTCGTGTCGACGAGGCCGAATCCTGCGTCTCGCGCGGGAACCCCGACGCGGCCGCGCACGTCGTTCACGAACTCGACCTTGAGCTGCACCTCGCCCTTCGACACCAGCGCGCGGACGAAGCGAGGGTCCCGGCGCTGGACGCCGAGCTTGAAGCCGGCCTCCGCGCGCCACGCCTCCAGCAGCCTGTCCGCCCAGGTCTGGAAGCGATCGTCGTCGTTGACGAACAAGGCGAGATCCTCGGAGTACCGGTGTCGGAGGTGAACCCGCCCGAGCGCCGTGCCGCCCGTCAGGTAGAAACCGGTCTCGATGCGAGCCGCTACGGCCAGGACCTCGTCCTGGAGCGGGTACAGGACCTCCTCGAACCACGCCGGGTCCACGGCTATGCCAGCAGCTCGGGATGGTGCCGCGGCAGCCACTCGGTGAGAAAGTCGAGCCCGCATCGCGCCGACGAGGAACGGACGCGGGAGCGCCACGCGGGCCAGTTCCGAACGAGCTCGCCGAAGCCGATCCGGCGCACGACCTCTTCGTATGGAGCGCTGTCGATCAGGCGTGCGGCCGCCCAGGCGCGGTCGAGCCTGCCAAGGGCGGCGTTGCCGGCGAGCAGGGCGTCGAACTGCTGCTCGCTGATGTCGTAGTCCCACACGTAGCGGGCGCGCATGGCCAAGGCTAGCACGCGGCCGGTCGCGCGCGCCCGCCCCGGTGTCTGACGCCTACGCGCCGTTCCTGGCTGGCGGCTGCTGCTGAGCCTCGAGCCTTGCCTAGCGGACCGCTCGGCCGCGTCCCGCGCAGCGCAGTCGCCCCTCGGCGCGAAGCTGGTTCAGGATGCGCCGGAGGCGGCTCGGGGAACGTCCTGCGCACGCACCGGGGAGGACGTCAGGCCCACGGTCACGGCGAAAGCGGACAGTACCCTGGTGGCCGCCGATCGACTCGTCATGTTTCCTCTCCCTTCAGACGACGCAGAAAGCCGCCGCCGACCGGCGCAGGCGGCCGGCGGTGCCGCCGTGGGGCCAGGACGCGTTTTCCGGGCCGTTGTCGGTGGAGTACCAGACGATCGTGTTCCACCTTGTCGAAGCGCGGGTCGTCTCCACTTCGCTCGTTCAGTGGGCTCCGGCGGTGTAGGTGGTCCGGCCTTCCTTGATGGTCTCCAGGACCTTGATGTCCTTTATCGTCATGGGATCGACCTTGAGCGGGTTCCGGTCGAGGATCACGAGGTCCGCGAGCTTGCCGACCTCGATCGAGCCCTTGGTCTTCTCCTCGAAGTACTGGTAGGCCACGTTGATCGTGATCGCCTTCAGGGCCTCGAGCGGCGTGACGCGCTGGTTCTCTCCGATCACCTCACCGCCCCGCGAGACGCGGTTGACCGCCGTCCACACCACGACCATCTGGTCGATGGGGCTCACGTTGAAGTCGGTGTGATTGGTGGGGTGGAGACCCTTGTCGATGGCTGCCCGCATCGGGCTCATGAAGTGCGCCTGCTCCTTGCCGCGCTGCCGCACGTGCGCCTCCGCGAAGTAGAAGGTGTGCTCCGTGAACAGGGACGGGATCATCTTGTAGGCTTTGTACTTGTCCAACTGATCGGGACGCACGAACTGCGAATGGATGATGGTGGTCCGGCGGTCCTTGTCGAGGCTCCCCGCCGCGGCGTGCTCGTGGGCGCGCAGGAGCAGGTCGATCGCGGCGTCGCCGTTGGCGTGCGCGTTCAGGGGCAGGCCGAGATCGTAGACGCGCTTGAACCACTCCTTGACGGTGGCTTCCGGGAAGCCCGGCTCGCCCTTCCAGTCCTTCTCACCGCTCGGGCCAGGGACGAGGTAAGGCGTCGTGAACCAGGCGGTTCGGCCTTGCGGCGAGCCGTCGAGCGTCATCTTCACCCCGCCGAACTTCAGGTGATTCTCGTACCTGCCGAAGGCCGCCGCCGGGGTGTCTTTCAAGATCGCGTCCAAGTCGGTGATGAACGGAAAGGCGACGACGTCGATGATGTTGGCGCCTTTGGCAGCGGCGCGCTTCATGAGGGCGGCGTCGGCCGCGTGGGTGGCCCCCTCCTGGGCGGTGGTGACACCGGCGGCGGCATAGATCCTTTGGCCGGCCGTGCTCCACTCGATCTCCTGCTCCGCGGTGGGCTTGGGCAGGGACGCGAAGATCGGCAGGAACGCCATCTCCATGATCAGGCCGTAGGGCTCGTTCGTGCCGGCCTTGCGCACGATGACGCCGCCCGGCGGGGTCTTGGTCGCGGCGGAGATGCCGTACTGCTTCAGCGCCGACGAGTTGAGCACAGCGCCGTGCAGCGAGACGTGCAACACCATGACGGGGTTGTCCGGCAGGGCCGCGTCCAGGTCGTCCCGGTTCAGCGGGCGATCGGGCATGACGCTGTCGTCGTAGCCGTACGCCGTGACGAGCTCGCCCTTGGGGATCTTGCGCTCGTCGCGGAACTGCTTGAGCGCGGCGACGATGGACTCGACGTCCTTGCCCGGACCCGCGGGGGGCGCGAACAGATTCAGCTGATTGGCCGTCGACAACGAGTTGATGTAGTGGCTGTGCGGGTCGAGGAAACCCGGCAGCAGCGTCTTGCCGGCGAGGTCTACGACGCGGGTGCTCGCGCCCTTATGGGCGCGCTCGACGGATTCGCGGGAGCCGACCGCGAGGATCCGGCCGTCCTTGACCGCCACCGCACCCGCGCTCGGCTGCGCGTCGTCGATCGTGACGACGTCGCCATTCGTGTAGAGGGTGTCGGCCACCGCCGCCGGAGCCGGCCCGCGACAGCCGGTAGCCACTGCGATCGTTGCTCCTGCGACGATCGTGACGTAAAGCTTCATTCTCATCTTGATCTCCAATCCGGCCTTCATGTCGTCACCTCGACTACGCGCGGCCCGTCGCAACCCATCTGCGTGCACGGGGTCTCCTTGTCGATCGATCTTGCCGTCGCCAGCCCTGACACCGTGGCTGCCTCACTTGGGGAACAGCAGCGTCACCGCGGCCCGGAACTTCCAGTCCGGCCCGCCCTCCGGCTTCTCGAGGTAGGGTCCCGCGCCGAATGCGAAGCTGATGGGCCGCTTGCCGAGCCGGGCCACCTTGCTCGCGAGGAAGAGGAGCGGCACGGTCCACTGCTCGCCGCTCGCAGCCTCCCAGTTGGCGGTCGCCTCCGTTTGCAGCGTGAACGTGTAGCCGCTCCTGGTGCCGTAGCTGAAGAACGGCTGCAGCAAGGTCGAGTTGACGTCAGCGCGCGAGCTGTCGCCGCCGAACGACCAGATGTGGTTCACGAGCGCCCCGTAGGTGAGCGGCCCCGACTGCTTCAGGATGACTCCGGTGGGCCCGGCGCCCCAGCGCCCGGAGCCCAGGAACGGATCGGAGGTCGCGGGCAGCAGGAAGGCCGGCCCCACGCCCCAGATGAAGGCTCCCGGCTTGGCGGGCGACAGGAAGGCCGACGTCACGATGTCGCTGATCCCGAACGTCGGCTGCGCCCCGGCCACGAGCGGCGGCTGGCTCAGCAGCGGGACGATCACTCGGGCGATCAGGTTCCAGTCGTCGTTCAGCGAGAAGGGCATCACCGGCTGGAAGTTCAGGAGGTAGCGCTCCTTCTCCTCGGGCCCCACGCCGAAGTCCCAGTTGCTCTGGAACGGCACCGAGACGAGGCTGGCCACGGGGTTCGACAACTGCTTGGCGAGCGCGGCCGCGTCCGTCGCTGCTGCGCTAGCGGCAGGCGGCGCTGCCGCCGGAGCTTGCTGTGCCGAGCCCGGAACGGCCAGCAGCAGCAACAACGCGGCACCGGCCGCGATCAGGGTCCCGCGTTCACTCATCGGACATTTCTCCTTCGGCGCCGAACGCCGGCGTCTTGGTCGGTCACTCGTTGGATCGTGATGTGAATCATCTGCATCGCCTGGTCTCCTCTCACGAGCTCAGGAAAGGTCTGCTAGAAGAGCTGCATCCCGAACATGAAGCGGTGGTTGTCGAGATCGCCCACCCGGTTCGTCCGCTCCCCTTATGGTACTCGACACCGATCGTGAGAAAGCGGTTGGCCTTGCACAGGAGGTTCGCGAGCACGAAGGCCGAGCTCTTGAACGCCGCGTCGGGCTGCCGCTCGTCCGTCTCGGCCTCCGCGTAGCTCCAGGCGAGCGAGCTGCGGCAGCGGTCGCTCCAGGCGTGCCGAAGTCCGGCGAACCCGCCCTTGTTCTCGCGGAGGAGCACGCTGCCCGCGTCCGTGTCGATGAACGCTCCGGCGCTGGGGGTGATGCCGAGCATGTAGCGGCCGAGCCCCTCGCCAAAGACGTAGGCGCCATAGAGCCGGGTCTTGCGTCCGAGGTTGACGTGGCCGCTCAGGTGAAGGCCCCAGCCGGTGGCGGAATCGCCTTCCGCACCGTTGGGATCGAACTCGATGCTGCGCAAGAGACCGCCCGCCTGGAGATGCGCGGACTTGCCGCTCAGCGTGACCGTGCTGACGAGGTCCGGCCAGCCCGTGCGGGTGGTGACGGGTGCGGGCGCGAGGACGTCGCTGGAGGCGGCATCTTCGATGGCCAGGGCCCACTTGACACTCTTCGTCAGGGCCTTCGTGTAGCGGAACTGCGCCTGTCGGGTGTAGATCGCCCCGCTCACCGTGGGCTCGCCCAGCCCGTCCGGCAGGGTCTGCAGGTCCATGAAGGTGGACCACGACTTCCCGGCGAGCAGCTCGCCCCACCCGCCGCTCCAGGTCAGGTAGCCGTGGCGCCACTTGAAGAGATCGCCCGAGAAGTCGAACTCCACGTAGCCGCGAACCCGGCCCTCGCCCAGCTTCGCCCGCGCGTCGAAGTTGACGCGGGACAGCTCGGCGGTCAGCGTCGTGTTGCCGTCCACGTCGTCCCTCCCGATGCCGCCGAGGAGGGCGGGAAGGAAGACGGCCTCGCGCCCCTCGGCGGCCGTGTCGTGGATGGCGAGCGACTTGATGAAGCCGCCGACCCCGAAGGAGACGCCGCCGGGACCGGGGATCAGGATCGCGCCGGGGAACTCTCCCGCTCGGATCGTGCCCGCGTTCAGGTCTCCGACGGGATCCCGGACCGGCTCGGCCTGGGCCGCCTTCGCGTCGGGGCTCTGGACGCCCGTTGGCTCTGCCGGCGCGGGCGACGGAGCCGCGGCGGACTCCACCCCCACCGGGGGGGAAGCCTGCGGGTCGCTCTGGGCATGGACCCTGTCGCCCATGGCCAGCCCGAGGGTCAGCACGGCCAGGGCTCGATTCCGCCGGGCGATGAATCCGTCCTTCATGACTTGGTCTCCCGCTGTTTTCGGATCGTTCGCAAGGTGTCGTCCGCGCTGTCGTCGTCCATGCGGGTGATCGCGAGCCGTGAAGGGTCTCCCAGCAATTCCAGAGCACCCATGAGGACGCTGAACCCCTCCGAGCGCAGGTGAGCTTCCAGGTCTTCCCGGCTCTTCCATTCCGCCACCAGGCCGAAGACGGCCGGCGCCTCCACGTCCTCGTACACGTTCGACATCACGGCACCCGCCTCACGGCGCGCCGCTGCCGCCCAGGTCAGGAGCGCCTGGGCGAGCTCCCTCCGCTCGGAGGGGCGTGCCGTCACTCGAGCCGTCAGCACCGTCACTGCAGTTCTCCTTGGGGACGCGATGCATCAGCCTTAGGCAAGGCGCGCGCCAGGCGGGCTTTGACTCTTCCCAACGGCTGACTAACAGTCATGAGATCAGTGCCTTACTAGCGTGCGGCCTTGATCGGCGGCGGCGCGACGCAAGCCGACGCTTCCTTCGAATGGCACCGAACCCGTCATATGCGACGGCGGGCGTGCTACCCTGAGCACTCTCGGACCAGCGACATTTTGATCACCACACGACCGATACACCGAGCGGACCGGCGTCAGGCCATCGCCTCGCCTGTCCGTGCGGTCGCTGTCTCTGCGCTGACGGCCTTGGCGCTCCCGGCGAACGCGGCCGATACGCCCAGGCCGCGGTCGGTCGTCTTCCTCGCCTCCCTGCCGAGCACATCGCCCTCCGCGGCGATGGTCGAGGAGAGTTTCCGCGAGGCGCTCTGAGAAGAGCGTCGGCTCGCCGATCGACCTCCACGTCGAGTACCTCGATCTGCCCGACGACAAGGACCCCTCCTACAGTCGCCTCCTCACAGATTTCCTGGTCGAGAAGTACGCGGGCCGCAGCGTCGAAGTGGTGGTGGTGAACGGACTCGAGGCGCTGCGCCACGTGTTGGACAACCGCGCGGTCCTGTTCCCCGGAGTGCCTGTGGTCTTCGCCGAGGTGACTCGCAGCCGCGCCCTTGCGCTGCGCCCTCCGCCGGACGTGACCGGAGCGTTCTTGATCCTCGAAGACCAGAGGACGGTCAGCGTGGCCATCGACCTTCACCCCGACGCGAAGCGCGTCGTCATCGTAGGGGGGTCGTCGTCCTCGGACCGGGAAACGGCGCTCTTCGTGAGGCGGCTCGTCGAGGCCTGCGCCCCGGGGTTCGAGACCCTTTCGCTCGCGGGCCTGCCCCTGGACGAGCAGCTCGAGCGCGTGGCCCGCCTGCCCGAGGGCAGTGTCGTGATCGTCGGCAACTTCCGCACCGATGCCTCGGGTCAGACGATGATTCCACGCGACGTCGTCCGCCGGGTCGCCCGCGCGGCCAACGCGCCGGTCTACGGGGCCGCCAGCACGTGGCTTGGGCACGGGATCGTGGGCGGGGACCTCATCCAGTACGACGTGCTCGGCCAGCGGGCCGCGACCCTGGCCGCGCGCATCCTGCGTGGCGAAGACCCCTCGAGGATCGTCCCCATCGAGGAGTCCTCGAGCGCCCTGATGTTCGATTGGCGACAGCTGGTCCGTTTCGGGATCGACGAGAACAGGCTGCTTCTTGGGCACGCCGGCCAGGTTCGCCTTGTCCCACTTCTCGAAATTGGCGAACTCGTCCGTCGGCGAGAGCGAAGGCTGCGTTTCCCCGTCGCCCTTGATCTGGGTGATCTCGTATATCGGCTCCCATTTCGCGCGCGTCTCGGCCCACTCGCGGGTCAGGGGATTGCCGAGGAACGTCTGCAGGGCGAACATCTTGCCGTTGGACAGGTTTCCGTTGTGCGGTATCGCGAGCAGCGACCCTCCGGTCTTCGCCTCCCAGGCCGCCATCCACTTCCACAGGTCCTCGGGGTTCTCGCTGTCGAACGTGGTCATGGGGATCGCCTGATCGGCCTTGTCCTTGCCGTCGCGGTAGATCACGTTCCTGTGCAGGTTGTCGCCGCCCCCGGCATTGCTCGTCCACTCGTAGCCGATGAAGGCGGTGAAGCGGCCCGGCTCGTTGTACTTCTCCATGATGGCGGTGTTCTTCTGCCAGATCGAAAGCGCCAGCTTCGGGTCCTTCATCGCCGGTGGTATCCGGTTGTTCGATTGCGCCGCGATCATCTCGCTCGCCGCTTCGACACCCTGCCCGGAGGCCATCATGTCGTGCCACTTCTTGACCTGTGGATCCGCCATGAGGCCTGGATTGCCGTCCTTGATCTCGAAGATCACGCCGGCGGCATCTGAGTGGTCGGCGATCACCGCCCAGTCGAGAGGACGGCTCAGGTTCGCCGGCTCGCCGAGCGACGACATCACCTGCTCGCCCCGGGCGAAGCGCAACGCCTCGTCCGGCCCGAGGGTGCAGCCGAACGCCCCCGCATCCGCCGACCAGCCCGTGTGCACGTGCTGGTCGCCCCAGAAGACGCGGGTGGCGTAGTTCGGGCTGGCGTAAGGAGAGAAGCCGCGTTTCGGGAAGGCCTTGGCCGCGGGCTGCGGGTTCATCTGTCCCTGGTCAGAGACAGGCTTGTCTTGCGCGAGAGCCGGCAGCGCGAGCAGGGCGGCGGACATGCTGAGGATTGCGTGGGCGATTCGCTTCATGGCTTCCGTTCCTTTCGGTCGTGCGACTACCTTCCCGGCGTGTACCAGATGGGCGACGTGTAGGCGCGCTCCTGGATACTCGGCGGCACGTCCTTGGGCAGCTCCACGCCGAAGATCTTGGCGTCGAACGTGGTCCAGCGCGGGGTCGGAATCTCCACCACGCGGACGTAGTAGAACGCCTTCTCGCTCGGGTTGAAGGCGGGGTCCTTCCAGTAGGCCGAGAGGATCGGCGCGCCGATGCTGTTGGTGTAGCTCGCCTCCTTGATGTTCACGGTGTTGCCCACCGGGGGCAGCTTGCCGTTCGCTCCGGGCTTGCGGCCGCCGGACCAGGCCACGTCGTAGACCTTCTCGTGCGTCTTGCCCGCCGCGTCCATCCAGCCCTTGATCACCTGGACGCGGTCGAGGTTGGCGCCGTCGGGGTCCCGAATCGCACGGACGAGCAGCGCCGGGGCCTGGCCCGCGGCGGCCGCGCTCAGGTCGCCCCCCATCGGCACGCCCTTGCCGTAGCCGTACTTCGCGAAGTCAGAGCGCTCCATGTCGGCGGCGACGAAGTCGAAGCCTCCGAACACGCGCACGCGCATGCGGGTCCCGGTCGTCGCGAAGACCTCCTTGCGCGCCATGGCGTCCCACAGCGCTTCGCGCGTGTTCTCGCGAGCCCACACGGCGGCGAGCCCCGCGGCCCCCACCATCCGTGCCGGGATCTGGCTGCCCTTGGGTGCCGTGCGCCCGGCGATCACCTCGTCGAATCGCATCGGGTCGGCCGAGGGCTCGAGCGGCGTCACCTTGCCGAAATAGCTGCTCTCGTCGGTCGTGGAGAGCGCCGTGTGCGCGTCCGGGGAGCCGATCACCCCGAACTTGAAGGGGTTGACGCCCAGCTTCTGCTCGTACGCGAGGCCACGCTTCCAGGCTTCCCGGACGTACTCCTTGGGCAGCATCGCGTCCGTGTGCGGGGTGGGGCCGAAGCTCGCCTTGTCCCACCTCTCGAAGTCGGCGAGCTCGTCGGTGGGCGAGAGAAGCGGATGCGTTTCGCTGTCGCCCTTCATCTGGGTGATCTCGAAGAGGGGCTCCCACTTCCGGCGCCGCTCGGCGTAGTCGCGGTCGAGAGGCTTCTTGCTGGTGTACGTCACGTCGTCGAACATCAGACCGCTCGAGAGGTTTCCGTTGTGGGGGATGGCGAGGAGCTTTCCGCCCGTCTTCTGCTCGTAGCTCGCCATCCACTTCCACAGGTCCTCGGCGTCGAAGCTGTCGTACTGGGAGAACGGGACGATCTGGTCGGCCTTGTCCTTGCCGTCGCGGAAGATCACGTTCCGGTGCAGGTTGTTCCCGTTGGGCATCGAGGTCCACTCGAACCCGATGAACGCGGTGAAGAGGCCGGGCGTGTTGTACTTTTCCGCCGCCTCCGTCTCGCGCTGCCACATCGTCTTCTTCAGAACGACCATCTCCGCGAGCGGGTCCTCGCGCTTCGCGGTGGTGGCCATCCAGTTCTCGTAGGCCTTGATCCCGCCCTGCATGCCCGATTGCACGAGGTCGTACTGCGCCTTGCCCCAGGGGTTCTTGAGCAGCTCCGGATTCGACTCCCGGATGGCGGGCGCCAACCCCAGGTTCTCCGAGTGGTCGGACACCACGAGGAAGTCGAGGGGCCGGCGCAGCCGCGCCGGAACGCCGGTGCTGGACACGACCGTCTCCCCGCGCGCGAAGCGGTAGGCATCCTCGGGTCCGAGCGTGCAGCCGACCATCCCCGCGTCGGTGGAATAGCTCGTGTGAAGGTGGGTGTCGCCGTAGAACACGCGATCCGGGAAGTTCTCTTCCGGAAAGGGCGAGTACTTCACCTTCTTCGCGGTCGGTCCGGGCGCGTCCTGCGCGAACACCCCCGAACCCACTGCTGCAGCGAATAACGTCGCGCCGGCGATCTTCATCAGCATGGCACCTCCCTACAATTCGGGCTTCCGTCTCTCACGCGAGACGCTGAGGACTGGCCTCGTATTTTGTCTTCAACAATTCGCCTTCGAGTATTGGACCTTGGTCCGATGCGCGCGGCTGCACGCTCACTTCGGGAAGAGGAGCGTGACGGCTGCGCGCAGCTTCCACTCCGGGCCGCCGTCGGGTTTCTCGAGGTAGGGTCCCGCGCCGAATGCGAAGCTGATGGGCCGCTTGCCGAGCCGGGCCACCTTGCTCGCGAGGAAGAGGAGGGGCACGGTCCACTGCTCGCCGCTCGCGGCCTCCCAGTTGGCGACCGCCTCCGTTTGCAGCGTGAACGTGTAGCCGCTCCTGGTGCCGTAGCTGAAGAACGGCTGCAGGAAGGTCGAGTTCACGTCGGCGCGCGAGCTGTCGCCGCCGTACGACCAGATGTGGTTGACGAGCGCCCCGTAGGTGAGAGGCCCCGACTGCTTGAGGATGACGGCGGTCGGCCCCGCGCCCCAGCGCCCGGAGCCCAGGAACGGATCGGAGGTCGCGGGCAGCCGGAAGGCCGGCCCCACGCCCCAGATGAAGGCTCCCGGCTTGGCGGGCGACAGGAACATCGAGGTCACGATGTCGCTGATCCCGAACGTCGGCTGCGCTCCGGGCGCCAGGGCCGGCTGGCTCAGCATCGGGACGATCACGCGCGCGATCAGGTTCCAGTCGTCGTTCAGCGAGAAGGGCATCACCGGCTGGAAGTTCAGGAGGTAGCGCTCCTTCTCCTCCGGGCCCACGCCGAAGTCCCAGTTGCTCTGGAACGGCACCGAGACGAGGCTCGAAATGGGATTCGACAATTGCTTGGCGAGCGCGGCGGCGTCCGTCGACGCGGCGCCAGCGGCCGGCGGGGCAGGTGCTGCGGCCTGCTGCGCCCGGGCCGGAGCGGCCGCGAGCAGCCACAACGCGGCGCCGGCCGCGATCAAGGCTCTGGAATCACGCATGCCTTCTCTCCCTCATCAGTCGTTGTGCCCCGCGGCTCGTCGTGCTCAGGCTCGATCGCGAGCTGCGCTTTGATCCGCGAGCACGCCGAGCGCTCCCACCCTCAGAACCCGAACCCCACGCTCACGCCGAAGACGACGGCCTTGACCCACTCGCCATGCTCCCGCACGAGGTCGAGGTCCACGTTCGGGAACACCTCGAGGCGCTTCCCGAGCTTCAACTTGTAGCCCACGCCAAACCGCAGCAGAAAGGAGGCCTCCCTCGCGTCGTGAGGCGCCTCGGCTTCGGCCGAGTCGTGGCCCGACTCGGGCCGGCGGGGGGCGGTCTCGAACCCGGGGCCGGCGATGAAATGCAGCTCTCCGACCGGACGGTACAGCAGGGGCGCCGCGAACACCCAGGCGTCCTTGTCGCTCACGTGCTCGGCGACGAGCTGCAACGCGAAGCGCCGGCCCAGCGTGCGCTCGTACTCGAGGCCCAGCGTGAAGTACGTCTCCTGCTCCTCGGTCTCGGTAGTGCCGCCGAGGAACAGGGAGAGCGCGTTCGCGTGCTCGTGCTCTTCGAGAATGCCGTGGGGCTCGGCCTGGGCTGCCGGGTCTTCAGCCGTTCTCTCGGGCCCCGCGGCCAGGGCGGCCGCGGGGGCGGACAGCAAGAAGCCGAGCAGGATCAGGCCGAGCGGCCGACGCATCGAGGCGGACCTTTCGCTCAGTGCGGCTGGTTCACCACGATGTAGGTCGTGGAGCCGCCCGAGATCTGCGGCTGGTACCAGGTGCTGCCGCACTGCTGGTAGGCGAAGCCGCCAACCATGACCATCGTGCAGCTCGGGGGCAGGGTGTGGACGATCGAGCCGATGACGGCCGCCGTGACCATCGCGGTCGCGGTGACGGCCGCGGCGGTCGCGACCGGGTGGTAGCTGCCGTGGTAGCAGCAGCCGCCGTAGTAGCCGCCGTGGACGTGGACGTCCCGGTCGACGTTGACGTTCACGTTGCGGTTCGAGTTGACGTTCACGTTCTTGTTCCGGTTGACGTTGGCGCTCCGGTTCGAGTTGACGTTGCCGCGCGACTGGCTGCGGACTTTGTCGGCCTGCGCCTCGGCCCCGGCCATGACGAATGCCGCGAGCGCGAGCGAGAGTGACAGACGGCTGGTGCGGATCATGTCGGTCCTCCTACTTCGCCGCCGCGGCGGCGGCCTTGAGCTTCGCGAGCACGACCTGGCCGGCTCCCGCCGGCGCGGCGAACGTGAATGCGGCGTCGTTGAACGAGGGCGCCAGGTTCCAGGTGTAGACGGCCGTGTGCTGCGGCCGGGCCTCGTCGGTCCGGTCCGTGATCACCAGCCGGCGCGGCAGCGGGAAGTCGCCCTTCTGGATCCAGATCTGCCAGTCGATCTCGTCGGTGCGGAACGCATACTGCGCGCAGGTCGTTCCCCCGACGACGCTGGGCCCGATGACCGTGGCCGCCGTGATGCCCTCCGTGGTCCAGCCGGGGGGTCCCCAACGGAAGAGGTCGGCGAGCGCGACGGAGAGGCCGTACTCCGCGTCCAGCGTGTCGGCGAGCTGGCCGATCGTGGGCGGGGCCGGCACCGTCGCGAAGAAGTTCAGCCGCTTCCCGAACAGCGTGAAGCGCTTCCCGTCGTAGAGGAAGAGCCGCTCGTGCCGGTCGTTCGAGACCTCGGCTCGCAGCCCGTTGGGCATGCGGGCGAGGATCGTCGACGTCCCGCCGTACTGGACCTTCTGGCCGTCGTCGAGCACGTCCTCGTCGGTGACGGCTGCCTCGACCTGGAAGGCCTTCAGCGTGCGGAGGTAGGCGCCCATGCTCGAGAGGGCTGCGAGCGCCGCGGGCTCGAGCGCGGTTACAGGCGCCGCCGCCGGGGCTTGCGCGTGGGCTGGCAACGCCGCAGCGAAGAGCGCTACGGCGAGAACGGCTCCGACGTGTCCGATTCGTTTCATCGTCTTCATCTCCATAGGTCCTTTGCCTACCAGGCGACCTGCGCCCCGACGTACGGCCCCTTGTTCACCATGTCCCACAGCTTGCGTTTCGTGCCCGAGCCCTCGTCGTAATTCGTGTCCAGATAGCGATAGCCCGCGCCGAGCGTCCAACGCTCAGAGAGGCGGAAGCGCAGGTCGGCGTGGGCCTGCCAGGTGAAGTCGGACCCGAAGCCGGCGATGTCGGCCCGGCCGCCGATCGACATCCGCTCGGAGAGCGGAGCCAGGAAGCGGGCCCCGACGACGCCGTCCGTCCAGGAGAACGAGCGCTTCGTGTCGGGGAGCACGGACGTCTCGAGCTGCGCGCTCATCTTGTTGTAGCGGACCCCGGCGACGAGGGTCCACGAGTGCCCGCCCCCCCGGGCGCGGCTCGCCGCGGTGGACGCGGAACAGGAAGTCCGCCTCGCCCATGAACTGGCGCGAGTCGACGCCCGGCTCGCGCTGGCCGAGCACGTCGGGGAGCGGGATCTTCGCGCCGAGGTTCAGGTAGATCAGCTCGGTCGCGAGGCCGAAGCGGCCGTTGTGCGCCTCGAAGCCGCCGAGAAAGCCGAAGTCGAGGTCGCTGAAAATGTCGCCGAACGACTTCTCGACCGGCTGCGGGGGGAGGCCCTTGAACGACACCTCTCCCTTTAGCCCGCTCGCCCAGAAGTACGGAGTAAACGCGTAGTGCCAGCGCCCGTCGTCCGGGCCCGACGCGGACTGGGCCGGGAGCGGCGAGCCGGCCAGGGCGAGCGCCACGGCCACGGGCCAAATGCGCAGCAAACGGAATCTCATGTTCATCCCCTCGCGAGACGTCCCCAGTGAACTTGTGATCGGAGGGAGAGCAAGACGCTCGCCAGGGCTGGGCTCGCGCTGAATCCGGCACTCAAGGTGCACGTTTTCTGCCTGTTGTGGGGTTCCCTCGATCTCGACCGCCGGCGGGCGGCCGAGAGCGAATCACGGCATCTCGTGAGCGATCACCGTCCGTGGTGTCGGTCGAAGCCCGTCGGCATCCGCGGGATCGACTCCGAGACCCGAACCTCTTCGACGATGTCGGCGAAAGCTCCGGCCGCTCAGGATGTTGATTCGAGGCCAGGGTCGCTCGGGCCGGCCGCACGGATTCGGCTTTCTTCTTGCAGTGAAGCCGCGAGGAGCATCACGCCTTGACCCTTCGGATCACGATTCCCCCTCGCGAGTACGGCCAGACGCTTCGCCTCGAGGGACGGCTCCGTGCCGAAGAGGTGCCCGAGCTGGAGCGGTCCGCCGAGGCCGGGATCCGGGTGCTCGACCTCGAGGACCTGGTGTCGGCCGACGAGGAGGGCCTGGCGGCTCTCCAGCGGTTCCGCGACCGCGGTGTCGAGATGCGCAACCCCTCCCGCTACCTCGCGATGCTGCTCGCCTGAGGGCGTCAAGCGAAGAACGCGACCACCCCGGTTTCGAGGTCGTACATCGCTCCCGCGATCCCGATGGCGCCCTGGGCCTGGAGGTCGGCGAGCACGGGGCTGCGCTTGCGGATGTCCGCCATCGTCAGCTCGACATTCGTGCGAGCGACCGCGTCGACGAAGGAATAGTTCTTCGCCGAACGCTCACCCTGGTAGGCGGTCGTGACCACGGCCGCCTTGATCTTGGCCAGCAGGCCGGTGAGGTTGCCCAGGACCACTCCGTCGATCGCTCCCTTGACCGCGCCGCACGCGGTATGCCCCATCACCAGCACGACCTTGGCGCCCGCCACCTTGCACGCGAACTCCATGCTGCCCAGGATGTCGTCGTTCGAGACGTTTCCGGCCACGCGCGCATTGAACACGTCTCCGATGCCCAGATCCATGATCGTCTCGGCCGGCGCCCGGGAGTCGATGCAACTGAGCACCACCGCCGCGGGGTACTGTCCCCTGGCGCTCGCCTTCTGCTGGGCGAGGTAGTCGTGCGTGGTCCTCTCGCCCCGGAGGAAGCGCTGGTTGCCTTGCTTCATGAGCTCGATGACCTGGGCGGGTGTGAGCTTGTCGCGCTGCTCCCTGGTCAGCGCGTCCGCGCAAGCGACGCCGCCAGCGTCCCAGACCGAAGCGACCGCGGTCGCTGCCACCGAGGTCTTGAGGAAAGTGCGCCTGGTTCTCTCGCTCATCCTGATTGCCTCCTCGCGACCCTGGCACTGTCACGTTGGTAAGAGCCAGTTGGAAGGGACGCTACCACCCCGCGCGACCAGCGTCCAGGCGGCCGCGTGCGTTGCTGCACGCCTTGCGAGGTACGGTCGGCCATGGCTCAGCGCAGGACGAGCGCGGCCAGGGCGCCGTCCGTTCGATGCCATCGCCGGCGGCGTTCGTGCCCGATCGGGGCACCTGCGGCCGGTCGACGAGCGTGCGGAACAACACTGCACCCGCGAACGCCAGGTCGTCCACGATCTTGGTCCGCTCCAGGTCGATCCGGGAATCGACCCGGTGCGTAAACGTCTTCTGCCGGGAGGAGAAGAAGATCCCCACGTCGTGGGTCGCCGCCGCCAGGAAGGCCGGCCGCCCGCGGAACCGCTCGGGGCGGGCCCAGATCCGCACGTGGTGACGGCGGGCGAGGGTGTTGTTCTGCTTCTCGAAAACGAGATCCGGCGGCCGCCCTTCCAGCGTGAGCAGCGACACCGGCGCCGGCTGGTAGCCGTGGCGACCGGCCAGCGCCAGAAAAGCCCGGGTGTCCGCCTTGAACCCGCCGGGCAGGGCCCGTGTCCAGCCTGCGTCCACGAACGCGCGCTCCACCGATTCCGCGGACCCGATCAGAAGGACGTTCGTGAGGTCGGAGGGCTGGCCGTTCTTGGCCGCCACCGCCCGCAGCGACTGGAGAGCGACGAGGGCCTGGAGCTCGGTTCGCTCTTCCGGGGAAGGGACCGGCTCGAGGACGGGCGGGGCCACGACAATGGCCGGGTCGGCCAACGCGAGCGTCATCTCCACGCCTGCACGGTAGTCGATGGGCGCCTCCGTCGCCTTGTGCTCCGCGATGTGGACCGCCTCGACCGCGGCGAGGGCGACCGGATGGAGGTGGGCGGCCAGGAGCAGCAAGGCCTCCACCTTCCCCGGCCGCGCGTGGAGCGGCGCGAGGCCCACGATGCGTCCCCCTTCCTCCACCGTCTCGCGCGCGTTGTCGACGGCGAGAAGCCTGGTGTCGACGGGCGTCGCGCGGCCGGACCCGTCTACGAGATCCGTGAACTGCAGCGCGAGCATCGAGCGGTGGTCCTTGGCGGCGGTCTTGCCCACCGCGGCGACCCGGCCCCTGACCGCCCAGCCCGCGGGCACCACCGGGACGCCGTCCACGCGGACGTGGGCGCAAAGCACGGCCTCGACCGCGTCGCCCACGCGCGCCGATCGATGCGCGACCGGGCTGGTCAGGCGGATCGACAGCACGCTGCCGGCAGGGAGCGAGCGCTCCTCCTCGCCCTGGGCAGCGGCGAGCGCGAGAACGAAAACGAGAAGGGCTCGCATCACCCTTACCCCCCAACGCTGCTCGCCTGAGGGCGCGCGAGCCCGAGCCGCCGCATGCGCGAGACGACAAATCGTGAGCGGTCACGGGCTGAGGGGACCGAACGGCCGATCGGCGGGAACCAGCTACGGCGTCATCTGCCGCCCGAGCAATGGGTTACGATCCTTGTCGGACGTCCGCGGCCTCAGGCCCCGCTCTTGCTGTGGCTTCGGGCGTCCCTTTCGGATCAAGGAGATTGGACCCATGAGAGCCGCTGTCGGCGTCGTTCTTTCTGTAAGCCTGCTCGCAACGCCCGCGTTCGCACAGTCCTCGTCCGGCTCCTGGAACGGTCTGCCCGACCGCTTACAGATCGACACCGGATACTACCGCCTGAGCTCCGACACGAGGCTCCGCTTCAACGGCGCGCCGGGCTCCGGGGATGTGAGCTTCGAAAGGGACCTCGGCGTCGACAAGGACGTGAACACGTTCTGGGTCGACGGGACCTGGCGGGTCGGGCGGCGCCACCATCTGAAGCTGGGCTTCACCCGGCTCAACCGCGACCGAAAGGGCTTCGAGCTCGAGCGCGATTTCACCTGGGGCGGCCAAACCTACAAGGCGGGGTTCACGACCACCACGTCGACCGGCAGCGACATCCTCGGCGGCTACTACCGCTTCGCGCTCGTCCGCAACGACCGCTACGAGATCGGCCCGACCGTCGGCATCGGCTACCTCTGGCTGAACGCCAGGATCCAGGCGACGGGGACCGTGAGCGGCCAGAGCCGCACGCTGGACGAGAGCGCCTCGACCGGCAGCGTCACCGGCGCCCTGGGCGGCTACGCCGACGCGTGGCTGACGGAGCGCCTGGTCGCGCGTGCGGATTTCCTCTACGTCAAGGTGAAGCCGGGCGATTCGGAAGCGTCGGTCACCGACTGGCGCCTGGGGGCGGACTACTACTTCACCAGGAACGGGGGCCTCGGCGTGCAGTACAAGTACGACAAGTACACCTACGACCGCGGGGTCCTGGTCAACCAACTGGGCGGCGAGATCACCTACAAGGGCTTCCAGGTCTTCCTGTCGTTCCTCTTCTGATGCGGAGCGACGCCATCTGGAGACGATTCGATCGTGACGAAGGTCCGGACTTCACCCGGACCAAGGCCGTGACGATGCTGGTGACGGGGCCGAACAGTCGGCAACGCAAAGGAGGAGTATCGATGAACCGTTCGAAGACGTTTCTACTCGGGCTCGTGCTGGCGCTCGGCGCGCCGCTCGGCGCCGCTTCGCCGGCCCTGGCCCAGACCGGGGCGAATAAGCCCAACATCCTGGTGATCTGGGGCGACGACATCGGCGGCTTCAACATCAGCGCCTACAACAACGGCATGATGGGCTACAGAACCCCCAACATCGACAGCATCGCGAAGGAGGGCGCCCTCTTCACCGACTGGTATGGGCAGCAGAGCTGCACCGCCGGCCGCGCCGCCTTCATCACAGGGCAGTCGCCGATCCGCTCGGGCCTCACCAAGGTAGGCCTGCCGGGCGCGCCCGAGGGCATGAAGAAGGAAGACCCGACGATCGCCACCCTGCTCCGCGCCCAGGGCTACGTGACCGGTCAGTTCGGCAAGAACCACCTGGGCGACCGCGACGAGATGCTGCCCACGGCGCACGGCTTCGACGAGTTCTTCGGCAACCTCTACCACCTGAACGCGGAGGAGGAGCCGGAGAGCCCGGACTACCCGAAGAGCCCCGACTTCAGGAAGAGGTTCGGGCCCCGAGGCGTGATCCACAGCTTCGCCGACGGCCGCCTCACCGACACCGGCCCTCTCACCCGCAAGCGCATGGAGACGATGGACGAGGAAGTTACCGTCAAGGCGCTCGACTTCATGTCGCGGGCGAAGCAGTCCGGCAAGCCCTTCTTCCTGTGGTGGAACTCCACCCGCATGCACATCTTCACCCACCTGAAGGCGGCGTCGGAGGGCAAGACCGGCCTGGGCATCTACGCCGACGGCATGACCGAGCACGACGGCCACGTCGGACAGGTGCCCGCCAAGCTCAGGGAGCTCGGCCTCGACCAGAACACGATCGTCATGTACTCGACCGACAACGGCGCCGAGACCTTCACCTGGCCGGACGGCGGCACCACCATGTTCCGCGGCGAGAAGAACACGCAGTGGGAGGGCGGCTACCGCGTCCCCACGGTCATCCGCTGGCCCGGGGTCATCAAGCCCGGCACGGTGATCAACGACATCGCCGCTCACGAGGACATGCTGCCCACGCTGCTCGCCGCGGCCAGCAACACCACGGTGACGGCCGACCTGCTGAAGGGCCAGGCGGTCGGCGGCACGACGTACAAGGTCCACCTCGACGGCTACGACCTTGGGCCAGCACTCCGGGGTGAGGCCGCGTGGCCACGCAAGGAGTTCATCTACTGGACCGACGACGGCAGCGTCGCCGCGCTGCGCTACGAAAACTGGAAGATCACGTTCCTCCAGCAGGAGGCCGAGGGCCTCAAGGTGTGGCAGCAGCCCTTCACGCCCCTGCGCGCCCCGGCCATCACCAACCTGCGCATGAACCGTTCGAGCGCGCCGAGGAAGAGAACGCCATGGGCTACCAGCGCTGGTACATGGAGCGCATGTACCTGATCGCACCGGCCGGGGCGTACGTCGGCCGCTGGCTGCAGAGCTTCAAGGACTTCCCGCCGCGCCAGAAGCCGGGCAGCTTCAACCTCGACCGCGTGATGGAAGCGGTCATGAGCAACGCCGGCAAGCAGTGACGGAGGCTCGCTCCTAGCCTCACCTCACCGACCGGGCCGCACCCGCCGCGCGGGGTGTGGCCCGGTTCGTTCGACAGGGGCAGCGCGCGGCCAGGAGACGAGGTCATGATGAAGGGAAGGCTCGCGGGGGTCCTGCTCGCCGTTCTGGCGTCCGGGGCCATCCCGTCGCTCACGGCAGCGGATCCGTTGCCGAGCTGGAACGACGGCGCCGCGCGGCAGGCGATCGTGGCGTTCGTGGAGAGGGTGACGCGCGAAGGCGGCCCCGGCTACGTCCCGCCGGCCGAGCGCATCGCCACCTTCGACAACGACGGCTGCCTGTGGTCCGAGCAGCCGATGTACTTCCAGGCGTTCTTCATCTTCGACCGCATCAAGGCCCTGGCCCCGCAGCATCCGGAGTGGAAGGGCAGGGAGCCGTTCGCGTCCGTCCTCAGGGGCGACATCCAGTCGGCGCTCGCGGGTGGCGAGCACGCGCTCCTCGAGATGGCCATGGCCACCCACGCGGGCACGACCACCGAGGAGTTCGAGAAGATCGTCACGGATTGGATCACCACCGCGAAGCACCCCAAGACCGGCCGGCTCTACACCGAGATGGTCTACCAGCCGATGCTCGAGCTGCTCGACTACCTGCGCGCGAACGGCTTCAAGACCTTCATCGTCTCCGGCGGGGGCATCGAGTTCATGCGGCCGTGGACGGAGAGGGTCTACGGCATCCCGCCCGAGCAGGTGATCGGCAGCAGCATCAAGACGAAGTTCGAGATCCGCGACGGCAAGCCGGTGCTCGTGCGCCTGCCGGAGATCGACTTCGTGGACGACAAGGCCGGCAAGCCGGTCGGCATCCAGATGCACATCGGCCGGCGTCCGATCGCCGCGTTCGGAAACTCGGACGGCGACCTGCAGATGCTGCAGTGGACCGCGGCCGGACCGGGCCCCCGCTTCTGCCTCTACGTCCACCACACGGACGCCGAACGCGAGTGGGCCTACGACCGGCAGTCCTCCATCGGCCGCCTCGACAAGGGGACTCGACGAAGCGCGGGCGAAGGGCTGGACGGTCGTGGACATGAAGAAGGACTGGAAGCGGGTCTACCCGTGGAACCCCGGGCGGTGAGAGAGCCGAAGGCCTCGCGACTCCTGCCGGCCGCCGTCGCGGCCGCCCGCTGCCTCATGGCCGGCGCGCGGGCGCAGGCCCAGACCGAGGATCTTCCTCCTCCTCCGCCCGGCTACGAGCCCGCGGTGCCGAACCTCGTGTCGGACGCTGTTCTCGACAAGACGAGAATCGATTCGCGCTGGTTCACGCTGCGGGTCGGGTTCGTGCCCATCCTCGACTACACGTGGTTGACGCAGGACCAGGCGAGCATCGACCAGGTCGGCGTCCAGGACGGCGAGTTCGACATCCGCTCGGGCCGGATCCTGGCCCGCGGCAAGATCTTCGCGCACTCGAAGCACGCCCCCCGCTACCTCGTGGCCTTCGAGTACAAGGGCTTCGACAGCGACCCGAACGTGACCTGGAGCTTCACCGACGTCTCGCTGACGTTCCCCGTCCGGCAGCTCTTCGAGCTCACGGTCGGCAAGACCAAGGAGCCATTCGTCTACGAGATGGTGGGCGACGCCGCCAACCTCCCGCACGTGGAGCGCCTGATGAGCCCGTTCTTCGTCTCGCGGAACTGGGGCCTGCGCCTCGACCGGCAGGCGGCGGGGGAGCGCATGACTCTCTCCCTCGGCGTCTACAACGACTGGTTCACGACGGATCCAACGTTCGAGGACAGCGGCACCACGGTCGCCGGCCGCGTCACGGGGGTGCCGTGGACCTCCGCGTCCGGGCGGCGCTTCCTCCACCTGGCGGGGGCGTTCCGGCGCAACGGCGCGGACGAGGGAAAGCTCCGCTTCAAGGGCCGCCCGGAGTCGAACGTCACCGACAACTACGTGGACACCGGCAGCATCGCGGCCTCGCACGCCGACCACTTCGGCCTCGAGGCGCTCTGGAACGAAGGGCCGTTCTCGCTCACCGCCGAGTACGACGAGGCGCACGTGGCGTCGCCCGAGACCGGCGACCCGCAGTTCCGCGGCTACTACGTGACCGGAGCCTATGTGTTGACCGGCGAGCACCGGCCCTACGACCGGAAGGTCGGCTACGCCCGCCGCGTGATGCCCAAGGGCCGCTGGGGAGCCGTGGAGCTGATCGCGCGCTACGGGCTCGTCGACCTCGACGACCAGGCGGTTCGTGGCGGGTACCTGACCAAGTGGTTCGCCGGGGTGAACTGGTGGGCCAACCGCCGCATCCGCATCACGGCGGGCTACGGACGCGCGACGCTCGACCGCCTCGACAAGACCGGCCACACCAACCAGTACTTCACGCGCCTGCAGTGGGTCTACTGATCCACGGCCAAGGGTGAGCTGGGCGGGAGACCGCCAGTCCTCGATCGGCCGCCTGGACGAGAGGCTCGACGAGGCTCAGGCGCAGGGCTGGACTGCTGATAGGCCTGCTACAGGCGAGCTCGAGGGTCGAGCGTGGCACCCTGTGGCTGCGACCTCACAGGAACGGGTTCACCACGCGAACCGTCCCGTAGCGCCGGTCGTGCTGGAAGTCTTCCGACCACAGCTCCGAGAGCCCATAGACCTCGGCATACGCCCACAAGTGCGCGTCGAACCAGGAGAGCTCGTACATGGCGGCACCCCGCAGGGCCGTGCGCACGACGGAGTCGTTCGGGTAGAGCACGTCGAACACCGCCAGCAGTTCCTCGGCCTCGCGCCGCGCCTCCGCCACGGGCAGGAGTGGCGCGCCCGAGGCCGTGGGTCGCGTCACCGCGGCGACGAACTCGACCAGGGCCTGGTGCGGAAGGCGGATAGTGTCGGCTTTCAAGCCCCGGAGGAGGATCTCCTGGGCTCGTCGCTGCTTGGCGGGCAAACGAGGGTCATGGACGTACACGAGGACGTTCGTGTCAACGAGAGCGGCCACGATCGTACAGGTCCTCGCGAGACCAGCCCCGGTCCGGGGCCGGAGGAAAAACCCGGCCCGCTTCTCGCAGCCGCTGGCGGGCGACCGCTCGCTCGAACAGCTTCACCCGCTCTTTCGGGTCGCGCACGGGCCGCCGCGCGGGCACGACCCGGATCGCGTCTCCGGCAGGCTCGAACGTGATCTCAGTCCCAGGCTCGATCTCGTAGCGGTCAGCCACGGCCTTGGGGATCGTCACCTGCAGCTTGCTGGTCACGCGCGACATTTCCTTACTATAGCAAGGAGCGAATCCTTGTTCAAGGACCAGGACGAAGCGCGTTTGCGGTGGAAGCGACCCCATGTCGAACAAGGACATCAAGGTCGTGGAGACGGCACCTCCCCTCACGCGGGCGCAATGGGGTTTGCGCTTGAGTTTGCGCGGCTGAACGCTCTGCGAACAGAATGGGCGCCGCCGACTGGTCTTCATTTCTGGGAGCTGAGCGTGAAGAAGCTGATTGCCTTGACGACGATTCTGTCGATTGCAGGCTCGCTCGGCCTGCGGGCCATTGCGCAGGAGGCCATGCCCGAGGCGAAGGCGGCGCCGGCGAAGGCCGCGACCGCACCTCAGCCGGCCGCGAAACCGGAAGCTGCAAGGCCGGCGAAACAGGCCGAGAGAAAGCCGACCCAGAAGAAGCCGGCAAAGCCGGAGGACAAGAACGCCGAGGACGACAAGCCCAAGCCCGTCTGGTCGGCCGACACGTGGTCGGGCCTGTCTCTGCGCGGCATCGGGCCGGCTGTCACGTCCGGCCGCATCGCCGACGTCGCCGTGGACCCGACCGACAAGAAGCGCTGGTTCCTGGCCGTGGCCTCGGGCGGCGTGTGGAAGACCGAGAACGCCGGGACGACCTGGACGCCCGTCTTCGACGGTGAGGGCTCCTACTCGACCGCGTGTGTCGCGATCGATCCCAGGAACCCGAACGTCGTCTGGGTCGGCACCGGCGAGAACAACTCGCAGCGCAGCGTCGGCTACGGCGACGGCGTCTACAAGAGCGAGGACGGCGGAAAGAGCTGGAAGAACGTCGGCCTCAAGGCCTCCGAGCACATCGGCAAGATCCTGCTCCACCCGAAGGACGGCGACACCGTGTACGTGGCGGCGCAGGGCCCACTCTGGGCGCCCGGCGGCGACCGCGGCCTCTACAAGACGACCGACGGAGGCAAGACCTGGACGGCGGTCCTCTCCATCTCCGAGAACACCGGCGTGAGCGACGTGGTCATGGACCCGCGCGACCCCGACGTGCTGCTCGCGAGCGCCTGGCAGCGCCGCCGCCACGTCTTCACGCTGATCAACGGAGGCCCCGAGTCGGCCCTCCACAAGTCGACCGACGGCGGCAAGACCTGGCGCAAGATCACGAGCGGCCTGCCTAAAGAGGAGCTGGGTCGCATCGGCCTCGCGATCGCCCCCACCGATCCCGACACCGTCTACGCGCTCGTCGAGACGGCCGCCGCCGCCAAGGCGAGCGGGACTTACCGCTCGACGAACCGCGGCGAGACCTGGGAGAAGCGCTCCGACTACAGCCCGCAGGCGATGTACTACCAGGAGATCTCCGTCGACCCCAAGGACTCCGAGCGCCTCTACTCGATGGACGTGTTCCTCAAGGTGTCCGACGACGCCGGCAAGACCTGGCGCAACCTGGGCGAGAGGTTCAAGCACGTCGACAACCACGCCCTCTGGATCGACCCCGACGACACGGATCACTACCTCGTCGGCTGCGACGGCGGTCTCTACGAGAGCTACGACCGCGCCGCCACCTGGCGCTTCTTCGAGAACCTCCCGGTGACGCAGTTCTACCGCGTGGAGGTCGACAACTCCTCGCCCGTCTACTACGTGTACGGCGGCACGCAGGACAACAACACCCTCGGCGGCCCCTCGCGCACGCTCAGCGAGCACGGCGCGATGAACAGCGACTGGTTCGTCACCTGGGGCGGCGACGGCTTTCACGCCCGCATCGACCCCACGGACCCCAACATCGTCTACTCGACGCTGCAGCACGGAGTCCTGGCCCGCTACGACCGGAAGAGCGGCGAGGCCGTCCTGATCCAGCCCCACGAGGCGCCGGGCGACCCGCCGCTGCGCTGGAACTGGGACAGCCCGCTCGTGCTGTCTCCCCACAAGAGCACGCGGCTCTACTTCGCCGCCCAGCGCGTCTTCAGGAGTGAGGACCGCGGCGACAGTTGGACGCCGATCAGCGGCGATCTCACGCGCCAGCTCGACCGCAACAGGCTCAAGGTGATGGGCAAGGTGTGGGGCCCGGACGCCGTGGCCAAGAGCCAGTCGACCTCGCTCTACGGCAACATCGTCTCGCTCGACGAGTCCCCGCTCGTCCCGGGCCTGCTCTACGGCGGCACCGACGACGGCCTCGTCCAGGTGAGCGAGGACGGCGGCCAGACCTGGCGCCGCCAGGATCGCTTTCCCGGCGTCCCCGAGCTCTCCTACGTGAGCGACCTCTTCGCCTCGCGCTTCGACAAGGGCCTGGTCTACGCCACCTTCAACAACCACAAGAGCGGCGACTTCAAGCCGTACGTCCTGAAGAGCACGGACCGCGGCCGCAGCTGGAGCTCCGTCGCCTCCGACCTGCCCGTCGGCGCCGCCTGGACAATCGCCGAGGACACGGAGCTCCGCGCGCTGCTCTTCGCCGGCACCGAGTTCAGGCTCTACTTCTCGAACGACGGCGGAGCCAAGTGGGTGCGCCTCAAGGGCGGCCTGCCGACGATCCCGGTGCGCGATCTCGCGATCCAGAAGCGCGAGGGTGACCTCGTGATCGCGACATTCGGGCGCGGCTTCTATGTGCTCGACGACCTGACGCCGCTCCGCGTCGCAACCCCCGCGCTCCTCGAGAACGCGGCCGTGACCTTCCCCGTCAAGAAGGCGCTCGCGTACATCCCACAGACCCCGCTCGGTCTCAAGGGCAAGGCGTTCCTGGGCGAGACCCTCTTCACCGCGCCCAACCCCCCGTTTGGGGCCGTCTTCACCTATTACCTCAAGGAGGAGGCGAAGACGAAGCGCAAGGCGCGGCTCGACGCCGAGAAGGAGGCGGACAAGAAGGGTGTCGAGATCGCGTATCCGACACACGCCGATCTCCGCGACGAGGCGCGCGAGGAGGACCCCTCGGTCGTCCTGACCGTGAAGGACGTGGACGGAGACGTCGTGCGCCGCCTCACCGGGCCGTCGAAGGCGGGCATCCAACGCGTCGCCTGGGACCTGCGCTTCCCGCCCGCGAACCCCACGCGCCTCACGCCCCCGCCCGCCGACAATCCGTTCTTCGATCCGCCCGAGGGCCCGCTCGTCGTCCCGGGAAGCTACAGCGTGACCTTCGAGAAGCGCGCCCTTGGCGTGCTCCAGCCCTTCGGAGCCCCGCAGAGCTTCGTCGTCGAGTCGCTCGGGCTCCAGACCCTCAAGGCGCAGGACGCGGCCGAGCTGCTCGCGTTCCAGAGAAAGACGGCGCGGCTCCAGCGGGCGGTTCTCGGCGCCGTCGAGGCGACCGAGGAGGCGCAAGGCCGCCTCAAGGCCGCGAAGAAGGCGATCGACGACACGCCGGCCGCCGATCCCGCGCTCGGCGTCGAGGCCCGCCGCATCGAGCGAGCGCTCGACGATCTCCTGATCGGCCTGCGCGGCGATCGCGTCCTCGAATCGCGCTACGAGGCGACGCCGATGACCACCACCGACCGCATCCGGGCTATCGTCGGCGCACAGTGGTCCGCCACCGTCGCGCCCACAGGCACCAGCCGCACGGCCTACGACCACGCCGCCGACGCGTTCCAGGCCCAGCTCGCTGCGCTGCGGACGCTCGTCGAGACCGACCTGCGCGCGCTCGAGACCGCGATGGAGAAGGCGGGTGCGCCCTGGACCCCGGGCCGCCTGCCGACCTGGGTCAAGGAGTAGGGAGCGTCGTGAGACGAGCGGGGCGGTCCGTCACTCGCGGATCGCACCGCGCCCGTCCACGCTCACTCGAGCGCGGCCCGCGCCCCCGCCGGCCCTCGCGGACGACCTTGGTGAGCGAAGTCCGCTCAGCGGGATGACCTCGAGCCCCGGCGGGTAGTTGCAGAATATCTCCCCGTTTGCCTCTCTTGTTCGGACCCACCCTGTCCCGCCCCCGTACTAGTCTCGCTCCAGCGCGCACCCGTCGCTCTCCCCGACGATCGCGCCTGGGGGTGCCGGTGTCGGAGGGAGGGCCGCAGGACAACCCGCAGCCGCAACCGCTGTCTCAGCCCCAAGCTCAGCCGCGACTCTTCGAGCGAGTGCGCCTGGCGATCCGCGGGCGCCACTACAGCCCCCGCACGGAGAAGGCGTACCTCGCCTGGATTCGCCGGTATGTCGTGTTCCACGGCAAGCGCCACCCGGACACGCTCGGCGTCGCGGAGGTGACCGCGTACCTGGCCCACCTCGCCATCGCCGGAAACGTGAGCGCGTCCACCCAGAACCAGGCCTTCAGCGCGATTCTCTTCCTGTATCGCGACGTGCTCGGCCGCGAGCTCGCCGGGCTCGCCGACACGCCGCGCGCCAAGCGCCCGATCCGCCTGCCGCTGGTGCTCGCGCGCGACGAAGTGCAGGCCGTGCTGCGCCAGCTGCGGGGTGTCCCCTGGCTGATGTGCTCGCTCATGTACGGCAGCGGCCTGCGCCTGCTCGAGTGCTGCCGGCTCCGCGTCAAGGACGTAGACTTCCACCGCAGCGAGATCCTCATACGCGACGGCAAGGGTCGCAAGGACCGCCTGACGGTCCTCCCGGCGCGCCTTGCCTCGCCGCTTCACCAGCACCTCGAGCGGATGGAGCGCCAGCACCGGCGTGACCTCGAAGGCAGCGCCGGCTACGTCGCATTGCCCGACGCGCTGGCGCGCAAGTACCCGAGCGCCCCACGCGAGTGGGCCTGGCAATGGATCTTCCCGGCCACGCGAGTGCACACGGAAGTGGCGACCGGCGAAAGGCGCCGCCATCACCTGCACGAGTCCCTGCTCCAGCGCGTCTTCGCGGCGGCCGTGCGCGCCGCCGGGCTCTCCAAGCCGGCCACCTGCCACACCCTGCGCCACTCGTTTGCGACTCACCTCCTGGAGACCGGCTACGACATCCGGACGATCCAAGAGCTGCTGGGCCACAGCGACGTCTCGACCACGATGATCTACACCCACGTCCTCAACCGAGGCGGCCGCGGCGTCCAAAGCCCGCTCGACCTGATTCCGTGAGCGCCGCGCCGGTTGGGAGCGGCGGCCTGGAGCGCGCGGAGCTCGAAGCGATCCTCGAGCACCTGCGCGCCGCGATCCGGCAGCGGCACTTCAGCCCGCACACGCTGCGGGCGTACGAGGCGTGGGTCCGGCGCTTCCTGTTGTTCCATCGTCCGAGGCACCCCGCGCAGCTCGGGGGACCCGCCGTGCGTGCGTTCCTCGACTACACGACCCGCAGCGGCCGCGCGAGCGCCTCCACCCGCAACCAGGCGTTGAACGCGCTGCAGTTCCTCTACCGCGCCGTCCTCGAGCAGGAGCTTCGTGTCGAGCCGGGTCCACCGCTCCGGGCGAAACCCTCGTCGCGCGCCCCGCTGGTCCTGGCAAGGCCCGAGATCGAGGCGATCCTGAAGCAGCTTCGCGGGTCGCTCCGGCTCGCCGTGGCGCTCCTCTACGGCTCGGGCCTACGTCTGTCCGAGTGCTGCCGCCTCCGCGTGCGCGACGTCGACTTCGCCCGTGATCAGATCACCGCGCGCGACGGCAAGGGCGAGAAGGACCGCGTCACGCTGTTGCCGGCGACGCTCAAGCGGCCGCTGCGCGAGCATCTCGACTGTGTCGCGTGCCTGCACCAGGCCGACCTGGTGCGCGGCGCCGGGTCGGCACCGCCGCCCCGCCTCGCGGCCACGCCAGGCCCCTCCGTGTGCCGCAGCTGGCCGTGGCAATGGGTGTTCCCCGCGACAGCAGCCCGCCTCGACCGGGTCACCGGCACGTTGCGTCGATCCCACCTGCTCGAGCGAGTCGTGCAGCGGGAATTTGCGGTCGCCGTGCGGACCGCCGGCATCACGAAGCCGGCGACGTGCCACAGTCTGCGCCACTCCTTCGCCACCCACCTGTACGAGGCCGGCTACGACATCCGGAGCATCCAAGAGCTCCTCGGCCACAACGACGTTGCGACCACGCTGATCTACACCCACTCGCCCAGGGGCCCCCATCGCGACGTGCGCAGCCCCCTCGACGCCGCTTGAGACGAAACCTGTAGGTCCCGCATCCGAGGTATCCTCCCCTCGATAACCCATATCACCGTCTCGAGATCCACTACCATAGCCGCAGCGCCGATATCAAAGTCGCATACTTGGTTGTTATCCGGACCACAGGAAGGGGCGCGGGGTCTCACGTGAAATGCTGCCTTGACAGCAACGTCCTCGATTGGATCGTGGACGACCAACGCGGATCTAGGCTCATGGACCTTGTCGAGCGCGGTATCGTTTCAGCTATCGTGGCGGCAGACAACGCGCATGAGGTCCATCGGATCCCCGACGGCAAAGCGGACAAGCGGGAGCGCCTGCAGGCGCTTCTGAAGTCCCGGTTCTTCCCACTAGCGCCGACGCACGTACCCATCCTCGGTATCGCGCGTCTCGGCCTTGCTCGCATCGCGACGCCCTACGTCATGAAGCTGCGCGACCAGCTGAAGGACGTCGGCATCATCGGCCTCGACTCGAACCATCTGATCAACGCAAAGCAGGAGCGGTGCGAGGTCTTTGTAACCCTCGACAAGGGCATCCTGAAGAAGGCCGTCGAGATTCGACGCATACTGGGTGTCGAATGCCTCGAACCCCGAGACCTGCTGGAGAGGCTCGAGGTTTCGAGGAGCGAGGGGGCCGGATAACAACCAGATGCAGCGGACGGGCGCGGCGCAAGCGATGGACGCCCGCCGCTGATCTGGGTGTTGAACCATGAGTGACCATGACCGCGTGATGACGCTCCTCGCTGAGGCCAAGCGACTCGCGGCGGAGTACTACGCAGCGACGGGAAGGCCCCTCGGCGTCACTGGAGAAGTGGCGGAGTACGAGGCTGCGCGCATTCTCAAGCTCGAGCTTACGGCCGCACGCCAGGCAGGATACGATGCCCTCGAACACGTAGACGGTTCGGCAAAGCGGCTGCAAATCAAAGGTCGATGCCTTCAGGACGACTGCAAGCCGGGGCAGCGCCTCGGGTCGATCCGCCTAAACCACGACTGGGACGCCGTGCTGATGGTGATCTTGGACCAGAGATTCGAAGCGGTTGAAATCTACGAAGCCCAGCGTCCGGACGTAGCTGCAGCTTTGGCTGTGCCGGGATCAAAGGCCCGCAATGAACGCGGTGCCCTGAGCGTCTCGAAGTTTCGCGCCATCGGAAGGCTCCGGTGGCGAAGGGCCGGATAACAACGAGATGCACCTGACGAGGTCCGCGATGGCCAAGGGGCGGCGCGGCCCTCGCAGGTGATCTCGGTGTTGGGCTGACTTAGCGGAGGCAACGCGAGCACAAGCGGCCTGATGGGGAGGTGCAGTGGGCAAGATAGTCGTACTCTTCGTCGGAACGGCAGCCGCGCAGTCCTTGTCAGCAGCGCTTGGTCCGGTTCTGGTTCGCGGGCTGCTGGGTCTGCCCCGCGAGATGTGCCCGACAGGGCTTGTCAGATTGATGATGTATGGCGGCTACCTTGCGCTCCTTGCCAGCCTCGTCGGTGTCGCCGCCATCCTCGTCACTGGGGTGCGTAGGTCGCCTTGGCGGGTCGTGGCCCTGACCGTTACCGGCGCGTTGGCGCTCGCGAGCTTCTTCACGGCGATCACGTACATACCACCTATAACGGCGCTCATCAACGCCGCCGCTCGCGGGCAAGCCGGGCGCGTCTTCGACCTCATGAGGTGGGCAGTCGCTTTACTCACGGCGTGCGGGGCGATACTGGGTTTCGTAGTTGGACGACGCAGCCCAACAAGGAGTTGAAGCTGACGAAGCCCGGTAAACTTCGGAGCTTCGCAGCTTAACTCCAGTGTTCGACGGACCATCCGGACGAGCGAGGCTGACGGCGATGCTGACGTACGAGCGCGCGGGGTGACCCTGACACGCCGATCTTCCGAGCGGCACCAGGTCGGTATTGGCGGCCAACACGCCTGCTGCAGCATCTCGGGGCTACGCCAGTATTGCGTTACAGCCGGATCCGAGCCTCTTCCACACGATCCTTCCCGAGGGGCGGCTCGCTAATGCGTAGGTGGACGAGGCAGGACACCTCCATGGGCGTATCAGTCGCTCTCGAAATGGCCGGGTTCATGTTCCTTCTCGGGGCGACGTCAATGCACTACAGGGTCCTGGGCGGGGTGCTGCTGGCGGCGGGTATCATCCCGTGGTTCCTTCCTGTTCTCTGTCAGGCAATCGCCGATGAGAGGCGACGTGATGTGCGGCACGAAAGCAACAAGGACACCCCGAGGGCGGGAGAGCCACGAGGCCGTCGAACAAGGAGTTGAAGCTGACGAAGCCGAGCATAATGGAGCTTCGCAGCTTAACTCCAGTGTTAGGCCGACAGGAGCGGGGGGAGACCGGGAGGTGTTAAGCATGCCGTCGATTACGATTCATCCGCTCGCGATCGTGACGTTCGAGCGGCTTGCCGGTCTCCGCGCCTTCATCGACCTTCTCGATGACTCGCTACCCGAGGTAGAGTCGCGTCAGCGCGAGGCTCTACGCAAGAGCGCCGCTGAAGAGGGGTGGGACCCCGGCGAGTACACCATCGAGAACGAGATTCTCGACGAGCGGTTCGGCCATTGGATGCCGAGGCTCTCCGCGTACTCGATCATCGTACTGCTTCAGTCCCTTCTCGAGACGCAGCTCTTCGCCTGCGCCGAATGGGTGGGTAGCCGGGAGTCGACCGTCTTCAGGCCTAGGGATTTCCTTGGCAGCCGTCGCGGCACCATGGACGTGGCAGTCCTGTACCTGCGGAAGGCCCCGGGCGTAGAGGTAACGGGCGATCCCGTCTGGTCGCGCCTGAAGGATCTGCAGCAGCTCCGGGACATCATCGTCCAGCGCAGTGGTACAAGGGGCGAAGCCGAGGAACACCAGAAGGGCTTCGACCGCCTCATCCAGCAATACGCACCTCGCCTTTCTGTCGCTGAAGGGGCTGACTGGCTGCACGGCGAGATATGGGTCTCATTGATCCTGTGCCGAGACTTTGCGAGAGACTTGGGAGGATTCTTTGCTCGCACCCTCAAGGCCATCGGCGTTCCTGAGGGCGCGATACCGAGGGAATACCGCGGTGCAGGGGGGGGCGGCCTAACAAGCGCATGAAGCTGACAAGCGGGCGCATGGCAGGGCCAGAGCGCCCGCTTGCAGCTTATGCGCAGTGTTGGGCGGACACTAAAGGCGGGAGCGCAGCCGGAAGGAGGTACGTGAGAATGAAGTACAAAGTCGTAAAGTTCGATGGCATGGAGACTCGGTCGCAGGGCCAGCTTCTTGAAGGACTGCTGAACGCGACGGCGGCGGAAGGCTGGAGGCTCAGACTTATCTACAACCAGCCGGAGATGTCGCCTGCCTACGCAGTCTTTGAGAAAGACCCCGCCTCAACGTGACGTTGGCTGACTCGACACCAAGGCCCGCCCCTGTGACGCGTGAATGGACTGTGGCGCAGCGTGACCAACGGATTATGGGTGCGTCCTGCAGTTGGTGCGCTGGCGGCGACATGGCAGGGAAGCACCGGCCATCTGGTCGCGCCCGGCGACTCGCGCTCGTGTGGTGCCGAGTAGACAGCTGCGCATCCTCCAGCTCTGCCACGATCGGATGGGTGAAGGGGTACGGCGCCGCCCAACAATGAGATGCAGCGGACGAGGCACGGCCAGGATGGAGCCTCGCCGCTGATCTCAGTGTTAGGCCGACACGAAGGAGGAGAGATGTCGAAGCCCACGGATGACCTTGACGCAATCCGGCAGCTGACAACCCTCCTTGAGGCCTTCACCGATGAGGAGCGCGAACGCATCATCCGATGGACGCGTGAAAAGCTCGGAATGCAGCCGCAGTCTGGCGTTCAGGCGCCCACCGCGGGCCCTGCGAACCGAACTGCGTCGCCCCCGCCTCCTCCCGGAGCAGTTACAGCAACAGACGTCAAGAGTTTCATGGCGCAGAAGGATCCAAAGAGCGAGCGACAGCTCGCGGCCGCGGTTGCCTACTACTACCGCTTCGTGGCGCCTGAAGCGCAGCGCAAGGAATCGATTGGCGCGGATGACCTCATCGGGGCGTGCCGGCAGGCTGATCGCGGGCGACCCAAGAACCCAGCCCAGACACTCGTCAACGCCTTCCACGATGGCTACCTTGACCGTGGCGATCGGGGTCAGTACAAGATCAACTCCGTCGGCGAGAATCTCGTCGCGATGGTCCTACCGGGGGAGCCCGTGACGGCGTGGCCAAGCCGTCAGGCAGCAAAGAAGGGCAAACGCCCCGCTCGAGCCTCAGGTGCGTCGCGGAGTAACCGTCCGGCCTGCCCAGGGATGCCGCCCGGCCGGCGGGGGCGACCTGGGGCACGGATACTGGACTGAAGCGTAGGCGGTGATGCCCGATAGCGCAGGGCGACGAGACGCTTGGGTTCGGATG